>Ga0115567_10006011_pt1 | contig 11668 bp, 6 predicted proteins | sample COGITO_mtgs_1204_2_FD_88679 | JGI IMG/M metagenome (GOLD analysis project Ga0115567, IMG submission 88679) | Pelagic marine microbial communities from North Sea - COGITO_mtgs_120412 | ecosystem: Environmental > Aquatic > Marine > Epipelagic | place: Germany:Helgoland, sampling site Kabeltonne...
GGCTCTGAAGTCGGCCGCTCGTGCGTCGTCGCCTCTTTTTTCGAAGGGAAGAAAAACGTCATGTTCGATTGCGGCATCCACCCGGGATTTAGCGGATTGTCCTCGCTCCCGTATTTCGACGAAATCGACGTCAGCGCGATCGACGTGTTACTCGTGACGCACTTCCACTTGGACCACTGCGCGGCGGTACCGTTTTTGGTGAACAGGACGAATTTTAAAGGGAGAGTGTTCATGACGCACGCGACGAAGGCGATTTTTCACATGCTCATGAGCGACTTTGTTCGCTTGTCGGCGAGACAACAACCGAAAGCGAAAGGCGAAGAAAAGGAAGAGGAAGAGGACGAATCGCAACTCTGGGACGCGAAGGATTTAAAAGCTGCGATGGATAAAATCGAAGTGATTGATTTCCACCAAGAGATTAACATCGACGGGATTAAAGTGACGCCGTATAGAGCCGGGCACGTTTTAGGCGCGTGTCAGTTTGAAGTGAACGTGGGCGGATGTCGCGTTTTGTACACCGGGGATTACTCTCGAGTCGCGGATCGACACTTACCGGCCGCGGATATACCGAAGAAGACGCCGCACGTTGTCATCGTGGAGAGCACGTACGGAGTGAGTCCGCACACGCCGAAAGAGGAAAGAGAGGCGCGGTTTACCGATAAGATTCACGGGATTTTAGGGAGAGGCGGGAAGTGTTTGTTGCCGGTGGTCGCGTTGGGGAGAGCGCAGGAGCTACTTTTAATTTTGGAAGATTATTGGGAGAAACATCCGGAGATGAGTCACGTGCCGGTGTATCAAGCGAGCGCGTTGGCGAGGAAAGCGATGACGGTGTTTGAAACGTACATAAACGTTCTCAACGCGGACATTAAGAGACAGTTTGAGGAGAAAAATCCGTTCAATTTTAAACACGTGCAAAGTTTAAATCGGGCGAGCGATTTGGATGGGAACACTGGGCCGTGCGTTGTTTTAGCGACGCCTTCGATGTTACAAAGTGGAACGAGCAGGGAGTTGTTTGAAAACTGGTGCGAAAGTTCCGACAACGGGGTGGTTATTTGTGATTTTGCGGTGCAAGGAACGTTGGCGAGGGAAATTTTAAGCGACGTGAAAACAGTCAAAGCGAGAGATGGAAGAGAGTTACAGCTGAGGTGCTCCGTCGATGCGATTTCCTTCAGCGCGCACGCGGATTACCCGCAGACGCAACAGTTTTTGGACATTTTGAATCCACCGCACGTGGTTTTAGTCCACGGAGAAACCTCGGAAATGGCGAGGTTGAAAAGAGCTTTGGAGGCGAAAGCTGTCGCGGACGGGAAAGAGATGAACGTGTTCGCGCCGAAGAATTGCCAATCGGTGGAAATTCGGTATCGAGGTGAGAAAGTCGCAAAGGTTGCCGGGTCGTTAGCGAGCGATTGTTTACCCGTAGAAGGTCAAGAGGTGAGAGGCGTTTTAGTGGCGAAAGATTTCGGTCATTTGTTAGTCGCGCCGGAGGACGTGAGAGATCACGCGAGGTTGCGAACCAGCGTCGTGACGCAACGACAATTGATTCCGTGCGAAGTGAACATCGATACTTTGCGATTCGCGCTAGAGGCGTTGTTTGAAGGCATGCACGCGGTGAGAACGTTAAGAATGCCTAAGAAGAGCAGCTTTAAAAACGAAGAGGACGATGATGAAAACATAATCGAAGAAAAGAAAACGGAAGAGAAAAAGAGCCTGACGAAAGGGCGTAAAACGAAAAAAGCGAAAAAAGAAGTCGCGATGATTAAAAAAGAGGAAGACGAGGAAGACGACGACGATAAATGGGAAGAAGGTGTTTCGATAGACAACGGTGCGGTTACACTTCGTAAAGCGAAGAAATCCGACGAAGTTGGCGTTGAACACGTGATTTTAGAGTGGGCGTCCGATCCGTTCGCGGACGTGTTAGCCGACGCCACTTTATCGGTCGTTTTGCAATTGAACCGAGAACCGGAAACGCTAAAAGCGTACGAACGCGATCACGCGATCGCTATGAAGGAGAATGACACGGAGGCCGTGGAGTTGCTGCGGTTTAAAATGGCCGTCGCCATGCTCGAAGCGCAATTCGGCAAGGCGCAAAAAGTCGACGAGAAGACGCGCGTTTTAGAAATGAACGTGGACGCGAAGCGCGTGACGATTTTACACGCAACGAGAACGGTCGCGTGCGACGAGGACGAATCCACCCGGTCGCGAGTTGAGTTGGCTTTAGGTAGAATTGACGAAGCGATTGCGGATTGTTCGTACGCGCGTCGCGTGCGAAGCGCGACAACCACTGGCGGCGGAGGCGCGACTGCGGTGTAAATAATATTTTTGTAAAAGTACATCGTTCATTTCGAAACACCGACGACGAGGAAGATCTTTAGGAGTTAAACCAACCCCAGAACCCTTTTTGACTGGCCTCCTTCGCCCGTATCTCCTTCTCTCTCTCCTTTTCCGCTTCTAGCCGAATCTTTCGATCTTGCTCGGCAATCTCGTTCTTCCGATACCCGTTCAACTCGTGGCCTTTCTTCCGCAACGCCTTCATTTTCATTTGCGTTTGCTTAAAATCCTTTTCTAAATCGTCCGCGATTTCCATCTGCTCTTCGATCTCGTTGTATATGGTCCCACTCGTCGCTTTCAACTTGGTCGATAAACGCGACAACGCGTGCAACGTTTGATCTTGACTTTTAATCTGTTGCGTTTGCAACCGCAAGAGTTGCTCCGGCGTCATGCCTTCCGTCATCTCCTCCGCGCTCAGTTTTTTGCTAGTATTACTACCACCGTTATTATTATTACTACTACTACTCAACAGCGAGCTCCTCTCGTCATCGGCTTCCATTTGTGCCACGAATATCCGCTTCTTCTCGGTAAATCCGAGTAAAATTTTCTGTCTATCCGCAAAGTCTCGCGCCGAGTTTGCTCTGAAAGAAGAAGACGAGAGAACGAGCGCTTACGCGTCAGCGGCAAAAATGATGAAAGGACCACCAATATACATCGAACAACGCGAACACGAAGAAGAACAAGAAGACAAACGAGACCATCTAAATGCGAAGAATGTGATGCGACGACGACTAAAACGTACCCCATGGTCAAACAATTCTCCAGTTTCTCCAAAGCGTCTTTAAACCGTTCGTATTCTCTTTTGAAGATATTTCTGCTTCTGATTTTTTCCTCCGCGGAGACGATTTTGGACGATTTTGAAGCGCAACACTCCTGGAACTGTTTCGACGCTTTTTCGACGCTTTCGAATGCATCGGAAGTTTCTGACCGGTGGTGTTCCCATCGACTCAGTTTTTTCGCGAGCGTAGCATCGACACCACGCTGCGTCGCGCTCTGACCACCGAACCCGTACGCGGACATTCTGATGAAACGTGTGTGTAATTCGTCTCGCGAATATCTCTTTTTATGGAGTAAAAACGCTCGAGTTTCGGAAATTACGCGTACCACAGCTCGTGTCGATTAAAGCGCTACGTATCGGTGTGATATCAAAGGTGTTTGAATACTGGGTCGGCGTTTACTAAAGCGCGAGAGAGAAAACAAAAGAGCACAATGAATGAAGAATTTCCCCCTAAATGGGAGCCTTTTCCCCCCATTTTACGCACTTGTTTCTCTTGTTTTACCAACCAGTATTGCATCGAGAAACCTCTCTCGCACTCTCTCGCGGAACCCATACTACTACCGTGCATTTGAATTCACGATTTGTTTTTGCACTCAATCGAGAGGCTGCTTTCGGAGGACGCGCGAGTCTCTTTGTTGCGTGTCGGATGACTTCTTTCCCTAAAACGCAACAGACTTTCTGCAACATAAACGCGGGGGGAACTCTTTGCGTCGAGACTACCGCCAAAAACACCACCACCGCGAGATCGATTTTTCGTCGAAAGGAAAGAGGGAGGAGAAGAACGAGGCGTTTGGGTGCCGCTGCTGCGAGGAAGAGTCGCAGCACGAAGAGTGATGATGCTTATGCTCGTGAAGAGGATTCTTTGAAAAGGAGCACCCAGAATACTACTACCACAACATTAACGACGCAGAAGAAGAAGACAAAGACAACAAAGACGAAGAAGAGCGAGGAGAAGGCGACGAGACGAGACTTTGCGATGAAAACGACTATCTTACTCTCGTCGTCGACTTTTTTGGATGCTGGCGATGCGCGCGCGGATGATAACAACGCTTTTGTGGTATTCGCCGAGCGGATTCGAGCGAACAACGCAGCCTCCTCCTCCTCCTCTTCCTCGAGCGATACTTCGTTGGAGGATAAAATTGCGCATCCCAAACTGTTCAAGAAGCGAGTGATTAATAAGAGCAAACCGGGGGCGACGAAATATCCGCTCTTTTTACTCGGCGAGTGGGAAGAAGAAGTCTCGTTCGCCGGGTACGAGTTCCCGTCGGACGAGTTTATCGATCGGAAAACGCTAGAACGAGCAGCCACGTGTCCCGGATTTCAAAAGTTGAGCGTCGCGTATTTACCGGACGTGGGCAAGACGCCGGCGCCGAAATATCGGGCGAGGTTTGTGCACGAAAAGCCGGGGGAGAACGTGAACGAGGCGAGCGGAGATGTCGTGGAAGATAGGGCGTTCAATCTGAGGAATATTTTTAACGCGTATTTGGAGGACGAGACAGCGGTGGAAAGCGTGGATTACGATTTTAGTAAGAACCCGAACCGAGCGACGGTGACTTTGAGAAGAGGCGCGGCGAATAACGCCGAACGGGTGGAACTCTTCACGAACGCGAGAGAATCCGAGACGAGCGGTATAGACGGATGTTCCTTCTTGTGCGCGGAAACGTTGCGACAGGTAAGTTTAGGATACTCGGTCGATTACAACACCGCGCGGGTCGTCAACTACGACTACGAACACGTCTGGAGATACCAACCGATGAGAGACGACAAAATCACCCCTTTCGACGTCAAAAACAAAGGCGACTCTTTCGAAGACATTCGCCGGTGCAACTTCGTCAAAGCGCGGCTCTTCACCGTAGCGTACCTCCAATCCGACGACGCCATGCGAGCCACCGCCAGAGTCAACCAAGCCGGCACCGCGCCTATCCCGAGCTTGTTTGACGCCGGGACGGCGGCGTACGCGCCCGCGGTGGTCTACTCGCACGACGTGCTCATGGAACGCGTTGGATGCGTGCCTTGAAATTATATTTATCGCAATAATAGTCCACATATTAGTCACACGTGTATTCGATCGAAGATTTGATGAAACCTTTCTCTTCTTTTTCTTTGCTCGTTTACTTCATAAAAAAACGCCATCACATCACAGAACGAACGCACGTTGGATGCGTGCCTTGAAATTATAGAATTATACCGCACTCGTCCACGTATTCGTCGCGCGCGTATTCTTCGATTGAAGATTTGATGAAACCTTTTGTCTTCTTCTTCTTTGCTTGTTTGTTTGCTTCATAAAAAAACTTCTCAATTACGGAAGAAAATTAGCACATGTCCAACGCTTTCGCTTCTGCCGCATTCGACGATTCAGACGACGACGCGACGAAGTCTTTACCGTCGAACGCGTCGTCTTTGCTGCGACAACGGGGGAGACAACGTGAACAACAAATGAACGACCCCGCAAAAACTTTGCGCAAAAACGTGAAATTCAATTCTTTCACGACGGCAACCGACCGGGAGGACGGAGATCTTCCACCGACGACGACGACGACGACTGCCACGGAAAATAATAACACGAACAACAACAACAACAAAAAGGAAGATAAAGACGCGTTCGTTTTACTTTTGAGCGTTTCCATCACCGCGCTGGTCGCCGCGTGCTACTTTTTGGAAAAGTACGCGTATTTGTTGAGACCGTTAGTGTTCGCGTGCGGGATAGCGCTGTGTTTGCAACCGATTGTGGATTTTTGCGCGGATAAGGCGTACCAGGCGAAGATACTGAGGAAGTGGCGGCTGAAGAGGCGCGTGGTGGTGCAGAATAGCGAGCGTTTTATGGACGACGACGAAGAGGAGGAGGAGGAAGAGGGGGGAGATGATGATGACGCCGACGGGCGGCGGCGGCGCGGCGGATCGAGACGAAGAATATCCGCCGAGGAAGAGGAACATTTAGAGTACGAACGAGAACGGAGCCGAGCCGGGTGCGTTTTGGTCTTCCCGAGACCGATGGCTATTTTTATAGCCATATTCTTCGTCGTCGTATTTTTGTGCACGTTTCTTTTCGCGTTGTATTTAGGCCAGACGTGGATTGTCTCTCATTTACACGACAACGATTGGGACGAACGATTTAAAGATAGGATTCAGATCGTCGCGAATTTTGTGGACGACTGCGCGAGGAAGATTTTCAAGGAGGATCACGTCGCCGTGGACGCGTGGCAGACAATGGTGGATGAAGTTGAGTCGTGGTTGAAAGATGAGGACTTTTGGACGCAGGTTGGGACGACCGTGTTCAGATATTTCGGCGACGTGTGTTTGTGCGGCGTGTATTCGATGTTTTTGTTGGTGCCGGAAAGACAGCCGTTGAGGTTTAAAAAACCGGTAGTGAAACGAACCGTCGTGGCAGTGCGTAAGTTCATGAACATCATGATCGTTTTGGCACTTTTCAGGGCCGCTTTGGTGAGTTGCGTCTTATACTTTTGTGGCGTGCCGTTGATTTTGGCGGCTTCATTGGCAATTCTCTCGTTTTGGTTGTACTTCATTCCAACCGTCGGATCCTTGATTTCATTCGCGTTGCCGGTGCCGATTGCGTTGTTGTTGCCCGATTTAACATCAAGCGCGAGATGGTGCGCGTGTATTTTCCCATCCTTTGCATCTGCTATCGTCGGTGATTTTGTCGGCCCGGTCGCGTACAGGAAAGGATTGGACCTCTCGGAAGTAACCGTGTTGTTGTGTTTAGTTTTTTGGTATTCCGTGTGGGGTGCCGCTGGAGCAGTGTTGGCGGTACCGTTGACGTGCGCGATCAAGATTGCTTTAGAAGAGATGCCACATGCTGGAGCAAAAATGGTAGCGAGGATGATGGCGCCGAGGTTGAAGAGGAGACGACCGAACGCCCCCGAAAGGGCGGCGTTGGCAAGCGAGTCTTCGCTGTCGTTCAGGACAAGCGGAGGAAGAGATGAGCGACCGATGAATACGACGGAAATCAATGCAAATGAAGAAGAAGACGACGACGACGACGCGTACGAAAGAGGCGACCCGAGAACGCCGTATACGGTTCGAGCGGCACGATGGACGTGGAGAAAAGTCAACCCGGCGAAACCGTCATCATCACCCGGAGGTTATACAAGACTTGAAGACGACGCGAATGAGTCTTGAGTCTTCTTCATCGGACAGGAATACATGCATCATCATGAGACTCTCAAGTCCAGCTTTTCTCTTTGCAAGATCTACGTAGTCAATTTGTACAAAAAGCAGTGTTTTCTAGTATATTATTACAAGTTTTATCGCTGTTATTGTTGTTGCTGTTGTTGATTTGACTTCTTTCAACACGCCGAGGGTGAAGTCGCTCGCTGTTTTCCTTCAAGCGTTTGCTTTCTCGTTACGATATCATCCACTAACGATTTGATTTGTTCGATTCGAAACGGTTTTGTGAGCCATCCGGTGAACCCATCTCGCATGCAGTTATCCCTCGACTCTGTCATCGCATCCGCCGTGACGGCAACGATTGGTATTTTCGAGTCTGGGTACTGTTCGCGAATCTTCCTCACGCACTCCAATCCGCCGCATCTCGGCATGTGTAAATCCATGAGAATTATATCAAACGCGTCCACACCTTGCTCTTCCTTTTCGATCAACTCGAGCGCAACGACACCATCTTTTGCCCAGACGACGTCATCGCAGCCGCACTTTCCTAAAACCGCTTTGGCAACTTTCATGTTGATCAAGTGATCTTCGGCGAGTAAGATGCGAAGTTTCGGCGGCGGACCGGCGGATTCAGGCGCTTTCTCTTTTATCAAGTGCGCGGCGCTTTTATTGGATATTTTGCCTCTCTTGGAACACTCATCTTCGCCTTCCACTTTTTCTCTCGCCATGACTCGGTAAATGGCCTGCTGCAAATTTCCGTATCTCACCGGTTTCGTCACGGCTTCAAAGTTTGATTGCGCCAGGATGGCTTCGCATAATTTCACGACTCTCTTGCGCTCGGCTTCGCTGACGGCTTTTTCTACCTCCGTTTCAACATCCAAAGCTTCTTGGTCGACTTCTTCGTTCTTTTCGTGCAAACGAGCTAACGTTCCAGCGATGCCACCGCCCAAAACTTTCGCAGCCGCTGGCCACGTGAGCAAAAGCATTGCCGGTAAGATTTTGTGCACTTCCACCGGGGTGTGCTCTTTCGGCTTCTTTTCGGCGGAACCACCATCTGTACTTCTGGCGACGGAACCAGACCTCGTCTTACGTTTCGTCTTAACCGCACCTAAAAAGGTTGAGCCATCTTCAGATACTAGCTTTTGCTTCTGCGCGAAAGCCAAAAGTTCTCTCTCGAACTTTGGCGACCTTTGCGCAATAACGCAGCCGTACTTTCGATTTTTCTCATCCTCGGGATGCGCTGCGACGTCCTTCCTGAGTTTCTCAAACAAGCTCTGCGCCGATGTCACCACCTCGACTTCGATGCACCACTGTTGTAAACTGCTTTCAATAGTTTTACAAATCATGTGACTTTCGTCGTAGACTAAAACAGTCGATCTTCGTCCGTTCTCGTCCCCGATGGACATGTTCACTTTTTGCGGGATCCAAGACTCCGCGTGGTGTTTCATCGCGGAAAAGTTGCCAAGTTTTTGTACAGTTAAACCAACCGGAGAGTTCAAAGTTGTCACGAGGTTGCTCGTGTTATCAATGCTTTCCCTTTTATCTGTCATATCGTTCTCGTTAGCAACTTGACATTTTACGCAAAAGTGAAACGTCGAGCCTTTGCCTAAACCTTCGGATTCGGCCCAGATGGTACCGCCCATCGCTTCACACAGTTTTCGAGAAATCGCGAGACCGAGACCGGAACCATCGAATTTTCGTGTCGTACCATCGTCAACTTGTTGAAACGAGTTGAACACCTCGCGAATCATATTTGCAGATAAGCCAATGCCGGTATCTTTGACGTAAAAGTGAAGATAGACCGGTTTGTCGTTGTTCTCGCTTCCCCCAGATTGATTACCACTGCCTACGGTGCCGGAGTGCGTCGTCGCCGCGCCTTTACCAGTCGCTTCGGAAAGTTCGTGAGATCTTTTGATATCGTTCTGTTGTTGTTGTAGTTTTTGCTCGGTCGAGTGTTGGTTGTGAAACGGACACTGCGCTTTTTCTTCGCCTTCGCCTTCGCCGGAACCCGCTTTCTCCTGCGGCTGCTCGCCATCTTTCGGCGAAAAGTGCGGACACATGTGCGCCAATTTACTCAAAGGTGTGATCCAATCATCATTCATCGCTAACGAGGAATTTACGCGTTGCATTTTCTTCGTTTTCGGGGCCATGCCAATGTACAAACGAACCATGATGTCCCCTTTCTCGGTAAATTTGATGGCGTTGTTGATGGAATTCAACAAGACTTGTTGCACGCGCATGGCGTCGCCCAAAACGGTTTTCGGAACGCCTTCGTCAACGTGGTATCCAACGTTTAACTTTAACCTACCTGCGTGAATACCTACGATTTCCAACACGTTTGCGATGACCGCCTCTGGGTTGAACGGCTCTTTCGCCAAGGATAACTTTTCCGCCTCGACGCGAGAGAAATCGAGAATATCGCTAATCAACGCTTGTAAGGTTTCCCCAGACGATTGCATGGTTGTCACTAAGTCTCTTTGCACGCGGTCTAACTTTGTATCCTCTAACAACTGACCGACTGCGATTAGTCCATTCAAAGGTGTTCGAATCTCGTGGGACATGTGAGCTAAAAACTTGGATTTTGATTCCGTCGCCGCGTTGGCGATTGCGACTCGTTTCAAAGCTTCAATCTCTGCATTTTGTGAGTCAACTATTTTCGTCACGTCTGATTGAATCCCGACGTAATGCGTCACCACGCTGTTTTCGTTACGAATCGGTTTCAGCGATAAGTTGTTGATGAACATCTCCCCGTTTTTCTTATAGTTTTTCAATTGACACGTAATCGACAATCCGTTCATCACCGCGTATTTTATTTTTCTCACCACTTCCGGTTCCGTCTCCGGGCCTTGTAAAAAACGACAGTTCTTCCCAACCGTCTCATCCACGGTATACCCAGTAATTTCCGTAAAACCTTGATTGGCAAACACGAGCGGTTGCAACGGGTGCGTAAAATCCGCAATCGTCACCCCTTCCTCCAAGGAATCCATCGCCAGCTCTTTCAGCGGCACCAACTTTCGCAACAAGTTATTCGACAGCGCGGTCTGGTTCGCGTTCGCGGATGACGTAGACGTTCGCAGTCGTTTCTTCAACTCCTCGTTGCTCTTTCGCAACTGTAAGATTTCTTCTTGCAATCGCCGGTATTCGTCCGAGTTATTGTTGTTATTCTCGGCGCTGCCCATATCGTCCGATCCCGTCGCGCGTTCGTCCTCGGTCGAGTTCTGTTTATCTTGTTTCCCATCATTATTGGTAATAGTAATGTCGTTATCCTCGGCATTTTTAGCATACGTTGTCCGATGATGATGATATGGGCACTTCTTCGCGTGCGCATTGTTGCTATCTGGCACCACGACCACCATTTCGTTCGCCTCTTCCTCCTCTCTTCTTCGGGTAGTCGTATCCGCGGCGTTCCTCGTCGTTTCGTCCGCGCGAGGCCTAATGTCGTCGTTGTCGTTTCAAAGAGAAAGAAGATGAACCACGTCGCAAAATGAGAGATGATAATAAAAAAGTCAGTTTTGTCTTCTTCCATCGAGAGAACGAGAGAGAGAGAACGAAAGAGATGATCTCAAAGAGGAGAATTTCCTCGCCTCTGGGAAAAAAGTCAATTTTTGAGATCCAAAACACCCGTCGTCTCTCAAATTTATGTGGATAACTCTCCTACCTTTTCTTCGTCATCGTCCCACCAAAGCCTCGTCCTCCTTCGTTCCAGAAGCCTTGTCCTTCGTTATCGTTCGATCCGCCGTCTTCTGAGCTCGATTTCGTATTCTTCGTGGACGTCGGTACCTCTTGGTCGCCTTTTCCTCCGTTTCCGTCGCGCGTCATCATCTCTGTATCTCTCTCTTTCTAAAATCGTATTCTTCTCTGCGCTTTATATTATCCACAGAGGACAGAAAGATGATTTGATGAATTTCGCTTTTAAAAAAAGAAAGGAACAAACGCGCGCGCTCTTTTGCGTTGTTCAAACAACAACAGCACTTATGCGAGAGAGATAAAGCAGCAGCAAACACGATCGCGTTTGCGTTTTTTTGCGCCTCCGCAAAGAGTGATGAATGATATGCGTCGTTATAGTATGTGTTGTTGTGCGTAAATGAATTTATAAAGAGATATAAAGAACTGGTCGTTTGAGAGTGGTTTCGTGGTAGAAAACGCTCGTTTGCTTTTTCTGGAGTGAAAAAAACAGCCCAAAACACGGATCGATTTTCGGCCACTTTTTTAAAAAAACACACAAGAGAGACACGAGAGAGAAAAGAAAACGCGAGAGCAGTCAGCTTTTCCTCGAAAAAGAAGCTTTAAAAAGTCTCGAGCGCGGCGGAAGCAAAAAGAAGGAAGCAAAAAGAGACAGGTGCTTTTTTGCTGCTTTCGTTCTCCCCTCATCTGCGGGTGTACAAGTGTTTCATTTAAGAACACAACGCTCAATTATTATTTGTTCTCGTGGCTTTA
>Ga0115567_10006014_pt1 | contig 11666 bp, 8 predicted proteins | sample COGITO_mtgs_1204_2_FD_88679 | JGI IMG/M metagenome (GOLD analysis project Ga0115567, IMG submission 88679) | Pelagic marine microbial communities from North Sea - COGITO_mtgs_120412 | ecosystem: Environmental > Aquatic > Marine > Epipelagic | place: Germany:Helgoland, sampling site Kabeltonne...
GAGTCCTTCAAGACGATTTGCGAGATGCTGGGCGGGACGCATTATAACTTTAAGCTCACGGAAGGCTTCTGCATGAACCCGTTCCCGGCCATCGATCCGGTTCTTGTCAGAACGGATGAAGACTATCTCGGTGAGCGGATAGAAATCTGCCGGGCCATCTACGCCCAAATGTGTTTCGGTGACGAGCTTCCGAGTAAGGAAGAGAACGGCATCCTGACGACGGCCATTATGTCCGTCTGGCAAACATATGGTCGTGAGGGTCAAACCGATCATGTTCACAATTTCCTGAAGACCTACGAGACGCAAGGTGTGACCAATACGAAGTCGATGGCGAACGCCATGTTGCCCTATTGCTCGGACGGCCCATATGGCCGGGTCTTCAACGGCGAGAACAATCTGGATCTCTCCAACCGCTTGACCGTGTTCGAATTGTCACCCCTTGAACAGAAGCCGGATCTTCGCGGCATTATCGTCACGGCTTTATTCGCTCTGATCGATGCCAAAACCGTCAACGATCGGACGCGGTCCGACATGATCATTATTGACGAAGCGTGGAAGCTCCTTCTGTCCGATACGCTCTGCACGACCTTGGCCGGTTGGGCGCGTCGGGTCCGGAAATATAACGGGTCTCTCGTGATGGCGACCCAAGGCATTGACGATTTTGCCCGGACGGAATCAGCCAAATCGGTCCAGCAGAATTGCGAATGGACCCTGTTCCTCAAAGGCAAGGAAAGCGGCATCCAGCTGGCGGAGAAGATGGGCATCATCTCGGGTGACTATCTGCGCCGCATCGCCAAGGATCTAAAGGTCTCGCCAGGCGAGTATTCCGAAGTGCTGATTACACGCGGCACAGGCAGCTATGCCGTCGGTCGCCTTGCGGTCGATCCGTTCACGCAAGCGCTGTTTTCCACGACGGCCGATGATGTGGCTCTACTGGATCGCCTGAAACGCGAAGGCGTCCCTCTTGGCGAGGCTATTGAGCAACTGGTCGAATATAGGAGCCGATAGGTGGTCATGCTGATAGAAAAACCCCGTAAGTCTGGACCATTCAGATATCAGCGCTCAGCTCGCATTATCGTTGCAGCCTTATCGTCATTGTCTCGTCAGCTGATCTTGACGGCTGGCTTGGTGGTTCTAGCGGCGCTCATCGTCTTTGCTTTCGATTTGGACGCCCTGCTGCGTTTCCTGTTCCGTTTCTCCGCCCAATATGTCGAGTCCTCCCCGTCGGATCAGTCCCAAGCCCGTCAGTGGATCCTCGTCATCTATGCGGGTCTCAACATCGGCCTGCTTCTCCTGAAGAGCCTCAATCTCGTCTTCGGACGCAACCGTGAGGGGAGGGAGCAGCCATGACCGAAGCGCAAGCAGCCGAACGAGGCGTTTACTTTCCGCCGCCGTGGGTCTTCTCAACTCGCGACATCATTTTGTATGCGATCGTCGCGATCCTAAGCATAAATGCTCTGGCTGGCTTCTTTTTCGACATCAACGCGAAGCCTGTCCAATCCGAAACCGTGCCTGTCGTCGCAGCCGTTTCCCTGACGGAGGTCTATCAAGGCGCACAGGTTCATTTCATAGATAAGGGTCAATCCCGTGAACGCGCCAATCTCAATGTCGCGCTCCTGATGCCGGAGATCGAAGCCTCCCTCATACGTCTGCGGGCCTCGGAACAGTATAGCTACATCTTCACAATGAACGAAGCCGTTCCACTTGGGACGGTCGATGTAACTGGTTTGATTCTGGAAGACGTTTTGTCGGCTCCGCAAACCCTAGCCGAAGTTGTGAGGTCGTCTCATGTCCAGAACTGAAATGTTGTCAGCGCCAAAACCCTTTCCTTGGAAGCTGTTCGTCAAGGTACTCCTTGTCAGCGCGCTTGGTCTGTTCTTTGTTCGCACCTTCGTCGTTGATCTTGGCTACCGCGTCGCCCTCAGCAAATCTGAATCGCTCGACACGGCCATATTCCTTGTCTCGCCCTTCGACGAACGACCGCAATCTGGCGAGCTTGTCTATTTCCGAGCGCCGCAGAACCCTTATTTTGACGGCCCCGTCATCAAGCGGGTCGTCGGCGTTCCGGGTGATACAATCGAGGTCCGCGATCGGCAGGTCTATGTGAATGGTCGGGACGTCGGCCGCGCCAAATCCCTGACCCGGACGGGCGAACCCCTGAACCCGATCCAGCTGCAGACCATTCCCGACAACCATGTCTTTGTCGCGGGCGAGCATATCGATAGCTATGACAGTCGATATGCCGAATTTGGACTGGTTCCGAACTATCTTCTCTTCGGCAAGGCCAAGGCGGTATTTTGATGCTGCGATGGTGGAAGATGTGGAAAGTCGAAGGAAGTGAACGCAGGTTTTCACGACAGCGTCTTGTCTCAGAGCTTCAGCTATTTGTGTCCCTGCTGCTATTGTTCTTTGCGGTATTTGTCGCAACCAATGCGTCGGCGAAGTCCTTCGGCGTTCAGGGCGAGACATTCGAGATTGCTGAAGAGCATCTGATCGAGATGATCGAACGAAAACTGCTGATCGCCAAGGAAGACGGCCGTCTCGAAGCCTTGCAGGATGAGATGCGGGAAACGACCATTGCCCGGTCCGAACGACCCGTCCCAGTCGAAGGGATCCAGCCAGCCCTCGAATATCGATCATTCGTCTATGATCCGACTGTCGTTGCGCAGCAGGATTACCATGATCTCGACGGCAATGTCGTCGTGGCAAAGGGGACGAGCGCCAATCCCTTCGACATGGTAGCGATGCCATATGACCTTCTTTTCATTGACGGGAACCGTGAGGCAGAGGTCGAATGGGCCATGTCGCTTCATGACGAAAAGCGCGGGGCTGTAAGGATCATCCTACTGGACGGTGCGCCGTTGGAGCTGATGCGAACGCACAAGGTGCGTGTTTATTTCGATCAACGCTCGGCTCTGGCTACCCAATTCAATCTCTCGAAGACACCGTCCCGCATTATGCAGCAGGGCCGGACATTGCTGATCGAGGAAATCCCTGTCGAACCGATGTCGGCTAGAACGCCATGAGGTTCGATCAGATCAGATTCAGCAATGGTCGCATTCTGACCCGCGCGCAAATCGCCCATTGGATGTCTTGGATGACGCTGACGTTTGTGAAAGGGGTCATCATCATCGGCCTTATCATAATCGTCGGCTTGCTCTCTTCTCCCGCCAAAGCAGAAGATCCCTCCACAAGTGATGCGACCTGTACCGGCAACTTCGTCAATCCGATTGGCGACATCTGCTGGGACTGCATGTTGCCCCTGACCTTGGGGAGTATCGAGGTCTGGCCGAGCGATCTTCCGGACTTTGGAAATCCCGGCTCGCCCATCTGCGCCTGTGCGAACCCAATCCCCAGGATCGGTCTTGCCATCGGTCTCTGGGAGCCTGTCCGGCTGGCAGACGCCACGCGCAAGGAATGGTGTTTTCCCAACCTTGGCGGCCTGAAGATCGATCCGGGCATCGGCTTTCAGGACAAGACCTATGCGTCGCCGCAAACTGGCAACCATAGCGGCGCCTGGCATGTCCATTGGTATGTCTATCCCGTGATGGCTCTGCTGGAACTTGTGACGGATATCGTCTGTCTCGAAGCGACGTCCTTCGACCTCGCCTATGTGACCGAGCTGGATCCACTCTGGCAGGATGATACGCTCTCCCTCATCATCCATCCGGAAGCGGCTCTTTTCACGTCGTTACCGGCCCAAGCCGCCTGTACGGCCGACTGTGCCCTAGCGACGGTTACGAACCCGTCGCCTCAGCTATTCTGGTGCATGGGATGTAACGGGTCTTCCTATCCTTATAATGGCAATGTCAGTCACGAGATCACTCCAGCTCAAAGCGGGCTGCTCGCGGCTGAACGCATGGCATTCAAGCTCCACCGTCAACTGGTAGCTTGGCAGACCTCCACACCAGCCGCCATGTGTCAGAAGAACCCCCAGCCGATGATGGATAAACGCCAATATCGCTGGCAGATGACGAACCCCAAACCCCATACGAAAGGGCCGTTTGTCTGTCCCCGCACAGGCGGTCCGACCGTCACCTATGAGAACTTCAAAATGAGACCCGTTGTGGGAGAGGATTTCGGATGGCTTGTCTTCCGCAAACGAAATTGCTGCGCCTTGTAATGACAGCGGGGCTTGTCGCCCTGCCGTCGATAGCGAACGCTCAAATTACCGAAACCGAGATCAACGAATTGGTCGATCAGGTCCGCATTCCTGACGGCGAACCAGAGATTGCGGAGCTTGTTCGTCAAGCCGAGGAAGCTCAGAAGGCCGCTATTGAGGATGCCCAGGATGCCGTCTCTGACAGTATCTCGGTCGAACAGGCACTTCGTGACGAATATGGGATCGAGCTTCGCCCTGAACCGGGTGATCCTATGGAAGACCCGTCCCTCTATATTTTCGTTTCCTTCTCGATGCCGGACCCGCTCATCCGGGACTATCTTCAGGATGCCTTGCGTTTTGGAGGCCGAGTCGTCGTGCGCGGGCTGGTCGATGGATCAATGCCGAAAACCCAACAGAAGCTCGCCTCATTGATCGAAGAGGATGAAAGCCGGCGCATCGGTGCCTCAGTGAATCCACGAGCATTTGAAGCGTTCGACATACAAGTCGTTCCGGCCATTGCCTTGGGCGAGCGCTCCGTGAAGCGGTGCGATACGGAAGACTGTGTTGTCCAAGCGGGTGTTCACGACATCATCTACGGGTCCGTATCCGTGCAATATGCCCTTGAAGAGTTTGCCTCCCGTGGGGACGTGCGCGCCAAGGCCCGGAAGCACTTGGACCGGGGGAGGGGATAATGGATTTTACCGAGCCCCTTCAGGCATTCGCACCGCTCATACTTATGATGCTGGGGATTTTCGCGTTCTTCGCGGTCCTAATCGCCATTCTGGGCGCGCTTGGTTACACCTTTCACCCAGGAGGTCCGAAGCCTTATTCTGACAAGACCGTTCGCGGATATCAACTCGTCAGCTCCATCAACAACAAGTCTGAGCGTGAGATGATCGATGCGCTGATCCGGCGCTTCGGCAACCGGTTTCACATCTGCCCGAAGGTGCGGATGGAGGACGTGATTTCGGTGCGACGGAATGCTGGCGACTTCTCACATCGCCAATCTCTTCGCGGCCGGGTCAAGTCCCGACATTTCGATGCTGTCATTACAACCCCTTACGGCAAGCCCGTTGCCGCGGTTGAGTTCGATGGGCCGACCCATACCCGAAGACAGGAGAGAAAAACCGACGCCTTCAAGAATGAAATCTGTGCCGCCGTTGGGCTAGCTCTCTTACGGGTCGATTACCGTCACTCGATCGAAGATCAGGTTTTGCAGTTTGAGATTTAGGGAGGACAGTTTGCCTGTTCGTCCAATGTTCCCTAAATCAGGTATATGGCCGAAAACACGCAGATTAACCCGAAGTTCCTAGAAGTGCTCGCCGATCAGGCTCCCGATGTTGAAGGCATCGAGGTCCGCATTAACGGCCTGAAGGTGACAGGTGTAAAGGTAAGGCGTGCAAAGGGGTACACATCGAGACTCGCCAAACGGAAGATTGAAAACGCGGTTGCCGCGGCGTTGGACCCTAGGGCGGAACTTGGTCGTTCCGATCCAGACGATGTCACTGCGGCGTCTATTGATGCAGCTATCGCTGCAGAGAAAGCTATTCACAAGGCGGCACTCGAAGAGGCAAATCGCGCATCTGAGAAGCTGGAAATCAGTTTGGAACAGGCCGAGGTACAACTCGTTGCATCCGATCAGACTCTTGAAAGGATGAACCGCTATCTCGCCAGATCTGCCTAATGACGGGGAAGAAAGAAGATCGTCGATCTGGACGATTGAGCAAAATTTCGCTCGAGCTGACAGGGGCCTTCTGCGCTAGCTTACAGACCATACGTTGACTTCGTAGAGTTGTGTATTATCACCCAAAGAAGTCGAGCCATAAGGCTATCCAACCGACACCGGAATCTTGGGGGATCCTTTGGGTCGTTGGTTGGTCATGCTGTGTGTTTGGGTAGGCGTTTCTGCGTCCGCTTTCGCGCAACTGGCTCCCGGCGAAGTGCCGACCCACGAGCAGATGGAAGACCTGATCGACCCCTCGATCTTGGACAACCTCGGCGACCTGGGCGACTTGCCGGAAATCACCTTTGACCCCGAAAATCCAGATAGTTTTGCTGGCTGTCAGGGCGATCCGACCTGCGAAGCACTGATCTCCGATCTCGACCTGTCCATTGATGCGGATCTGTCAGATATCGATGATATCCTCGCGGGTGCAATTCCGGGGCCGGACCCGATGTCCCTTATCGGGTCCGACATCCCCCTGATTACAGATGCCTGTTCACCGGGTCAGGAGGCCGTCACCGAAGAAACGACTCGCCGGTTCGAGTATCGCTGCGAAAGCGGCACCAACATCCAGGAAACTGAAAACTCTTGCGACCTGGTACTCGTTCACCAGATCAACCCGGATTACATCTATGAGTGTCGTGTCACGCGCGGTGATGATGGCAACCTCATCATCTCCGATGAATGTGAGCTTTTGAATGGGGATCCGACCTGTTCTTTGGAGACGTCTGTCTGCGCTGAGGATTCAGGTGCGCAGGATGAGACGATTTCATGCCGGCGCGGCCCGGCTAATGCCGCGTCAAGCCTGACCTGTCTGCGCGAACGGGTCCATGAGCTGTCCCTACAATTCATCTATGAGTGCGAGTTCGTTCGCAATGTCAGCACCGGAACCTTTGAGCCGGATGCCAACTGTCAGAAGATCCTTGATGCCGGAGGATGCCGACAAGGCGATCAGGTCTGTTCAGACGATCGTGAGCCGCAACAGTCCGAAGAAACCTGTGAGACCGGAGACAGGCTCAATTATATCACCCGCAAATGCGATGCCCCCGTCCAGACCATTATTGATGAGGACTATATCTGGACAGTCCATAAGGATTGGAACGAAAGCCGGAACGAGCATGTTAAGTCCGCTGAGTGGGCGGCCGCCAATAGCGCGCGCTGCGAATTTCTGGATGAAAGCTGCGCGGTCTCAGAACCCGTCATCATGGAAGATCAGGTCTGCCAGATCGGTCATACGATCGTGCGGTCCTCGGAGCTTTGCAAAATTGCCCGACGTGTCACCATCGATGAAGATTATAAGTATGCCGCCACGCGGACCTGGTCTGCTGCGACCCAAGACCACGAACCGGACGCGGCCTGGTCAGCTCTCGCGGCTTCTGCGGGATGCCAGAAAATCGCGGAAAGCTGTCAGGTTTCAACAGAGCCGAGTTACGAGATCTACTCGTGTGAAGATGGCTACCGTATCAACACCAAGCCTGTCAGCTGCTTTAACCGTCGCAGGATCGAGGTCGATACCGATTATCTCTATAAAGGCTACCGGAACTGGAACGCCTCCGCGTCCACCCATATTTCTGATGCGACCACATTTGCGGCCGAGGGCGCGAATTGCCTGAAGGGCGCAGAACGCTGTGCAGTTCCAAGTCCGGGCGTCTTCTCTGAAGAGATCTGCGAAGTCGGCTACCGCATCGACTATACAGACGAGGCCGTTGTCCGGAACCGGATCGTCACGACAGACGATGACTATGTCTATGAGGGCAAGGAAACCTGGAGCCTTGCGCAAAATCGCTATAACCCTGATGCGGCCCGCACAACCCTAATCGCCCAGAACCCAAACTGTGTTCAGACGAGCCGGACCTGTACAAAGGTGGGGCCCGGCGTCTTCTCCGAATATGTCTGTGACACCGGTTATCGCGACCGTTACACCAAATCGGCTTGCGAAGTCCCGCGAGCCGTCACCGTTGATCGCGACTATCGCTACCAAGCCGACCGGGTCTTCCAGTATGGTCCGGACCGCTGGAACGATACGAGCCAGCTTTCTGCCGTGAAGGGTGCATCCAGCTGCACGAAAAACGGGGAAGTCTGCGTGACATCGTCTCCGGGTGTCTTCGAAACGCTCACCTGCGATATCGGAATCCGGACAGACTATACGGAGCGTCTTGGCAGCCGCAACCGTGTTGTGGTCGTGGATGAAGACTATATCTATGACGCGCCCCGAACATGGAATGGGTCGTACCATCAAGGGAATAGTGCATGGCAATCCCTTCAGGCGGACAGCTCATGTGAGCTGCAATCGTCTGTCTGTTCTGTGGCGACCCCTCCGCCCTTTACGCCCTACGCATGCCAGTCCGGCTATAAGGATAATGAATCCCAGCCCACTTGCTCACGCGAGCGCACGATCACTGTCGATCCGGATTACATCTATACGGTCAACCGGAGCTGGAACACGTCAACCAATCGCTGGACCGGAACGTCGGATTGGAATGCGCCGCGTAGCGCCGGTGGAAATTGCGCTCGGATCGAAGCCACCTGTGCCAAGACCTCTCCTGGTGTCTATACGACCCACACCTGTGAGCAGGGTTACAGCATCGATCCGGAAAACATGTCGTGCCGGGATGAGCTTAGCTTTACCGTCGAGACGGATTATCAGTATTACGGATATGAAACGTGGAACGGTTCCTCATTCGTCCGTGACAGCACCCTCAATGCCATCTGGGCGACGACCAATAATTGTTCGCGCACGTCCGTGGTCAATGAGCAGCCTTGGGCCGATCTGCGATCTGAATATAGCTGCGTTGCCGGTTCGATCACTTTTTCTGACGAGAAGACCTGCAACACGACCCTCAGCGTGAACGTAACGGCCACGACCAAGAAAAAATATTCGGCTACGACGGGCTCACCGGCTCAAACTTATGTCCACGGTCGAAGCGGATGTGTGCGCAAATCGACAGCCGGTGGGCGCAGTAGCTACGAATGCTCGTCCACCCAAGCCTATCATGGGATCCTGTCCAATTCGTCCAAGACGATTTCCGGCTACGAATATCGCATTGTCGAGGGGACAGGCAGCGAAGGACAATTCTTCGGCAACGGAAGATGCAAGTTCGACCGGGCCGAGATCAAGCCTAGCAGTGATGGCGGATGGGGTTGGGGTTCACCCATTATCTCCATCGATGACGATTTCTATTTCTACTACCATTGTACCAACTCCATGTCGGTTCTTGGGGCGACCTATATGGGCCGGCGGAACATGCAGGTTTACGACCACTGGGTCTATTTAAGCTCGCCGGGCAGAAGCTTGCTGGACACTAAACTCGACTGCCATCACAGTTCGACTAGCGGGTCGCAGGGTAACTTCTACTGTATGGCGCAATACTCGCTTGAAAGCCTGCGATCGGATGGCAACCAGACTTATTATTCCGAGAGCGACAGCTGGAACACGAGTGCATGTAATGCCTATTCCTCCAGCGCCTATAAGGGTCAGGTCTGCAACGCCGGTGCTGCGACAAAAACGATCAACGGAAAGTCGGTCTATCGGTCCTGCTGGGGATACCGCCGTACTTATGGCACGACCTCGTCACGAAACGTCAATAGCTGTTCACCGCCTAGCGGATTTTCCCTGCAATCGTCAGCGCCTTACAATCCGTCGATCGGGGTTTCTCGTTCGCTTCAGAGGCGAACCTATATCAAAAATCATTCTCGCACTGACGCGGCCAGTGTCGTCGGCAATTATGACTGCTTCTCCGGATATTGGCTCGACTCCAATGGGACTGCCCGTTGGCAGAGCTGTTCTGCGCCAGCTGGGGCGATCTATGTCAGCAACAGTTGCGCCTTTGTCGATTCAGGGGGAACCTGCAGGCTTCGCCACTATACTTACCGCGTTCCGGCAAAAGCCCCGACTGGCGGCTATTCGCGTCGCAAGGAAACATGGGTCTGCAATAACCGCGTCAATGGAAGTGGGGTGCGGGCGCCTACCGAGGTCAAGAAGTGGAAGGGCTGGGTGTGGGATAGAAGCCAGTGCAATGCCAAGCGCGCGTCCTATCCGAATGGCTGCACACAGACGAGTGCATCCTACGTTGATTCAGCCCGGACGAAAACGATCGATGGCCTGTCTCTGACGCGGCAATACACCTATCAGCGAAACTATACGTGCCAGGGCAAGAACGTTAAAAACACCTGCTCCGGCTATGCGGCCCTTCAGCCGACAAAACCGATACAATATGCGTCACTGGATAGGAGTCGGGCGACTCCGAGCCCGTTCTCTACAATAGGTCAGAGGGGATCGTCCGATTATGGGCGTGACGAGACCGCCCCGATCAGACCCGACTATCCACGCGCTGCGCCCGTCCGCGCACCACCCGGTCTTGGAAAAATTTCGGCAGAGGACCTAAAGTTCAATTTGCCGAACGCGCCGGTCCTGATGGCAGCCCTGGGCGATTACGAATATGTTGGACAGACCTGCGTCAATTATGAGGGCTCGACCTGTACCCTGTGGCGCAAGACCTATCGACGTGAAGAACATGACCCGTCTGGCGGCTGTCATATAGAGCAGGAAAAATGGCGGTGTGAGAATGCAATTTCAGGGGCAGGCACCGCCGCCATAGTCCGGGACATCGTTAGTGAGACGTTCCCGATGGCAGCCTGCAATGCGATGGTTGCACAGCAGACGTCCTGCACTCTCATTCGCCAATATCAGGACACTTCGACGGGCGGCACGCGCGTCATCAATGGTCTGTCGGTCACACGGTCCTTCTGGTCGTATAAGCGAGAATATGATTGCACCAAGCGGGTCGCAACGGAGACCTGCAGCCCGCCCCAGGGAGCGGTCATTCATGACGTCGAATGCCTGTGGAAGGATTCGAGTAATGTCTGCCGTTTGGTTAAGCGGAACTACAGGATCCCGCTTCCCGATCCGTCGGGTGGATGCACCACCTACACCGACACTTATCGGTGTGAAAACCGCAACCACGGAACACCGAAATCGACCACACATGACATTGTCAGCGAGACATTCCCGACTCCGGCCGTCTATCCATCACGAACCCCAGGATGCACTAGGAAGAGCTATAGCTACGGTCCTACTGAAACCCGTACCATCAATGGGCTATCGGTTTCGCGCAAATGGAAGCTCAATGAGGTCTTTGAATGTTCTACCCAAACCGCCGTTGACACCTGCAATCCCCTTCCATCCGGATCGACGCAGCAGGGCGCGTCAACCTGCGTGTCGGCCAATCGAGACGGGACGTGCGGCGTGTCTCGCAAGACATATCGTTACCCGGTTCATGATGCGTCTGGTGGCTGCTTGCGCGTTCGTGAGGAATATACCTGCCCTGACGAAGTGTCGGCGGCCGGAACACCCGTAGCGATACCGCGCTCGCTCGACAATGAGACTTGGAATACGTCGGCGTGTTCTCAATATATGACCAATCCGAAATGCGAAATGCTTGAGGAGGCCTGTCTCGAAGGGCCCGAGACGCGCGTCATAGATGGTCTGCCCGTTTATCAGGCATGTTGGAAATCTCGCCGTCAATATGAGTGTAGCACACGAGAAACGATCAATAGCTGCAGCCCGCCATCGGGGGCGGTCTATGATCGCCAGACATGTCTCTGGACAGATCGCCAAGGTTCCTGCCAGCTCTTCCGCAAGACCTATTTGAAGGAAGAACACGACCCCTCTGGCGGATGCGACGAATATACGAGTGACTTCCGCTGCGAAAACACGGTTGCCGGGCTGACGCCGAAACAGACGATTTCGCATCACGTCTCAGATTCGATCGATCCGGCCCCCTACAATGCCGTCCGCGTCAAATATGATCGATGCGTGCAGCAGAGTTATACCTGCGTTGA
>Ga0115567_10006016_pt1 | contig 11665 bp, 13 predicted proteins | sample COGITO_mtgs_1204_2_FD_88679 | JGI IMG/M metagenome (GOLD analysis project Ga0115567, IMG submission 88679) | Pelagic marine microbial communities from North Sea - COGITO_mtgs_120412 | ecosystem: Environmental > Aquatic > Marine > Epipelagic | place: Germany:Helgoland, sampling site Kabeltonne...
CTTGCCGAGGCTGAGGGCCGCGTCGACGATCGGCTCCGTTGCGTCGTCCGAGTGCATCCCGATCAGCACGCTCGCCGCTGCTGCCGCCGCGAGCGCTGCATCGCCCGCTTCCCCAGGAAATTCTTGTACGATGTGCCGAAACGGTGCGCTGCGCAAGCCCGCAGGGCCGTGCCAGTTGCCCCGGGCCTCGGTCTCCGGCTCCTTGCCTGCTCTCCCCGAGCCGTCAACGCCGAGCAGCGCACCAAGGGGGTCTGATTCTGAATCGCCTTGTGCGACCCCGGCAGGCACGACAGCTCCTTCCGCTCTGCGCCGTGTCGTGAGTTTCCGTATGCGCCGGCGACGCTGGGCGGAGAGGCGGAGCGGGCGAGGGTCGATGAGCGTGCAAGGCACGCCATGCTCCAGCTCTAGGATCTCAGAGACCGCTCCGCCGCCACCCGCGATGTCCACCACGCCACCCTGGCTGCGCAGCAGTTCCACGCCGAACGTCTCGATCAGCCATGCTGCGAAGATGCGGTTGTGCTTGCTCTTTCCCTCTTTGCCTTCACGATGCGGGTCATCCTCGTCCACCGCCTCAGCGCGCGCTGCGGCAGCCTGTCGGTCCTGCCGCGCCACCACCGTCTCTTCTCCTGGAAGATAGGCGTGTCTGAACAGGCAGTTTGGGTCCGTACATCCTCTTTCGGTGTCTTTCTGCCCACGTACCCATGCGCGGCAGAGGGACCCTTTCCAGCCATTGACGCCCATGAGAATCGTGTGCCCAGCCCCGCCCGAAATTTGTTCCGCAGCACCAAGATCCACAGGCTGTGCTACAGCCTGCACACGCGCCGGTGGCGAGGCATCGCTGTCCCAGCGGTCTACCTGCATTGCTCGCGAATCTGGGTCGTCGGTGCATTCAACCGAAATGCGATTCCCCTTCTTGAGCGAGTTCGGCAACGGCATATCCTCGAATTTCACAATGACTGGCAGCTGCAGAACTGGAGCGGTAACTCCATTAAATGCAGTTAGCTCGCACTCAGGGATCTCAAGGGTCACAAAATGCAACCACTTGCCGACAGATTTTCGTCTCGCAATGATTCCGGTCAGCTGGATGGTCCCCTCGAACGACGAAAGGGCAGGTCGCACAGCCTCCGACTCTTCAGGAGAACTCATCTGGAGGTCCATAGATGCCGAGAAGATCGTTCCGACGGTTGCTGTCACAGCCTTTTTTCGCAGTGCAAGCGGGGAACACGACGGATTCAGCGCAGAACCCTCCTGGGGGGCGCTTCTAAACGGTAGCACGAAGGCGGACAGCGGATGCAGGACAGCGAAGCCGCCAAAAGCACCGCGGAGAAGAAGGAGTAAGAGCACGCGTGCAAGATTACGAGCGGATCTCAGAATGGCTGCCATGCGCCGGCGCTGTGCAGGACCCTTCTTGGCCTCCCATTCATGAAACTTTCCGGCCTGAGGTCAGGTTATGATCCGCAGATCGATCGTTGGGGCGCATCCCACCAGTAATGCTGGACTCGAGGCTTGTGCGCTCGATCCGAGGCCAGTTGACATTGCTGCTCACCTCATTATTCTTTCTATCGGCATCACACCACTTGGATCCGTCCAGAGAGAATCTGGCACACCGTCGTGCGACATGCGGGCTGCGAGGGACCTTGCCTTGTCTGCGACTCCGAGGAGGACGTGTCAACGAGGCGAGCGGGTACAAGACACGCTGGTCAGATGAGCATAAGGCTGATGAAATCATTCTCTTGGGCCACGGGCGCCAGGCGTATCATGGGAGGGGAGCGGAGCGGCATAATTTCATTCGACTGTCAACCACGGATCCCCCGCCTGTGGATCCTGGGTGGACCGTGCGCGCCGAGGACCCCATTCCCTCCTCCGGAGAGCATTACTTTGAAGTGGTGCTGACGCAGCCACATGTTGCAACTGGCGGACAGCTTGACAGGGGCTGGAATACAGTTGGTCTTGTTGCTGGGAATGTGTCTGATTGGAATGGTGCCTGGTGGGATGATGAACGTCGATACTCATTCTGGTCGACTTCTCCCGCCTTGTCCCCCTTCGCCAACAGGCTTGATACTGAGTGATGTTGTGTGTGTGTGTGTGTGTGTGTGTGTGTGCGCGCGCGCGCCCGTAGTTTAGCAGCTTGAGGCCCCGCATTTCTGATGCTAATGGTATCAACATTGCAACTGTCTGCAGGGGCGTGCATGACAGTCAGCAATCGGCTTTCGTATCTATCTCCTCACCCAACCATTTTGTCAACCGGTGAGGGATTTCCCGTGCTGCACCTTCAATTGTGATGCTCTATGCTACCCCCCCAGGCCCTCCAGATGTGTTCTTGTACTGGCTACCGGAGGCTCCAGCCCCCAGATTCGGCTTCTGGTTTGGGTGCCTTGGGTGCTTGCCTGCACATTTACCACAGCCGACGCCGCACAGGTGGGCAGAGGGCGGAAGTTTCGGGTGCGGGGATCGGGTAGGGATTCTGGTCGACATGGACCGGGGCGTCGCGGCGGTGTTGCTCAACGGATCATTCCTCGGCGAAGCTTTTCACTCCCTCCCTCGCGGTACCGACGGTGTGCAGCTCTTTCCGGCTGTGACCCTCGCCGCGGAAAACATCACGGCAGGTTGCATGTTGCGCCCTGCGTGCTGCTTTCCACACGCTTCACCCGGTGTCTGAGCTGCGCTGCCAGCAGCCACCTGCAGTGCGCCTGCTCGCTGACTGCGCTCCGGCGCAGAGCTGTCTACTCCTGCAGCCCCCGCGCTGCCCCCCACGCGGGAGCGTATCCCTGCACCTCTATTTGGCGCACCGGGTTCGCCAGGGATCACGCCAGGCAGCTGTTCCAGGCCTGGCCACGCAGCGCTTGGTTGCTCGGGGCTGTGCGATGTAGAAGCTCTGATGGATCCGGCCAAGTACCGAGCGTTAGCGGGAACGCCTCAGGAGCAAGACAAGGCCCGCTCCTCGCCCTCGCCCGCGCCCGCACCTGCCACTGTGGCGCGCTGAGGTGCAGGGGCGGCGGCGCGGTGCAGCTATGGGAGAGCATGTACCGCGACGTGCTGGACGAGACCGGCTTCAACGCCGTTGTGGAGGGCGACGAGCGCCTCTTCCGGCTCACGTACCACAAGCTCTCGCACTCCGCCAACGGGGGAGATGCCTCCCTGCTGGAGCCCCACGATGCTGCCAGCCTCGGAGCCGAGACACTAGCAGGCCTCCTGCTCGACTCCAAGTCCGGCGCGAGCGCAGCGGTCACGGTGCGGGGGTCCTGGTTAGACAACGACGGCTTGCCGGGCCCAGCCGACGCGCGGGCAGGCTGCGCCTTCCGGGCCGCGGTCGAGCAAGCGCCCAACAGGGGGACAGTGCACGCGCGCGCCGGGGTCCACCGCTGGCAGTGGCAGGCGAGCCTGCTGGAGATAGCAGATTTGGCAGAGCAGTCGCCCGAAGGGGAGCCGATGCGCATCTTCCCTCCTGGCGAGTTGCGCCACACTTGGCTCTGGGAGGACGCGCTGATTGTTCCGTGGCGCTGCGCCCAGCACGTGCGGGGCGAATCACCGCACCTCACTGTCCTCTGGGGGCGCTGGCAGCTCCAAAAAGCAAGCATAGGTTCGTTCGCTCGCGCAGCGCTCATGGCAGAAGTGCCGATCAGGGGCTGCGAAACTGTGGAGGTTTTGGGAGCGTGGGCCTTTCGAGAGTGCGAGGTGCGGTGCGCTGCAGGAACAGCGCTCGCCGTCGACAACGAGGGGCGGGCCGTGCTCGAGGTGTGCGGCGTTGGTGGTGATGGCGACGGTCGCCGGCAAGCGCACCGCGCAGTGCGTGCCTCGGCGAGTGCTGATGTTTCGCTGCATGACTGCATCCTTGACCGAGTTGGGTACCACCGAGAGGCAGCAGGCGTCGTGGGAACGGACAGCGCGAGCGTGAAGGTGCTGCGCTGTCAGCTACGGCTGCTCGACGTTGCTGTCTCGCTGTCGTGGCACGCGCGTGTCGCTCTCGCCCAGTGTGTCCTCGAGCGGTGTCTCCCGCCGCCCTCGCTAAGCGCCCCGCGCTCGCAAAAGCTGTCGCTATGCTTCCACGCTCACTACGGGGGTACTGCAGGGCTTACTTTGCGCAGTTCTCGGTGTTTCCCGCACGAGAGGCCGCGAAGCTCGACGCGGAGCTTCGGGCAGAGGCGGCGGAAAAGAACCCCTCGCAACACGGATGCACCGGGGGCACGAACGGACAAGGGGCGAGAGTTGCGGAGGCATCGGCATGCGGTTGGCAGGAAGAGGGGGGACAGCTGCCCTGGGGGGGTGAAGACGAGACCTCTCAGGGCGCGTGCGATGGCGCTGACGTGCTCGGCACCGGGCCAGAGGCTGATCGTCGGCGTGCGGCGGACGCGGCAGCGGTGCGCTTCGAGGCAGCGAGGAAACGTGCCGAGTGGCCGGGTTGGCGGAAGAAATTGCGGTGCGGTGGGGCGGGTGCACCGCGTGGTGTGATGGAGGAGCTTTACTCTGACGACGAGCCGGCGGGAGAGGAGGCGGGAGTCGGAGAGGACTCACACGAGGGCTTGGGAGACTGCACCGAGCTCGCGCTCTCGGATTGCACGGTGCACCTGAACGAGGCGGGCGAGCCCGCGCTTTTCATCACGCCATTTCGCCCGGCTGAATTTGGCTCGCATAACACTACGCTTGTGCCCCTTATGCAGGATGCCCCGCCCCTGTACGCGCACCGCACCGTACCGTGGGCCACTTGGTACGTTCTGGGCTGCACGGATGCGCTCCCAACTGAGGATGGTAAAGGGGGCGCCAATGAAGGTGACTGTGGAGCAGTACGGAGTTCCAAGTCGCGGCGGCTGGACGTAGGCGAGGATCGTGTGGCTTTGCGGCAGGGAGCAATCAAAGTTGGGGACTCGGGCGCTGAGACTCGCGTTGTCGATGCCGTCAGTGGCAAGTTGCGCTGTCTCCATGGTGCTTTCCCGCACCTTGCCAGCATACCCTTTGCTGCTGCACCAGATGAAGCGCTGAAGCATGGCGCGGGCGCTGGCAGGGAGCGAGTGTATCTTCCAGCGTTTCGACCGCTCGCACCGAGCGCGCTTTGATCACTCTCCGCTCTCGCAAGGCGCGTCTGCCCGGGCACCACAGCCACCACCGTCGCCGCCGTGCGCGCTTCACACTGAAGCAGATCAACGGGCCGTAGAAGATGCTGAGTGGGACTCAGCAGAAGCTGCGGTGCGCTTGAACCCAACCCTGTTGCTAACAACGTATTGGAACCTAAACAACACCACCTTTGGACGCCCCGGTCGTGCCGGGATCCTGAAGCATGCTGGAGGGCAGGTTCCCGAGGCAAGTCTCTGTCTCACGCCTCTGCTCACACTTGCGGACCGTGCAGACGGCTGAGTCGAGCGGTACTCTGCGTCTTTCGCTCTATCGTTTCCGCAGCAATAGCGGTTGTCTTATTGGCGGGCGAAATACAGCGCGAACAGTGCTACCACTAGCCAGAGCCAGGCCGATACCACGTGTGCGCGCCCGGCTGCGCTGCACAAAGTCTCTGCACAGCGCACTGAGCTGCCCCGGCACACCTGGTAAACGCTCGCGGCAACATTTGTTTCCCATACGAGGTTGTCACAATTCTTCCACAGCGTGTCCTCGCAGACCTGCCGCATAACACATGTCTTCACGCACAGGATACATTCGCAGGGGGCACATGAATCAACGGGTGACAACTGATTACTCTGGTAGAGGGTGCCTCAACCCGACAGAGTCAGGTGCAGCAGTTGTGAGAGGAACCCACGTGGCAGCAAATCGGCAGCGGTGTACTCGCGGTTTCGGAGCCTCCCGGGATGATGGTGACAGAGCCGCCGCAATCCGAGTCTGCACAATTGTTTGCAGCAAACTCAATCGAGTCGCATCGGTGTGAGAGTGTTTCTGCGAGCTGGGAATGGGTGGAGAGGGACCGCTTGAACAGAACGTCAACCCCTGGGAGCACAGGAATTCACAACTCGTCCTAGTCACCTTGCGCGTGCCTCCTGCTGCTGCACACATGGTATCGTACTTTGCATCACAAGTTGCAGAGGTGATGGTAGATCCCTCGAGGTAGGTCTTTGCACTAGAGGCCATCTTTTTGCCGGCCGCCTCGTCCTTGACACAGAATCTCGACTTAACGGCGTGGTCCTTACAAGCTCCCTCCGTCGGCCTGATGTCTTCGCTGAGATGACACACGTTTGCCGCAATCACTGCCTCAAGGTAGACCACGCTCGCCAGCAACAGCACGAGGCCCTTGTGCATCATGCACAGGTCCCACCACAAGTTACCACGTATAAAACTCAAGAATCTGGCAACTTTTTAGAATTTGGCGCATCTAAGTTGCGGCGATCCTCCTGACGGCCCAGAGAGGCGGCTGTCGCGGTGGGTTGTGTCCCTATTCCTTCAGGGCGTGGCGCGGTCTCTTATCAGCCGGATTGTCCATCCGCCGTGATTCGCCATGATTCGCGCCCTCTTCTGCTCTCTACTCTTGACGGCACATGCCGCCGGATTCCAGGGATTTGTTGCACCGCTGTTGCAGGGCACCTCGTATCAGATCAGGAGCCAATTTCAGGGTACAGCGCCATTCCGGCCGAGACCAGCACGAGTCTCCATGCCGTCTGTTTTCATGCTACTCCCAGGGCACACGACCCAGCCGCAGGACGCGTGGGAGGCGCAGGAGATGCGAGTGGGCTGGGGGGCGAGAGCAGGGCGTCGAGGGATCCGCACTTCGAGTGAACGCAGGGTAAAGTGGGCGCCCCTCACGCCGCCCTGCTAAGAGTCGCGTTGCTCTCTTTATCTTAGGCGCGGCCAGTTTTGCACTGCTGCGGGCCCATGCCGGCGAAAGCATTTAGGGTGGGTACTACCCAAGGCGCCACGAGGACCGCACGAGTCTACACGCAAGTGCCCGTGGCAAAGTAGACCAAGCAGACACCGTTGAGAGGCGATGCGCCAAATTAGCCAAGTTCATTTGGTGGGGCCAAACAGACCAGTGCACAGTGGATAATTTCATGGGTTTTCGCGAGTGATTTCATCACGTTGCCCGCAGGACGGATGGGAGCGGATTGGACTGGGGAGCGGCGACGGGCGCAGCAACACAAGTCGCGGTCGAGGGCGATCCTGCGCTGCGGGCGCTTTCAGGAACCCCTGCAGTCGTAACAGCCCTCCGCGAAAAGTACGTGCAGAATCGCAAGGTGATTCGCATCCCTGCCTCCCTGCGCCACTGCGTTCTCTCGTGTTGATCGCGGAGATGTGAAGCGCGGGTGTGCACAGCTCGAGCCGGCGGACGTCGCCTCCGCATTCGGGTTCCCACTAGACGAGTTCCAGATGGATGCGCTGACAGCGCTTGCTGAGCGGCGCAACGTGATCGTCTCCGCTCCGACAGGCTCTGGCAAGACGGTTTGTGGCGAGGCCGCTGTGTACCTCGGTTCTGCCCTCGGAAAGCGCGTGATCTACACGACACCGCTCAAGGCTTTGTCCAATCAGAAGTACAACGACTTTTGCGCACAGTTTGGTGAAGAGCGAGTGGGGCTTCTCACGGGCGACACTTCGATCAACCGCGAGCAGGCCTCTATCCTGGTCGTGACAACAGAGGTGTACCGCAACATGCTGTACGATGTCGAGTCGATTCCAGATGTACACTCGGTCGTGCTCGATGAGTTCCACTACATGAACGACCGCGATCGTGGCACGGTACCACCCACCTGCTGGGACACCCTCAGTTGCGCTGACTGGGCCTAAGCCTTTCCAGTGCAGGTGTGGGAAGAAAGCGTGATCCATACACCCCGCGACACGTTGATCGTGGCGCTTTCGGCAACCATGCGCAACTGCAAGGACATCCGTGACTGGTTTGTAAACGTTCAGGGACCTACGGACCTGATCATGTCGGACTTTCGTCCCGTGCCCTTGCTCTTCAAGTATGCGGACCGCACAGGGATCTCCAACCTGTTCGACAAGCTGCCGAACAAGCGCGGGCAACCGCGCCTGAATCGTCGACTCCTCCCGGGGTTTGAGGATGAGCAACGCGATGGAAGCGGCTTCAAAGAGCGCCGCAGCTATGAGAGCGGGCGCGGACGGCGCGGTCGTGGTGGTGGTCGAGGGAGGCGGGACAGTACGGACGGGGAGTTTGATCGAGGAGGCGGACGCGAGCGCAGGTTCGGCGGGGGAGGGCGCGGGGGAGGAGGGCGCGGGGGAGGAATGCAGGAAGTACCGAGCTTCGGGTTCACTGTGCGGCAACTGGGCAATCGGGACATGCTTCCCGCCATCTTTTTCATCTTTTCGCGAGCGGGTTGCGACAAAGCCGCGGAGGAGGCCGCCATGGAAAAGACGGCACTGGTAAACGAGGAAGAGAAGGCCGAGCTGCGCCGGCGCCTGACTGTCTTCGCGACAAATCACAAGGAGGTTGCAGCAGAGGATCGCATCCGGCTCGCGCTGAAAGGAATCGCGTCCCACCATGCGGGGTTGATGCCGCTTTGGAAGTCGCTGGTCGAGGAGCTTTTTCAAGACAACCTCATCAAGGTCGTGTTCGCGACTGAAACGCTCGCCGCGGGCATCAACATGCCTGCACGAACCACTGTGATTACTGCGCTCTCGAAAAGAACCAACGATGGCATCACTTCGCTGACGGCAAATGAGCTGCGTCAGATGTGCGGACGCGCAGGGCGGCGAGGAAAGGACACTGTTGGGCACTCAGTGATCATGAAATCGCGCTGGGAGGGCGCACCAGAGGGTTTCACGCTCGTCACGATGCCTGCGGACCCACTTGTATCGAAATTCTCACCCAATTATGGGATGGTGCTCAACCTGCTTGAGCAGCGGCCGATCGCGGAGTGCAAGCAGATTGTTGAGCGCTCTTTCGGTTCGTTCATGGCGCAGCGCCGCAAGGGCGCCGCAGCTGCGGAGGAGGGTGATCTCGAAGCTGAAGTTGAGGAGGCAGAATTGCTGCTGCAAACAGTTGATGTGGAGGAACTCAAGGCTCTTTCCAAGCAGGCCGAGCGCCTCAAATCCGAGGAACGTGTGCTAAAGTTCTTGCGCATACAAGCAGCCAAAAATGCGCAGGCCATCTTCGAAGACACCTTGCCGTACGCCGCGCCCGGCACACCGCTCCTGTTGCGCCCTGTCGTCGGCTCGGCGGAGGGCGAGGATATGGGTCCTGAGAGCGCAGTGCTTCTTGACTTTGCCCTGTCAGCGTCAGACTCGCCCCTAGCCTTTTTCGCTGCCCTAACGCAGCGCAACAAGTTCCGCATCGTCACCCACCAGGCATTCGCCGTCCCCACGCACACATCCACCGTGCGCACTTACATTTTGGCGTGAATTCCAACATGTTGACGGTGTGCCGCGCGGGTGCAGGACGTGCTCGACATGGCTCTGGACGCGGACCTGGTTTCCCTCGCGCTCCCTGACAGTGGTGCTGGTGCGGATGGAGCGAGTGCCGTACAGCGCGTGATGGACAAGATTCCGCCGAAGCAAGAGTGGCTCAAGGATGGGCCGGAGGCCTACGTGGCCGAAGGCGATGTGGATACGGCGTTTGTTTCTGCTCGCATCCCAACGGTCCCCGAGCCAGGACCGGCCCCGGAGGTTGAGGCGCAGCGCAAACGCGTGGAGTTTGTGCGCGCGGCAGTGGAGAGCAGCCCTATTGCGGCTTTATCGAAACTTAGCGACCTTCTCAAGGCTCTACGTACTGTCACGCAGGCTCGCGTGCGCCGCGCACCACAGAAAGCCGGGAAGATCAGACCGAAACAGATTGAAGATGGCGCCGCGTCGGACGGTGCGTGGCGGGAGTTCGAGGCCTGTGCGCGCTGTCTGGAGGACTTTGGTATGATCAAGGATGGTAACGTGACTTCGATCGGCAAGCTTGTAGGCGCTATCAATGCGGACAACGCGCTTTGGATGGGCGTTAACCTGCTCTATTCAGAGGAGCTGCAGACGCTTGGGCCGCACGAACTGGCGGCCGCGATGAGCTGCCTGGTGTCTGAGTCGGGGCGACCGGACATCTTTGTGGGATACGAAGCATCGCCCAATGTCCAATCCTTTGCGGAGCAATCGCTTGACATGCAGGCTCGTCTTCTAAGTGTGCAGCTCTCCCATGGCGTTGACGCGGCAATTCCGCTGGACATCACATATGCAGGCCTCGTTGAGGCATGGGCACTCGGTGCCTCGTGGAACGAGCTTGTCGCCATGACCTCGATGCAGGAGGGGGACATCATTCGCGTGCTGCGCCGCGTGCTTGACGCACTCCGCCAGATCCCTCGCCTGCCCTTTGTCGCAGATGGCATGGGCGTTGACGCAGAATTCCGTGTGAATGCGCGGCGTGCGCTGACGTTGATGGACCGCTTCCCAGTGAGCGACGACGTCACGTACATGGTGGACGAGGACGAGACACTCGACCAAGGCCTCGCAGGCTCCCTCAAGGTGCCGCCTACCACCCCGGGAGCGCGCGCTCACGCACGCCGTACCATTGCTGCTGCGCGCGTGCTAACGCGGGGACTGGACAGAAGGAGATGGCACAGAGGTTGGCAGAAAAGCAGATCGGCAGCTCTGCGTATACAGCGGAGCGGATGGGCTGGACTGAGGATGAGGTGGCGGGACCTGTTGGCTCTGCGATGCAGGACGAAGTGTGGTTTGCACCCACGCTCGACGAGGGCGATGATGGGCTGGGGACACCCTCGTCTGGATCGACAACGCTGTTCTTGGATAGCCAGGTTGACTTTCTGGAAGGTCGGGACGAGGATACACTTGAGAATGAGGAGGACCCAGAGGCCGAGGGAAGAGAGGAGAGTGGGGACGACGACGAGGCCCCGGAGACGCAGGGCGGGAGGCGTGTGCCGCGCAAGGTGGGGCCAAAGGGAAGAAGTAACCAGAATGCGGAGGATGAGGAGTGGATTCGCTCCCTCGGACTGGGCAAGCTGCCCGAGGTTCTCCCCGGCGACATCAGCATCTAGGGACAGGAAAGGTGGGTGCTGTGTACTTGGGACTTCGATGCAGCAAGATTTGTGTGCAAGCGTGTACGGTGGCAACAGCCGCTGTAGTTGGTTGAGATCGGCATGCGGGTTTCGGGCAAAGATGATCAGTTCAAGCTGGGGCTCCAGTATCAGCTCGACAAGCTCAAGCTTTCTTTCTTGCATCTCTAAGCCCCAAGCCTAGAGTGAAGAGTGGCCTTCGTCGTTTCCCAACCAAAACCTCCACCCAAGCCATACACCCCTGGTACTGTAGTACTTTTCGGGGTCAGCCGGTACATAAGGGTGGTCGGGCCATCGTTTCTTCCAGTCATCCCAACTCTCCTCGTCAAACCATGCTTGGGTCATTCGAGCCCATCGCACAGCAACGTCAAGGGGCATGTATTGCCGTTCTTCCGCCTGTCTTTCAGCCCGATTCCTGATCATGCATGCGTATTAGAGATTCTCAGTCCCGTTTGTTTTCGGGCGACGCCTTGAGCAACTGCCTGCGAAGGGATTTTTTGGACCCACCTTGATATCATCATGCGCATGGCAAGTTCATCGCCCCCAGTAAACATGTCATTTTCACCATTCTGGTCCCTACATCCACTGATTTCACTTCCGTCCATCACCAAGTGGGCCATTCGACGTGCACCTCTTCGCGGCCCGCATTGTCCCAGTCGCAGTGAGACATAGCCGGGCAGGCAAACAGAGGAGCCTACACAAAGATTGGTAGCCGATTGAAGAAATTGGCAGGA
>Ga0115567_10006017_pt1 | contig 11665 bp, 8 predicted proteins | sample COGITO_mtgs_1204_2_FD_88679 | JGI IMG/M metagenome (GOLD analysis project Ga0115567, IMG submission 88679) | Pelagic marine microbial communities from North Sea - COGITO_mtgs_120412 | ecosystem: Environmental > Aquatic > Marine > Epipelagic | place: Germany:Helgoland, sampling site Kabeltonne...
AAAAACCTATTAGCACTCTATGAAAAAGGGGCACAAATAGAAATAGGATATAACAGGCGCTATATTCCTTTAAATAAAAAAATTAGGGACGTTTTTTTAAAAGAACAAAAGGTGATTACGATTTCGGTAAAAGAAATTTTGATCAATGACAGCCACTGGTATTTCTGGCCCAATCAAGGAACGCGAATTACAGGCAATCTAACGCATTGGATAGATCTGGCTATTTTTTGGATCGATGGAGCACCTGTCGAAATCAATGTGTTGCCAAGTCCTAGCACAGATGAAACCATAGCAGTTTCTATTTTATTTTCTGAAGGCTCCCTAGTGAATATCACGGTTTCAGACAAAGGGAACTCACTACGTGGTGTTCAAGAACGTATCGAGGTACGCACGAAAGCAGAAACGGTTTCCATAGAAGATTATACCACCTACAAATGGACGAACGAAAGTGGCGCAAAGAGCCAAAATTCAAAACTAATCAGGGACAAAGGGCATGATGCCATGTATAAACACCTTGTAAAAGCATACCACAATAAAGAAGAGATCAACTATACGAAACAGGATGTTTTAAAAACAGCTACGGTTACGTATTTGGTTTCAAAAATGTACAGAGAGGGCATTCGGAATTTAAAAATAGCCGAACAAATGCAATCCTGATGGCGCTTTTATGACTTTACAGCGTATTAGGGATACTTTGACTTTTACAACACCAACTAAAAACTTACTTTTGCACTAAAATTTCAGGCAATTGTTATGAAGCAAGTCATCCAAAATTTTAAATCTGGCGAACTCTATGTAGATGAGGTGCCAAGACCTTCTATTTCTGATAACATGGTGTTGGTAGAAAATAAATTTTCCCTCATTAGCGCGGGTACAGAGCGGGGAACCGTTAAAGTAGGTAAAGCAAGCTTACTAGGTAAAGCAAAACAGCGCCCGGACCTTGTAGCCCAAGTACTTCAGAACATCAAAAAAGAAGGGCTAAAAGCAACCATAGATAAGGTACGTACCAAGCTGGATTCGTTAAAAGCTTTAGGCTATAGCACATCTGGCGTAGTCGCTGCCTCTTTAGATAGTAATGGAACCTTCAAGCCAGGGGATCGCGTTGCTTGCGCAGGACAAGATTATGCTTCACATGCAGAAACGGTTGCCATTCCACAAAATCTCGTCGCAAAAATACCAGACAATGTGAGTTTTGAAGAAGCGAGTTTTACAACCTTGGGAGCTATTGCTTTGCAGGGAGTACGACAAGCGGAACCTAGACTTGGAGACAACGTTTGTGTTATTGGTTTAGGATTGTTAGGCCAACTTACGGTACAGTTGCTAAAAGCAAACGGATGTCGTGTTTTTGGAATAGATCTTTCTCAAAGTCTCGTTTCACTTGCAAAAGAAAGCAGTGGTGCCGAAGAAGCAATGTTGCGTAACGATTCTAACCTCCACGCCGCGATAGATAATTTTACAAATGGGCATGGTTTTGATAGCGTCATCATTACTGCCGCAGCACCTACGAATGACCCAATTGAACTTTCGGCTGTGATAAGTCGTAAAAAAGGGAAAGTCATCGTTGTGGGCGCCGTTAAAATGGATGTACCTCGAGATCCGGATTTTTACCGTAAAGAACTAGAATTAAAAATGTCCTGCTCATATGGACCAGGTCGTTATGATACTGCCTATGAGGAAGATGGGCATGATTATCCGTTAGCGTATGTACGTTATACAGAGCAACGTAACATGGAGACTTTCCTTCAGCTTATTTCTCAAGGAACCATCAAACTTGAAAAACTAATTACACATACGTTCGATATCACTGAAGCTGAAAAGGCTTATGACATTGTCCTGGGCAAAGTTGAAGAGCCGCATATTGGTATTTTATTGTCCTATCCAGAGAATGAAGGTAAAAAGACGAGTCAGATCAAAGTAAAAGATAGTCCGGTTTCTTCTATTAATACAGGGTTTATTGGTGCGGGAAGTTTTGCACAGAGTTATTTAATACCGAATGTAAAAAGTTCGGGTGCTTCTCTAGATACGGTGGTCACTACAAAAGGAATCACAGCAAAGAATGTAGCTGAAAAGTTTTCGTTTGCAAACGCTGCCACCGAAGCATCAGACATCATCAAAAATGACGAGATCAACACCGTTTTTATTGCAACGCCTCATAATTCGCATGCTCCATACACGATGGATGCATTGCGCGCAGGAAAACATGTTTTTGTAGAGAAGCCGCTGGCGATGAATTACGAAGAACTTGAAGAAGTTAAAAAGGTATATGCAGCGGGTGAAGCAAAACTCATGGTTGGTTTTAACCGAAGGTTTTCGTCGCTCGCAGAAAAAATAAAAGAGCAGTTTGCAGGTAATGGTGAGCCTAAAGTGATCAACATACGTGTAAATGCTGGCTTTATCCCAAAGGATCACTGGACGCAGAACCCAAACCTTGGGGGCGGAAGGATCATAGGTGAGATGTGTCACTTTATTGACCTCATGCAGTATTTTACAGATGCCGATCCGGTAACTGTTTATGCCGCTACGATTAAAACAGATAATAGTAAGATTTCGGTGGAAGATAATATCGCGATTACCATTACCTTCAGTGATGGTTCTATTGGTAATTTGGTGTATTTAGGAAATGGTGACAAATCATTGCCCAAAGAGCTAATCGAAGTATTTTCAGGCGAAACAGTAGGTCGGATTCATGATTTCAGAAGTGGAACGCTCCATAAGGGAAATAAGCAGACAAAACTGAAACTTTCAGGAAAGGGACACAAACAAGAAGTACAAGCCTTTTTGGAGAGTTTAAAAAACAATACCGCGGCTCCTATTGCGTTTAACTCTATCTATTTGACGACCTTAACCACTTTTAAGATTTTAGATAGTTTAGCGACAGGTTTGCCGCAACAGATTACTAAAGCCTAAACGGAAAGGATCCTCACCAATTTAAATGCTCATGTCCAATTTTAAGGAGAGTTTTAAAAAACTAAAAGCGTACTGCGAAAAAGAAAACTTTAAAGGTTGGGATCCCTACGATGGGCTCAATAGCAACTTTTTTAATGCGCTTCCTTTTGTGTCAAATAGCAGGTTTTTTAGACTCGCTTGGATTCAGTTTTTTAAACGGAGCCCGGTAAACTTCAGAAAAGTTACCGGAGTTGAAAAAGGCTACAACTCAAAAGGGCTCGGGCTGTTTATTTCGGGATACTGCAACCTCTACAGCCGTAATCCAAAAGAAGAATATCTAGATAAAATCGTGGAACTTTCAGATCACGTGCTTACCTTAAAAACCGAAGGATATTCGGGAGATTGTTGGGGCTATAATTTTGATTGGCAAGCGCGTGCCTTTTTTCAACCAAAAGGGATGCCTACCGTGGTGGCTACCACTTTTATTGCCGAAGCTTTATTGCAGGCGTATGCAGTTACCCAAGATAAAGCCTATTTAGAAAGTGCAAAAAGCAGCGCTCAATTTGTCTTAAAAGATCTTAACAGAACCTACGATGAGAAGGGCAATTTTTCATTTTCGTACTCTCCATTAGATAAAACCCAGGTGTTTAATGCTTCGTTGCTGGGCGCTAAACTACTGTGCAAAGTATATAATTTTACAAAAGAGGAAGTATTGCTTTCTGAAGCAAAAAAAGCGGTTACTTATGTTTGTGATTTTCAGCAAAAAAATGGCGCTTGGGCCTATGGAACCTTACCTTATCATCAATGGGTGGATAACTTTCATACAGGCTACAACTTAGAATGCATCCATGCGTATCAGACCATCTCTGGAGATGTTTCATTTTCAGAAAATATAACGTTGGGGTTGGATTACTATATCAACACTTTTTTTACTGAAGAAGGAATTTCTAAATATTATAACAATAGCGTTTACCCAATAGACATTCATGCGCCTGCGCAAATGATTGTAACCTTGCAGCGGATCAATGCATTTTCAGAAAACAAAAAGCGTATTGATACCGTTCTGGATTGGACTATTGCAAATATGCAGTCTGAAGAAGGCTATTTTTACTATCAGAAAAAGAAATTATTCAATTCGAAAACACCTTATATGAGATGGGCGCAAGCCTGGATGTTTTATGGGTTTTCTCATTATTTTTTAGAAGCAAATGACGACAGATAGGGTTAACATACTCAAAACCTCCATTCATAATCTTACGATGACCGAAACGCTTTCGCTCATTGACACTGCAATTAAGGATCAAAGCCAGATTCACCATGTGGTGGTAAATGCAGGTAAAATTGTGGCGATGCAGAAGGATGCGCAGTTGCTGGAAAGCGTCAACAGTTCAGATCTTATCAATGCCGATGGTCAAGCGGTTGTTTGGGCTTCAAAATTTCTGGGCAAACCACTAAAAGAACGTGTTGCGGGGGTTGACTTAATGGCAAATGCCGTGGAGATGGCCCATAAAAATGGGTATCAGGTTTTTCTTTTTGGCGCAAAAGAAGAAGTTGTTACCGAGGTGGCTTCTATCTACGAAAAAAAGTACGGCAAACAACTTATCGCAGGCTATCGCAATGGTTATTTTTCAAAGGAAGAAGAGCCTAAGATCGCGAAACAAATAGCCGAGAGCGGGGCAAATATGCTTTTTGTTGCCATTAGCTCTCCTACCAAGGAGAACTTTTTGTTCAATTATAAAGATTCGCTTAAGAGCGTAAACTTTATAATGGGTGTTGGCGGCAGTTTTGATGTTGTTTCAGGAAAAACCAAACGTGCGCCTGTCTGGATGCAAAACGGGGGTTTGGAGTGGTTTTATCGCTTTCTGCAAGAACCAAAACGTATGTGGAAACGCTACCTTGTGGGGAACACAAAATTTATAGTACTGGTTTTCAAGGAGAAATTCAAGAAAAATAAGCGCTAGCCATTTTACACTACCATTATCTTGCAAATAGCAAGAGATATAGTAACTTTATCGTTTTACATTAATTAAGCAGTACGTAATGAGAATATTATTAGCTTCCGTTTACCCTTACGCCTACTTTCTATTGCTGCTTTTAATCCCTTTTGATGATTATGTAAGAGTGTTGCCCAATGTCTTGTTAGGTATTATTGTCGTTGGATTTCCATTTATAGTAAAAAGAGAGGACTTTAAGAAACTGCGAACAATTCCAGCACTGCTCTTTTTTCTATTTCTCCTTTATCTAATGGGGAATACAATCTTTCTAGGCCGTGTAGAAGAGAATATGCCAATTCTGAGCAAGGTGCTTATTTCTTCAGGGTTACTCATATTATACTTACCCATTCATGACTTCAAGAAAGTAAGCAAGGCCATCATCTATTCTTCACTTATTGCGATCTTTTTTTCCGTAGCCAATATAATCCTGGTGGTTAAAGAAACCGGAACATTTGATATGTGGAATCCATTAAATCCGATAGAGGCACTACTTGTTGAACGCTTATATTTAGGTCTTTTATGTGTTTTGAGCATACTAATGAGCTACCAAGCCATAACGTTGAAATACCGCCCAGAAAATAAATATTACCTGGCCAACATCATTATAAACATGGCATTTGTATTATTGATCGTATCGAGATTTGCTATTATCACATTAATTGTATTGGCGGTGCTGAGGTTACTCTATGGAAAGGCAAAATGGCTCCGCGTCTTTGCCACACTCGCTACTATTTGTACAGTTATTTTTCTGGCGTTTATCTTTAATGAAAATATTAAAAAAAGGTTCCTATACATCACTCCCGATACCACAGCGGGCCAATCCCTGCTAAAAAAGACAAAACAAGTGGAACCTAGGACCGTAATATGGAAATGCGCTACAGCCATCGCGCCGCAGACCGAAGCACTTACAAGGGGTTTTGGCTTCAAAGGGACAAGAGATGCGCTACTAGCATGTTATGACAACATTGAAGAAACGGCAAAACGAGAGCGGTTTCTAAGTAAAAACTACAATACGCATAATCAGTTTTTAGATTTTTCGTTAAGTACGGGCGTTATATCTGTGCTATTGTTCGTTCTGTTTTTTGTTTTTGTTTTTTTTAAAAACCGAAATCAATTTGTACCTACCGCCTTATTACTAACAATGGTACTTTTTGCATTGGTCGAAAATTATTTTCACAGGCAAATGGGTTCTTATTACTTCGGTATTGTGCTTATTTTGTTGCTTTTACAGACCTCAAATACAAAAAAAGATACCTCATATAATACGAAAGACAAACTGGATCCTGCAAAGAAATAAGAAACGCTTTTAAAGAATTATATTTGCAGCCTTAAATAGATAGCATAAAATGAAAATTTCAGTAATAGGTACAGGATACGTAGGTTTAGTTACAGGAACCTGTCTTGCCGAAACCGGTAATGAAGTGATTTGTGTAGACATTGATGCAGATAAGGTAGCAAAAATGAAGCAAGGTGTAGTACCTATTTATGAACCTCATCTGGATGTATTATTTGAGCGTAACATTAATGCAAACAGACTTACGTTTACAACATCCTTAGACGAAGGCCTTGCACATGGCGATATTATCTTTTTGGCGTTACCAACACCAGAAGATGAAGACGGAAGTGCAGATTTATCCTATGTTCTCAACGTTTCAGAAGAAATAGGGAAGAAAATTTCAACATACAAAGTGATTGTTGACAAAAGCACTGTACCCGTTGGTACCGCAGAAAAAGTGCATGCAGTGATTGCTAAAAATGCAGCATGCGAATTTGACGTCGTCTCCAATCCTGAATTTTTACGCGAAGGATTTGCAGTAGATGATTTTTTAAAACCAGAACGCATCGTGGTTGGCTCGAGCAGTGAGCGCGCCACAAAGCTTATGCAGAAACTCTACAGCCCTTTTGTAAGATCTGGCAACCCAATTATCATCATGGATGAAAAGTCGGCAGAATTAACTAAGTATGCAGCCAATTCTTTCCTTGCAGCAAAAATCACCTTTATGAACGAGATCGCAAATTACTGTGAGAAGGTAGGTGCAGATGTGGATAAAGTACGAGTAGGGATGGGTACCGATTCTAGAATTGGGAAGCGATTTTTATTTCCAGGTATTGGATATGGAGGTTCTTGTTTTCCTAAAGACGTAAAAGCCTTACAAAAAGCAGGAAAGGATCAAGGTTATGATTTTAAAATATTAGACGCTGTTATCGAGGTCAATGACCGACAAAAAGTCGCGCTATTGCCAAAAATCGAAAAATACTTTAATGGAAACCTCTCCGGAAAATCGATCGCTATCTGGGGATTGGCTTTTAAACCAGAAACAGATGACATACGGGAAGCCCCATCTATCTATATGATGAATGCGTTACTAAAAAGGGGAGCAAAATTGACCGTTTTTGATCCTGAAGCGATGCCGAATATTGAAAATCAATTTGGTAAAAAACTAACCTATGCAGATTCAATGTACGATGCGGTAAAAGATGCGGAAGCACTTGTTATTTGTACCGAATGGAGCATCTTCAGAACGCCGAATTATACAAAATTAAAGGAACTTCTAAAATCCCCTGTGATATTTGATGGTAGAAACCTCTACAATACCGAAGATATGGCGAATGAAGATTTTACCTATGTTTCTATTGGTCGAAAGGACATAAACGCATGAAAAAAAAGGTTTTAATTACAGGTGCAGCGGGATTTTTAGGATCTCATCTTTGCGATAAATTTATTGCGGAGGATTTCCATGTGGTAGGGATGGATAATCTTATCACGGGAGACCTAAAAAACATTAAACACTTGTTTAAATTAGAACAATTTGAGTTTTACAACCATGACATTACTCGTTTTGTACATGTTCCTGGTGACATTGATTATATTTTACATTTTGCCTCTCCGGCAAGCCCCATAGATTATTTAAAAATACCGATACAAACACTCAAAGTAGGTTCTTTAGGGACTCATAATTTACTTGGCCTGGCAAAAGAAAAAAATGCTCGGATCTTAATTGCATCTACTTCCGAAGTGTATGGAGATCCATTAGTACATCCTCAGACAGAAGAATATTATGGCAACGTAAACGCAATAGGGCCACGTGGCGTGTACGATGAAGCAAAACGTTTTCAAGAATCGATTACCATGGCGTATCACAGGTTTCATGGGTTAGAAACGCGTATTGCGCGTATTTTTAATACTTACGGTCCACGAATGCGTTTAAATGATGGAAGGGTAATTCCTGCGTTTATTGGCCAGGCATTAAGAGGTGAGAACCTTACAGTTTTTGGTGATGGGCAACAAACGCGATCCTTTTGTTATGTAGATGATCAAGTGGAGGCGCTATACAGTTTGTTATTGAGCGATTACACACTACCCGTAAATATTGGAAATCCAGAGGAGATCACCATATTGGATTTTGCCGAAGAGATTATAAAATTAACAGGAACAGATCAAAAAATTGTATTTGAGCCGCTTCCTAAAGATGACCCTATGCAGCGTCAGCCGGATATTACAAGAGCCAAAAAGATACTCAATTGGCAGCCACGAATGTCCAGATCAGAAGGAATGAAAATCACCTACAATTATTTTAAGAATTTGACTAAAGAGGAACTGTCAAAAAGTGAACACAAAGATTTCTCAAAGCACATTAGACAATAATGATATTTAAAACAGGAAGATATTCGGGGTTCTTAAGGCCCATTTCTTACGCGATAGATTTGATCATTATTCATCTATTTGCAAGCCTGTTTTTTACTGAAAAATTTCAATATTTATATTACATCATATTTGTTTCATTAGCATGGATCATTTTATCGTTACGCTCTAATTTTTATGAGATTTATAGGTTTACGCATGGCGCTAAAATCTTAACGCTCCTTATACGTCAAGGCATTGTTTTTATGCTTTTGGTTTTTGCTTTTTTTGGTTTTTTCAGAGAGGTGGACATTGCACCATTGGCAATCGTAAAATACACGCTCATTGTTATGGGGTGCATTACGGTAGTTAAATTCTCGGTGTTTTTCTTACTGAAAAAATATAGAAAACTCCTTGGTGGAAATGTACGTAACGTTGTTATTATTGGCCTAAACCAGAAAACCGAACAACTACGAAAATTCTTCCTTGATAAACCTGAGTATGGATATAAACTTAAAATGACGTTCGACATTAACAAGCCTGGTGCCAACCTAAAAGATTGTTTTAAGTATATCCTCACAAACGAAATTGACGAGATTTACACATCGATAGGTGAGTTAAAAAACAATGAAATATCTGAAATTATAGAGTTTGCTGATAATAATTTGAAGGTGTTAAAGTTTTTGCCAGATAATAAAGAGATTTACACAAAGCGTTTAGATTATAGTTATTACGGTTATTTGCCAATACTTTCCTTACGTAAAATCCCAATGGATGAACCGTTTAATAAATTTATTAAACGTGGTTTTGACATACTGCTTTCTTTATTTGTTATTGTTGGTATATTGTCTTGGTTAACCCCCATTTTAGGGCTTATCATAAAACTAGAATCGAAAGGCCCCGTATTTTTTAAGCAAAAACGAAATGGCTTAGACTATGAAGAATTCTATTGCTATAAGTTTCGATCTATGAAACCGAACCCACTCGCCCACTTCAATCAAGTAAGTAAGGATGATATACGAATTACAAAAGTAGGTAAGATTATTAGAAAAACGAGTATGGATGAACTCCCCCAATTTATTAACGTACTTAAAGGCGATATGTCTGTTGTAGGGCCTAGACCACACATGGTAAGCCATACTCACATGTATGCAGAACGGATTGATAAATTTATGGTGCGCCACTTTATTAAACCTGGAATTACTGGTTTAGCTCAGGTAAGCGGATTTAGAGGAGAGGTAGAAACCGATAATGATATAATCAACAGAGTAAAATACGATATCTTCTATCTGGAAAACTGGTCTTTGTTTATGGATATAAAAATTGTTTTCAAAACTATTTTTAATGCCTTAAAAGGAGAGGAAAAAGCGTATTAAATGTCTGTTTCGCCTTTAATTTCTATAATAATACCTCTATACAATTCAGGTATGTTCATTACAGCAACTATTGATTCTGTTTTAAACCAATCGTATACAAACTGGGAATTACTCCTTATAGATGATGCCTCAATGGACAATACGGTTGCTGTCGCAAAAACGTTTCAAGCTAAGGATTCTAGAATAAACCTATATAAAAACAGGACAAATAAAGGAACAGCATATTGTCGAAACCGCGCCACAGAACTTTCAAAAGGAACTTTTATAGCTTTTTTGGATTCGGATGATTTATGGCACCCTGGCAAGTTGGAAAAGCAACTTAACTTCATGCAAGACCATAGTTGTTTTGTGAGCTATACAAGTTATCAGCTTATAAACGAGGTAGGGAAATCACTACATAAAAGAGTAGCAGCCCTCCCTCAACTTACATATAGAAAACAGCTTAAAAACAACTACATTGGCAACCTAACCGGCATGTATAATGCTTCGGTTTTAGGCAAAATTAGCGCCCCTACCCTTCGTAAACGTCAAGATTGGGCAGTTTGGTTAGAAGCCATTAAATTGAGCGGGAAACCCGCTTTAGGCATTCAAGAAGATTTGGCTTACTACCGGGTGCGAGCTGGCTCGATAAGTTCCAATAAAGTAAGTTTAATAAAGTATAATTTTAATTTTTACAGAAAGCATCTTGGCTATTCTTTCCCTAAGGCTTGCTATTACTTTCTAGTTTTCTTTTTTGAATACTTTTTCATTCGTCCAAAATATATAATAAAAGCTTAACCTCTCTTTTTTTCAATGAGACTTGCAAACTGTTTCAATTTACCATTACTTCGGTCAAGGAGGGGTAGTTTCTCATGGGTGAGCTTTACTTCAGTTTTTAAATAAAGAAGTAACGATTTTTCTAAAGATTTGATTTCTTCAGGGCCAAGCTGCTTTTCAGAAACATAGTTGAGATGAAAGTTTTCTATGTCCCGTTGTTCAATTGTAAACTCTTTTACGTAGCTCTCTGCCCCCAACGCTGTTTTTACAACATAATAAAAAGTATGGCCGGGCACAGTGGTTCCGTTTGCGAGATGCGCATTATCATTGGCGCGACCTACCAAGGTTTTTAAAATGGGCTTTTTATAGGTGCTCGTTGGTTCCAAGATGCCTATATCACCTACGTCGTATCGTATAAACGGATGGGCCTTATTAAATAAAGAGGTGATTATAATCCGCCCAGGGTTACCATGGGGAACAATAGCATCATTCTCATCTACGATTTCAACAAAAATAGTTTCATTATTTACTTGCAGCTGGTCATCCCTATTGGTGAAAGCGATGAGGTCCAGCTCACTCGCGCCATATTCATTTACAACGGGCACGCCAATCCATTTTTCAAGTACTATTTTGTCATCGTCAAATAGCATTTCGCTGGTTACGATGCACGTAGTTAAAGTGGGACAAACCGAAGTGAGTACGATATTTTTTTCCTTTAAAAATTTCGCAAATAGCACAATCGAGCTCGTGTGCCCATTGATGTAATCAAATTTTTTTCTTCGGAAGGTATCCAGAAAAGACTCTAATTTTTCTTCAGAAAGATCAAAAATGGGAAACCTAAACCGATTGGCCAATCGGTCTTTAAGGCGTTCTTTCTGATAATTTTTAAAATCCAATGGAATTCCGTAAAACCTGGCCTGATAGGAAGTATTCAAATCAATATTGTACCATGCAAATCGATTTATGATCTCCGCCCAGGTCATGGCGTGACAAAAATGATCTTTGGCATAGACTAAGGGTTTTCCACTGGA
>Ga0115567_10006019_pt1 | contig 11664 bp, 9 predicted proteins | sample COGITO_mtgs_1204_2_FD_88679 | JGI IMG/M metagenome (GOLD analysis project Ga0115567, IMG submission 88679) | Pelagic marine microbial communities from North Sea - COGITO_mtgs_120412 | ecosystem: Environmental > Aquatic > Marine > Epipelagic | place: Germany:Helgoland, sampling site Kabeltonne...
AAGCAGGCTTTCCGGCTGGCGTGCTTGCCGTGCGCGGCAAGATGTGTACAGAGAGTTGGACGCGCGCCTGCAGCGCTGACCATCCACGCACAGGTACAAGGAGTATTTTAACGACCGTGGGTCAGTAGCACAGGTGGCAGACGTGCAGAAAGGCAACACGTATGAAATCCTCCCGACACCCTGCTGTTTAGATTCTGCGATTCACCTCAGGCTTGCAAGGAAGGCTGGGCCCCCGGCAGCCCTGGTCAGCGGCTGCGCTCTGAGCGATGAAAGACAATGCATATGCAAGTTCCTTTGCCGATGTGAGGTTGGGGCTGCGGGGGGAGAGGGGTGGGTGTCTGATGCGGTGGCGGGCGCACTCGGACAGCATGCACCAGTCGGCATCCTTTTCGGAGCGCAGCGGGCGCGACATTGAAGTGCTGCGCCGATCGCTCGAGCGTTCGTCGTCACTCCCAACAGGTGAGCGGGACAATGGATCGCAGCCGCTCGGTCAGTCTGGGCGGCACAACATCATGGCAGCTGCGGCCGCGTCGGCAGTCAAAGCGCGGCACTCTGGAATCAAGCAGCGGCCGCACACACCGAGACCGAGCGAGGTCCCAGAGGAGGAATCGCCCGGCAGCGGCGCGTCGGTCTCGCATCGCGGCGCAGTGCTGCGCGCGCGCCCTCCAACGCCCTTCAAGCGCCGAGAGGCTACCCCGCCGGATATGCTGCTCTAGCGTGGGGCGTCAGGCGCCGGGTCGAGGCTCGCTCAGCAGCAGGCCACCCGCCCCAAGAGGAGATGGATTCACCACGTGCTTATAGTCACTTGTGTGGTCGTGTATTTAGGAATGTCTGATCTTCAAAGATGTTTGATAGAACATTGTTTTCTGGTGCTCAAGGACGAATGCAAGTTCGTGGCTCGCGACCACGGGCCTCCAGGAAAGACATTTACTATGGTATGGCACAAAATCCTCACGAGCAGTTGTTGCAAATGGAACACAAGTTCATCGTGTATGGGTTGTAGTTTCCCGCGTTTTCGAACTGGTCATAGCCGATCCTGCAGCACCGAGACCGCGTTTGTCACAGAACCGCAAATCACAACAACCACCAGGAGGCTGCGGCCTCTCCACTCCTTCTTTATACGCGCGCGTGCATGATGCCTGGGTGGGAGCCCACCGATTGACGCCACGACCAAGGCACGGGCAGCACTCGATACCAGCACCTGAGTTGTCGAACATCCAGTTGGTCTCCTCGGTCAAGTTGATGTCTGCGCCGTAGTCACGAGCAGGTCTCGTCGGTCCACACCCGTTCGGGGTCCCCTCCGGATTCCACGCAGGGCCACACTCTGGCCGGGTGTCCGTAAGTTGCTGGTGAATCAGCCGCTGGTTCTGAGCCTGGTCGGCACCGCCCAGCAGGCGCAACCCCTCCGCCCTCCGACCACCCAGACGCCGCCCCGCAATCACCGGCTCTACCAGGAGCTCCCCTCGCCGTCCACGACCCACAACTGCGAAGCGCTGCTCCAGGGATACACGCGCCGCTGGTTGAGCCACAAGTCCGCACAACACAACGAGTACGGCAACGGCTGCACCAGCCAGCACGCGCGCTGCTGCATGATTTGCCAGCATGTTTGCCCCTTGACGAAAGATGCCAAACGTAAACCCGTTTACATTTGAGAGGGATTTCCTCGGGTTGCACGGAGATGGTGACAAGGGGAGCGCGCGCCGCTCCGTTGGTGGCAGGCGTTCTCGTCATCTGTGTTGTATGGCCCGCATCTGCCTTCCAGCCTCTTGCAGGCGTGTCCGGTCCACCGACGTCGCGTGTCAAGGCGCAGATGAGGGTCCAAGGACGCGTGCGCCCTACCAGCGGCATGTTCTCTCGGCTATCCATGGCGAGCAGCGGAATTGACCCAGGAGCGGACAAGCGGCCCCTTTCGAAGCTTCGCTTCATCCAGGTCCAATCAGTCTATTCTTTCTACGCTAGTGTGCGGCTCTAACCATCGCTGAATTCCAAACTGGGCATTGCGTGCGATCCCGCGTAGCGCGCTCGAATGCCATAATGCGAAGCCTGCCACGGGCTGAGACCGTGGGTGGTCTTGATGGCAGCACAAGACAGAAGCATTCTGGTTCTACCGCTACCTCTCGATTGTGTACGACAAGATCGTCAACCCGGGGCATTGGACCGAGGAAATGCGCGAGGCGGCGCTGAAGCCGGCGAATCTTGGTCCGGACATGGACGTGGTGGACGTGGGTGGAGGTACGGGATTCTGCACGATCGGCATCCTCGAGGCAGGCGCGACGCCTAAGCAGGTGACGATGATGGATCAGTCGCCGCACCAGCTGTCGAAGGCGCGCAAGAAGGACGCACTGCGTGACGTGACAATCATTGAGGGAGATGCCGAAGACCTCCCCTTCGAGACCGACTCCAAGGATAGGTATGTTTCGGCGGGCAGCATTGAGTACTGGCCCGAGCCACAGCGTGGCATCTGCGAGTCGTACCGCATCCTCAAACCGGGTGGCCAGGCGTGCATGATCGGGTCCGACCTCCGCCCCGCCCCTCCATCGCGCCAGCGACCGGGCCGTGCATCTCTCCCTGGCGGAAAGAAAGCAAGAGACCGCACTGTGCGGCTCCGGCTAGGCATGTGGACTCACGGGGGACGCTTCGCAGGCCTGTGCATCCCACGTGGCCGACCTCGCGCTTCTTCGCGGACTCGTGGATGCTGTTCCCAACAGAGGCCGAGTACCTCGAGTGGTTCGAGAAGGCAGGGTTCGAGGACGTAAAGCTGACCCGCATCGGGCCATGGTGGTACCACGGCGTCCGTCGTCACGGGCTCATCATGGGATGCTCTGTGACCGGGACCAAGAAGACAGCGGGCCCCGCCAAGCTCCAAATGGGGCCAAAGATCGAGCAGCGCGCCGAGGATTCCCGTCCCAAGAACTCCTTGACAAACATCCTGCGCTTGGCGCTGGGCACTGCCGCAGGCTTCTACTACTTTGTAGTGCCCGTGTACATGTTCCTCAAGCATCTGCTCCTACTCCCGCTCTCTCTCGTCTGGAAGGATGCACACAAGAAGCTCATGTGATCTGAGGGATGAAGGCCCCCGCGATCCCGACGCTGCTGTCAGCACCCTGCGCGAGCAGCGGCATCGCTCTTTACTGGATGCGTATCGCTGATCTTTTGCACTCGCGTGAGTCACGTTCATTAAATGTTTTGGGAGTCCTCTGGGGGACTGGGGGGCATGCTTCCAAGCGGAGGGCCCCGTGCTCAGCTCCTGAGGGCCAACTTGCGGGCCCGGGAAACCAAGCGGCTGCGCTGCTGCACTGCTGCTGCGGCGAGTTTGCGAATCACGCCGAAGAGCCCTCGCAAAATGAGTGTTACAATCCAGATGCCAACTCCACCCCGTACTGCCAGGCGCACCAAGCTGCGAACCCACCTGCGGGAGGAACCCAGCCTAGCATCAGGCACTGGTGGCGGCGACGCACTGGTTTGATGGCGGGCGGTGCAGGATAGCGCACGGGGGCAGGGACGGGCGTGAAGCCAACCCGACAAATGAGACCATCGGGGCGACGCGGGAGATGCCCCGCCCCCAGATGCCGAGCAGCTTTCCGAGCTTCCGGGGAGAGCTGCTCCCGACAGAGAAGCGCCCCGGCCACAGCGAGCTCTCTCTCCGAAAGCTATTCCGGTGCACTTCTACCGCTGACAGTTCACTGTCCAGAGTTTTCCACGACTCTGATGCTGCCGGATGCTTCGCCTGCTGGGTGGCAGACTCCTGCGGCAGGGACGTGTCCTGCGTGACGCCATTCGACAGAACCGGTGTACCTCGACTCCGCGCATCCTCCGTGGCGATCTCCACCATTGCCTGCACGGACGGGATAATAACTCCTGAGAGCCTTCTGTTCACTTCCTTGCGCTCTTGTTTAGCCTTCCGCAGCTCTTCTGCTAGCTTCTCCAATTCGCTGGAACAGCGAGCGCTGCGGTGCCCCATCCGGGGCGCACTATCTTTGGCGCCCTCATTGTTCCGCACTGGGGCAGTCAGCTGGCGCCTGACACCATTCTTGAAAGGGGTGGTGAGAGGAAGCTGCCTGTCCGCACCATTTGCAATCCGCACGCGCCGCGGGGTGCCCTTGCCACCAGGCGACCGACGATGCGACTGCAAACAGGATGAAGCTGTCGTCGCACGCTTAGGGGAGGCGAAATCGGCGGGTGGACGCGGCGATTCGATTTGGCCAGAACATCCGTTTGAACCTCGCAGCGCCCCACACTTGCCTGTGCGCGTCTCTGCTGCCATGTACGTTCCCAGCCGTCTAAACCAGGGCGTAAACAACGGCAAACTCGCCCTCAAAGAATTTTACTTTACTACAGTCCATTGGAGACCTCGGCAGAACTTGTCCGCAAAAACTCGCTCTGCTCTCCAATGGAGGGGGTACCCGGTGGCGGGCTACCTGCTGGCGCAGCTACATCAATGACGCAGCTACAGGTGACAAAAGCCATTTCAGACCCCATCGCCTTTGCAAGTTGTCCCAGGTGATGGCAACGCGGGCTTTTTTACTTTTGACCGCTGTGCCGCCTCCCAGCCAGGATTGTGGGGCTGGGCAGGTGCTGAGAAGGTAAATGCTTCACTTGCAGCAGTCTCCCGCGATCTTGATCGAAAGAGCGGCGGTTCATCCAAGAAGATTGCAGCATGCTACAAGGTGTGCCCGAATCTCCCCACCTTCTGGTCAGCGCGGTCTGCAGCGATATCTCGCAGCTCGCAGCTCCAGCTGACCAGCCGTGCCCCGCAGGTTGCCGACGGTATCTTCCTCGGATGCACAACACATCCACCAGACCCAGCTGATTTGGAGAAGGCAGGCGTGATTGCGACTCTGGCAGTTGGCGACGGGCTCGATGCGATCGATAAGAAGATGTTCATGCACTCAGTTGCGCCTTTCGCTGACTAAGAGAGGTGCACACAGCCCCCTTGAACCGACCACACCTCATCTTCGTATGTCGGGATGACGGGCGCGATTGGGCTTAAAACATTGTGCGTGGAGGGGGCAGTGGCTCACTGCTGCCGGCGTTCCCGAAAGCCTTCAAGCAGATCGCCAGCGGTGCTGAGGATGGGGGGGTGTTTGTCTACTGCTCCTCCCGACAGGTGTTGCGCCTAGCCTGGTCCACGCCCCAGTCGGTACAAACGTGCGCAGGAAAATGAGCCGGTCTGATGCGGTGCGAAAAACAGGCGTCCAGTGCGATGGTGGCGGGGTTTTTGATGGCGACGAGCGGTGCGTCTTTCGACGATGCATGGTCACAAGTGCGTCTCCCGCCCTCTCCAACGAGCCATTTCCCGCCTCCTCTGGTCTGGCGAAGATACCATCCTTTGTAGAACTTTCAATGTGGCTGCGGGCGCTTGCATCGGTGACAGAGCGCTAGAGTGCTCTGCTGCGCTTGGCACTCGCAGGTCAGGACGGGAACGGAAGGGCAGCCCGAGGAACTCAACCGGAACCTGAAGCGCCAAGCGCCAACTCACCACCTGGGCAAAGTCAGCGACCGAAAACCCTACCAGGCGGCTCAAAGCATCTAACCAGGGTGCCAGTACCGGGGATTCGTATCATGATGGCTTCAATCCTCATCTTCCGTGTCTTGCCGTGTCCAGGTGGACACGGCAAGTCCAGGTCCCGGGCTCCCCGACTGGATGTGACCTCGTGACTTGAGATTGCGCCGGGGCGACTTGCCGATGACGCAAAGATGGCGCGGAACGAAAATCTAGTTCTAGTTGTACACACAGATTGGATTGTACTGCAAGTCGCTTTCATGTCCACAGACACCTTCGCCGCTCGCTTAACCTCTGGTCTTGAAGGTCCTCGCTCTTGCACAAATCTTGTCTGCCGCAACACGCAGCCCATCCAAAACTCCACCCGATTCGCACAGCTTGAGACGACAAAGAGCCTTTCCTCAACCAATTATGCGCAAGCAAGACTTGCGCGTGGGTAGATCCTCGCTTTCCTCTGCGCCTGCAGAATGCAGAATGCGAAGTCCAACCCACTGTGGTGAAAGTCGAGACGCACAGACCTGCGCCCTTCTGAAGGTCGTATTTCCATCCTCTAAAACCATTTAAAACGCGGTTCCTTTGTTGTGTTCATTGGGTGTAAGCTGTAAGCCTGCTGAACCCGGTGGCGGGAAGCCGTCCTCGTCACCCGGAACCGCGTCAGGGTCGGGCCGTGCACACTTTTTCCCTGTGAAATTCACCTCACGCGGAGTGACCGGCTGTCCTGACTGTCACCGGGGTGGCGTTGTCACCTTGGTCCCTCGGGCCACCCAGCTGCAACAGTGGGTACCTAGGTCGCAAGGCTGGACGTTCACACGCTCCATGGAGACCAGGCAGGCGTAGGGTGCGTACCCAGCCGGCGATAGAACGAGCTCAATCCTCCGTCCAGTCTTCCCTGCTGCAATGGCGCCGCAGCGAGGTGCTTGTGTGGGCGCCGCGTCGCCGAGCGTTGACCGCAGGAGGCGTTGGACTTCTGTGACGGGGGTGCTATCCAGCTCGTTGCGCGTGCTGGTCTTCGCGGAAGTCTTGGCCATCCTCCCGGCGATCGCCTCGCCGTACTTGTCAACGTCAAGTACGACGGCCGCGACTGCATTCGCGCCGCCCTCCTTTTGGGGCGTCGGCCAGCGCGGGGACGTGTGGCCATTGGATGCGAGGCCATGGGACGCTGTGAATGCCAGGAGCACGCGCTTACACAGCGAGGCGGAAGCCCCAAGGTTTGCAGCTTTGCCCAAGTGCCGAACGGGGGCTGCGCGTCTGCTGATGGACGCGGGCGAGGGGCGCGCCGCTTCTGCGCGGAAAAGGAACGGAGCCGCGGGGGACAAGCGGTCGAGTAAGGCAGCGCGCGAAGCATATCTCGTCGATGGGCTGGCCGAGCTCCGCAAGCCAACGCAGCCGCCGCCGGGCGGTACGCCGACACAGCCAGCGAAGCCGGGGTACGACTGGTCGCTGCTCGGCCTCGATATCGGCGTTGCTGCTGACGCCCAAGCCGCCAGCGACGTGAGCAAGGCGCCGCCAATTCCGGCGCCGCGCGATCCGGCAGAGCCACCTGAGCTCGGAGCTGCCGGTGCAGCGATGCCGCCGCCCAGTGGGGCTGCGACCACTTTGGAAGCGGGTGGACAAGACGATGGTGCGGGCCTGGGTGCGAATGCCAAGGATGGGGTGGCGCGCGAGAAGGGGGAGCTATCGCGGCTGCAGCAGCAGCTGGCAGAGGCGCAGGCGGAGCACCGGGACCTCAATGAGCTGGCGGATCAGCTGTCCGGGCGGACGGGGGATGAGCAGGGTGCAGCGCTGCCGTTTGGGGCCATGCACGCGCGAGAGCAGCTTCTAGCGCTCAAGAAGCGCAAGCTGCTGCTCAAGGACCGCGTCCAGACGCTGCTGCGGCGCGTGGCGGAGGCGGAGGAGAGCGTGCGACGTGCCGAGGAAGACGAGGGTGAGGAGGGTGTTGAGGACGAGGGCGAGGCGCGCGCGCTCGCGATGATGATGGAGTCCCTGGAAGCGAGGGGGCTGCGCCCGGAAGGCGTGCCCCCGCACAAGGATTCCTTCTTCCTCGCCTTGATGCTCGCGCTGCAACGTGCGGGGCTGCGCCCGCGCGGGTACGATTTCCGCGAGGACAGCGTGATGGGGGCGGAGCGACAGTTCCCCGCGGCGGCGAAGCGCGCGCGGTCGGACGTGTTGCACCTGCTCGCCGCGCAGGTGCACCGTCTCCCCGGGAACCGCATCGGCGGCTGGCAGCTCTCCGAGGCCGAGTTCACCCGCTACTTCTCCCAGGCCTGGTGGACCGTCCCTGCCGCCGTCAACGACCTGCTCATGGCCTCGGCGCACCTCTACTCGGTCCGCATCGTCGCGCTCACCATCAGCGAGAGCGGCCTCACCACCGACACCTACGACCCCCCTGCCGGCGCGCCCCGTGCGACCATCCACCTCTGCCGCCGCGGAGCACATGTCATCTCCTCTTCGCCCATCGACCCGCTCGACGCCGCCGCCTTCGCCGCCGCCTTCGCCGCGCCAGGATTGGCGGAACGCGCGCCCCCGCCCACAGACGGGGTGCTCGAGTTCCTGCCGGCTCCCAAGATCGCCCCGGCGGATGCGGTCGGCGCGGATGGCGGGAAAGGGGTGGAGCAGTCGCGAGGGCTCGAGAGCCTCGAGGCGGGGCTTGGGCTGCTCGATGAGGTGCTGGTGCGGGGGGAGGAGGAGGAGGAGGAGGCTCATATGGCCGGAGACGACTCGGACGTGGTGGAGGACTCGCTAGACGACGAGGACGAGGGCGGGGCGGCCATCGACCGTCTCGTCAACAACATGTACACCGCGGCTGCGACGCGGCGCGTCTTCGTCGTCGTGTCCATTGAGCCGCGCGCGCGCGATCAGATCATGGAGGTGGTGTCGCAGCTGTGCCGCTCGTTCCCGCTAGACGTCAAGGTGCTCGACTCCTTGATCAACTGGGTGCGCCCAGAGCGCCTGCACGTGACGCTGCAGGCCATGGACGTGCCAATAGGCGAGACTCAGGAAATCGGGGATGCACTTGCGGAGACAATCGAGGCCAGGGCGCTCGAGGCATTCACGGTGCGGTCGGGCGAGCTCGGGTGCTTCTGGCGCGCGGCGGGCTCCGGTTGGGGCCGCACGCCCCGTGTGCTGTGGCTGGGCATGGAGGACGCCCGGCCCCTTGTCGAGCTCCAGCAGGCGATCGCGGCCGAGTTCCGAGCGCGAGGCGTGTCGCCCTCGACGCGGCCCTTCTGTGCGCACATGACCCTCGGCAAGACGCGCGGGAGCGAGCGTTTGAGCGGCTCGCAGCGGCGAGCGCTGCGCACATTTGGTAAGTGGATGCAGGACCCTTCCCGCTCCATGGGCCTTCAGAAGTCTCTTCAGGATGGCGCGCGCGCACGCAACCCGCTGGACGCGACAGGGCGGGCTGGCGGGAGCGGGCGCGGGGCGCGGCGGCTCAAGAGCTTTCTGCGGCGGGGGGTAGGCCACGGCGCGCGTGTGTCAAGCAAGGCGCTGACTGGGGAGACGGGCTTGACGGGCAAGCAGAAGCAGATGGCCAACAAGGAGGAGCGAAAGCAGGGCAGGGATCTTGGGGGGCTGAACGCGGAGCTAGCGGCAGAGCTCGGCTGGGGAGACGAAGAGGCAGAGGAGGGGGACGATGGGGGGGAGGCAGCTTTGCAGGGGCCACGGGAGGGCGGGCGCCCGGCGGCGATCACGATCCGAGTGGAGCAGCTGCAAGTGATCGTGGCGCTTCCGGTCGAGGGCTCGCGGCACGTGGTCTACCGCACCCTGCGCACCCTGCGCCTCCCCGACGCGCCTGACGCGCCGGCGTCCGTCCTCTCCGACGGCGATTGCTAGACGGCGGGGCAAGGGCATGCGCCTGTGGCTGCGCGTATGGTTGTGGCAATTGTGGCAGTATCGATTGGGATCGGCGAGTGCGGATGTATCAGTCAGTGAATATAGACTTGGGCCGGCGAAATTGCATGTCATTTTCCTACTCTTCTTTCTATCGCCCCGCCGGATTTTAACCACGTGTGAATAGGGCAGGGACCATGTTCCCCACGCGAGACTGCCGCGAGGCAGCAAGGCAGCGAGGCGTGGCAGAGGTTTCGACTGGCGGGACGCTGCCTGGTGAAGCCAGGGAGACGAGAGGCTGCCTCCCGTCCTCCTGGGGGCGTCGCGAGGTTGCCCCCGGCCCAAGTGCAGATGTCGCACGGCTGGCAAGGAGAATTGCAAGGAGTCGGTTCGCCCTAGGGGAAGTGCCTGCAGCGGGAGGAGGGCGCGTCAGGAGGCTCAATCTGTGGCGGGCGCGCCAAAGGGCGCGGAGGCGGGGCTGGCTGGGGACCTTCGAGCGCGCTGGGCGGCGAGGAGGCCGAGGAGGCTGGCGAGGAGTGCGGCAAGGGCGCCGTTGAGAGTCACAACCTCCTGAAAGTGCAGCAGCACCGCTGGATTGTGCACCCAAAATCTGTGTCGATCATGGGTCTCGCGTCAGCATATAGTTTGCGAGGCAGGGCGGGATAGTCGGGGGTGGGCCAAGATACTCTGGGTCGACGCCGCGCTGGACGAGGATCCGAACGGAGAGGGTGCCGAGAACCTGTTGCGCGCATACCACCGAAAGGAGCGCTGCAATCAGTGCCAATGCCACCCCTACATCCATTGACCGCCGCACACCCCGGCAAAGCCGTACTGCTTCCGCTGGTGACGCGCTGCCGCCGCTGCCCACGCCGCCGTCCCCGCGTGCTACAGCCGCAGCCGACTGCTTGCCGCCACTCGCAACAAGCAGGCGAGCTGCTGCCCGAGTGTAGCCCCAGGTCCAGAACATAGACACCATTTGCATACATAGAGCCCCGCCGGCGGCGTACAGGCCACCGCTTGCAGCGCTGCAGACGGGCGACAAAAGCTGGATTGCGGCGGAGCATGAGAAGAACATAGACGCAACAAGGGATAGCAGCCCTTGGATCCATAGCGACCGCCAGGCAGCCCGCCAGAGCCCACTTGCCAAATTCCGCACTTTGACCACATCCACGGCGCCTTCTTGGCTCTCTTTCACCAACGCATCCTCCGAGTTCTGCAGCGCCAATCCAAGTGCGGGGCTCCTCCGAGTGGCCACCGCCGTGGGTAGTGTCCACTGCCACCGCACAGGCGCCACTCCGGAACCAGGGGCGGAAGGAAATAATGCTGCGCCCGCGGTCGCGACAGCCCCTCGCTGTCTTGCTGCAAAGAGGTCCTTGCCTGGTGCGGCGTCCAGCGCAAAGGGAGGGCCGGGCCGATGGCGGCCGAATTTGCCGGCTTGCAAGGACGGGCGCGCTGCAAACTCGTACCTCGGCAATCCAGGCGGGCCCACAAGCGGGTGTGGGCGGAATGACCAGCCGGGAAGGGCGCTCGGAGGAACGAAGGTCGCGACAGAACCCTCCATTTCGGATGTGTGGGTAATTTTTGGGGGACATATTTTGACCAGTAGCAGTAGTTTAGTCCGCGCCGTGACGCATAGTTCGTGGTGCCAGTTCAAGCATGCTTTGCAGCATACTAGCATTCTTCTTGGGCCTCCTTCTCCATCAAAGTTCGAGGAGCCGTCGTAGCATGCAGCGCAGCGGCATTCCGGCACGGGGATGTCGTGGCGTGATGTCGCCGGGCGGCCTGCGCCGATCCCTCTTCCTCGTCCTCGTCCGCGGCCACTGCGTTGCTTCGGCCGCGCCGTCGTTCTTGACAGCAGCGTGTCATTTAACGGCTTCGCCAACTCTTCGCGAAACACGGCGCCCGTCTTCCTGGAGAAGCCGCCGCGCGGTTGAGGGCGGCGGCCCCACGACTCCCGCATCCTCTCCGACGCCTACAAACAGAACCAGAAATGGGGACTCCACGCGTGGCACGCGTCGCGAGTGCGACAATTATATCCTGAGATATCCCAAGCAGCATCACGTTCGCGAAGCGCAGTGCGAAATGATGGACCCCATCGTCGCGCGCTTTGCGTGGCCCGCGCACGGTATTCATGATCGTCTATCACGTCCGCAATGTGTGTGGCCATAGTGTGCGTAGTGAAGTCGAGGATGAGGAGGTCTCGACGAGAAAACCGCCGCAGGAACGGGTGATTGGGGGGTTGTGGAGGCGTAGATCCGCGCGTGTAGGGCTCTAACCTGGGACGACCAGTCGGTCGGGTCTGTGACACGTGCTGTACTGACACGGAAGAGAAG
>Ga0115567_10006020_pt1 | contig 11663 bp, 10 predicted proteins | sample COGITO_mtgs_1204_2_FD_88679 | JGI IMG/M metagenome (GOLD analysis project Ga0115567, IMG submission 88679) | Pelagic marine microbial communities from North Sea - COGITO_mtgs_120412 | ecosystem: Environmental > Aquatic > Marine > Epipelagic | place: Germany:Helgoland, sampling site Kabeltonne...
ACCAATAAAAAAATTGAAATTGACATAAGTAGTTCGATAGATAAATTAATAGAATTTCTGGATGATTTGAATTCTTCTAACACTTCCGATGATCTTATTTTTACAAAAACATCAATTCCAGGTTAAAATTTCTGGATTAAAAAACCATTTGAATATCTCCTAGGGTCTAAAAATGATTTAAAAAAAACTATATTAGGATAATGAATTCTTACTTAGGTTATAAAAAAAACAAACTTATTATACCTAATTTTGTCCGACCGCTTAAATTAATTTTTGAACTTTTTTAAAATGAACATCCTCCATCTTTCTGCGGTTAAAAGTTGGGGTGGTGGTGAAAACCATATAGAAAATCTATGTAGTGAGCTTCAGAAAACATCTCCTGAAATTCAAAACACTATTTTATGCATTAAAAACGGCCTTTTCCATAGAAAGCTTCAAGATTCCGGACTTTCTTATGAAACTGTTTCTATCAATTTTAAAATGGATCTAAGGTTCTGTTTTAAATTAATTGAATTATGCAAAAAGCAACAAATAGATCTTATCCATATTCACGATAGTACCGCACTAACCCTCTGCATTATGGCAGATCACTTATACAATTTACCCAACTTTATTTTTAGTAAAAAAACTACTTTCCCAATAAGGCCAAGAAAGCAAACTCTTTATAAGTATAACTATAAGAAGATAAAGAAAATACTTTGTGTTTCTGAAGCTACTAAAAATATTACTACCAAAAATATTAAAGATGCCAATAAATTAGTATCAATCTATCACGGCACTAAAGTTAATGGGCATAATACTAATAGTGTTATAGACTTAAAAGATCAATTTAAAATTGGGGCGAATAAACGTATTATTGGAAATATTGCAAATCACAATTGGCCTAAGGATTTAGATACTTTTATAAAGGTAGCGCACTCTTTAATTTACAATAGGAAAGTTAAGGACATTCACTTTATTCAGATTGGTAACTACACCACAGAAACTCCTGCTCTTGTTAAAAAAATTGAAAGATCAAATTTATCTGAATACATCACTTTAACAAATGCTATACCTAATGCGTCTCACCTAATCCCTCAATTTAATATTTCTTTAGTAACATCAAAAAGTGAGGGAATTCCGCAATTTATTTATGAATCTTTTCTCAATAAAACTCCTGTAGTAAGTACTAATGTTGGAGGTATTTCAGAAATTATAGAGCATGGTAAAAATGGATTTTTGGCTAAATCTGGAGATTATGAAGAACTGGCAAATCTCATAAATAAATTATTGAAAAATCAAGAATTGAATAACAAGTTTACTGCTATATCTTATAAAAGGGTGCATGAAAATTACACTACAGAGATGATGGCTAGAAAAACATTACAAGAATATAAATTGGCATTAAATGGAAAATAATATAAAACAGGAAATAGAAAACACTCTTGAAGTATTAAAAAAAGGAGGAATTATTTTATATCCAACAGATACTGTTTGGGGAATTGGTTGTGATGCAACAAATCCCGAAGCGGTTGCAAAGGTTTACAAATTGAAAAAACGAGAAGAAACAAAAGCTATGATCTGTTTGGTTAACTCTGTGAAAATGTTGGAACAATATGTAAATAAAATTCCAAATATTGCTTACGATCTTATAGATTATGCGGTTAAACCTACCACAATTATCTATGACGATCCTATTAAAGTTGCAAATAATCTTATTGCAAAAGATGAGACTTTGGCAATTCGAGTGGTAGACGATAAATTCTGCGAACCATTGATCTATAAATTTAGAAAAGCATTGGTGTCTACCTCTGCAAATATTAGTGGAGAGCCTACTCCAAAATCTTTCTCTCAAATAAGCCCGGAAATTTTAAAAGGTGTGGACTATATAGTAAATTTGCAGCATTCAAAAATATCAGACCAACCTTCCTCTATTATCAAAATTGGTAAGGACGGAAGCGTTAAAGTGATTCGACAATAAAATATGCCTAAAAACACAAACTACAAGTCCGCTTTAAAACATCCCATTTTTAAGATCATTTCTCAGGCAGCAGAGAATTTAAATTTGGAAAGTTATGTAATTGGAGGATTTGTAAGAGATTTTCTTCTTGAAAGAGGAGAACCAAAAGATATAGATATAGTAGCCATTGGTAGTGGGATAGATCTTGCTACAGAAGTTTCTAGGCTTTTAACTAACAATCCAAAAGTTCAGATTTTTAAAACCTATGGAACGGCGATGCTTAGGGCTTTCGATTTGGAAATAGAGTTTGTTGGTGCCCGTAAAGAAAGTTATACTGAAGATAGTAGAAATCCTGTAGTTGAAGATGGTAGTTTAGAAGATGACCAAAAAAGAAGAGATTTTACTATCAATGCGCTAGCATTGAATTTAGAAAAAAAACAGTTTGGCGAGTTGGTAGATCCTTTTAATGGAATTGAAGATCTGAAACTACAACTTATTCAAACTCCATTAAATCCTGATATCACGTATTCTGATGATCCTCTTAGAATGCTTCGGGCCATTCGGTTTGCTACACAACTTCATTTTAAAATTGAATCTGAATCTTTAGTTTCTATTTCCAAAAATAAAGATCGCATCAAGATTATTTCAAAAGAACGTATTGTAGATGAAATCAATAAAATATTACTTTCAGAAAAACCATCAATAGGATTTACTCTATTACATAAAGTGGGATTATTAGATCTTATTCTTCCACAGTTAACAGCATTACAAGGAATTGAAGAAATTGAAGGGCAAAAACATAAGGACAACTTTTGGCATACTTTAGAGGTTGTAGATAATATTTCTAAAAATACAGATGACCTTTGGTTACGTTGGGCTGCGTTGTTACATGATATTGGAAAAGCACCAACCAAAAAATTTCATAAAAAAATAGGTTGGACTTTTCATGGACACGAATTTGTTGGATCTAAAATGGTTTACAAGCTTTTCAAGCAAATGAAAATGCCTCTAAACGATAAGATGAAATTGGTGCAAAAGCTAGTTTTAATGAGTTCTAGACCCATTGTAATTTCAGATGAAAATGTAACAGATTCAGCCGTAAGGAGATTGGTTTTTGATGCCGGAGACGATATAGAGGATTTAATGACGCTTTGTGAAGCAGATATTACTACGAAAAATCCTAAACGGTTCAAAAAGTATCACAACAACTTTAAAAAAGTTCGTGAGAAAATTAAGGAAGTAGAAGAAAAAGACCATATTAGAAATTTCCAACCACCAGTTTCGGGAGAAGAGATTATGAGCACTTTTAATCTAAAACCTTCCAAAGAAATAGGAATTATAAAAGAAGCGATAAAAGAAGCGATTTTAGAAGGAGAGATTCCTAATGAATATGAAGCTGCCAAAGTTTATATGCTGAAAAAAGCAAAAAAACTTGGTTTAAAAATTACTTCAGAATAACTTATTACTGTGAATTATTAGCTTAATATAAGTAGCATGTATAGAAAATTAGTAAAGATCTCTTTAGTTCTTGTATATCTGGTAATTATTGCCGGTGCAGTAGTAAGAATGACCGGTTCTGGGATGGGATGTCCAGATTGGCCTAAATGTTTCGGATACTATATACCTCCTACTGAGATTACCGAATTAGAATTTCAATCTGGTAGGGTTTATAAAGAAGGACAAGTAATTATAGTTGAAGAAAGCTTGATGACCGCTCAGGAAAATTTTACTTCAGGAGAGATTTATAATCCTCAAAACTGGGAAAAATATACAAAGCATAATTATGCTATTTTTAATCCTTGGCACACGTGGATAGAATATATTAATAGGTTGTTTGGAGCATTAGCTGGACTTGCCGTATTAATTATGGCTTTTCTATCTTTAAAATATTGGCGAGAGCACAAGAAGATCACACTTTTATCGTGGTTAGCAGTATTTCTAATGGGCTTTCAGGGTTGGTTGGGAGCTACAGTCGTGTTTTCGGTATTATCACCCGTAAAGATCACCATTCATATGGTAATGGCGTTGGTTATAGTAGCACTTATTTTATACCTTCTTAATATCTCTTCAGAAAAAAATAATAATAAAATTGCTTTCAAAAGTTTTAGAACGCTCACCTTTTTTGCTGTGATTTTTACTCTTATTCAAATAATTATGGGAACCCAGGTAAGGCAATTTGTAGATGAGCAAATAAAGCTTTTAGGCTATGGAGCTCCTGAATTGTGGCTTTCTAAACCATCTATACTATTTTATATTCACAGATCATTTTCAATTTTAGTACTTATTCTAAATATACTTCTTTGGTGGCAAAATAAAAAAATGAAGCTTGGTTTTAGCAAAATGAATTGGGTGTTAGTATTTATAGGGCTAGAAATAATTACAGGAATAGCAATGTACAACTTCAATTTTCCTGCGCTGTCTCAGCCACTTCACCTTGTAATTGCAACGCTACTTTTTGGCGTTCAATTTTATGTGTTATTGGAAGCATTCCGTACTCCTATTCGAGTAAAAAGTTTGTAACTTTGACCCCACAAAAATTATTATAAATGGTTTACAGATTTAGAGTTATTTTGGATACCCAAGATGACGTTTTTAGAGATATCGAAATTTTAGAAGAAAGCACCTTAGAGGATTTTCATAATTCTATAGTGAATGCTTTTGGTTTTGATGGAAACGAAATGGCTGCTTTTTATATTAGCGATGATGAATGGAATCAAGGGGAAGAAATATCTCAATTCGATTTAAGTGATGAATCCGAATCTGTGAGGTTAATGAATGAAACTACTTTAGACTCTGTAGTTTCAAAAAATGAAAGAAAATTAATCTACGTGTACGACTTTTTAAACATGTGGACCTTTCTTATTGAATTAGCTGAAATTGCTGAAATAGAAGATGGTCGTGACTATCCAAACTTGATGTTTGTTCATGGACAAATCCCTTTAGAAGCTCCAGACAAGGAATTTGTAGCTGATAAAAATGAATATGATGAAGATCCCGATTTCGATCTAGATGATTATGATGATCTTTCATTTGATGAAAACTGGAATTAATCTCCTACTCTTTTCAACAATATTTTTTTCCACTTTTAAAAACTTATTACATAAATGATCAATCTATATAATGCTCAAATTGAATCGCTTTCTATCCACAGAGTGGGAAATAAAAGTAGAAACGAGAATATTTTTTTATCTGGTGCTCCTTTTGAATTGAATGATGAAATTACTCCCCTAGTAAAAGAGTATTTCTTGAAATCTTTCAGAGAAAAAGAAGAGAATTATTATCGATTTGATCATGAAACCGATCTAGAATTTAATGAGTTATATAATTTTGCAAATAAAATTTTTGATGCTCCAGATACCGTGCATGAAGTTTCAAAAAAGATAACCACTTTATTGTTTGAACAATCCTCACATCCACATATCAAAAGTGGAGAAGTGTATGTGGTATATTTCGAAAACATGCTGTTGGATAATGAAAAAGTATCAGCAATTGGAATTTTTAAATCTGAATTAAAACATGATTTTCTTCAATTCCAAGAGAAAGGTTCCGTTTTAGAAATGGTAATTCAGCAAGGGATTAACCTTCAGAAAATGGACAAAGGAGCATTGATCTTCAATAAAAATAGAGCTGAAGGTTATAAAATATTATCGGTAGATTCCAATAAATATGATACTAAATATTGGTTGGAAAATTTTTTAGGTGTAGATGTGTTGGCAGATGAGAATTTCTACACAAAGAAATATTTAAAATTTTGTCAGAATTTCGCAAAAGATGTCGTTTTGCCTGCTGAAGATAAAAAAGAAGAAGTAATGTTTATGAACCGAAGTGTAGATTATTTCGCGAAAAATGATTCTTTCGAAGAAACTAACTTCTTGAATTCTGTAATAGACAATCCAGCCCTAATTCCTGAATTTAAAAATTACAAACAAGAAAAAGCTCCGAAATATAAAATTGAAGATCTCACCGAATTTCCTATTGCGAATGCAGCGGTTACTTCAGCAAGAAAATCGATTAAAAACACTATCAATCTAGATACTAATATCCAGATAAAATTAGATTTTATAAACCCGGAATCTGCACAGAAATTTGTAGAAAAAGGTTGGGACGAGGAAAAGCAAATGTATTATTACTTAGTATATTTCAATAAGGAGGAAAAGAGTTAAACCCTTTTCTTCCTTAAATTAACATTCTCATAATTTCTTTTTACAAACTCTAGGGCTGTTCTTAAAATTTGTCCCATAGTGCGAGCTCTTTTAAACTTCATGTCATTTGTAAAGAGATAAAGATCTTTACGTAATGTTTTTACATTTTCTTGGGTAGAAACATTATCGTTAATCATACAGCGAACTAATTCTTTGAATCGAGATTGCGCATTAATCATCCTTTTTGCCAATAAAGAGCGTTCTTCCTTCCTATATTGCTCTATAGAACTATTTTCAAGCTTTTCTGTAACTAGCTCTACCATTTTAAAATTTTCCTTAAAAAATTGTGGTCTGTAAACCTTTAAGTTCCCTTCGTAGGATTGCTGATCGAAATCTATAGCACGAATTGTATATTCTACATGGTCAAAATCGTGTGTAGGAATTACTACATAATTGTAAGAACGCATATCGCCTAACAATCTAATAGTACATCGTTCATTAAATTTCACGAATTGCTTAGCAATTTGTGTTTTAGCACGATCATCACATTGCGGTAATTCATCCTGAATAAAAACATCTCCAGGAATTCCGGCAATATGCTCCTCTATTAAAGTGTCTTTATAAACCAAGAAATTAATTCTGTGTGGGGAAAGTATATGTTCGAACTCTAAACCATAAATTCTGGAAGCATCGGCTATTTTGATATAAAAATAAGTGAAACTATCATTTAGCGTATTCCTTACCCGAATTCTAAAGGGTTTAGAATTCCCAAAAGTGCAATAATCAATGGCGTCTATATTCAAATAAGGCAATGAATCGTCACTACCATCAGAATGCAGGATGGCATAAACATGTTTTAAAGATTCATCAATTTCATTACGCTCGCTATCAGAATAATAGCAACGTACCCAAAGAGTATCTTCATCATTTTGATCATAAACTACTATAGATCCTGAAAAACGAAGGAGATCATCGTAAAACACAGGAATTTTAGTGTCTCTATTGTACTTTTCGAGGTATTTATGCAAACGACTATTTACAGGAAAGGAAGGTTTTTTCCTGGACATCAATTTTTCTTCTTCCATTTATAGGGTTTTTTCAAAAATACGGGTTCTCTTTCACTTCTCATGTAACAAAACGTTAACTTCGGTGTCCTATAAAAAATTCAGATTAATTTGGAGACAATTCTTACTATAAATCATCTTACCAAGAAATATGGAAGCTTAACAGCGGTAAATGATCTTTCGTTCACGATAAAAAAAGGAAATGTTTATGGCATTTTAGGACCTAATGGAAGTGGAAAATCTACCACTTTAGGGATGGTTCTAAATGTGGTAAATAAAACCAGTGGCGATTTTCATTGGTTTGATGGAACCGATTCTACTCACGAAGCTTTAAAAAAGGTGGGAGCAATAATAGAACATCCTAATTTTTATCCTTACATGACGGCATCCCAAAACTTAGCTTTGGTTTGTAAGATTAAAGGAGTTTCTCCTAAAAAAGTAGACGAAAAACTAGAAATTGTAGGTTTACTAGACAGAAAAGATAGTAAGTTCAAAACTTTTTCTTTAGGGATGAAACAGCGACTAGCAATTGCCTCTGCCCTATTAAATGATCCTGAAATTTTAATTTTAGACGAACCTACCAATGGATTAGACCCACAAGGAATCCATCAGATCAGGGAAATTATAAGGAAAATTGCTTCTACAGGAACTACAATTCTTTTAGCATCTCATTTGTTAGATGAAGTGGAAAAAGTGTGTTCTCACGTGGTAATAATTAGAAAAGGTATAAAACTCTACAGTGGAAAAGTTGATGAAATGAATGCTAGTCACGGCTTTTTTGAACTTAAAGCGGCAGACTTATCTAAATTAGAGCAACTTCTACATGAGCATCCTTCCATTGGAAAGATTACTATAAATGAGGATTTACTAACTGCTATTCTTGATGAACCATTGGATTCAGATGAATTAAATTCTTATTTGTTTCAAAGAGGAATGGTACTTTCTTATCTAGTGAAAAGAAAAGAAAGTTTAGAAGAACAATTCTTACAATTAACTAACCAAACTGCCCTTTAAATGTTGCGATTACTACAAATAGAATTACATAAATTAAGATATAGCCGTTCGGCAAAGGTGCTAATATTAACCTATTTTATCCTTATCACTTTTATTGCTTTAATAGCATCTATAGAATTTGATTTAGGCCCAGTTCATTTTAGATTGGCAGACCAAGGGATTTTCAACTTTCCTTTTATTTGGCATTTTAATAGCTATATAGCCGCAATTCTAAAATTATTTCTGGCTATTGTGATTGTCTCCATGATGTCTAATGAATATAGCAATAGGACGTTAAAACAAAATTTAATAGACGGTCTTAGTAAAAAGGAATTTGTGCTCTCTAAATTTATTACTGTACTATTATTTTCTGCTATTTCTACCTTTTTCTTGATTGTTGTTTCTCTTATATTAGGCTACTCCTTTTCAGATTTCACTGAATTATCGATAGTTTTTTCAGATATGGAATTTCTGGTAGGTTATTTTATTAAACTATTAGGATTCTTTTCATTCTGTATGTTTATAGGTATTTTAATTAAGCGTTCTGCTTTTGCTTTAGGCTTTTTATTTATTTGGTGGATTTTCGAATCTATCCTTTATGGAGTATTAAATTTTAGAATATTCCGTGATAGCAATCTACCGGAAAATATCATGCAATTTTTCCCTTTGCAGTCCATGAGTAATTTGGTATTAGAACCTTTTTCTCGCTTAAATGTTATTAAAACAGCTGCAACTCAAATTGGGACCGAATTTGACAAAGATTACGGAGTACATTGGTATCAATTGTTAATCGTGATAGTTTGGACAGTGATCTTCGTTTATTTATCGCTTGCTCTTCTAAAGAAAAGAGATTTATAAAATTTCATATTCTGCCAATCCCTGAATAGGCAAGATTATTGCTTATTTTCGTGAGGCTAAGAAAATGATTCATGAAATTTGAAATAAAATCCGATTATAAACCTACTGGAGACCAACCTCAAGCGATAGAAAAGCTGGTTTCTGGTATTGATAAAAACGAACAATACCAAACCTTATTAGGTGTTACAGGTTCTGGAAAGACCTTTACAGTTGCCAATGTTATCGAAAAAATTCAGCGTCCAACCCTTATCTTGGCGCATAACAAAACTTTAGCTGCACAGTTATATTCAGAATTCAAGCAATTTTTTCCAGAAAATGCAGTAGAATATTTTGTGAGTTATTACGATTATTATCAACCTGAAGCCTTTATTCCTTCTTCTGGAACTTACATAGAAAAAGATCTTTCCATAAATGAAGAGCTTGAAAAATTACGATTAAGTACTACTTCTTCTTTATTAAGCGGGAGGCGTGATATTTTGGTTGTGGCTTCAGTTTCTTGTTTATATGGTATCGGAAATCCCGTAGAATTCAAAAAGAATGTGGTTTCTATTGAAAAAGACATGCATATTTCTAGAACTAAATTGTTGCATAGATTGGTACAGAGCCTTTATTCAAGAACTGAAGCTGATTTTAACCACGGTAATTTTAGAATAAAAGGAGATACTGTAGATGTGTTTCCAAGTTATGCTGATAATGCCTTTAGAATCCACTTTTTTGGAGATGACATAGAAGAGATTGAGGAGTTTGATCCGCAAACCAATGAGGTTTTGGAAAAATATGAAAAACTGAATATTTATCCTGCCAATATGTTTGTGACATCCCCAGACGTATTGCAAGGAGCAATTAGAGAAATTCAGGATGATTTGGTGAAACAGGTAGATTATTTTCAAGATATCGGAAAACATCTGGAAGCTAAGCGATTGGATGAGCGTACAAATTTTGATCTAGAAATGATCCGTGAATTAGGATACTGCTCCGGAATCGAAAATTATTCAAGATACTTGGATGGGCGACTTCCCGGTACAAGACCTTTCTGTCTTTTAGATTATTTCCCAGATGATTATTTGATGGTGGTAGATGAAAGTCATGTTACCATTCCACAAGTTCACGCCATGTATGGTGGAGATAGATCGAGAAAAGAAAATCTGGTAGATTATGGCTTCAGGTTACCCGCAGCTATGGATAACAGGCCTCTAAAATTTGAAGAATTTGAAGCGCTTCAGAATCAGGTTATTTACGTGAGTGCAACTCCAGCCGATTATGAGCTTCAGAAAACAGAAGGGATTTATATTGAACAGGTAATAAGACCAACTGGGCTTTTAGATCCAATAATAGATGTTCGTCCTAGTTTAAATCAGATAGATGATCTAATTGAAGAAATTCATATAAGAACAGAAAAAGATCAGCGAGTTTTGGTTACCACCCTGACTAAAAGAATGGCAGAAGAGCTTACCAAATATTTAAGTAGAATAAATGTGCGTTGTAGATATATCCACTCAGATGTAGATACTTTGGAACGTGTGGAGATCATGCAAGACTTAAGAAAAGGAATATTCGATGTACTTATTGGTGTAAACTTGTTAAGAGAAGGTTTGGATTTACCTGAAGTTTCTTTGGTTGCAATATTAGATGCCGACAAAGAAGGTTTTTTGCGAAGTAATAGATCTTTAACTCAAACTATTGGACGAGCCGCAAGGCATTTGGAAGGACGAGCAATTATGTATGCAGATAAGATTACCAACAGCATGCAAAAAACTATAGATCAAACTAATTACAGAAGAGAAAAGCAAATTGCTTACAATACTAAAAACAACATTACTCCAACTGCTTTAGTGAAAAGTATAGAAAGTTCTTTGGTAGGTAAAAAACTAGATCCTTATGTTATAGAAACAGCACCTATCTTGAAAGCTGCGGAAAAAGAAACGGAATATTTTAGTAAATCGCAATTGGAAAAAAGAATTCGTGTCAAGCGCAAGGAAATGGAAACGGCGGCAAAGGATTTAGATTTTATGTCCGCCGCAAGACTACGAGATGAGATTAAAATGCTACAGGACAAAACAAAGGCCTTAACATAAAATAAGCTTTTGCGTTAATATTTAATTATTTTACGTTAATAATTTATATACACTCTTAAAAATCAATACTTTATTTTAATATCTTTAAGTTTCACTCATCACATTAACCCTATTTATTGTGGCGGTTAATTCTGTTGCAGATGAAAAAAATTTTATTAATTTTTCTGGTTATAATACCATTTTATAATTATGGCCAAGTAGGTATAAATACATCTTCCCCCAAAGCACAATTAGATATCGTATCAATTTCCCCCGACAATCCGTTGATGATTGATGGATTATTAATTCCAAGAATCCAAAAATTTCCAGTGGATCCTCCCACTAAAGACCAGCATGGTATGCTGGTCTTTTTAAATGTAGCTACCAATAGTCAGAAAACAGGGTTCTATTATTGGAATAATGATACCTCCAAATGGGAATCTCTAAGTGGAAGTCCTTCAGAAAATTTCTATAAACCAACTACTACCGTTAGTCCAAATAACATAAATGATCCCCTTTTTAGAAATGGTAATATCGGGATTGGAACTCAAGATATTAGCTCTAAATTACAAATAGCTTTAAACTCTACTACAGATGCTACTATTAAGAAAGG
>Ga0115567_10006022_pt1 | contig 11661 bp, 7 predicted proteins | sample COGITO_mtgs_1204_2_FD_88679 | JGI IMG/M metagenome (GOLD analysis project Ga0115567, IMG submission 88679) | Pelagic marine microbial communities from North Sea - COGITO_mtgs_120412 | ecosystem: Environmental > Aquatic > Marine > Epipelagic | place: Germany:Helgoland, sampling site Kabeltonne...
CGCTTTCGAACGGACCAGAGCACGCAGAAGATTCCAGTTGCCATGAGGGTTTCGTAAAAAGCGGTCGGGTAAACACCGGGGTCCAAATAGGTGCCGTAACCTTCAAAAATGGGCCAGGGATCTGAGGGGCCAATGAGCTTCCCCGTGTAGCCGGCCAATCGCTCGCCAAATACTCCATTCACATTGTTGGGGAATGAATACGACCACATCCAGTCCGGCAGCCAACTGAGCCAATCGGGCAGTGGATTGGAATTTGGGATGCCCCAGTCACCGTCGCCACTGATTTGGCATCCAATGCGTCCGACGCCATACCCGAGCATCAATCCGGGAGCAACGGAGTCAGCCAAATGCAAGAAGTGAATGCCATTTTTCCTTGTGTAAGCATAAACCGCAAGTCCACCAACAATCAACCCGCCGTAAATGGTGAGGCCACCGAGGAAATTGGAAAGAGAAGGGTCTGTGAAAAATCGAACCAGTTCGTCAGGGTACTCAAACAGGTGGAATAGCTTGGCACCTGCAACGCCTCCAATAGCCGCTGCAGCTACAATTCCACCGACATGGGTATGGGCTGGAACCTCTAGTTTTTCGGTTTTTACGGGCTTCGAACGGGTTGCGCGGGTTTCCCACCATTTCCATCCAATCATTAGGCCGGCGCAAGCAATTCCGAGTCCGATACTACCTTCGAAACTAAACAAATGGGACTGAGGTAAGCCACTGGAAAATAACTCTTTAGAGTTGTAAAATAAATAAATAAATTTCCAACCGATGAGGAATCCAATGAGTCCCTGCGTCAGCCATTCGACAGGCGATACAGGCCCGCCGCTTTGAACGGTCACGGAGGAAGCTTCGAAAATTCCTAGCTTTTGTTTGCGGTCCATCTCCCGTTTGAGGGTGGCTGCAGCGGTGACGAAGGCCAGTGCGACGAAAAGACCAAATGAGTTGATCAACTTGAGCGCAGGCAATTCCCATCCAAAGAGGTCAAAGAAGGCGTGGTAGAGCGTTGGATACATTGAATCGGTGGCGTTAATGGCGATGGCCTTGCATGAAACCAGCTGCGCGAATGGTTTGTAGGTGAATTTCCGCGATTTCGTTGGCGGCTACTTCTGCAGCGTCAACACCCACGCGGACATATTCGGGCGTGTATCCGAATCGCAGTCCGTCTTCGACAGAATCTTCAAAAAGCACTTCACGCGATTGCGACAGGAATTGTTCGTAGTGGGCGCGTTGTTTTTTCAAAGAAAGAGTTCGCAATATTTTCGTGCGCTCTTTTCGAATGTTCACGGGAACGGACTCTTCCAAACGCACAGCCGTGGTTTTTTCACGTTCCGAGTAGGTGAAGACGTGAAGGTAGCTGATGGGCAGCCCTTGGAGGAATTCGTATGTCTCTTGAAATGCGTCTTCGTCTTCCCCAGGAAAGCCAGTGATGACGTCAACTCCGATGCTTGCGAGTGGCATATTTTGACGAATACGAGTGATGCGTTCCGCGTATAAATCCGTCCGATAACGCCGGCGCATCGATTTTAAGATGCGATCCGATCCACTTTGCAACGGGATGTGAAAATGTGGCTGGAAGCGTTCACTTTTGCTGACATAGTCAATGATGGCTTCATCCAAAAGGTTGGGTTCAATGCTGCTGATTCGCATGCGAGGAACAGCGATGGCATGATCAAGTTCTTGCACTAAATCCAAAAAAGTCTCCCCAGTACTTTTTCCAAAATCGCCAATATTCACGCCGGTCAAAACGATTTCCTTCGCACCTGAATCCAATGCTTTGCCAGCCATCCGAAGGGTTTCCGCAACCGTTGCATTCCGTGACCTGCCGCGTGCGAGTGGAATGGTGCAAAAGGAGCAAAAATAATCGCAGCCATCTTGAACCTTTAAAAATGCACGCGTTCGATCATTGCTCGAAAATCCAGGGACAAAAGCCTTTACTTCCTTGATGGGATTGACTTCAATGGCAGCGGGATCATCCGGCTGCATCTTGATCAGATGCTTCGCTAGGTTGAATTTTTCCTGCGCACCGAGGACGAGGTTAACGCCCTCAATTTGACTGATTTCCTGAGGTTTGAGCTGCGCATAGCAGCCAACTACGGCAACAAATGCATGGGGATTTCCATTGCGTGCTCTCCGCACTGCGTTTCGGCATTTGGCGTCAGCTTGATCGGTAACGCTGCAGGTGTTAATCACGACAACGTCAGGAGCATCATCAATTCCGACGCGCGCATAACCGGCGTCTGCCAAATCACGGGCTATCGTCGATGTTTCGCTAAAATTCAGCTTGCATCCAAGGGTGTGAAATGCCGCTGTTCCTCCGGGTGTCATGCAGCGAATTTAAACCAGAATTGAGGTGCTCATTCCCTAAATTGACGGCTCATTTTGAATTTTTGCAACCATTTGCGGAATTCGCTGTTATATTGCAAGACTTGAATTCTGAAACCAATTCTCATGCGTAATTTTTTATTTGGTGCATTAGCACTCTTGTTTGCGTTAACATCTAACGCTCAGACCTTCTCCAACGCTTCTTCGTCTTTGCCCGACAGTTACAACAGCGGCAACTGTGTCGGCTTCACCGACATGGACAACGATGGATATGACGACATCGTCGTTTTGGATGGATCTACAACGGTAAAAGTTCTGTACCAGAATGGTTCGGGCGAATTTACCGAAGTAAATTACGGGGATGTTTCAAACAATAACCAGTGGGGCATGACCATTGGGGATTATGACAACGATGGACACAAAGACGTTTTTTCGGGCGGTTCATATGATGGCGTGCACGTTAAGCACATCGACGCGGTAGGGCAGTGGTCAGACTTCGACCTCGAAAATGGTTCAATGTTCATGCAAGCCTGCAATTTTGCGGACATTGACAACGATGGTCAGCTTGATGTTTTTGGATGCCATGATGATGCGCTCTCGCGCATTTGGAAAGGAAATGGTTCGGCATTGGATTTCGATGCAGACCTCATTGACCTCACAAATTATGATTACAGCGACTATCCATCCACCGACCACAGTGGAAACTACGGAACGGTTTTCTGTGATTTCGATCACGATGGCGATTTGGATCTAACCATTGCCAAATGCCGACAATTTGTTTCGGACCCGAATGACCCACGTCGCATCAACCAAATCTGGATGAATAACGGCGATGGTACATGGTCAGAAGTTGCTGAGGAGCGAGGTTTGGTGTTGAATGAGCAGAGCTGGACCGTGGATTATGCGGATTATGACAACGATGGTGACTTTGATTGTTACCTGACCAACCACTCCACCACGATGAAGCTATTGCAAAACGATGGCAGTGGATACTTCACCGACGTCACGGACGAGGCGGGCTTGGGGGCCAGTGGTTTTGTGTTGCAAGCAAAGATGACTGACTTTGACAACGATGGATTTGTTGATGTTCTGATCTCAGGAGGTTTCCATTCATATTTTCACAACAATGGCGACGGTACATTCACAGAGGTAAATACCTTCGTTGCCGGCGATACCATGCACAGCTTTGCTGTTGGAGACGTCAACCGAGATGGCTTTGCAGATTTGTATGCGAGCTACGGCAATGGATACAATAGTCCTGATAACAACAACGATGACATTTTGTGGTTGAATCAGGGCAATGCCAATCATTGGATCGCTTTCGATTTGGAAGGCATTGAATCCAACAAAGACGCTGTAGGCGCAACCGTAGTGATTACAGGCGACTTCGGCACGCAAATCCGAGAGATTCGTGCAGGTGAGAGCTATGGCATCACTAACACATTTGCGTGTATGTTTGGTCTGGGAGAAAATGACACAGTCGAGACGGCAACGATCAGCTGGCCAAGTGGCATGGTGACAATCATTGAGAATCCGAGCATCGACCAATACCACAACTTGCTCGAAGCACCGTGCATGACGGATTTGATTCTGACGGTTAGCGGAGAGACATCCATTTGCCCGGGAGAAACGGTTGATTTGATTGTAGAAGGCGAGTTCGCCAGCTACGCGTGGTCCAATGGAACTACGGAGTCTACTTTGGCAGTAGGTGAAACAGGAAACTATAGCGTAACCGCATACGACGCAGATGGATGTGCAGCTGTATCAACAGTGGTGTCGGTGCAGGTTGTAACAGCTGAGGCTCCAGTCGTGAATGCACTGGGAGAATTAAGTTTCTGTGAAGGCGGTTCTGTTGATTTGGTTTCAGAGAGTTCAGGAGACTGGACATGGTCCAATGGGGAGGAAACACAAAGCATTAACGTCACAGAGTCCGGCACGTATTTTTTGACGGTCACGGATGTCTGTGGAAATGCGAACCCATCGGCGGAATTCATCGTGCTCGTGTTGGAAGCACCTGAGACACCGGTAATCACAGGACCTTCTGAATTAGACGGGCCGCAAGTCATCACATTGGAGTCCTCTTCTGAGACAACCCATTGGTATGATTCCGAGACTGCGACGGAAGCAATGGCTGTAGGAGCAACGTACGAGTTGGATGCACAGTCGTCAACCACGGTATGGGTCGAGGACATTTCAGCTCAAGATATGGTCGAAGGAGCAGGAGGCCGTGCTGAAACAGGCGAAGGTCAATACCACGACAACAGCATTCGTTGGTTGCTTTTTGATGCATACGAGGACATCGTGATTCGCAGCGTTGACGTATACGCGAATGGAGCGGGAGACCGTGAAATTGGCGTTGTTGATTCCGAAGGCAACGTGGTAGCGTCTGCTGTTTTTGAAGTTGCTGATGGAATGAATACACTTGAGTTGGATTTTGAGTTGGAGCAGGGCAATGATTATGGCTTGCGCAGTTTGGATAATGATCCCCAGCTGTGGCGTGACGCTCCTGATACGGATATGGCTTATCCGTATGCTATCGGAGACTTGGCTTCAATCACACAGAGCACAGCCGGTGGAAACAATGCCTACAACTACTATTATTTCTTCTACAATTGGGTGGTCCAGACTCCATCGATTGCCTGCGCATCCGAACGCATTCCTTTCACCATCAATGTGACCGGAATTTCAGAAGCGTTGGGGATGACATTGGATTTGTACCCGAATCCATCCAATGGACGGGTGCAGTTGAATTCGAATGAAATGTCAAACACGCCATTCGAATGGAGTTTGATGTCGACTACCGGAGCGCTTGTTGACCAGGGCATGGCGTCATCAGGAGAATGGTTGGATTGGTCAGGATTGGCCAAAGGCACATATGTGTTCCGATTGAATTCAGAAGAAGGCACCATCATCAAGCAGGTGATTTTGCAATAAAACGGTGAGCTTCGCATGAAAAGAAAACAGCGGCCTTCTGGCTGCTGTTTTTTTTTGATCATAGGCCAAGGGTTGGGGTTGCCCTTATTGGATTCGGTCAATGGCCGTGCCGAATATTCCCTGGGATGCGCGTTCAAAGGCGTCGGCTTGTCCCCGTCTGATTTCCACGATGATGGTGCAGGATTCCAAAAATATTTGTTCTTTGGGCTTTGCCTGCCATTTATCGAGGTGATTCATAATGGTTCCCATTAAATCATACGGAAACGAAACCTTGAAGGAAGCCAAAATGATTTCTTCTTTTATTTCTGCGGCCTCAAGTGCGCAGCGCGTAGCCGTGCGATAGGCTTCAATTAGCCCGCCAACGCCGAGCTTAGTTCCTCCGAAATATCGAATTACGACTCCGAGGCAGTTGGTGACGTTCATGCTTTTGAACGCTCCTAAGATGGGTGGACCTGCGCTGTTGCTGGGCTCGCCGTCGTCAGAGGTCCGCCACGTATCGCCATTCATCCCAAGCCGATAGGCATATGCGTGGTGTCGGGCATCGTGGTACTTTTTTCTGAGGCTTGTCAAATGACCTTCGACTTCATCTTCAGTTTTGATCGGAAATACATGGCCAAAATGCTTGGACCCTTTGACTTTATGCATTCCGGACGCTGGCTCTGCCAATGTCAGAAATGAGTCTTGAGGTTGCGTGTTTTCCGACATTATTGGGCGGTAGCTTTTACCCGTTTTGGCTGGAACTGTATTCGGGAATGAGCGCGTGCAAAAGTGATAGTGTCTCTGGATGTGCGCCTTTAGTTTGAGACAAGACAATGATGCGTTCGAGGTCCGCGGCCTTCAAGGAAGGTGGGGTATTGGCGCGCATGATTTTTGGATGGTGCGTAGGCAAGAGGGACTCGCGGTTTGAGAGCAATTCCTCGTGCATCTTTTCGCCAGGCCGCAATCCGGTGATGGCGACTTTAATATCTTTTCCTTCTTCCATTCCGGCCAAGGCGATCATTTTCTTAGCAAGGTCCATGATCTTGATGGATTGGCCCATATCAAAGACAAACACATCGTCTTGCTTTCCGATGGCTGCAGCTTCAAGCACGAGAGAGACGGCTTCGGGTATGGTCATGAAATAGCGCGTGACTTCCTTGTCTGTTACTGTGATGGGGCCGCCGGCTTCGATTTGCTTTTTGAAAAGTGGAATGACGGATCCGTTGCTGCCCAGCACGTTGCCAAAACGGGTGATGACACACTGGGTTTTGGAAGTCGATGCACGTTGAAGCACTAAGAGTTCAGCGAGACGTTTCGTGGCTCCCATCACGCTTGTGGGATTCACTGCTTTGTCGGTGGAGATGAAGACAAACCGTGGACACCCCGATGCTTCAGCCGCCATTAGTACGTTTAGGCTTCCCATGGCATTGGTGTCGAACGCCTGCCAAGGCTGCTTTTCCATCATTGGCACATGCTTGTATGCGGCCGCATGAAACACAACATCCGGTTGGAAAGACTGCAGCGTAGCAAGGATCTGTTCTGCATCGCGGACGTCGCCAATTTGTAGATCCACCATTTCCTCAACTCCCAACTGTACGAGTTCCAAATGGAGGTCGTGCATCGGGGTTTCCGCTTGGTCAATCGCAAGGAGTACAGAAGGTTGGTAACCAAGTAGTTGACGAACCAATTCAGAGCCGATGGAACCTGCGGCACCCGTGACGACCACCCGTTTTCCCTGCATGTTTTCAAGAATGGGATGGGAATTCAATTCTATGGGTTCCCTTCCCAATAAATCCTCGATGCGCAGCTCCTTTATTTGTCCAAATGATAAGGCGCCATTGATCCAGCGTTCCACTGGAGGTACGTCCAAAGGACGAACGCCATGACGCAGTGCCATATCGACCATCACGCGCCGCTTTTCTTTGTCGAGGTTTTGGATTGAGAGGATCATTTGATCCACGCGGCCATCGGCAAACAGCATCTCGGCCTGGTGGGCATTGAGGATGTCAATGCCTTCGATTTTCTTGCCGATTTTATTGCGGTCATCGTCGATGAAGGCAATCAATTTCATGCCTGACTCACCCAATTCTCGATCAATGGCCTCTTTTGCCAAAAGGCCCGCTTCGCCTGCGCCATAAATGGCAATTTGGGTCTTAACCCCTGGATGCCTCTTGTTTTGGAGGTAAAGCCATTTGACGGCCCAGCGACTGGAAACCATAATTGCCGTGGTCAAAATCCACTCAATGCCTAGAATGCTGAATGGAATCCAGTAGGGGGCATTTCCCATTTGAGCTGCGATCAGGTTGGCGCTGGCGAAGACAATTGTGACCGCGCTCGTGCACATTGCAATTCGTTTGACATCTTCTAACCCCGTGTGCCTGATGATTCCGGCGGATGTACTGAAGAGTAAAAATGCTGCCAGTCTTGCTGTGATGAAAACAGGCAGAAAAGCCTTCCAAATCAGCCATTCTGCTTCGGGGATTCGAAATTCAAATCGGAGCAGAGCAGCGGTGTAGAGTGCAAGAATGCTCACACTGATATCCACGACGGTCACCATCCAGCGCGGTGCATGTCTTTTGGGCAGGAGAGCGTTCAGCATTTTAGCATCATCCTTCGAAACACAATGACAGAATGAAGGAGCGCGTTTTCAGTCCGTCCAAAGGGGCCGAAAATTCGGATTCGTCTTGGATCAAGATGTTTCTGCGGCCCATTTCAAATTTGCCTTCAATGCTGAATTTGAAGAAAGGCAGAAAAAAATCAACCCCTGCACCAATGTCAATGGATGAGTTGCCCGATTCCAAGCGTAAAATGTATTCGCTCTGCAATTGCTGATTCGTTTCTTCTTGCGATTGCATGTCCTTGCTGAGCTTCCCACCGACTAGTGCAAAAGCAGCCATATTTCCGATTCGATCCGTGCGTAGCTTGAGAAGCAAGGGGAAGTCAAGGTAAACGGCTTCGGTTCGTCTGCTTTTTATGGACACATCATCTTCTTCCTGGAAATGGTATTCCAACGTGCGATCTTGAAAGGATAGTCCGGGTAAAAAGCGCAAGCGAACATTTTTAGTCATGTTCCATGAGGCAACCAAGGCGAGATTGAAACCGGCTTGGGGTTGGTTCACCAATTGAACTAAGCTGTCCGAAAATGTAAAATCAGGACGCTGGATAATGTTGAAATCACTTTGGTTTCCTGCCAAGCAGAATCCGAAATGGTATTTCTTGGCATCAAATGCGGCAAGATTTTTCCGCCCATCTTGTGCTTGGCTTGCCCACGAAATAAGGAATATGAAACCACACAATGTCGCCGTCCTTGTCATGCTGCGCATGACGGTGTTTTGGGAAGGTTCGAAAGGAGTTGGCTGCATGCGTTGGAAGCGAGTTGTGAGTTACAAAGCTATAACGGAGTGAACGAAGAAAAAATTGGATACGTGCTAATTTAGGTGGCCCAAATTTTAGGCCAGATAAAGGCGAAGATTGCAGCAACGAAGAGTCCGGTAAACGACCAAGCCATTGCTGCCATGCCGAGATAAAAAACGGGGGAGAAGAACACTTCGATATTTGATTGTTGCCGCTGTACAATGCTCGCGCGATCAGATTCCAGTAACACCGGGTTATCCCCCGCCAACTTTTCAAAGCTCTCATCGTTTAGGATTTGAGCTTCGACTTGCTGCATTTTTTGGGTTTTACGCGCTTCCAATGCATCCGAGGCAATTCCGTAGTACCAAAGGCCCAACCCCAGGGGAAGCAACAAGGCGAAAGAAAGTGTTTTTCGCGAAGCGTGCTTCCACCGTTCCAAAAAGTCATTGCCATACCGTTGGTAAGCCTCGTGTGTTCCAAAGGCTGCAACGGCGGTTAGTAAGGCTAGATTTAGGAGGATGCCATATTGGGTAGAGTCCTCCCACGTCCAAGTGCCCAGTGCATAGTACTTCAGCGCGAGCCATGCCAACGGCCCGCCGAAATAGAAAAGCCGGAGCTTATCCATTCATAGAGGATAAGAAGTCCTCATTGCTCCGTGTCTGTTCCATGCGGTCTTTCATGAATTCCATCGCTTCGACGGAGTTCATGTCAGCGAGGTGCTTGCGCAATATCCAAATGCGTTGCAAGGTCTCCTTGTCCATGAGCAAATCCTCGCGCCGGGTTCCGGATGAGAGGATGTCGATGGCCGGGTAGATTCTACGATTGGAGATGCGCCGATCAAGCTGAAGCTCCATGTTTCCGGTGCCTTTGAATTCTTCAAAGATCACTTCGTCCATTTTCGAACCGGTCTCCGTCAGGGCCGTCGAAATGATGGACAAGGATCCACCGTTTTCTATATTACGGGCAGCTCCGAAGAAGCGTTTGGGCTTTTGCAAGGCATTGGCCTCGACACCACCACTCAAGATCTTACCGGAACTCGGAGAAACGGTGTTATAAGCACGGGCCAAACGCGTAATCGAGTCGAGTAAGATGCAGACATCGTGTCCGCACTCCACCATACGCTTGGCCTTTTCCAAGACCAAATTGGCGATACGGACGTGGCGATCTGCAGGCTCATCGAATGTTGACGCGATCACTTCCGCATTCACACTTCGCTTCATATCGGTCACTTCTTCCGGACGCTCGTCAATCAACAAGATGAGCAAGTATACTTCTGGGTGGTTCAACGCGATTGCATTTGCCACATCCTTGAGCAAGGTGGTCTTTCCTGTCTTAGGCTGCGATACAAGCATTCCACGTTGGCCTTTGCCAATGGGAGCAAAGAGGTCCATGAGGCGAGTACTGATGTTTCCGCCACGCGTGCTCAACTTGAATTTCTCTTGTGGGAACAGTGGCGTCAGGAATTTGAAAGGAATTCGGTCCCGCACCCATTCGGGTGACCTTCCGTTCACGCTCATGACGTCAATTAAAGGATAGAATTTTTCTCCAAGTCGCGGAGGGCGCACTTTGGCTATGACGGTGTCGCCTGTTTGGAGGGAGAACTGTTTGATCTGCCGAGAGGTGATGTAAACATCGTCCGGTGAATTCAAATAGTTGTAGTCCGCGGATCGCAAGAAACCAAATCCCTCTTGCTGGATTTCCAGCACTCCTTCTGCTGTGATGATGCCATCAAAGTTGAAGCCATGTTCTTCCGGCTCGCTCAAATACCGGTCCTTCTTATCGTTCCGTCCATTTTTGCGATCGTTTCCGCGTCGGTCATTGCCGCGTCGATCGCTGTCGCGTCGATCGTTGTCGCGTCGATCGTTGTCGCGTCGATCGTTGTCGCGTCGATCGTTGTCGCGTCGATCGTTATTGCGTCGATCATTGCCGCGTCGGTCATTATTGCCTCGATCATTGTTCCGTCGTTCGCCGCGCTCATCGTTTTGCTTGTCATCTACGCGCTTGTCGTCACCGCGTTTGTCGTCACCGCGTTTGTCGTCACCGCGTTTGTCGTCTCCGCGTTTGTCGTCTCCGCGCTTGTCTTCGCCTCTCTTATCATCTCGGCGCTTGTCATTTCGTTCTTTGTCGTTGGACCGTTTTTCAGATGAGCTTGAGCCTGCTTTCGTTTCTGCCGTTCCGTCTTCTTTTTTCGCATTGGAAGAAGGAGCGTCCTCCGCTGTGGCATTTTTCTTGGCTCGGCGCTCGCGAATGGCATCACCGGGTTGGCGCTTGCCTTTGGATTCGTCACGCGCTGTAGATTCGGCCTCTTTGGAATTTGTGGCTCCTTTTTTGGCTGGACGTGGAGTTCGGGAAGTCTTTGGCTTCTCCTGTTCTTCACTTGCTCCTTGAGCGGTGGATTTTGTGGACCGGGTGGCGGCTGTTTTGGGCTTCGATTCAGCCTTTTTGTTTTCGCCTGGCCGCAATGCCTGTTCGTCTAAAATGCTGTAAACAAGATCTTGTTTCTTCAGTTTTTCGAGTCGGCTGATTCCGAGTTTTTTTGCGATTTCCTTGAGTTCAAGGACCTTCTTCGCATTGAGTTCAATGATGTCGTACATCAATTATTGTATCAATAGTATGTTAAATGCTTGTGGGGTGTGTCCTTCTTCTAGGACCGGAGCTTTGTCAAAAGCCCTTTTGTTTTCAAATATGAAAGTGGTAGAACGAATCTAGAATATTCGCGCATTCGTTGAATGCTTCCTAATGAGGACAATGCAATGATACGGAAAAAAGATTAAACTCGCTGTCTTCTCATTCGATCGCCTAGTTCGACCACCTTCATGTCGTGCAATGCTCCTTTCTTGATTTCGAATTTTATGAGGGTTCTTTTCTGATGGAATCCCTGCATGCCGCAGGCGCCAGGATTCATATACAAGCCGCCCCAACTTTCGTCCTGCTTCACAAGCAAGAGATGGCTGTGTCCGCAAATGAAAACGTTTGGTCTGTGACTGAGCAAAGACTGGCGCACACCTTTCGCATAACGCCCAGGCCTGCCACCGATGTGTGTCATGAAAAATTTGATGCCTTCAATTTCCCAGC
>Ga0115567_10006026_pt1 | contig 11657 bp, 10 predicted proteins | sample COGITO_mtgs_1204_2_FD_88679 | JGI IMG/M metagenome (GOLD analysis project Ga0115567, IMG submission 88679) | Pelagic marine microbial communities from North Sea - COGITO_mtgs_120412 | ecosystem: Environmental > Aquatic > Marine > Epipelagic | place: Germany:Helgoland, sampling site Kabeltonne...
CTATTTTACCTTCGCTGAAAGAAACCACATCTCTTTTTACTGGCAGTATGGTCTGGCGTTGCTTGCTGGACTTGTGTCTTTGCTACCCAACTTGTTGGTGTTTTTGGGCTTGCTTTCAATATTGCCAACAAGCATTATTTATGAATTTTTTGCATTTATGTGTGGGACGGTAGCAGGGATTATTTCAAATTATATCTTGAGCGATAGAGTAGTGTTTTCTGAAACTACTGGACCTGCGAGGCCTGAATAATAGCAATAGTATTGAAAGCATTGTCAGCTTGCCTTTGGTTTTCTTTACTACCCCAACTATTTTCATAAGCGCGCCTTTTATTTATTGACTCTAAAGTGGGTGTTGACTTTATGCGATGTGGATGCAATATGAACCAGAAGCCATAAGAACGTAGGAGGTATATCTTGAATTTTAATAAAGCAGCTACGCCATTCGTAAAAACAAAGCTTCAAGACTACCGCCAAGCAATAGCAAGGGGTGAGAATGAAAAGGCATTTCGTTGCTTGGAAGACGCACATGTGATTGGGCAGCAGTCGACTTATTTACACTGTTTAACACACTATCAAATGCTCAAACATGGTATTGCCCAAAATGATGCGAAAGAAGTTTTTGGGCAAATATTTCGCTTCGTCGGCGCATTAACCAAAACTGCCACCGGTTTTATCCCAGTAGGCAACACTGGTGGGGCGAACGTTAGCCCGTTTAAGTCCCTTCCCATCAGCGATGAAAACCAAAAGATATTGGAAAAGATTAATCATGCACAGTCATAATCATAGCCATGCAGATAACAGTGACGGTGCTTCTAAGCGAATTGGATGGGCATTTTTCTTAAATGTAGTGTTTACTATTATCGAATTCATTGGTGGCTGGCTGACTAACAGTACCGCTATCATGGCTGATGCCGTGCATGATTTAGGCGATAGCCTATCAATTGGCACAGCGTGGGGCTTAAACAAACTGGCGGACAAAGAAGCAAACAATACCTTTTCCTATGGCTACAAACGCTTTTCTCTTCTAGGCGCGTTGATAAATGGTTTGGTGCTCATCACTGGCTCTGTTTGGATATTGTTTGAGGCGATCCCTCGATTATCAAACCCTGAAATGCCGCAAGTAGAAGGCATGTTGCTATTGTCTTTTTTTTGGGATCACCGTAAACGGGTTTGCAGCCTATAAACTCAGCGGTGGTAGCACGCTCAATGAAAAAATACTCAATTGGCATTTGCTTGAGGATGTACTTGGGTGGGTGGCGGTATTAATCGTCTCGATTGTATTGATGTTTAAACCATGGGCAATACTTGACCCGGTATTATCAATCGGCTTCACGCTTTTTATATTATTCAACGTAATACGCAACTTGAAAGAAACATTACTACTGTTTTTGCAAGCAACGCCCGATAAGAAGCAAAAGGATGAGGTGCACAGCATTTTATCAAGCAGTGATGAGGTAAAAGATATTCATCATTTTCACATCTGGTCGTTAGACGGCGAGCACAATGTAATGACGGCGCATATTGAGTTGAAGCATGATATCTCTATTCAAACAATTACAAGGTTAAAAGCAACTCTGCGTAACGATTTGGCAAAATTTGATTTTATACATACAACCATTGAATTTGAATTTGCCGATGAAGCGTGTCGCGATGAGCAGGCTGAGCATTAAAAATGTGCCTATGCTTGTTCAAATCATGCAGCGTGCTATTATTCGCTTAATTATCAATGGGAGTTTGTTAAAGTAAATGGCTAGATTAAACGTGACAGCCTATATAGTAGTCATGCTGATTTTATTTCAGTCGTTCACTGCTGTCGCTAGCTCGTTAGATTTTCATTCCATTGATGTAGCGCACTTATCTGAAGTTCATGAGCATGATAAACATGATGCTTCCCAGTTAGACAAAACGCAGTCAAGCACTAAGGCTACTTCAGATAGCGCTCATAATCCATCAGATTGTCATCACTGCGGGCATTGCCATGGCTCACACACTCAGTGGGTGGGCGATTCATTTGGTATTCGATACAATCCACTTAATCAAGGCCACGCCTTTTTCTATTTGTCTAAGATAATAGACGCCTCGTTAACGCAATTACTGCGCCCTCCAAAGTTTACATCCTAGTTTCATAACACATTGGTTCGCTATCTATTTAGCGAGTAATACTTTTTGAAAAATTAGGATGTAAACAATGATATTTTCCTCATTGAAACGCTCAATGCGCGTGCGCATTTGGGCAATATTTACTATTGCTGCCACACTTGCCGCATTTAGCGGGTCGCTTGTACAAGCGCAGGTAGAAAACAGCAGTGACGTTAAACAAATAAGCTTAGAAAATGCCATAAAACGCACCTTAGCAAATGCACCATACTTGCATGAGTTCGCTTTTAAACAAAAAGCAGTAGAAGGAGAGCTAAAAACAGCGGCGCTTAAGCCAGAGTTAAATGCTGGCATTGAACTTGAAAACTTTTTGGGAACAGGAGAAGTGTCAGGGATAAAAGATACTGACATAACCCTCACGCTGTCATCCGTCATCGAGTTTGGTGACAAATTAACTGCACGAACCGCATTTACCAGTGCAAAATCACAGGTGATTGAGGCGCAAAAGCAAATACGCACTTTGGATATTTTAGCTGAAGTAACCCGTCGTTACATCGATGTACTGGCACAACAAGCGATGATTGGCGCTTATAAAGATGCGCAATCCTTAGCTATGTATACCTATCAGTCAGTCGTTAAGCGAGTTGAAGCGGGTGCTTCGCCTGCATTTGAACAGCAGCGGGCAAGCGCATCATTAGCACGCGCCAGGCTCAACCTGTTAACCGCTGAGCAAACGTTAAAGGGCTTGATTAAAAGTTTAGCCATCATGTGGGGCGAGCAATACCCCAACTTTAATCAGGTACAAGGTGATTTGCTTGCCTTATCTTCGTCGCCTTCATTGTCAGTCTTGTTTGAGCAAGTGGTTAATAGTCCCAATATCGACATTTATGCACAGGAATCTAGGTTGCAAGAAGCCCAAGTGCGACTCAGTCAAGCCGCTAATCAAGCTGACTTAAGTTGGACAGCAGGCATTCGTCGCATGAACGGCATTGATGAAGTGGCCTTTCTTGCGGGCGTGAGCATGCCATTATTTGCAAGCGACCGAAACTTAGGCGAGTTCGAGAAACAGCAAGCCATGTTAGGTCGGTTAAAGCAGCAACAGCAAGGTGCAAGACTCAAGCTCTACCATCAACTTAATACCGCCTTGATGGCAAGAGATAATGCTTTGCGTAATGTGCAAACCTTACAAAGCGCGATAATACCGCCGCTTGAGCAAGCATCATCGCTTGTGGAGCAGGCTTATCTCGATGGACGGTTTAGTTACCTTGAGTGGGTAAGCACTAGCCAAGAGCTACTCAGTGCTAGGCAAGCCCTTATTCAATCAGCACGTCAGGCTCATCAGCGAGCCGCCGACATAGAGTCGCTAACGGCTACGCCAATGTCCATATCTGCACCGATTTCTTCACTTAATTCCTCACTTAATTCTTCACCGAGTAATACACAATGAATATACGATTAACGACTAACTTTATTTTATCTCCAATGAAACGCGCTGCGATAATAGTAGCGGTACTCCTGCCATTTTCCGCCTTCAGTGGCGAAGACGACCACAGCGATGAAAAAATACACAACAATAAATTTGTCGTGATGACGCAAGCCATGGCATCTGAAGTTGGTGTCACCACTCAAGCTGTTTCCGGAGGTACGTTAAATATCACCAAAACCGTCTATGGCAATGTGGTGACCGATCCCGCTTCACTCAGTCATATTCGCGCCAGATTCGATGGCATCATTACGCAAGTTAATGCCAATTTAGGCAGTAGCGTAAAAAAAGGCGCAACACTTGCCATTATTGAATCTAATGAGAGCTTGAAGAGCTATCCGGTCACGGCGCCGTTTTCAGGCACCGTGATTGCCCGACATGCTAATGAAGGTGAGCTATCTAAAGGACAAGTGCTATTTTCTATCGCCAACTTTGATGACGTTTGGGCACAGCTTAAAATTTTCCCCAATCAATTACGCGCGGTCGCAAAGCAGCAAACAGTCACGCTCAGTTTGGCAAATGCTACCTTAGATACTGTCATTAGCCATATTTTACCGTCTCCTGAAGAGCAGCCCTTTGTACTTGCTTATGCAAAAGTGGATAACACCTCTGGACATTGGCCGGTAGGTGCGGCCTTACAGGCTGATATCGCGATTAACACGATTGATGTCGGTATGCTTGTGCCTAAAGCGGCGCTGCAAACATACAAAGGTAATAGTGTCGTTTTTGTTCAAAAAGGAGACGAATATCACCCTGCACCTGTCAGCGTAGGCAAGCAAGATAGCAATAATATCGAAGTCTTAAGCGGCCTGTCATTATCAGATGTGGTGGTAGTCAGCAATAGCTTTTTGTTCAAAGCTGATTTGGAAAAATCGGAGGCCGGACATGCTCATTAAGTTATCTTTACGCTATTACGGCATGTCACCCTCTACTCACGCTTTTGTATGTGAGGTAACAAGATGATTGAATCAATACTCAAACTGTCCATACAACGACGTGGACTCGTGCTGATGATGACATTTCTGGTCATGGCAGCAGGTTTTTATGGCTACAACAAACTGCCCATTGATGCCGTACCTGATATTACTAATGTGCAGGTGCAAATTAATACCCAGGCAAAAGGCTATTCACCGCTTGAAACCGAGCAGCGCATTACCTTTGTAGTAGAGACCGCGCTGGCAGGTTTACCTAATTTGTCCTATACACGCTCATTGTCACGCTATGGCCTGTCACAAGTCACGGTGGTATTTGATGAAGGAACAGACTTGTATTTTGCCCGTAACCTTATCAATACCAAACTGGGGGCGATTAAGAGCCAGTTACCCCAAGGCTTGGAGCCTGAAATGGGACCTATTGCCACAGGCTTAGGTGAGATATTCATGTATACCATACGCGCTCAAGATGATGCGCTGCAAGCAAACGGCGAACCCTATAACTCAATGGCGCTGCGAGAAATACATGATTGGATAGTTAAACCACACCTAGCACTAGTAAAAGGGGTAACCGAGGTTAATGCGATTGGCGGGTATGTGAAGCAATATCACGTTAATCCTGAGCCACTTAAGATGTTGAACTTTGGTGTCAGTTTAGCCGATATCCACCAAGCTTTGACGCGTAACAATGCCAACCAAGGCGCGGGTTTTATTGAGCGGAATGGACAACAAATACTCATTCGCTCACAAGGGCAACTGCAAAGTATTTTCGACATTGAGAACGTGGTGGTGAAACGAGTCAATACCATCCCTGTTATGGTCAAAGACATCGGCAGTGTAGCAATTGGCAAAGAGCTAAGAACGGGTGCAGCTACACAAGAGGGAAAAGAGACGGTTATAGGCACCGCAATGATGATTGTTGGGGGGAACTCTCGCGCGGTTGCACAAGCGGTGTCAAAAAAGGTAGATGAAATTCAATCCAGCTTGCCTGATGGTATTATCATTGACCCTGTGTACGACCGTACCGAACTTGTTGACAAAGCAATCAGTACTGTGCAAAAAAACTTGGTGGAAGGTGCGCTGTTAGTCGTCGTTGTGCTATTTGTGCTGCTAGGCAATATAAGAGCCGCTTTGATCACCGCCGCTGTTATTCCGCTTGCCATGTTTGCCACCATCACAGGCATGGTTAATTATGGTGTGTCTGCTAACTTAATGAGTTTGGGGGCGCTGGATTTTGGCCTGATTGTCGATGGAGCCGTTATTATTGTTGAAAACTGCATTCGGCGTTTGTCAGAGGCGCAAAAACGCACCGGCACCGTGCTGCCATTAGAAGACCGTCTTGAACTCGTATTTCAAGCGACTAACGAGGTAATACGCCCCAGCTTATTTGGTGTGCTAATCATCACGGTGGTATATATCCCTTTATTTTCGTTAACCGGGGTTGAAGGCAAAATGTTCCATCCGATGGCAGCCACAGTCATCATGGCTTTGCTAGCAGCAATGCTTTTCTCATTCACGATTGTGCCCGCAGCCGTTGCGATGTTCATGAATGGTAAAGTCAGTGAGAAGGAAAGTCCGATTATTGTAGTAGGCAAGTCGCTTTATCGACCCGTTCTAAACGCAGCCCTTAAACTAAGATGGTTTGTGGTAATTGGCGCTGCGTCTTTGGTAGTGGTTAGCATGTTACTAGCGACCCGACTAGGCACCGAGTTTATTCCTCAGCTTGATGAGGGGGATATTGCACTGCACGCCATGCGTATTCCGGGCACAGGAATTGAACAAGCGGTATCGATGCAAAAAACGCTTGAAGCAAAGCTAATGAGCTACCCGCAAGTGAAAACAGTATTTGCTAAAACCGGCACCGCAGAGGTCGCGACAGACGCTATGCCGCCCAATGTCACCGATACTTTTGTGATGTTACATCCTAGAGATGAGTGGCCTAACCCTAGTTTGTCTAAGGCTGACTTTGTTAACACCTTAGAAAAAGAGTTGCAGGGCGTAGCTGGCAATAACTACGAATTCACCCAACCAATCCAAATGCGCTTCAATGAGCTGATTAGTGGTGTGCGATCTGATTTAGGGATAAAGGTATTCGGCGACAATCTAGATACTCTTGTCAGCTCGGCCAATGATATTCTCACGGTGTTGCAATCCATTGATGGCGTGGCCGATGCGCGACTTGAACAAGTGGACGATATTCCGCTTTTTACAATCAACCCAAAACCCATTGCACTGGCGCGTTATGGACTGGATGTAGCGGATTTACAGGAATGGTTATCGTCGGCTATTGGTGGCAATGCAGCAGGGCTGATTTTTGCGGGTGACCGACGATTTGAGCTACTGGTGCGCTTTGATGAAGCCACGCGAAGTAACTTAGATGCAATTGGCAATATTCCGATTGCGACATCTGCTGGGGATTATGTGCCATTGTCTGAAGTAGCGGACTTAGGTTTCTCCTCGGTGCCCAACCAAATCAGTCGTGAAAATGGAAAGCGCCGCGTGGTGGTGACCGCAAACGTGCGAGACCGTGACCTCGGCAGTTTTGTCAACGACGCCAAATTACAAATAGCGCAGCAAGTTGATTTACCAGCAGGGTATTGGTTGGACTATGGCGGCACCTTCGAACAATTAGAAAGTGCCAGTCAACGCTTATCATTAGTGGTGCCAGCAACCTTATTTATTATCTTGGTATTGCTGGTAGTGGTTTTTGGTTCGTTTCGCGATGCTTTAATCATCTTCACAGGTGTTCCATTAGCGCTAACAGGCGGAGTGTTTGCGCTGTGGTTTAGAGGTATGCCTTTATCCATATCGGCTGGGGTGGGGTTTATCGCTTTATCAGGTATTGCGGTGCTCAACGGACTAGTAATGTTGTCTTTTATTAAACAGCAGTTGGAGGAAAGCGGTGACTTAATTGTATCAATAGTAGAAGGAGCAATTACCAGGCTTCGCCCTGTGTTGATGACCGCGCTTGTCGCTAGCTTAGGCTTTATTCCTATGGCGCTGAATGTGGGGACGGGGGCTGAAGTGCAAAGGCCGCTGGCAACAGTCGTCATTGGCGGGATTGTTTCGTCAACCTTACTCACGCTCATTGTGCTACCAGTGCTGTATCGAATGGCTCATGGGAACAAAAGCTAAAATAGGTACTGAGCATTTTATCAATAACCCAGAGTTACAATGTTCATGGCATTCTTTAGTAATGCCATGAACAATAGCCAAATAAGTGAAATTGGCATATTTGATGAAAAAGACGCACGCGCGGTCACTGTTTGGTCGCGCTTGCAACTATTACTGAGGTGGTAGATTTGAGCCTTAGTCGGGGTTTTCAATAATTTGTTGCCACTCTTGTGGGCTTCGTTTTTTAGCTGTCATTGATGTTGTCTCCAAGTGAAATCAATGACGTTATTGTAGGGATATTGAATATTAAGTGAATAACGGTCTAAAATGACCGCTTACTACGTACCAAAGTACTATGTTGCTGCGCCGCCTTTTTTTATAAAGTATTAACACAAAATTAACGAATGAGCGACATATGAAACACATCTTACTTGCTATTAGCTTTATATTTTCCATTTGCGGGATAACCAATGCCGCCTGCAAAGACAGTGTCGTGCTAGTGCACGGAAATACTGCCTCACCTTCCAGTTGGAGCAACACCCTTAATGAACTTTATTCAAGAGGTTATTCTAACAGTGAAATTTTTACGCCAAATTGGGGTTCAAAATCGTGCGCTACCTGCAACAATCACAGTGGTAGCGAAGAGATTCCAGTGCGCAGTGCAATTGTGAATGCGATCAACAGCTCTTGTACTGGCAAAATTGATATTATTGGCCATTCAATGGGTGTCACTCTAGCAGCACAGCAAATTGATAAGCTTGCCGCTGCATCTTATGTTGACACGTTTGTTGGTGTTGCAGGAGCGATGCTGGGTTTACGAACTTGTGGTGTCTATCCTTACAACGTTTGGAACAGCACCTGTGGTAGCGCAGGCCTTTCAATCAGCAGTCCATTTCTTGATGGAATTTATGGCGTACCGTTGGGCGACAAGGTGTATTCGATGAAAAGCTTTATCGACCAAGTCGTTTGTGCCTCTGGAAGTTGCTATGTTTATGGCGTTCACAGCAGTCGAATTTGGAATGAAAACGCCACGTATACATACACTTTGGGCCATTTTGGGCTGCAGTCAGATACCGCCAGTGATCAAGTTGACCTAATTCAGTAACAACCCGAGCGCCAATTCCTGTTGGCGCTAATCCAAAGCAAGTGCATCATTGATGTCGCAATTGGCACGAAAAACATCGCCTACTGCATAGAGCTGAGCAAAAAGTTTCACTTTCGCAAACTAAGTGATTTCATTGCTCAAAAAGGTAGAATCTTTGAAGATGACAATATCTTCAACACACCAAATGAGAAAGCACAAAACAACCCTCGAATTGAAGGCTCACTGAACTACAAATATTGAAGGATTGAGGTTTTTAATACAACTCATTCACATCGAGGCCACATTATAGTATTTACAATGAGCAATGAAAGCTTCTTTAAATGCCGCTGAAATAAGTGCTAAGTGATGATGGCCGTAGCAGCTAATATTAAAACAGCGCGTGAATTTTATATGTTGTCTAAATAATCACTAGAACACCCATTAGAGAACCTAGTTTGGCTTTGCAATGCAGGTGTTAGTGAATACTTACACTACCGATATTTAAGAATGGTGGCCCGACCCTGACTTGAACAGGGGACCTGCCGATTATGAGGCCAAGGGAATCGTTCGCAGTTTTGCACTAAGTTGAAGAAAAACATGCAAAAAATCTTAGCCAACATGCGGTAAAGGTCCTAACCGAAGCTATTCCGAACTTGTCTGCTTCGGTCTTTCGTCGACTTGCTTGTAAGTTTAAGAAACGCAACGGAAATTGCCCTCCAAACACTGAACTTTTACTGAACTTGTGGTCGAGATTTTTCAGGGGTGGGTGGGGGAGCAGAAAATCCGAAAATCTGCGATAACTGGCTCTGAGCAAACGACCCTAACGGGCAGTTTGCAGACCTAGCAACTTTCGGTAAATCAATATCGTTTAAGCGAGTTTTGGTAATCCAACCTTGCTGAGTCGACCGATTGAACTCACAGCTCAAAGGAGACTAAATCCGCGAAAATATCAATAAAAAAGTCAACAAACTGAATTCTGCGTTCTTTTTAACGATAAATTAACGCTTTTGCATTTGATAACTTCTCGCTACTCCCTACACTACATAACGTACCAACATTAAAAATGTTTATGTAAAATTTAGAAATCAAGGAAAAGGTAGTAATAATGAAAGCCATACAGATAGTATTTGCAATATTAATAGGTACGTTTGTTTCAGTGTCTCATGCCGGAATCTTCAAACTTAACGTTGAGAATGGCGTATTGATGGGCGCTGATAACGTTAACGTAAATGGTTCGTTTTACGACGTGAAGTTTGAAGACGGCTCCTGCATAGAATTATTCAATAAATGCGACGATGCGTCTGACTTCGTGTTCAATACTGCAAACGATGCGCGTGCTGCGTCGGAGGCACTGCTCTGGCAGGTTTTTATAGATGGTATTAGCGGAATGTTTGACAGCACCCCAACACTTACCAACGGATGTACGAATGGCCTTGTGTGTGCCACTGCAACGACGTTTGCATCAGACGCATTTTCTGTTGCCGTTGCAATGGCATTCAACAATGTTGACGAAAATAGGGATGCGTTGAACAGCAATCAATTTCGGTTGGCGGAGAATACTGGCGTGTACACGGATGTCAATTATGCGGTTTGGAGCGACGCCAGTGAAGCCGTTGAAGCCTCGGCACCAGGTGCCGCTATGATCTTGTTAATGGGAATAGCTGGTTTGCTAGTATCCCAACGACGTAAACAGGCTTAATCGATTTATCATCTATCCCCGCAACTACCCATCTCAACTAGCGGGTAATATAGTTATCAAGCGCAACGGCTCTTTTTAGAGTCGTTTGCTTGTTCTTAACCGATGTAGACTGACGCTAATATATACATGACTGTTTTGTAAATCGACAAAAATGTATCATACTTTTGAAACACACTTTTAAGCTGTGCTGCATGCTTACTTAGTTATTTAGGCACCAAAAGAATCACACTATTGGGTTATTATCCTAGTTCGCACACTGAAATTGTGCCGATTCTCAGACAATAAAGTATCATACTTTGGCGGCGTTTCGACTGGCTGGATTGCCCAAGATTGCTGCCGTTGCTACAAAGCACTATTTCTTGAATAGAACGATGGTTTGACTAAATTGTTTGACTGGCAAGTGCCATCCAAAAGCCGTCATTCGCGGAATAAACAAGTAAGTAACAGAAATAGTTCTTTACCAATTTACGTTGTGATTGGTACATTAATTGGTGTGGTAAGGGTAACTGAAACTGGCAAAGTTAAGCCTGCTCATCATGACAAAATTATTACCTATGAATCTACGAATTTACTTTCATTGGAATTTAATGCCGATGGTTTAATCAAGCACATAAGACGACACAATGGCTAAACAAATTAAGGCGTTTTCAACGACTCTAGCTACTTAAATAGCGAAACTATATTACTGGCATATGCTAGTAATATAGTTTGATAGAAAGATGTCGAACAGTCGCAAGCCATCCCAATACCGGACACTCAGCCAGTCGCAAGCTAGGCCTTTTTTTGCCACACTTGTCGGTACACAATTCAGGGATGAAGGAATGTGTTGGCATTACAACAAAGTGAAACATACAAGCGCCATCGACCAGAAACAACGCTACTCTATCAATTGGTTGAACGTTACTACCCAGATTTTATCGCAAACTTAGCCGACCAAGGCAAGTATTTACCCAAGTATGTTGAGCGTGAGTTCGATGAGTTCTTGCGTTGTGGTCGACTAGAGCACGGCTTTTTACGCGTGGTATGTGGTGATTGCAAGCACGAGAAATTAGTCGCTTTTAGCTGTAAACGCAGAGGTTTCTGTCCTAGCTGCGGAGCCAGAAGAATGGCAGAAAGTGCCGCGCTTCTTGTAGATGATGTATTACATGGTTATCCAATTCGCCAGTGGGTCTTAAGCTTACCCATTCCACTTCGGCTGTTGCTAGCAAGAAACCCAAGTGAATTGAGCAAAGTGATGCAAATCATTCA
>Ga0115567_10006028_pt1 | contig 11655 bp, 16 predicted proteins | sample COGITO_mtgs_1204_2_FD_88679 | JGI IMG/M metagenome (GOLD analysis project Ga0115567, IMG submission 88679) | Pelagic marine microbial communities from North Sea - COGITO_mtgs_120412 | ecosystem: Environmental > Aquatic > Marine > Epipelagic | place: Germany:Helgoland, sampling site Kabeltonne...
CAATGCACCTTGCTTTAGCCGGTTTATCTTCCTTAGAATTCATACAGGCTTGAGCACTGATTATTAGATCTGCGTATTTATCAGTTTCAATTATATTTTTAAATCGACTTCTAATTAGTTTTATTCCTGGCTCGTTATCGTAATTGGAGCTTTTTAACTCATTAATACATCCAGCTGTTGTTAGGCCTTGGCACTCGCTACTAAAAGATTCTGATATATCTTCTTCTAGTGAGCTTATGGATTGGTTCGTTTGTTTTTTTATGAGCTTGCGAGTATTTTCAAGATCATTTTTTACTGAATCTGTTTTCGTAAGTATTGTGTATGCACTAGATAAATTTGATATATCTTTTTCAACATCATTTTTTACTAATGCATCGACTTCACTGCTAATGCTTGTTTCGTTATTTAAGTTTAGCTTTTGATCTTTTAAGTCGTTCACTAATGTTGCAATTTCTTTTGCGTTTACTTCATTTCTTTCAAGGTTAAAGAGCTGTAGTTTCTTTTTAATATCTTGAACCTTTTTAAAGTTTTCGGACTCTTGGTAACTTGCAATGTCTTGCTCACTCTCTTCAAGCTCTATATTTAAATTTTTTGATATAGACTTGAAGTATCTGTCTTGATCTCTTTGATCAGGATCTACAATGAAGTATGTATCTAAAAAGTTTTCTAAAAAGTCATAGGTAAGTTTTTGATCATTCTCATTCTTAGTGTTTATAAAGCTACAAAGTTCAGAGGTGTCATTTTCACACTTCTTCTTAGTAAAAGCCGCAACATCTAGATCGCTATCGTAGTAAGAGTCAAAAAACCTTCCATTGGTACTGGGCTTTAATGCTTTTTGAAGACCATTGGCCTTAAGAAGTGAGTTTTCAAACTTTGTTATTGAATCGAATGCTTCTTTAAGTTCAGTTGGAGAGAGTTTTAAAATACTTTCATGAGAACTCTTTATATCACTTTTTAGCGCCTTAATACCTTGGGCCAATACTAGTTTGGCCAATGCTTTGTTGTACTGTTGTTTAGCACTTTCAAAATCGCACACTACTGATGAGTCAGTCTCAGAGCACTCAGATGATTTTTTGAGAATAGTCGTCTCTATAGTTGCAATCCTTTTGATTAAACTATCTCTAGTTTGAGGGTCACAGCTTTGGGAGTAGGCTTTACCTACTAAAACTAATGTGAATATGAGATTTATTGCTAAAAATAATTTCATCACTATATTATCGGCTTAAATAATAAATTTATTGAGTGTTTAGTCTAAGTATCTGATTTTATGTCTGTAATAATTACGCATTGCGCATAATTATGGGCGAAATACCATTGCGCTGTGTTATATACTTTGGGCGGAGGTCAATATGACTATTACAAAATTTTCAAAACAATTTATTTTGGCAAGTTTACTATTTGTATTTGGTTTCATTTTACACGTTCAAACCATAAAGGTTGATAAGATGGCGAAAAAAGCTGAAGTTCAAAACTTTACAACAAAAGTTGCTTCAAGCTCTAAATAGCTTAACCGTGACCACTACTCATAAAAACCTCATCAAAGTTTATATTCTTTGATCCGGCTTTAAGTGCAGTGTAAAACTCTTCGGCGTGAAGCATTGATTCATCTAATGTTTTGGATGAGAACATTTTGGATCTAAATGCAGCAGCACCAGGAAAGCCTGCTGCAAACCAGACTATTAGTTTTCTAAGCTGAACTAGCCTTATTCTTTCTTGATCGTATGTATCATTTGTATAGTCAAATAATCTTTGAATGACTTCAAAGTAATCGCTACCATTAAAAATTGATTTTTTATTTCCTTGAGTATCACTTAGTGATTCTAGAAATATAAATGGATTTCTAAGACAACCTCTAGCAATCATAAAAGCATCGCAGTTCGACTCTTTTAATTTCTTACTTACTTGGTGAGGCTGGTGCAAATCACCATTACCAATTATAGGAAGCTTTGTATTGCTCTTTACCCATTCTATATATTCCCAATTACTTAGACCTGTATACTGTTGAGCACGGGTTCTTCCGTGAATGGCCACCCATTCAATGCCTTCTTGGGCGGCTATTTTTTCAATCTTTTCAGCGTTCATGTCATCACCATCCCAACCAGTTCTTATTTTAATTGATAATGGGATATCGATGGCCGACCTTACTGACTTAAAAAAATGACCAAGAGTTGAGATATCTTTCATAAGTGCTGAACCGCCACCCTTAGAGACAACTTTTTTAACTGGACAGCCCATATTGATATCTAAGAATTTAGGACCAAATGTTTGTGCCACTTTAGCAGCTTTTGCCATGGCATCTGGATCCTCACCAAAGAGTTGAATGCCGACATTTTTTTCTCTTTTATCTATTTCAAGCATTTTTAGTGTCTTGGCATTTTCATAGTTTATTCCATGACAAGAAATGAGCTCGCTCACAGTACCACCTGCACCGAGATCCTCCATTAAAAGTCTAAACGGAGGAGTGCATATACCGGCCATAGGAGCTAAAAGGAGCTTAGATGAGAACTCGATACTACCTAGCTTGATAGACTCAGCACTATCTAGTAGTGGATTTATTTTATTTTGTAATTGTGTCGAAAATTTACTTGTACTCATTATTCTTTTTTTACTACAATTCCTTTTCACTATTGTAAATATAAAGGTTCTTATAATGGCTTTTAAACATATTGTTTTTGATCACGATGGGACATTAGTTAAATTCGAGTTAAATAAAAAAAGTCTATTTGATGGTGTTAAAGATTTTCTAAAAGCGCTCAATCAAAATGGCTCTAAGCTATATGTTTGGACTGCCAGAAATAGACAATCTACAATCGAGAGCCTAAAATCCCATGGTATTCTTCACTACTTTGAAGATATTTGTACATCTACGGATGCAGATGTTAAACCATCTACAGATGGATTAGAGTCGATGCTTGGAGATACTGATAAATCTCATATCTGCGTCATTGGCGATAGCATCACTGATATAGTGGGGGCTAGGTCATTTAAAGTCATGGCCTTGGGAGCTGCATGGAACAATCCTAGCGACTCAGAGGTGAGTTACTTAAAAGAGTATGGCGCCGATTATGTTTTTAAAGAAGTGCAAGAGTGCATGAGCTTTGTTTTAGAAAATTTGGATAAGGAATAAGATATGTTTGATACTTTAAGTGGTAAATTCTCGGATGCTTTTAAGAGCCTAAGTGGTAAAGGCAAGATCAGCGAGGCCAATATTGAAGAGACTTTAAAGAAAGTCAGAACCGCTTTATTAGAAGCCGATGTTAACTTTAAAGTTGTTAAAGAGTTTGTAGCGAAAGTTAAAGAAGAAGCTCTTGGTGAGAAAGTTATCAGAGGTGTAAACCCTGAAGAACAATTTGTTAAGATCATGCACGACGAGCTCGCAAAACTTATGGGTGAGGAGCACGAAGAGATACAAATTGACGACAACTTAAAGCCAATCCTTATTGTGGGATTAAACGGTGCTGGTAAGACAACTTTTAGTGGAAAGCTAGCTCTATTCTTAAAGGGTAAAAAAAATAAAGACGTCTATTTGATCCCTGCTGATAACTTTAGGCCAGCAGCTAAGGATCAGTTGATTAAACACGCTAATAATATGTCTATTGACTATTTTGACTCTGACCTCTCAATGCTACCTAAAGATATTGTTAAAGCGGGTATGGCAAAGGCCAAAGAGCTTGGAAAGCAGACAGTAATCATCGATACGGCCGGACGCTTACAAGTTGATGATGAGCTTATGGGTCAACTTGAGGATGTAAGAAAATCACTTACTAATCCTGAAGTACTTCTAGTTGCAGATGCTATGACAGGTCAAGAGGCCGTAAATGTCGCAAAAGTATTTCATGAAAAAATTAATTTAACTGGTGTTGTTCTATCTAAGATGGACTCTGATGCTAGAGGTGGTGCGGCCCTTTCAATTCGCTATGTAACTCAAGTTCCAATAAGATTTATCTCCACGGGTGAGAAAATGAAGGACCTTGAACCATTTCACCCAGATAGATTGGCCAAAAGAATCTTGGATATGGGAGATGTGGTATCTCTAGTTGAAAAGGCTCAGGATGTAATTGACGAAAAAGATGCTGAGAATATGATGAAGCGTCTTGAAAAGAATCAATTCACAATCTCTGACTTCATTAAGCAAATGGATCAAATCTCAAAACTAGGCTCAATGTCATCAATCATGAAAATGATCCCAGGAATGGGGGGGATGCTAAGACAAGTAGGAGATCTTTCTCCAGCTGAAGATGAAATGAAAAAGATGAGAGTTATTATTAACTCCATGACAGATAAAGAAAAAGAAGACTATAAAATCGTAAGTGATTCTAGAATTGAGAGAATTGCCAAGGGTTCTGGGACGCAAAATACAGATGTAAAAGAATTTTTAAAGAAATTTGAGCAGATGAAGTCCATGATGACTGGTATGATGGGAATGATGAAGGGCGGCGGAATGCCTCAAATGCCTGGAATGCCTCAGATGCCAGGATTTAGGCAAGCTCCCAAGCAAAAAGATAAGAAAAAAGGTAAAAAGAAGGGACCTTTTGGAAGTAAGTTCTTTTAAAGTTGACTTTAAACGTCATTTGCAATAAAAATACATTCTTAAATTTTAAGATAAGTTATTAGGAGAATATAAATGGTAAAGATTAGATTACAACGTGGTGGAAGAACTCACATGCCTGTTTACACTATAGTTGCAGCAAACTCTAGAGAAGCTAGAGACGGTAAATTTTTAGAGAAACTTGGTCAATATGATCCAAGTGCCAAAGAAGTTTTATCTGCAGTAAATGTTGATGGAATTAAGACATGGGTTGCTAAAGGCGCTCAAGTATCTGAAACTTTGAACTCTCTATTTAAGAAAAACGGAATTAAGCTTTAAAATTAAGTTTATTTAAGAAATAAACGATTTTAATTTTATCCTGATTCGTTGTAAAATTAAGTTGTGTGGTATTATTAACTAAAAACAAAAAAGAGTTGTAGTTATGAGTGAATTAAAAGACTTAATTGAGTATGTGGCAAAATCTTTAGTAGATATGCCTGATGATGTTAGCGTTAATGAAGTGGCCGGAGAGCAGACAACAGTCATTGAACTTAAAGTTGATAAATCAGACTTAGGTAAAGTAATTGGTAAGCAAGGTAGAACGGCAAGAGCCCTTAGAACTATCCTAAATGCTGCATCCACTAAACTTAAGAAAAGATCAGTTTTAGAAATTATAGAATAATTAGAGTATAAATTATAATGATTGGCCCAGACTTAAGTTTTAAGTGTGGGCTTTTTTTTTGGAGTATTTTTTGGATACAAATAGAGTGCTTCTGGGAACATGTAAGAGTGTTCACGGTATAAAAGGCGCAGTAGTTTTTAATCTTTTTAATGACGAGTCTTCAGTTCTTGAAAGCGGAATGGATGTGTATACCTCTAAGGAGGGCGCTGATAAATTTCATATTAAAGATATAAACTTCACTAATAAAGTTATCGTTTATTTAGAGGGGATTGAAGATCGTAGCAGCTCTGAAGATATTGTTCCTTTTGATATTTATTTAGATAGAGCTCATTTTCCAAAAGCTAGCGCTGATGAATTTTATTTAAATGATCTTATTGGTTTTAAAGTAATCAATGATGCTGGAAAAGATGTTGGTGTTATAAATAGCTTTTACAGTCATGGTGCCTCTGATATAGCGGTCATCATTTTAAAAAACTCCCAAGAGCTTGAACTTCCTTTTGTAAAAAATTTCTTTCCAAATATTGATTTAGATAAAAGCGAAGTCACTATGCTAAATCCTGAAATTTTATGAGTACGAGAAAAATCTGGATATTAACAATGTTCGATAAGTACTTTGATGCTTTTAGCGAATACGGTGTTATCTCTAAGGCCTTATCTGGTGAGAGATCTCAGGAGCTTTCAATTAAGCTTATTCCAGTGTCTATCCCAAAGCATTGCCAAAAAGGTTTTAAGGGCGTTGATAGCGCTCCTTACGGAGGTGGAGCAGGAATGGTTATGAGAGCAGATGCTCTTAAAGAAGCTCTCTATGAGGGCATCATTAAGCCTGGTAAATACACTGATCTAAAAAAAGAGCTTCATATCGTTTACCCAGCTCCAAGGGGAAAGACTTGGTCAAATGAGCGAGCTAAAGAATTTGCTAAGGAGAGATTCTCCAACGATTCTTCTAAGGATATCGTTTTTATATGCGGAAGATACGAGGGCGTGGATGAGAGATTCTTAAATAACTATGTCGATGAATATATATCAATTGGAAATTTTATCCTAACTGGAGGGGAGCTTGCTGTCATGACAGTTTTAGATTCATCCTTAAGGTTTGTAGATGACATTTTAGGTAATAAAGCATCAGCTGTTGATGAGTCGTTCAACGATAATAAAATAGAGTATCCTCTTTACACAAGGCCAATGGAATTTGAAGGGGTATCTCCTCCAAGTACTCTGACTGGCGGGGATCATAAAAAAATTGATGAACTTAGAGAGTCTCAAAAAGATGAGATGACTAAAACTTATCGAGAGGACTTATTGATTGATTAATCAAAAAGAGCTTACTTTATTTAGTATATCTTCGTTATTAAAAGAGATATCTGAAAATTGGGTATAATTATAGTCCGCTGTTTTATAATTAAGCTCTATTAATTCGGTATTGATCGATGCCAGTGACTTTTTCACAAAGCTTAAACTCACGTTTCTAAGTTCTAATGATCCATTTATTTTTTTAGAGTGAAAAATCTTTCCAAAAAACTCCATCTTTATTTTTTGCACTCCGGCCTTAAGTTGTAAAGGTAACTCTGACACAGCAATAATCTCATTGTCGTAGTATAGAGTCCCCTCTAAGACATAAGTACCTTGCTCGTAAATATCAAAGTCTAGGCCAATATTTAAATGACCTCTTGAATTGATAGAGTTATCAGCTGCGCCAATGAAGTCGTAGTAATCCTCTCCCAGATTAAAAATATTTACCGTCGATAGAATTTCTTTATTTTCATTATTAAAAATTTTTATTTGATTTAGGTACTCACCGTCATTTAAGTCTTTTGTGCTTATTGATGCTTTAAATAGTTTCTGGGATACTTGCTCATAATTTAAGCTCTTTAAGCCTTTATCTGTTTTTAGGTTTGCATCGATAGTAAGCTTTTCTTCTATATTCTTAAATTCGATAAATAAGTTTATTGCTTTATCTTTTTGTGTGTAATAATTTTTCTCGCTCCAGGCCTTTATTTGTCCTTGTTTAAAAGCAACTTGTCTTGTGTCTTTTTTAAACCTCTCTACCAAGTGATCCTCTGTTTTTTGAGCATCTACAGGATATGATGAGTCTGGAAATTGGGCCATTTTCTTATAGATTGAAATTGTTTTCTGTCGTGAGTTGACATTAATAGCTTCAACTTCTTTTTTAGCTTTTGCTATTTTTGTAATCTTAGGAACATTCTTATTGGAACTCTTAACACTTGCTATCTTTCTAGTATTCTTTGATTCTTTTAAAATCTGAACTTGATCATTATTCATTAAAGAGAAACTCATAAATATGAGAAGAAAAAGTTTAGACTTCATCGGAGTTCTCCATCAGCATAAATTCTTTATCTTTTAAAAAACCTGTGTGGTTTCTTTTTTCTTCATGATAAAAATCTATAAAGTAATTTGGATCAATCTTTTTGCAGTTCGAATCTTCATTATACATGGCCTTAACCTGCGCATGCTCTAGTCGATGAGATTGGAAGTGTGTTGTCGTTTTGATTTCTTTTGCCTCTAAAAATATACTGGAACCCACCAACTAAAAATTTAGATATCATCGCTCCAATTGTTCCGTAGTATCCCGATCTATTAGAGCTATAGATTAAATATGTAGGTACTCCTGGAGAGTTTACATAGCTAGTGACATCCTTTGAACTTGAAGTGAGTAGGGTTTTTACGCAGCTCTTACCAAAAACTCTACCAATGAATCTAGTAAGACCATTGGAGCAAACTAGATTCATTAATGGCGTACCATGGTAGGCCCCTGTATATGAGAAGACATTAAATGTTTTTTTGTAGACTTTTACAAAATCATGATCTGGATAGAGCTTTTTAAATCTTTTGCCTAGGCCTAGAATATAAAAGACTTGGCTTGCTCCATAACTATGAGGTCTTAAAGAGATAAGTTGATCACTTTTACAAGTTTGCATCTGTTCTAATATTTTACTTGCAACTTCAGGAGCAGAGTCCTCAATATCTTTACTTGAGTCCCACTGGACTTGTCTTGGAAGATCGCCAAAATAATTTGTAGAGTCTGCTGTATAACCATGAATAAAGATATTGCAGTAATCCTTAGCAATTGCGCTTATGCTGACTAAAAAGATCAATGATATAAGTTTTAACATATATACCTGATCGACAAGCTCGGTTAAAACTTTAAATCTTGTTAGACTTATTGGCCTTATTTTTATATTTAGTATTTAAATGCATTTTAAAGGGAAATATGAACAGATACATAGCTTTAGTACACCATCCAATTGTCGATAAAAGAGGCACTACAGTCACTACGAGTGTTACAAACTTAGATATTCACGATATTGCAAGAAGTGCCAGAACCTTTGGTTTTGATGGTTATTTCATCGTAACTCCAATTGTTAAGCAGCATGCCCTTGTTCAGACTATTTTAGATCACTGGAATACTGACTATGGTAATGAGTATAATCCCGACAGACAGTCAGCTCTGTCTTTTATATCTTTGAGTAATACTATTGAAGATGCAAAGCGTAATATAAAGGAAGAAACAGGCCAAGATCCAATTGTGGTTGTCACAGGGGCCAACTTTAAAGAGTACAGCGGTGATGAAAAAGTACTCGCTGATAAGCTTAGGCTTGACAACAGGCCTATGTTATTGTTATTTGGTACTGGTTGGGGATTGCATGCCTCTGTCACCCAAAGTGCGGACTTTAGTTTAGAGCCGCTTTTTGGTGCAGCAAAAGATGGTTATAACCATCTGAGCGTTAGAAGTGCTGTCGCAATTTATTGTGATCGCATTTGCAGAAGCCTCTGAGTTCGAAATATAATTATTAACTTCCCTCTGGCCCAAATGTTGTAGACACGTACGGATGGTGAAAGGAAGGGTTTTTATGGAGATTAAGTTATGAACTTAATAGAAACTGTTAACAAAAAGTATGCGAGTAAAAACATTGAAAAGTTTCCAAGTTTTAGAGCAGGGGACACTGTAAGTGTTTCTGTTAGAATTTCGGAAGGTGGAAAGTCTCGTATTCAATTGTTTGAAGGAATTGTCATTGCAACTAAGGGTAAGGTTCACGGAACTGATTCACACTTTAGAGTTAGAAAAACTTCTAGCGGTACTGGTGTTGAAAGAGTATTCCCATACCACTCACCAAATGTTGAAGCGATCAAAGTTTTAAATCGTGGTAAGGTTAGAAGAGCGAAGCATTTCTACCTTAGAGATAGAACTGGTAAAGCTGCAAGAATTCAAACTGATTACTCTCAAAAGAACTAATCAAAAAATGACCCAAGCTAAAAGCTTGGGTTTTTTTTTGCCTAAGGATTTATGAATAAATGTATTATCGGATGCGACGAAGTTGGAAGAGGTCCTATAGCAGGTCCTGTTGTAGGGTGTAGTCTAAAGCTGAAACTAAATAATAAGTCTGATTTATATTTAAAAAATCTTGGAGTTACTGACTCAAAGAAAATAAGTGTAAAAAAAAGAAAGTTAATCCTCTCTAGCTTAGGAATTGATACCTTAAAGTTAAAAGTGAATCAGCTCTATGAAGTCGAGTTAGAAGGCACTTCGTTTTGTTTCTCACTAGCATCTGTAAGTGAAAAGCAAATAGATAAAATCAATATTTTAAATGCTTCATTATTAGCGATGAAAAAAGCAACTTTAAAGCTTAACCCAATAGATGAAGATATTTTAATTGACGGTAATAAAGTCTTTGAAATCAAGGGCTATAAAGGGAGAATTAATTCTCTTATAAAGGGGGACTCAAAGTCTTTGGCCATTGGCCTGGCCAGTATTATCGCCAAAGATTTCAGAGATGAAAAAATGATAAAGCTAGACCTTAAATATCCTGGGTATGGCTTCTCTAAACACGCAGGATATCCTACAAAGTCCCATAGAGAGGCCGTAGTAAAACTTGGAGCTTCTAAAATACATAGACGGAGCTTTAAAGGTGTCAAAGAATATTGCTAAAGGTAATTTAAATGAAAAGATTGCCAGCTTAAATTATCACAATCAAAATAAGGCCTTACTGATTTCATCTAAATTATTGAGAACATATGATCTTGGTCAAGTGGATTTAAGTTATATCAAAAATGGTCGTATTCATTTGGTTGAGGTTAAATCTAGTCAAACAGGTATAAGTCATCTAAGTCGAAGGCAAAAACATAGAATCTACAACTCAGCCGACTTTATTGCTCAGATACTGGATGTTGAAGTTCAAATAAACTACTTAAACGGTTGCCAAATGAGAGGCCATTCTTTAACCTAATAGTAGATGAAAAAAATAATATTATTATTGCTAATTAGTTTTACACTTATTACTCCAAATAAGGCCCAGGCCCTTGATCCTAAGGCCAAGGCTTTCTTGGTTATGACAAGTTATGGAACGGTTGGTGGAGCTCTCTTAGGATTTGCATCACTTGCGTTTGGTGGGAAGTCTAGAGCAATTGCTCAAGGTGCTTCTCTTGGACTCTATGCAGGTATTATTTTTGGTGCCTATGTAATCTCTTCTTATAATAACGGTCAATCAGTACCAACTTATAATCCACCTCCAGCTGAGCCGCCTCCATATTACGATAATGGCTATCCTCAAGACAATGGTGGCTTTGGTGCTCCAGTTCCTCAGGATAGACCTGATAGTGGTGGAGGATTTTTTGGAAATAGAGTTCAGGAAATTAACGAAGAGTATATGACAGATTTTAGTGGTAAAAGAGAAAAGAATCCTCTTCCACCATTATATATTAATCTTTTTAATTCTACTTTTTAGTTCTCAAAAGTTCTTTTTCTACCAGTAAATGAATTCATGTTGGCAGTTGAGTCATCGTCCATATCGAATTCATCCCAAATAATTTGTGCTTCTTCTTTACTATAAAGTCTAAAGATCTTTTTAAAATCATTACAAATATTTGTGATACCAATTCTTTTTTGATCAAGGCCATCTTTGTTAAGTAGGTGTATAGATTCAACAAAATGACAGATTCCGCTAGATCCTACAAAATCGATTCCACCTAAATCAACAGTTACTTTTGAATGTGGATTCTCTCCCATTAGTTCTTTAAGTCTTCTTTGCAAAGGAATGCTATTGGCGTAATCTAAATCGCCTCTCATCTGTACAGTAATGTTCCCTAATGCATCTCTTAAGATATCTGCTTTTATCGACATGAATTCTCCTATTTGTATGGATAAGCTCTCTATTGTATAGTATCACTATCTTTCATTGATTTTTATGGGGAAAACTTTGGCCAAAAAGGAAAGCTAAAATGTCAGGTATTATTCTTGTAACTCTACCTATTGGAAATATAGAAGACATCACCACTCGAGCATTAAACACTCTTAAAAATGTTGAATACATTTTTGCCGAAGATACTAGAGTGCTTAAAAAACTTTTAAGTGATTTAGGCGTAAGTTATGAAAATAAGAATATAAATTCTTTTCATGATCACAGTGAAGATCACAAATTAAATAATCTCA
>Ga0115567_10006030_pt1 | contig 11653 bp, 10 predicted proteins | sample COGITO_mtgs_1204_2_FD_88679 | JGI IMG/M metagenome (GOLD analysis project Ga0115567, IMG submission 88679) | Pelagic marine microbial communities from North Sea - COGITO_mtgs_120412 | ecosystem: Environmental > Aquatic > Marine > Epipelagic | place: Germany:Helgoland, sampling site Kabeltonne...
AACAGGAAGAATTTCTAAATCATTTTCCATGGCCATATAAACATTGGCCAAAGTTTGCGCCTCAACTCCTTGTGAAGCATCAACTACTAGTAGAGCTCCATCACAAGAAGCGAGAGATCTAGAGACTTCATAAGAAAAATCAACGTGACCAGGAGTATCTATTAAATTTAAATCGTAAGTATTTCCATCTTTAGACTTGTATTTAAGTCTAACGGTTTGGGCTTTAATCGTGATTCCACGCTCTTTTTCAATATCCATATTATCGAGCATTCTATCGGAGAGCTCTCTGTCAGTGACTGAGTTTGTTTCTTGAATCAATCTATCGGCAAGAGTCGATTTCCCATGATCGATATGGGCAATTATAGAAAAATTTCTTATAAGTGAGTTCTTCATTAAAATCCTTAAAATTAGTAACTTACATTACATGATTTTCGGGATTAAATAAACAATTGCTTTGATTGACTCAGTGCAATCTTATGCAAAAACTTCTTTAGAAAGAACCATCAGATAGTAATCTAGAGAACTCTCTTTAGCTCTAATTGGTATAACGTTAGCAAAACCGCTAAAGATAACCTCTTCGTTTTCAACTTCAATCGTCTCTCCGTCTTCATCGAGTTCTTCAGTCTTAGTTTTTGCAGATATAGTGATTTCAGCATTATCGATTTTTGATCTTCGCTTTAATGCCAAGTTATAAGCTTCCTTAATAGAAGCAGGAATGATGGTATCTTCCATATTTTTATTTAAAACAGTATCTGACTCAATATTTAAAAGCCTATACATCTGATTATTTAAATAAATAAGTTCACCACTAGCATTAGCAATAAGAATATTTTTCTTAATCATACTGGCCAAGATATCAAACTTTCTGTGCTCAACAGAGATTCTATCTTCTCTGAGTTCCTCAAAATGCTTCATACTTGTGATCATTTTATTGAGCTCTCGAGCAAGCTCCCCGATCTCATCGTCTTGGTTGTAATAAATAGAGACATCAAAATTGCAATCTTGAAGTTCTCTAACGGCATCGTTAATCTTTTTAAATGGAAGAGCGATCTTTCCAGGAATAACGAGACTCATAAGCATCGTAAATAAGAAGGTAATAATAAGAACGATAAGCATATACCTTCTCGTCTCAGTTATTATACCTTTGATCTGTTTATCTCTTTGCTCATTTTGATAGTACTGCATATCTTGAAACTCTGAAAAAGCTTCAAGGATTTTATCGGCAAGCTCCCCGATGGTAGAGAGTCCGGCATTATCCCTCTTATTAAAGAGGGAGACTTTACTTAAAAGGGTTTTTAAGGAGTCGACATAACCGATCATTTTGGAGATGGTCGTCTTCACTTCAACTTCTTCATAGAATGAATCAAGTCTTTGAAGCTGTGATTGAAAGCCTTCACAAAGTGCGTTTAGCTTATCAAGGTCATCCTCATCTGCTTTTTTCGTAATAATTTTCTTTTGCATCTTTAGAATTGATACAGCTGAAATTCTAACTTCATCGGTCAGTAAACTAATTTGATTTGAGTTACTTGTTATAGATTCAATTTGCTTATTTAGTGAGTTTAAAAAATAAAAAACAGTAACACCAATGGTTAAGACCATTAGGTTTGCACCAATAAAACTTGCTGCTATTCTTTTTTTAAGTGAAAAGTTCATCTACTTTTATCCTTCATCTAGTTCTGAGAACAGTCTTTTAAAATTTTTATCGCTTCCAACTAAAACAACAATATCATCTGCTTCAATGATATCCATAGGTAATGGACTGTCATTAACTTCAACTCTAAAAGATGATTTACCATCTTCATTAATATAGGGAACTCTCTTTTGAAGAGCAACAATGTTTAGTGAATAGTTTTGTCTAATTTGACTCTCAACTAGTGTTTTCCCCTCAAACCTCTTACCAAGCTTAAGCTCTACAATAGAGTAACCTGCAGCAAAGTCATATCTTTGAAGAACGTGTGGAGCTGCAATTCTTGTTGCAATAATCTCTCCCATGTCCTCTTCAACTTTAATGGTCTCACTTGCACCAATCTCTTGCAAAACGTGTTCATGGAGATTATTTGTGGCCCTCGCTAAAATCTTACCTACACCCATCTTTCTAAGCATGGCAACTGCGAGGATACTCATCTCAGTACTATCACCGATAGCGACAATGGCCACATCGACTTCAGATATATTTGTCGATCGAACAGACTTTTCATCTGTAACATCAAGACAAATAGCGTGGGTAACTCTATCTTTTATTTTCTCTACAAGGTCATTATTTTTATCGATAGCAATAACTTCAGCACCTTTCTCAGCGAGACGAGTTGCAGTTTTTGCTCCAAATGTACCTAATCCAATTACTGTAACAATCATAATTTATCCTATTAAAATTCTTCCTTCTGGATACTCTAAATTTCCTTCCTTCTCTCTTCTTTGTCCAATTGCCAAGGCTAAAGTTAAGGGGCCAACTCTCCCAATAAACATCAGTGCAACAATGGCCAGTTTTCCAGCGACACTTAAATAAGGAGTTATCCCCAGACTTAAACCTACAGTTGCAAAGGCACTAATTACTTCAAAAAAGAGTGAAAGAAAAGTATGCTCAGTTTCTATTGAGAGCATAATCAATATAAAAGATGAAACAATCATCAATGAAACTATAAATATTGCTGTAGCCCGAACGACAATAACGTTTGGAACCGTTCTGTTAAAGAACTCGACCCTATCCTTACCCTTAAGTGTTGCCCTAAGAGACTGGAAAAGAATTGCAAATGTTGTGGTCTTAACACCACCACCAGTTGATCCTGGACTTGCACCAATAAACATCACTAAGCAAAATAAATAAAGTGAATGAGGATGTAAGTCATTTAGTGTAATCGTATTAAACCCAGCAGTTCTTGTTGTAATTGATTGAAAAAATGAAATTTGAATTTGTTCAAAGAAACTATAATCTTTCAAAGCGTGTAAGTATTCTGTTGTAAAAATATAGCCTGCCACCATCATAACCAAGATTAAATTCGTCGCAAGAACTATTTTAGTATGAACAGTAAGGTTTATAAGTTTCTTCCCATGAAATAGAATTTGTTCCATTTCTTTAATAACGATAAATCCCAGTCCACCTAGAACAATAAGTGTACAAATGACAGAGTTAATCAAAGGGCTAAATACGAAATTTTCAAGAGAGTTATCAAAGAGTGCAAACCCAGCATTGCAAAATGCAGAAACACTGTGAAAGAAACCATAATACAAGGCTTGACCAAATTCATAGCCCTCAAGGGAAAAAGCAAAAGTCAGCGCTATGGCCCCAAAGAACTCAATAACAAGAGTGTACTTAATAATATCAATAATCATTGCAATTAAGTCTTCAAAAGAAGAAATATCTAATAAGTCTTGCATAAGAACTTTATTCTTTACACCCATGGCCTTTCCTAAAAGAATGGTGAGTGATGATGATAAGGTCATGAAACCGAGTCCACCAATTTGAATAAGTCCCAAGACAACCAGCTGTCCCCAAATACTAAAGTTTGAATTCAAAGATACTGTCGTTAGCCCAGTTACACATGTCGCTGAAGTTGCTGTAAAAAAAGCATCGATAAAGGAGATACTCATATCCTCTTCGGCCATTATTGGTAGAGATAAAGCGACCGTTCCTAAGAAGATGATTCCTGAAAAAGAAAGAATGACTATTTGAGCTGGAGCGAGTTTAAACTTTTCAAGAATTGAAAGTCCAGACAGCCTTGATTTCTTAGCATTATCTGTTGGTGTTTGTTCATAGACTGACAATATAGATGAAAATAAATGAACTGAACTCAACCAAAAGGTAAACTGTATATCCCCCCAAGTTATAAGCATTGGGATAAAGACGATTGCTGAGAAGATGTACTTTCGAACAAAGTCAGATAGTCCGTTACTTCTATAAAAGTAAGAACATAGAGATCCTAAAACAAATAGTGGTGCAGTATGCGTCAGTACACTTAAAACAGTATTCATCAGCTCTGGAGACAGAAACCCCATTTCAAACTTCTTATTTTGATACAAGAAGTATAAACAAATAAATACACCATTAAAGATGACTTCTAGGACAAAAGGTAATTTTTGATATAATTTGTTCATAATATATATTTAGATGATACTTGTATTTTCAACAATTTGCGACATAGAAAAAAAATGACCGATAACAATGAAGTAAAATTTATAATTGACCATATTGATCCGCTAGGACAGGGTGTTTTCAAAAAAGATGAGATAATATATTTTATCCCAAAAACTCTACCCAGCGAGTCGGGAAATGCCAAGATCTATCGCTCTAAGAAAAAGATCAAATTCGCTAAGCTTGATTCGCTAAATAATAAAAGTCCCCAGCGTATTGAGTCACCATGCGAGCATTATAATGACTGCAACGGATGTCATTTTTTACACACAAACTATGAGAACGAAATCAAAATAAAAGAGATGGCCCTAGCTAGAATGGCCAGCTTTGATTTTGATCTTGATAGAGTTTATGTTCACCCTGCTCCAAGACGCTTTCACTATAGAAATAGAATTCAGCTGCACTATGATAAAAGTTTAAATGAAATAGGTTTTATTAACCCGCAAACTAAAAGAATTATAGCTGTACCCAACTGTCTTATGCCCCAAAAGGATCTGGCCAAAAGCTTAAAGGAATTTTTAAAAGATTGGAAAAGTATCGCTCCCAGTAAGTCAAAAGGTCATGTTGAACTTTACATTAAAAATGATGAGCTCAACATAACATGGAACGAGCGCTACGCTGACTCTGGCTTCACACAAGTCTTTAAAGAGATGAATGATAAGCTTAAAGAGCTAGTTGACTCTAAACTCTCAGCTAGCGACAAAGCACTAGATCTTTTTGGCGGAGACGGAAACCTTTCAGATAAGCTAGAGCATAAAACTGTCATCGACTACTACAGTGATATGAGCACACATAATCACAAGGTTCATCTGGATCTCTATAAAGAAAAAGCCTATAAGCAACTAGATAATGGGCTAGATATCAATACGATGATTATTGATCCACCCAGAAAAGGATTTCCCCTTATGGAGTCTTGGGTTAAAGAATACAATCCAGAGAAGATCATCTATGTGAGCTGTCACAGCCAAACCATGTTTAGAGACTTAAAAGCGATTAAGTCAGGTTATAATCTTGAGGAGCTTCATCTATTAGACCTTTTCCCGTCTACATATCATTTTGAAAGTATGGCGGTATTAAAGCGCAATAGGACTTGATAGATAAACTCAAATTTTTTATGATACCACTAAGGAGTCATCAATGAAGATCTTAAGCTTATTAATTTTACTTGTAATACTTGGATGTAGTTCTAATCAAAAAGAGACAAGGTCCCCTACCGAGAAAAAAGCTGACCTTCACTTCACTCAGGGTACAAAAGAACTCATAAGAGGTGAATACCATCACGCTTTAAAGAACTTAAGACTCTCTGCAAAGTATCGTCCAGAAGATTCAAAGACTCAAAACAATCTTGGAATGGCATATTTTTATAGAAAAAGTCCTTCAAATGCTATTAACCACTTACAAAAAGCAGTCAATATTGATCCCGAAAATCAAGATGCAAGGCTAAACTTAGGCTCTGTCTTCATGAATCAAGGCATGTATAAAAAGGCCAAAAAAGAATTCAAGCTTATCTTAAAGTCACTGGTTTACGATCAACAATATAAAACTCACTACAACTTAGGTGTCTTGGCATTTAGACAAAACAACATGAATCTCGCCATTAAGGAGTTTAGGCAGTCTCTAGGTATTAACGAGAACTACTGCCCTTCCCACTCAAAGCTAGGAGAGATTTATAACAGGATCAAGAACTATAAAATGTCTCTTAAGTACTATCAAACCGGGACAGAGGGCGTTTGCTACTCACTTTTTCCTCCGACAAAAGAGCTTATTATATTACTGACAAGATTAGGTATGTACAAGAAGGCCGAACTTAAAATTAGTGATGCCAAAGACAGATTCACTGAAGAAAACGAAAAAGAAGAGCTAAAGAAGTTACAGAAGTATCTTGATATAAAAATTCGAAGATCAATTTAAATACGGAACTTGTTGCCCGGGCACTTTTATTTTTTGCAAGAGTCATCTAAGATATTGATATATGAATAATTTAAAAACAATTGGTGTATTTTTAAAAGATGCTAGAACTTCTAAGAATCTAAGCTTAGATGAGGTTGCAACTAAAACAAAAATCAACCTAAAACTTCTAACTCACCTTGAAGGCGATCAGCTTACAAATTTACCCAACAAGACTTATGTCGTGGGCTTTGTTAAAAGTTACGCAAAACACTTAGACTTAAATGAAGAAGAAGCCCTACTGTCATTAAATTATACTTATGAGCAAAAAATGTCAGCTTCACCAGTTAAGAGCGAAGCATTCATCAAAGACAACGAAGCACCTAACGAATTAGAAGATAGCGCCAAAGCAATTTTCAAAACTTTTTATAATAAAAAAGTTTTCATTGCTATTGTTGCATCTGTGATACTTATTTTTGCAGTAAGATCTACGATTTCATTTTTCTCAAACATCGCCAAAGAAAAAGTTTCATTTGAAAAGTCTGAAGTCTTAAAGCCTCTTAATAGTACAAAAAAAGAAATCATCACTGCTGACGAAGTTAAGCCAGCTGACGAAGTTAGCGCGCAACCCAAAGAGCTTCCCAAAGAACCAGTCAAGAAGAGCGAAGAGAAGATTATAGAGGTAAAAGAAGAGATCAAAGAAGAAGTTAAAGAAGAAACAAAAGATGATAAGATAGAAGCGAAGGAAGAAAAAGAGAAAGAAAAAGTCGCTCAAAATCTTAATGGAAAATTTCCATATATTAATTTTTATCCTGTTCCAAGAGACCTTTATAAGATTGTAGATGAAAGTCCACAAAATACAGTTGCTGTTCAAGAGGGAGAGCAAAGCGTTTACATTAGTGCTATTGAAGGCGATACATGGATCAGTTTTAAAGTAGATGATGAAAAAATTAAAAGGTATGTTCTAAAGAAAGGTAGAGGCGTTTTACTAAAGGGTGAAGTCGTTTTACTTTTTATGGGTAATATTAATGCAACTAAGATCTATTTAAATAATAAATTAATTGAAACAGATTCTAAAACAGGCGTTAAAAGCTTAGTCTTCCCAGAGAGTTCAACTCCTGAGTATGAACTACCACTTTTTCCTACTTATAAATATCGCTCTTACACTGCAAAAGAATACAAAGAAAATATGGTTGAATCACCAAACTAACTTTGCCAGTCTAGCTTTCGATACTTCTTTAAAGAATATAAAAATAAAAGAATTGTTGGAAGCATTACTGCGATAGGCATTGGAATACTTTGTGACTTTCCTAGACTTACAAAACCAAAATACAAAGCGTAATAAGCAACTAAAGATAATATGGCCTTTGAGCCTGAGTTTTGCCCCCTACTTCTAGTTGCCTTCACTCCAAGGCTGAAACCTAAAAATGTAAAGACGATGATAAGAATTGGTGCGTTTATCCTATTCCAATACTCATAGATTGCATTAACATACAGCTTTTTTTTAAACCCTTTTTTTAAAGCTGATTCAAGGCCATCGTTAATAAAGCTCATAAGCTCTCCACCATCCATCATAATCTCTTTAGTGGAAGGAGTGTAAGAGAATCTTTTTGATGAGATTGGAAGTGAGTACTCTTTAAAGAGAACCTTCTCTAGGTTTTCAGATTGAGATCGACTAGAAATATTTCCATCCATCAAAAGAAGCTTGAAGGTTTCAAGTCCTGTGGATTCATCTTTTTCGTGTATGATCTTTCCTCTTTTGGCCTTAATAACTTTTTCTTCTTTTTTAGATGGGTCATAGATCTGTAAAAAAACATCCTCAAGATCATTTGTTTTACTATCAACTTTTTGAGGAAACATAGTTACGTTTGGAATTGTCGTGAAGAACTGACCAGATTTAATTCCCTGAATAAGACTCGCTGAGCTAATAATATTTATTTTTCTTCTCAAATTTCTATGAGCATTTGGAACGAGCTCCTGAGTAACGAAAAAAGTATTCACGGCCGTTAAGAAAGCGATTGCAAGAAATGGAATTAAAATTTTAAACTTTGTAACACCAAATGATCTAAGTGCTATGTACTCAGAGTCACCAGATATCCTTCCAATACAAAAAATTGTGGAGAAAAATACACTTAATGGTAAGGCCATAGGTATTAAAGTGACAGAAAGATCCACTATCATAGAAAAAATAAAGGAAAAGCTAACATCTGACGATGACATTAACTGCATAATACGAAATAGCTCGAAAGTTAGTAAAAAGACGACAAAAAAGATCGTGCTTACAACTAACGGCAAGACAAAACTTGAAGCTAAATAGACTCTGTATAATTTAAACATACTTAAATTAGACTACTTCAAGAGTGTTACTTAGACAATAAATAGTCTTTTTGTTAGTCTAGCTAAAAATTATTTAGGTACCAAAGGAGAACCATATATGAAAGTTACTACTGAATTTGAACAAAGCGCTTTTGATAAAGCTGATCTTAAAGTTGTTGCAAGCTATGAGAGCAAAGACAAATCTTCTGCAAGCCACCCTTGGAGTGACAAGGCATTAGTTAAAGTATTTAAAGAAACGAAAGCTTCTGAGAGTTTCACAGGGACAGAGGGAGAACACATATTCTTTACTGGTGATAAGGGTGAAGATGTACTTGTTGTAGGAATGGGAAATAAGACCAAAGCAAAAGACGAAGAGCTCAGAAAAGCTATCGCCAATGCTTATAAGGCATTCTCTTCAAAAAAATATAAAACTGTAGCTATTGATATCGCTTCATTTAACTGTGTATCAAAAATTGCAATGGCAACGGCAATCACTAAAGAGTCCATTGGCCTGACTAGCTATAAGTTTGATAAATATTTTAAAGAACAAAAGAAAAGTCATATTAAAACTTTAAGTCTTTTCGTAAATGATAAAAAAGCTAAGAAAACCATTGAAAAAGCAATTAGCGAAATAGATAACTTAACTAGCTCAGTTAATTACGCTAGAGACCTTGTTAACGAGGCTCCCAACGTTCTTCACTCTGAAGAGTATGCCAAGAGAATTGAAAAAGATGCCAAAGATAACCTTAAAGGTGTAAAAGTTAAGACTCTAGGAAAGGCTGAACTTAAAAAAGAAAAGATGGGGTTATTTCTATCTGTTAACGCTGGTTCAGGCTATGAGCCAAAGCTAGTTCATCTTACATACACACCTAAAAAAGTAACTAAGAACACTAAGCATATCGCACTAGTTGGTAAAGGGCTTACTTTTGATACAGGTGGATACTCATTAAAGCCAAGTGCATCTATGGCCGGAATGAAATTTGATATGGGTGGATCAGCTACTGTTTATGGAGCTTTTAGAGCTGCTGTATTAAACGGCTCTCCTTATAAGATCACATGTATCTTGGGGATGACTGACAATGCAGTTAACGAATTAGCAACAATGCCAGATTCAATTGTTAAAGCGAGAAATGGATTAACAGTTGAGATCTTAAATACAGATGCTGAAGGAAGACTTGTTCTAGCAGATTGCTTAGACTACGCATGCGACCTTAAACCAAATACAGTTATCAATGCAGCAACACTTACTGGTGCCTGCCTTGTGGCCCTAGGAACAGAAGTTTGCGCTGTTCTTGGTAACCACGATAAAACTGTAAAATCTCTTCTATCTTCCGCGAAGCAATCAGATGAATACATGTGGCAACTGCCTATTATCCCTGAGTGGAGAAAAGATATGAAGTCCAATATCGCTGATTTAAAGAATATTGGTTCAAATAGATTTGGTGGAACAGCAAAGGCTGCTGCCTTTTTAGAGAACTTTATTCATGAGGGTGTTGAGTGGGCACACTTAGATATCGCTGGTGTTTGTGACTCTCAGTCACACTTACCTTACTGCCCTTCAAAAGGCGCATCTGGAGTTATCGTTAGATCCCTTCACAGATACCTGATGAATGGAAAATAAGACACAGTTTAAAATTGTTCTATATACGCCCGAAATCCCAGGTAATACTGGGAGTATCGGGCGTACTTGTGTTGCCTTAAATGCCGAGCTTATACTTATCAAGCCATATGGTTTTGATATTGATGAAAAAGCAGTAAGAAGAGCGGGCCTTGATTACTGGAAGCACGTCAAAATTAAAGAATATGAATCATTTGATGAGTTTCTTGAAAATGAAAAACCTGCCAAAGAAAAACTCTTCTTTTTTGAAAACAACGTAAATCAAAGTTATTACGAAGCAAACTACTCTAGTGATTGCTATCTTATATTTGGAGCAGAGACTACTGGCCTTCCCAAAAGTTTTTATGACACTTATAAAGACCGCATGTTTGAACTTCCTATGTATAGCGAACATATTCGATCTTTAAACCTATCAAATGTCGCAACAGCTGTTGCTTTTGAGTGCATTAGACACTTAAAGTTTAAAGGCTAAATTACCGATATAAAGGCATGAAAATATTAAGCCTTATCCTTACATCTTTACTCTTGGCCTCATGTAATGTTTATGAACTTATTGGTCAAGAAACCGATACAATTGTGAGCAAGTATCCAAGAATTGAAATCACACCAAACAGTCTAAGAGTCGCTGATCTACCTGCTTCTTCAAGTAGAAGTTTTAGAGCAAGAGTATTTAATGAAAGTTTTTTAACTGGTATTAATAATGGCGATATTAATCTTAGTTCCTCTGGTCCAGGAAGCTTTACAATTTCTAACGTGACATATTTAAACTCTAAAGAAATTAATATTCAAATTAGCGTAGGCGCAGTACCAGCAGCTTATGATCAAATTTATTTTGATTTTGTTGATACTGGCTTTACGACATCAACACCCTACACTCAAAGTAACTACTATAAGACAGTGCAAATAGAGCCTTAGTCAGTGAAATTACTTTTATTAACATTAATCTCAGTTCAAGTTCTCGCACTAGATTGTACAAAGTACAAGAGGGACATCTCAGAGATCAAAAGTTGTAGTGATAAATCTGTTCACCTCACATTTGATGATGGCCCAAATACATCAACAACCCCCAAAGTTATCAAAAGCTTAAAAAGACAAAATGTAAAAGCAACTTTTTTCATCTCCACCCATCAACTCGAAAAAGGAGATTTAAAAAAGAAAAAAGAAATTCTTACTTCAATGCTAAATAGTGGCCATACAATCGCTAGCCATGGCCATGATCACAACTGTCACGACATTCGATATGACTGGAATGGCAATCTTCAAAGTGGCTACGATGATGCTCAAAGAAGAGAGCAAGTCTCTAAGAGTAATGAGCTGCTCGGCGAGTTTAGCAACGGCCAATTCTCAAAGCAAAAATATAAACTCATACGCTTCCCCTATGGCAGAGGAATATCCCCCTCACCTAAAGAGATAGAAAAAATGATTAAAGATGGCCGAGACATAAGAGGTAGCAGTTACGCTCAAAAGCTCTCATATTATAGAAAGCATAGTCCTGCGATGAGCATAGCAAGTGAGTACGATCTATCACATGTTGGATGGAATCATGACTCAAAAGACTCTACAGCACAATACTCTGCTGCCAATAAAGATGAGTATATAAAGCTTCAGGTTAAATCTTTTTGTAATAGCACTGCCAAAAATATTATGACTCTTTATCATGATACTAGAAAAATCAACTCTCTTCCCTCTAAGTATGACTCAAG
>Ga0115567_10006032_pt1 | contig 11652 bp, 10 predicted proteins | sample COGITO_mtgs_1204_2_FD_88679 | JGI IMG/M metagenome (GOLD analysis project Ga0115567, IMG submission 88679) | Pelagic marine microbial communities from North Sea - COGITO_mtgs_120412 | ecosystem: Environmental > Aquatic > Marine > Epipelagic | place: Germany:Helgoland, sampling site Kabeltonne...
GTTCAAAAGGTCAACAACAGACGATTCGCCCCGCGCCCCAGTCTTCGATGGATCCTTCTTCTACTCGACCCTTGGAAGCCCCTACGTGCGCCGAGATGCCTTCCCGCCTCGCCTCCCGGAGACGAGACCCTAGATCCACCGCGTGTGCGAGCGGTGTCCCACCTGGGCGAGCGTTCCTGGGGTACCACAGGCGCCCGTTCCTCTGTGCGGCCTCTGCAGATTCCGACGGTCTTGGAAGGTGCCCACGCAAGATTCAAAAACGTTGACTTGCTGACGCGCGCTACGCGCCAAACATGTCAAAGTTGAGCTGCTCATACTCACCCGCATCACACCACTTCGACGAAGCGCCCTCCACGCCTGACGAGGGGACGATGACGGCGCCGGTCGTCGTCGGGTCTCATCACGACGTATCGGCGCCGATACGCGCGGGTCACCGCCGCGTTCATCGCGCGTCCCACCCCAGGTGGCGCGCGTTCTCCGAGCGCGAACACGGAACCTCTGCCAGTACAAGAATCTTCCACCCTCGGACGACGCGCTGTCATCCCGGGAGGAGGAGGAGGAGGTCTCCGACCGCCATGGCCGTGGCCGACGGGGGAGGATCCGCGCTGGATCTCCTCGTCAGCGGCGGCGTGCTCATCGCCCTGGGACAGGCCGGTGAGTCCCCACCCTCGAAGACCCACTCCGTCGTCCCCCGCGTGACCAAGTTCCCGCCGAATCTTATTTCGTTTTTCCTCACCGCTTCCTCTCCCCTCTCCCACCAGGCGTACGCGCGCTCCCCGCGCTGACGCTCACGGATGCCGCCAACCCTATCTCCCTCCCGGAACCCGAGGAGGGCGACGACATGGGCCTGCGATGGGGCGTCGCCGGCGTCGTCTCGGCGATCCCCCTCGTCGGATTCGTATCCTTCCTGTTACCCGCGCTCGGCCTCGACGAGGAAAAAGATGAAGACGACGCGGCGAGACTTAAACTCCTCTCCGCCGTGTTCGCCGTCGCGAGCGTGACCCAAGGTTTGAACCTGGGCAGTGCCGGTGCGTGGGGAGTGGCCGCCGCGTGCGCCGCCACACTGCAGCTCGAGCGTCTAGGACGAGAGTCGCGGGTACTCGAGGCGCTCGTCGCGAAGCAAAGCGCGGCGGCGGAGAAGAAGCGGAAGACCCGCGAGCTCAACGCCGCCAAGGCCCGGACCGTGAGCGATGCCGTGGAACGTGCGGGTAAGCTTCAGCTCGCCAAGGAGGAGAAGGAGGAGACGCTGGGGCAGGGTGGCGGGAACGCGTTGTGGAACGTGCTGACCAGGACATCCAACGACAAAACAAACATCGCCGGGGACAAAAACTCGTGGGCTGGCGGGTCGGACCCGCTCCCCCGCGGCGCCGTCCCTCGCGTCCCGTCGATCCCGCGTCTCCAACCTCCCGCCCAGGTCCCGGAAGTACTCACCGTGAAGCAGCTGGGCCGCGCGCTGGGCGCCGCGCGTGTGAACGCGACGAGGTTCAAGGGCGAGATGGAGGAAGGTAAGTTGAGAGCGCTGTTGGACGCGGAGAGCGAGGACGAGGCGGAGCGGCTGGAGCTGGAGGGGCGGTATCAGTCGACGGAGATGGAGGCGTGGGACGCGCGGTTCGAGGTGCGCACGGCGACGAGGGAGCAGCTCATGGCGATCGCGAGGGAGCGCGGGATGCGGGGGTACTCGAAGCTGCGCCGCGCGGAGCTCTTGGAGGCTGTGGAGCGAGAGCTGTACGGCGAGCGGGAGGAGGATCTCTCGCCTTGAAAGTTTTCGTGGAAAGTTGAAAGAATGAATATAGCGTTTAACAGCTGCCGCTCGAGTACCTATCATGGGCGACTGTGACGGTAGATGTGCGTGTCACCACTCGTCCCGCGCCCATCCTTCCCACATGCCGACGTCCCACTTGACGAACCCGGCGTCCGCGCCCTCCTGCACCAGCCTGCTGTTGCACGACCCCACCGACGACATCCCTAAGATGTGCCTTGGCCGCTCGATCACGCCCGCCTCCACCGCCTCGTTTAGCTTCATCAGCACCTGCAGCCCGGTGAGTGGGGGTAGGTAAAAGTCCAGCATGAGCACGTCCACGCGACCGAACTCCTTGATGGCGTCGATGCACGCCTCGCTGTCCCACCGCTGCTCGAAATGCCCGTACCGAACCTTGGCGTCCGCCAGCATGTCTTTGATGGAGTAGGAATCCTCAAAGGCGAGAACCCTGTAGTCCTTGGCATCCGCGGAGGGGCCGACGGACGTGGAGTACGTCGACGCGCGCACCGCGCGGGTGCCGCGGCGGACCGCGGCGGACCGCGCGAGAATGCCGCCCACCGCGTGGAGGGACGCTGAGCCGAGGGAGGCCATCGCCCCGAAGGGTAGGGCGCGGCAAAGAATGACGCGGCACGAAATTTTGACTGTCATCAGAGACCAAAATAATAAGCTGTGTTTTGCTTCAGTTGCTACGCGCTATCAGAGGAGCCTGGCGGCGTTGGCGGTCCGCCGAACCTGCCGAACCTGCTCCGGGGACGCCTCGGGCACCGACATCGTCGCGTCCGTCGGGTCGCTCACCAGCAAAAATTGCCCCCGCGCCCCTAAACCCTCATCCGGGCCCCTCGCCCCCGTCTCCTCCTCAGCCTTTTTATTTCTGCCAAATGGGACATCTTCGTCGAGGTCCGCCAGTCGCGGCGTCGCCTCCGCGCTGCTCAGGCTCATGCTCTGCCGCCTGCCCCGCGCCATCGGCGACGAGTCCTGTATCCTAACCTCCAGGAGCTCCTCCATCTCCATGTCGTCGTCGTCGTCGTCCTCGTCAGCACCGCCCGACGTACCGTTACACGCGCCGAAACATCGCCCCGCGGGAACCTTGAACCCCAAACCTTTATCCCCCAGCGTCTTCTGCGCGATCTGCGCGATGCGATACGTCACCAGCACCGTCATGAGTAACCCGAACGCGTAGAACGCGAGCTCCAGCCCGGATGCCTTACCCCCGCCGCCCGTCGCACGCCGCCCTGTGTCGCCCATGTACACGTACACGAAACAGGCGGGTAAGATGCCCACGGCGGAGGCGCCAATGTACGGCAGGAAATCAACCGCGGTCAAGCCGAACATGAACGACATGGCGACGTACGGCGACACCGGCGATAGCCTCGCGAGCAGGACGATCTGCGCGCCGTCCCTCATCACCGCCTGGTCCAGCACCGCGAACCTGCTGCCTTCTTTGATGAACACCCGTTCGACCAGCGGCCTGGCGGCGTATCTCGCGATTAGGAAAGAGACCCCCGCGCCCACCGCGCACGACGTGGAGACGAGCGCCACTCCCACGGGGGTTCCGTATATGACGCCCGCGGCGATGGACGTCGCGGACGCCGCGCCGGGGATGACCGCGAACGAGGCGACGACCACGTTGAAGAGCCAGAACATCAGCGGGTCTGTGGTGAAGAAGGGTGGAATGGAAAAGGGTGGTTCGTGAGTCGCGTGGGGCGGAATGGAAGGGTTCGGGTGGGGCGTGGGGAAGGGAAGGGCGGAGCGTGGGAGTTTGGGTTCAAGAGGTACGCCAGGGCTGAGAGAACGCACCGCTTATTCTCGGGAGCACGTCCTCCACGAATCTGAGCTTCGCCGAAGCGTAGATGACCGCCACGAGGAAGCCGACGAAGAGGATGACGACGGAGATTATTCGGCACCAGTTGGAAAACGCCCACTGCAGGGATTCGCTCCTGCTGCGAACCCTGACGGGGGCCTCCGCGGCGTCGCCGGCGCGGCCGGGCCGACGCTGTGCGGTTGACATCGCGCCCCGGACCGAGCTTCCCCTCCAGAAGCCTCGGGTAGGCCTTTCGCGCCTACAAGTAGTGACGGGAGGCCGCGGAATTTCTTCCCAACGGAAACCCTCCTCCGGCACAGGATGCTCCAGACAAGCTGAGTCACAAGTGGATAAGTGTGTCACACATTGCGTCGCGCCCAGAGCCCATCATCCCCACCAGGGAGGCGAAACTCACCTCGGAAATGCGCTGCGTCGCACGGTAGACATGTCATTCACGTGTAACTACCCGTCCATCGAGCGCTGGAGCGCGTGTGGTGCGCAGTCACACGGGCGCCCCACACACAGATCGTCGAAAGCTCCGAGAGGAGTGACAACTGTCAGGCGGGCGACGCGCCCATCGCCACGTCATCGAGGGCCCGAGAACACCGTTCCTCGGGTACGCGCTTCCTCGGCGGCAACAAACGATGGAAACAGCGACGATGCGCTCACCATCACCACCTTCAACGTCCTCGCGCCGTGCTACCGCCGCGTCAAACAGGACGACGGCACCGTCGTCATGGAGGCCACCCTGCCCGAGGTCGCCGCCGCGCGGCAGACGCGGGTCGTCGACGCCCTCCTGGACCAATCCTCGTCCGTGTGCTGCCTCCAGGAGTTCTGGCACGCGAACGCCGAGACCAAGGCGCTGTACGAGAACAGGATGGCGGCCGCGGGGTACCAAACGTTCGTCACCCCGCGAACGGGCGGCCGACCGGACGGCTTGCTCACCTGCGTCAGATCCGCAGACTTCGACGTCGTCGAACATCGTAACCTCGATTTCAACGACTGCGGGGACAGGGTCGCCTCGCTCTTACACCTGCGATCCGTGGGTGCTACCGCGTATGACGTGTTGGTGGTGAACACGCACTTACTGTTCCCTCACAACGCCAACTCCACGCTGATTCGACTTCGCGAGTGCTTCAAGATTTTGGAGTACCTCCACGAGTACCAGGAGCTCGCGGCGTCCACTGTGGGACAGGCCGGGGGCCGAGCCCGGCGCTTACCGGTGGTGATGTGCGGCGACTTCAACGGGAGCATACGCGGCGCGTGCTCACGGTTTTTACAGTCGCAAGGGTTCGTCTCGGCGCTCGAGGAGCGACGGGCGTGCGAGTGCGATGTGATCTCGAGCGGGTGGGTGAGTCACATGAACCACCACGGCGAGGCTGTTGGCGTGGACCACGTGTGGCTGCTGAACCCGTCGAAGCAAAAGGCGGACACCGACGGCACACGCGTCGTCGCACCCCCGAGCTGGAAGGCTGCGATCTACGCCATGATCCAGTGCAAGATGCTGGAGAAGGGTTTGATTTCCAACGAGGACGCGTTTAAGTTTTTCGACTTCAACGAAGACCTCGGGGTGACGCGTGATGAGTTCGAGGTGGCGGTGGAGATGCTGGGGCTCACCGGTGAGTCCACGCCGGGGTTGTTGTCGGAGGAGATCCAGACTTTATACGACGACTGCGACAAGGACGGCAACGGGGAAGTGGATTTCTCCGAGTTTATTAAGAAGCTCGACGTGGAGAGCATGGAGCAGGCGTACAGGGCGGTGTGCGACTCCCAGAACATCGAGGAAGGACCGTGGGACGTGGTTGGCGATCTCATGGCGGCGTCGGCGTCCCCGGTGGTGTGCGCGGGATTCACGATCGACGAGGATGACGAGGTATTCGTGACGGAGCCGGTGTTTGGCAAAAAGCGGGATCTCGTCGTGTCGAGCGCGCGCCTGCCGGACGCGATGTTGGCGGGCGAGTGGCCGGATGACTTCGACCTCTCCGACCACGGCCCGCTCACGGCGGTGCTGACGCCGAATCGGCGATAGGGGTTAGGGTTAGGGTTTAGGGTTCATCGATCAAACCCCGCTATGATGAGCTAATTTCACCGCCCGTCGCGTTCCCTGCGCTGCCTGTGGAGGATGGACCCCGCGCCCTGTGTCCGCCTGTTGAGCTCCCGCATCGCCTGCTTGAGCGCCTCGCCGTCCACGAACCCTTCTCCGAGCTCCGCGTCGAACACCCGCACCGTGCTGTCCTCGCAACCGATCACCAGCCTGCTGTGATCGAACGCCACCCCCAACACCCCCTGCGGCGTCTGCGCCGAAGCCACCTGCGCATCCTCCAAAGTCAGCGGAAGCCGCTGAATCGCAACCTGGCAGTCGTCACCGCCGCTCACCACTCGCCCGAGCCGCGCGTCGATCGCCACGGCGTTGACGCAGTCCGAGTGCACCCGCCGCGGCGTCGCGAGCGGCGTCCCCGGCACCCGCGCGTCGTGCTGAAAGAAAACACAAAATTCAGTATGGGCAAACAGTTAGAGAACAAGAAACGCTCACCAAGTGAACAGCGCCAGCCGCCGAGCCAAACGCGAAGAGCCCGCCGTCCGCGTCGACGCACCTCGCCACCCTCCTGTTCCGCCCCGTGGACTCGCCGACGGACGCGCTGTCCAGCCTGGCGCCCTGTCCCGGCGCGCGGACGTCCCAACGCCGGACGATACCGTCGGAACACGCGGCGTGGACCACGTGTTCATCGTACCCCTGGCCACCCCGTCCCCACGACACACCGTAGACGCCGGCGTCGAAGCCCGGGACGCGGACAACCGCCGCGCCCCACCGGTTGGAATCGTACACGTGGACCCCCGCGCCGTGCTCCGCGCCCGCCGTCGCGACTGAACCGAAGCCGGAGCTGCCCCGGGCGGACACGTCGAAGAATTGCGCGTGGGGCTGGCCGGTTTCCGGGGTGGTCAACAGCCTGGTCTCCACGCACGGCACCCTCGCGGGCGACGACGTGTCGTGAACACCACCCGGGGTTCCCATGTCTCCCCACGTCTCGTCGTCTTCCGCGTCCCACGGGCAGGTGGGCATCGACGACAAAGACCACACCCGCATCTCGCCTCGCGCGGTTCCGCTCACGGCGAGCGTCGGGGGTGAAAAATTTCCTTCCTCCGATCCCGATCTGTCGCCCCCCGAAACCAACTTGACGCACGTCACCGGCTCTGAATGGCCCACGCATCGCCCCAACTGCCTCTCCCAGAGCAACCCCACGCCCTGCAGCGGCGTACCTCGCGCTCTGGGCGGCAAGCCGAAGATGGCGAGGTCGTGATCCGCGGACCCGGAGCACGCCAAATCCCCTTTCATACTCACGCACGCGGTGTACTCCGAGTGCAGCCTGTGCTCTAACCTGCGAAACTTACCACGCCGCCAGTTCGCGTCGATCTTTCCCGCACCCTGGAAAAACGCCTCCCTCCAACTGCCGTCCACCCTCCAGCGCGGGTGCCGCCCGGCGGTCAGTTGCAGCCGGCGCCAGAGCGCGTCGTCGGTTCGAGCGAGTTGCCGGAAACGTTTATTAACGCACGAAGTCGCCGCCAATTCGTAGGCGCCCATCTGTCTAAGTACGCAGCCGGCCACCTCGTCCGGCATGGCGTCGAGGTCGAATAGCGTCGGGAGGTTCTGCGCTCGTGCTCTGGCGCGCTCGCGTTTGGCGAGGAAGGCGATGCCGGGTCCCTCGGATGCGTCTCGGGTCGAGGCGTCGGATGGCGACGCTTGGATGCCCGCGGCGAGCCTGGCGTTCTCCGCGAGCCGCGCCTGCGTCTCGCGCTCCTCGCGTCGCTCGATCGTACGTCTCGCCTCCACCTCGGCGCGTCGGCGTCGCTCGGCTTCCTCCACGCGAGCCTCCACCTCTTTCAGCCGCGCGGTTTCCACCTGAGCGGCGAGGTGATCTGCCCGTACGTCGCGTGCCATCTGACGCGCCAGATCGGCATCCTCCTCGGCGAAGGTGTGGACGTCCCGGGCCAACGCCTCGAGCCTGTCCGCCATGTGCAAAGGCGCCGGGCCCTTGTACCGGTACGACGGGTTACGCAAACACCAGCTGCGGGGTGTGGGGAGGTGAGGGGAGGGTCAGGGGAGGCGTTCGAGTGGGCGAGGCGAGGCGACGATCTTTTTCCGGCGTTGGAGGTCCGAACGCACTCTTTCTGGTGGAAGCGAAGCTCGTGGCACAGGTCCTCGAACGCGCGGCACAGCGCCTCCATGCGCATACGTTCCTCCGGGTCCATCTCGTCCTCCTCGGACCCCGAGTCGTCCCACATGGTCATCGCGGGCCAGCCCCGGGACGGGACCGCGTGCTAAAAACTATGACGTCAGGGCGAATGGGCGCGAGAGTATCGGTCACGGCTACGGCTCGAGGGGCGGCGCGGCGAGTGCGTGACGCGATGTTCAGTCTTCACTGCTCTGTTTATCAACAACCCTTAAGGGGCTCGAACGCTCACACTCCGATGATACAATCGCGCTCCACCCCGACGCTCCCATCCAACTCTCTCAACCTCCTCTCGCCAGACAACGCGAATACTCCATCTTATTACTTGCTGAAGGCGTCAATGTAGTAGGTGAGGGGCTGTCCCTTGAAGTTGGCGTACTCGTTGTTCTTGTCCTCGAAGGTGCCGAGGGTCTGTGTGGCGAAGAAGACGCCCGCGAGGATGCCGATCGCGAGGATGACGCCGGGGATGCCGCCGAGGCCCTGCTTGGCGAACTTGTCGCTGGTTGGGGACTCGGTGTAGAGCTGCCTGGGCTCGATGGCGAAGATGTTGCCGTTGCCGGAGTTGTCCTTGCCGATGTAGCCGGTGGTGCGGTCCAACTGCTCACCCTTGGCCTTCACGACGACGTTCACGCCGCGCTTGGCGACGACGGGCCTGAGTTGAAAAAGGGGTGGGTGGGGAACGCGGTCAGCGGTCGTGAGTGAACATAAAAAAGATGCGGTCCGGCGTCTCTGGGTCGGCCGCGGGGTGGCCATCGAATTCAGCGACCGCGGTGTCCGGCGTGAGAGCCCGCGGGACCCGAACCGGCACCCGTCGATCGTGGGAGCCTGACCGATGGATACGACGCGTCGCGAACGCGGGACGAGACGCGATTCGATCCCACCCGGCGCGGTCGCCTCGTTCCCACTCGGAGCGGATAGGTCACAGAGTTTTTCAGCCTTAGGCATGAAACTCACCTGGAGGCGAGAGCCTTGGTGGAGCGGCGCGAGGTGAGCGCGGCAGCCTTGGGCGCGACGATGGCGTTGGAGGCGGTGATAGCCTGCATGATATTTATTTAGCTTTGTGACGGAACGTGCGGGACGTCTCGCTCGTGGGCGGGGAATGCCGTGACGTGTTGCGACAGCAAGGCCAAAGCCAAAAGAATTTGATTGGTCCAGAGAGAGCCGCACAGCGCCGTATGGGCAAATGGACTGAGAGACGAAAATTGGCCAAATGTGCTGACTCGGTTTGGGTCTCCGTTCGCCAATCTAAAAGTCTATTCGTCGTCCTCTGCTCCCCCGCCGTCCACCACCTCCGCAGCGGTCCCACCGGAGCCGCCCGAAGACCCGCCGCCACTCGACCCACTCCCGCCCGAGCCCGTCCCGTCCTCCCCCGACTTGGACGCGATCTTCCGACCCGGCTTGGCGCCGTTCGGCTCGGCGTTCCGAGGCGCCCCGCCGCTCTGACGCTTCCCCCCGACTCTCAGCGTCGTCAACCTGCGCCGGTTAACGTTCATCTGCCGCGTCTCCGTCACGACACCGTCCTTGTCCGTCACCCTGTCCGTGCGGAAGGACCCGCCCGACTCCTGCGCGGCGAGCTCCACGGCGCCGGGCCAACCCGCGCCGGACCAGGGCTTGCGCTCCGGCCTCGGCGGCGGTTGTCGCTGGCCCTGGTCCCGCCGTTCCCGCCGCCGACCCTCTCCGTTCGGGTCGGGTGCCCCCGCAGGTTTAGGCGTTGGCGTCACGGGCACCGGCGCCGGGGCCGGCGGGGGTACGGGGGCTGGGACTGGGACCGGCGCCCTCGCCTCCACCTCCGCCCTCGCCTCCGCCTCTTTCAGTTCCTTCACCGCGAAGGACAACGCGCTAAACTGTTTCGCCGTCATATCCGTCAACGCCATCATCGTCTCCTGCGCCGCCTTGACCTCATCCCCGAGATGCGCGAGCCGTCGCTCCATCGCCGCGGAGTACTGCGCCTGCTCATCGGACCGCGCCTCCACCTTACGCAGCGACGGGCTCAGTTCCCTGCGCGTGGCGCGGACCCTGGTGGACACTCGGCTCAGGTCGCGATTGCATCGATCCACCGACGCCGCTATCCGATCCTGGCTCATCTCCAGGTTCTTGACTCGCGCGAAGACCCCAGTGGGGGCGTAGCCGTCCATATTGCGACTGGCGCGCACCGCCGCGCCCGGGCCGGATGAGAGTTCGAGGTTGGACGGGGCGGCGCGGCGGATGGCGGCGCCCGCGGCGACGGCGGCGAAGAGCGCGGTGTCGGATGCCCACGACGCGATGGGCGTTTGTGGGAGCGGCGGTGCGGACGGGTTGGCGGCGACGTACGCGGCGCGGCGCTGTGCGCTTTCGTACGCGGTCGCCGCGCGTGTGCCCCCCGCGGCGAGGAGGAAGAAAACCTCGGCGCCGTCCACGAGTTGGGGTAAGAGCGACGCCGGTCCTCCAGATGAAGATTTGGCGCGCGTCGAGGCTGGGGGATCGCGCGGGGCGCTGGCCCGTATGGCGCGTCGCTTGAGCTCCTCCTTGCTCATCTTCGGGTCATCGTCCTCCTCGTCGTCGTCGGCGTCGAGGCTATCGACGGACCCCGCGGCGAACGCGGTGGTACGTCGCCGGGCGTCGGGGATGGGCTCGACGCGGGAAAGGGGCCCGCGCGCGATTCCGCCCGAGGGGTTCGCGCCGCGATTCGCGCTCCTGACGCGGGTGCGCGGGCGGCGGCCGCGCGGGGGACGCGCGGGGGCGTCGAGCCGCCCCATGAGGGTGGCGACAGGGACCGACATGATGCTCTCGGCGCCCGATGAAGTGAACGGGGACCGGTCGAACCGCGAAGGTTCAACCTCAAGGGAACTATCAATCCTGTCTGCAGCAGGGCTCTTACTTCAGTTACAAATAAATAGTCGTCGCGTCGCGCACCACAGAGGGCTCCTCGTCTCTCTACAATACATACACACGACGCGCGCGACATCGAGCGCGACGCACGCGAGACCTCGGCGGTGTCAGGTCACCGGCCGGGACGGCGCCGTTAGGACACCGTCGATCGCATAAATCACACGCAAATCACAAGCCGCGCCGAACGTTTTCCTCGTCGTCCGAATCCGCCTCGTCGAGCTCGACGTCGAACGCTTCGATGTACCCCCTATCCTGACCCGCGCCCAAGGAACTAGTATCAGGCCGTCGCTGCTGCTGTTGCTGTTGCGGCTGCTGCTGCTGCTGCTGCTGTTGGGCGGCGGCGGCTGCTGCGGCTGCGTCGGGGTTGAATCCCGGCGGGAAGGGCCCCGGTCCCGTCCTTCTCACCGTCGTCTCCGTGGTCCACGTCTCCAGCCTCTGCGTCTCCTGCAGGGACGACAGGTACCGCAGGGACTCGAGCGCCCGGTCTGCTTCCTTCGAGAACACACCCGCGATCTTCTCCTCGCGTTCCTCCGCCATCTGAGCCCGCCGCGCGTTGTCCTGCGCCATCATCTCAGCCGCCTCCGCCCTCGCCGTCGCCTCCATGGCAGCCTTCTGCAGCTGCACAGCCTTCTCCATCTCATCCTTCTCCTCGAGCGCGAGGTTCACAGCCTTGAGCACATCCTTGAGCTTATCGGGCTCCACCGCGGAGGACCCCGGGGACGCCGCGGCAGCCTTCACCGCAGCCTCCGCAGCCTTCGCCGCCTCCATCCTCGACGCGGACAACTCCTCGCGCAGGCGTTTGGACTTGGCGCGGACGCGTTCAATGACAGACTCGAGATCCGCCGCGGCCATACCTGACGCCGGCGCCGGTACCTCCACAGCGGATGGACTCACGACATCACCCGTGGACGTCGTCGTGGATGACTTCAACGCGTTCACGACGGATACCACGTTGTTGCTCGCGCCGGTTCTGCGCAGAAACGCCGACGCCGCCA
>Ga0115567_10006035_pt1 | contig 11649 bp, 8 predicted proteins | sample COGITO_mtgs_1204_2_FD_88679 | JGI IMG/M metagenome (GOLD analysis project Ga0115567, IMG submission 88679) | Pelagic marine microbial communities from North Sea - COGITO_mtgs_120412 | ecosystem: Environmental > Aquatic > Marine > Epipelagic | place: Germany:Helgoland, sampling site Kabeltonne...
GTCATTGTGGCGATGGGGGTCACACGGCGTGAGGATCTAGATAAAGCGATTACAGCGCACGGTAGAATTCTGCACGATGCCGAAGTCATCACAATAAACGCCAATGGAAAAACGAGCAATCTCGGCTCAATTGACTGGTCTGATGAGACGGCAAGCTCTGTCTCGGAGATGCTCGTTAGTATTAGTGAGTCATTTGGTAGTGGTTTGCTTGACGAGCAGATTAGTACCGCACTCCTGACTGGTATCGTAGCTGAGACAAATCGATTCTCGAACGAGAAGACAAGTCCAAAAGTTATGACAATGTCCGCACAGCTAATGGCAGCAGGAGCTAACCAGCAGCTGATAGCCTCTAACCTTAGACAAGAGGGAATGATCACTGAGTCGATCAGAACTAAAAGCGCGCAGGCGCCGCAAGAGGATAATGCCGAGGTTGTACTTGATCACGATACAGCGAGTGGATCTAACACAAAATCAGCTAGACCCTCTCCGTCTCAAGCAAAAAGTTCTGGTGACAAACAACAGGGTCAACAGAATCAGCAAAAACAACAGAGTAAAAAGCAGTCACCTAAATCGGCGCAGAGTAATCAATCAAATCAGTCGAATCAATCGAGTAAAGCCCCAAGTATGCCATCAGAGCCGGCTGATCAGTCATCTAAAAACAATCAACGCCCGGCTACTGAGCAGCCAACACAAACTTCTGCTCCATCAACCGAGACTCGTCAAAGTAACATGCCAAGCGATAACACTCAATCGACACGTCCATCTGTTAATGCGGCTCCTGCAGTACCTCCAGCCCCAACTAATCAGGCTGTACCGGAATCCTCATCAAGCGTTATTCCAGGTCCTGCACAGAAGCCCGAGTTTGGTGGAGCCTTGAGTGCAACTGCCGATCAGGCTCAACGTGATCAGGCACTGCAAGATGCAAAAGATAGACAAAGTTCATCAACAGCACCATCGGTATCACCAGATACCTCCGATGCTACTGCGCAGACGAAAGCAAGCGATGACGCACTTGCGGCCGCACGTGAGGCGCTCGAGGAGATTACAAACGAAGTTCCGTTTAACCCCGCCAATAACCCGACCCAATCAGTTGGCGCACAGCAGCTTCCACCGGTTCACGCCCCTGACGCTATGACGCCAGATGGATCTGCGGGGATTACGCAAGAGGCAGTTTCTACACAAAATGCAGCAACTGCAGCAGCGCAACCTGAACCGTCACCAGTTGACTCATTTATGCAACCTCATCAAGATGCGCCGCAGGCACCAAACCAGCTCAACGCACCGCCTCCATCCATGCCTCCACAGCTGCCGGGTCCAGGTTCCGCGAATGCTGCGAGTGACCTCCCGTCGTTGCCGCCGCTGCCACCAATGCCAAATAATGCAACTGCAGCGGGTATGCCGCCAATGCCTCCTGCCCCTAACCAGCCAGGACAAGCAAATAATCCAGCAGCTGGGTTCCAACCCCAAACAAACCCAGACTTTATGAAGAATGTGTCACAGAGTCAGAACCCTTGGACTGAGGCTGGGCAAGTAATGGCTGATAAAAATGCTCAAAAAGGTGCAGATCGGCAAGCAAAGTTAGACAAGATGGGCGAGCAATACGACAATGCTGTTGATAAAAATCTCGAGCTTCAAGGTAAGCCGCCAATCAACAATGATCACTCCACCTTCCCACTCCCACCGACGCGGTAGGGTATACTGCTAGTCATGTACACGTCTGAGGATATACTACTGGTTGATAAACCCGCTGGGTGGACCAGTTTTGATGTTGTAGCAAAAATTCGTGGCAGAATTCGTGCAGAATATATCACATGTGATATAAAACCTACCAAAAAACAGCTAAAAGTCGGTCATGCAGGAACGCTCGACCCGTTTGCAACCGGACTTTTGGTTATTCTGCTTGGCGATGCGTGTAAAAAAGCCGGTGAGTTTTTAAAGCTTGATAAGCAGTATGAGTTTACCGCAAAGCTGGGAGAGGTAAGTACGACTGGAGACCCTGAGGGTGAAATCACGAAGGCTGACACAAATACTCATGATCCCACTGAAGAGCAGATTCTGGAGGCTCTCAAACAGTTTGAGGGTGAAATTACACAAGTGCCACCGGCCTTCTCGGCCATAAAGATTAATGGCACGCGAGCTTATAAGTTGGCACGAGAGGGCAAAGAGGTAGAGATCCCACCACGACAGGTAACAGTCTCTAGGCTTGAACTTATCTCATATGACTATCCGTATCTTAAATGCCGCTGCGACGTAAGTAGTGGAACGTACATTCGTACCCTGGCAGAGGGTATTGCAAAACAGCTCGGTACCGGCGCTTACTGCACCGAACTCCGTCGCACCCGCATCGGCTCATACTCAACCGAAGGCGCTACTGCTATTGACAAGATAGTATAAAACATGCTATACTAAAAGATGTAGAGTAAAAACAAAAAGGACACATTGATGGTAACGCATGAAGCTGCACCAACAAACCAATCAACAGAAGCAAGCCTCCCAGTTATTCCAAAAAGTGAAAAGCTATTCGAAGGTGATATTAATGATGTCGTAATAACTGTACAGCAGATAACCGGGTTCGAAATTACTCCTGAGTGGTGGGAGAATGAAGTTGGTAACGGTGGCCCCACGGAGGATATTCTTAAGCGGTTCGATACAGCTTTTGAGAAGTTTGTCTATTCACAGATGGGCATCGAGGACGACGAGGCAGCTGATGCTGCAGTGGAGCAGGTAACTCCTGGTGAGATTATTGCAGAAGCTGAAACAGAGCTTGCAGAGTTTGATGCTCGTATAGACGAGATCGGTGACGACACGCAAGCAAAACCTGATTTTATAGATGACTTAGCTGTACACCTGAAAGAGAAGTATTTTGTAGTAGACTCTGATCTACAGGCCTGGCACCAGTACACAGGTTACGATGAGCAATATCGCATTCGCAATGAGGAACGTGCCAGAACAGGTAAGATCCAGGTCGTTAAAGCTGCGGGCGGTGATATTACTGCAATCGCAAGTATCAATGTCGACCCAGCAACGGGAGAGGCAATTAATGGTCACGACATGAGACCTGAGGCGCAAAGTCACAAAGACACAGAGGCCGTATGGCGAGATTACATTGCTAAGACTAATCCAGAAGAGCGATTTGTGATTTATGAAGGTGAGAAAGATCAGTCAGAAACGAGAGACCAGGCAATCACGGAGCGATCTGATAGCGGTTTATTGCAATTATTGGCGCGAGAGTCCAGGGTTCCATCAGAATTCGTAGTGAGTGGCGATCCTTCTGTCGAAATGACAAGAGTCGAGCTTGAACAGCGTGGATTCTCACCTGAAGACGTGAGACTATATGAGCTCATTCGTCACGTAAGTCACGATCCTACCCACGAATCTCCTGATCTTAACTTAGAGCTATACGGTGATGCGGCACTAGTGGGCATTGATGGCTTTACGGTACTCACTGGTGAGCAGAAGCAAGGCTTGATTACACAAGAAGGTGCTGTTGAACAGCTAAGGAGTGAGGCTGTAACACTGGCCAAGGCTTTGAACGAGAGGCTTGAGCAACTTGGTCTGCCAAAGTTCAATATTAGTGAAGCAGGAGATATTGTACTTGGGGATGATGAGCTCGAGGCTCTTAATAGTGCATGGGATCCTAGATCGGAAGGCCTATTGGCTGACATTCAACGCGCATACCTTGAGATCCGTGACAAACACTTGTTTGATCAAGTCATGCTAGCTCGAGTCGAGGGTAAAAAACCATTCATTGTCTACGGTGGTTCTCACATTACTGCTCTTGAGCCAGCACTTGAAAAGCTTGTCTAAGTATATTGCTCGATCTGTTACAATGAGGGTATGAGTATATTTGCTTTAGGTAAGATACAAGCAGGCCTACAGCTCCGCTAAGTACACGCGGAGTATATAAAATTGACTGGATTTTGGAGAAGAAATGATTGCAAATGTACAGATTGCAAGTAAGGGCTTTGGGAGCAACGAGCTCTACAAAGATCTGCAACTAAGAATAGAAAAAGGCGAGAAGATCGGCCTGATTGGTCGTAATGGAACCGGCAAGTCGACCTTATTCAACATCATGAATGGTCTCGATGCTGATTATGATGGATCAGTCACTTACAGCAAAGGAATCGTCGTAGTCTCGAGTCGACAGGAGCATCACGGGTTTGAGGATTTCACGGTCTTAGATTACATTTTGGCTGATTTACCAGAGTATAAAAAATTGAAACACGTGCTTGATACCTACCCGGAGCACATGGGCGAGAGCTCTAGCAAGCTACAAAAATACAGTGATACACTCGAGCGCTTTACCGATCTCGGGTACTATGAGATCGAGAACGATGTCCATAGAGCGTTATCTGACTATCAGTTGTCACTTGAGATAGAAACAGTAAAGCTGTCGCAGTTGAGTGGTGGCCAAAAACGCATGGTTGAACTCGTTAAAATACAACGATCACGCGCAGACATTGCCTTGATCGACGAGCCAACAAACCACATGGATTACTTGGCTAAAGACTCATTTATAAGCTGGCTCAAGGCTGCGGATGAGGCTGTCGTAGTTATCACGCACGATAGAGATGTACTCGGGGTAGTCGATAGAATCATAGAGATTAGAGATGGCAAAGCCTTTAGCTTTAAGGGTAATTATAAAGACTATTTGCGATCTAACTCGCAGAGTATTGGGTCAGAGGTAAATGAGTTTGAGAACGTGCAACGTCGCATTAGTAACCTAAAGGCCGATGTTATTCGATTTAGGCGCATGAAGGAGCGTGCCCGTGATCCGGGAACGATTCACCGCTTTAAATCGCTTGAGGCGAAGTCCACAAAGGAGCTCGCTGAGTTACAAGATCTTGAGAAGCCAACCTTCTGGATCGATCGTGAGTCTGCTCAAGATCTCGGTACGAAGCTCGGTGAATCATATGAGCAGCATAAAGCACGCAATATACGTGTACGCACAAAAGCCTCTACCGATAAAAGTGAGCGAGTTTTACTAAAGGTTGATCAACTTTCACTTGGCTATAGCGACCAAGCTCTATTTAAACCAGTTAGCTTTGAACAACGACTTGGTGGAAAAATTGAGCTCAAAGGACGTAACGGCGCGGGTAAAACCACGATTGTAAAGACGATTCTCGATTCTGTATCTGGTAAAAAGCCGCTAGCACAGATATTCACTGGTACAGTTGAACACGAAAAGGGCGTTCGAGTTGGCGTGTATGAACAAGAAATTAGCTCAGATTACTTATCAAAGACACTGTCAGATTCAATCGAGCAGCTATACCTGGGTCGTAATTTAGCGATTACTGACGAGAAGATAAAGCAGTTGCTTAGTGATTATCTGTTCAATCCACATACAGATGCTGATATGCCGTTATCTAAGCTGAGCGGCGGACAAAAGGCACGGTTTCAACTGATCAGTATGCTGGCGGGTGATCCGCAACTGTTGATTCTTGACGAACCAACCAATCACCTCGATCTCCCGAGCATTGAGGAGTTGGAGGATGCACTCAAGCAGTATCATGGCTCAATTTTGTATATCTCGCACGACTCGTACTTTACTGAGTCACTTGGTGGCGAGGTAGTTGAGGTTAAGCCCTAAAGATTCCCACCGGAGTTTATGCTGAGCTTGATTCAGTACATGAGTAGTAATTGGCTACTGAGTCTCTGGAAGATAATCTATTTAGTTACAAGAAGAAGAACAGAGCGATCATGGCACCGACGACTGAGAGCGCAACTGCGACAGAGATCGTAATATTTTTAGTGCGCCGCGCCGCGGCCATGTGTGGGTTCTCTGATGATTTGCTGGTTATGGTGGCCGGTGAGTGCTCGACTGTATTTTGAGATTGTTGTTTTGATTGTTTTACGGCGTGTAATGCCTCCAGAATTTGATTGGTTCGTGCCTGTGCAACTATGTTTTCTGGATCATCGGTAGAGATGTGGACGCCACTTAAGGCTGGATCATCGTGCCGCATCTCAATCTTACGACCACGCTGAGCCTCTTCTCCCAGGCTCGCTTTGCTTATAGCTGACTTAATGTCACCACCCCTGAGAGCCTCTTTTATAACCTTAGTTAGCCCACTACGATCAATTTTGTTCTGATCGTAGAGGTTTCGTAAGGTTGAGCCATCGACTCGGATAGATTCGGCTATCTTTAGTAACTCTCCAGTTGAGACTTGCTCTAAGTTTCGGCTTGTCTCTTTGGCGAGTGGTTGTCGTGGTGCTTCAGGCTGTCGTTCAGGCGTGCTACGAGTAGAAACGTATACTTGCTCAGGCGCGGAAGTGGATGGTTGCTCGTACAACGGGCTGGCTGCTACCTCACTTGACGAGGTGATGGGGGTAGCCTCGAGCGGTGATCGAAAGACTTGGCTCGAGGCTAGCTTACGAACCTTACGCTCTCTATCGTTGATCGAGCGAGACACTGGGTTGACGACCCGCTCGGGGTTACCTTGGTCAGAAGCTACATCTTGCGCAGTAATCTCTGGCGTCTCATCGTAACGTTTAGCAAGCATCTGGGTGAGCGCCTCGGATACCGCTAGGTTGCCAGCACGACGTCGTCGTACGGTCTGCGTTGACTCGGGAGATGAGCGCGACTCGCTCGTTTGCGGGGCTACTACACGCTCAGTATGCTGTGGGTTTTGACTAACAACCTCAGCGTTGCTGGTTATGCCTGAGCTATCTTGGCCTCCAACAGATGGATGATTAGCAGCCTGTGACGATACGAGGGGTGTCGTGGTCCCGGAGGTCTTTTGTCGTGGTGATTTTTTGGCTTTGCGTGGAAACGCACCGAAGGGAGTTGGAGCGGGTTGGCTATCCTCGCTCGTTTCAGGGGGATCATATACTTCGTCTAAATTCTCCTCTACCTCCTCAGGGTCTTCTTCAGTTGCCTCAAGAATGTCCGTGAGCTCACTGACTATCTGCTGATACGCAAGCTCTACGGCATCGTCGACTTCAAGATCGGGGTTATCAAGTTTTTCATCTAAGTTCTCAATCAACGCAAGATCAGCACTGATTTCTTGTGCTTCAAGCGATCTTGGATCTGTAGTCTCAAGCTCTACCTTGAGCTGGTCACTGCGATTTTTGACGTATCGCTTGGCTAGAATATGAATCTGTTCCTCACGTGGTAAAGTGGCAAACTCGGCAGGGGACAGCCCAGTGTTTTTGCTAGACCGACCCTCCTTACTGGATGTGTCGGGATTTGACTCTTCATCTGTGCGTGAAGGCTTTTTACCAGTCTTGGCGTTAACCTTGACATCGGAGTCTTTGGATTTATCTTTGTTCTCTTTTTTGTCCTTAATGTACTCATCATCCTTGAACCAGCGTTTCTTCTCTGGGGTGGATTCAACCTCGGCTTTCGGTTTCTCAAAAAACTCCCAAGACTTCTTGGGCGATCGATTCTCAGGGTTAGAAGGACCGTGTTCCATGTTGCTTATAGTATATCACCCCCGATAACTATTGACAAAAGTATGTATTTTTGCTATAGTGTCTTTATGGCTAACGAAACAAAACACCAAAAAGTACGTGTCAGTTCAAATCCAGTTAATACTTCTGCAGAGCGTCGACTTTCTGTAGTGCCCGAGACAAAGAAACCCAACTATCGCCGAAGGCGTGCTGGTGCAGCTTTATTTGCTACTGCTGTGCTTGGGTTGTTTGGCGCAGCAGCCAACAAGGCACTAGATGTGGCTAGTGAACACTACAGGGACCATAATCGGGAGCGGGTAGACATTGCTCCAAAGGTTGGAGATACTTGCATGACGTTCTCAGTAGATGACCTTAGCACCATTCGTCTGGCTCGTCGATACAAGCCAAATGGTACAGATGCCGATGTACTTCAGATGAGTAGCGACTTACAAACAGCGGCAAGTATGAGCGAAGATGAAGAGGTTGGTGTATGTGCACCGCCCGAAGCTCTCTCTGGTACAGAAAACCCATTCAATTTTTCTGATGAGAGCTATGTTGTAGCTGCCAAAAATATTTCAGATTCGAACGAAAACTAAAGAACTCGATTATCTACTAGTTGATAGTTTCTGCTGTATCTGTTAATATGACTTTAACGCCATTGCGTGAGTACTATCTAGCTCACACTTCACTTACTAGAATTTAATGTAACGAGGAATTGAATGATCACAATTGAAAAGAAGGCTGCGGCCATCAAAAAGACACAACGAGCTAAAAACGACGTTGGCTCACCAGAAGCACAGGCTTCAGTATTAACCGAGCGCATCAAAGAGCTTACTGAGCACCTTAAGGTGCACAAAAAAGACAACCACTCTCGGCGTGGATTGATGCAAATGGTTGGTAAACGAAAAAAGCTACTTGCGTATCTTAAAGATACAAACTACGCAGCGTACAAAGCAACAATTGAAAAACTAGGTCTTCGTAAATAAGAGATTTCGCGAGAACCCTGTCGTCCGACAGGGCTAGGCGAGCGCTCATAAAATGAAGCATGAGACGAGTGAGCTCGGGTGGTTTCGCATGCTTGCACATTATTATTATAAATACTCAGGTGCAGAACAGCAGCTTTCCTTATAGTAAAAGGAGCGTTGTATTCTGCCTCTGAGCTAAACGAAAGGACATAGATACATGTCAAATATTATTAATCCGTTTGGAAAAGACATCACCGTTGTTGAGACTGAACTGTGCGGCAAACCGATTAAGTTTGAGATCAATCGACTCGGTTTTAGATCTTCAGCATCAGTACTTGTAACGTACGGCGAAACTGTCGTACTTGGAACGGCTATGGTTGGTAAAAAACCAGTCAGTGGCATGAACTACTTTCCACTCTCAGTTGATTATGAAGAAAAGTTTTATGCAGCTGGAAAAATCAGTGGTAGCCGGTTCATAAAAAGAGAGGGTCGTCCGAGTGACGATGCTATTTTAATTGGACGTTTGATTGATAGACCAATTCGACCCCTGTTTCCTAAAGGTTACCGTCAAGAGGTGCAGGCTGTTGCTACCGTACTCTCAATGGACCCAACATTTAGACCAGACATGGTTGCAATGATTGCGCTCAGTACAGCACTCAGCTTAACTGGCGCACCATTTGATGGACCAATCGCCGGCCTCAGAGTTGCCCGAGTAAATGGTGAGTTCAAAGCATTTGCTTCTCCTGAAGAAATTGCTGCAAGTGATCTTGATCTTGTGGTTGCTGGCACCGAAGGTGCAGTGATTATGGTTGAAGCTGGCGCTAGTGAAGTATCAGAGACGGTCGTCGGCGATGGTATTGCCTGGGCACATGAAAATATGCAACCAGCAATTGCGCTGCAAAAAGAACTTATTGCCAAAGTACAACCGAAGGCGCTCGAGTACCAGTTGGTACTACCAAATGAAGATATTCAGACTGAAGTAAACGTTTGGGTTGAAGGTAAGCTCGGAGAAGCAATCAGAAAAGATTACCCTGAACGAAACGAAATGATCGCTGTACTACGTGATGCATTTCACGCAGACATGACCGAAGCTCATGAGGAGCAGTACGAAGCTCTGCACGGAGAATACGATGAGGCGTTTACGACCGCACTGCATGAGGATGCGCGAAAGGGTATTGTCGACCATCAACTGCGACCAGACGGCCGTCAACTCGATGAGATTCGACCACTGAGCTCTGAAGTCGGTCTTTTGCCACGCGTGCATGGATCGAGTATCTTTACCCGTGGTGTTACCCAGGCGCTCAACATCGTAACGCTTGCGCCTCTATCATACGCACAGATGGTTGATACCATGGAACAAAATGACGGGGAACGACGCTACATGCATCACTACAATGCTCCAGGCTGGACTGTTGGTGAAGTGAAGCGATTGATGGGCCCAGGACGCCGAGAAATCGGCCACGGGTTCTTAGCAGAGCGTGCACTTGCCGCCGTGCTACCTGCTGAAGAGGACTTCCCGTATACAATCAGATCAGTTACAGAGATTATGAGTCAAAATGGTTCAACCAGTATGGCTGCAACCTGTTCAAGTAGCTTAGCGCTCATGGATGCTGGTGTACCGTTAAAGCGACCGGTATCAGGAATCGCTATGGGCTTGATGATGGACGGCGATACACCGTACGTGCTGAGTGATATTGCCGATGCCGAAGACTTTGCAGGCGATATGGACTTTAAAGTAACGGGTACCGAAAACGGTATTACAGCACTGCAAATGGACATGAAGGTTCACGGACTGCCGGTAGAGATTCTGCGTGAGGCACTTGAAAAAGGTAAAACTGGACGAGCTGCAATTTTGGCGCACATGATTACAGTTATTGATGCTCCACGAGAGAAGTTGAGTAAGTACGCACCACGTATCGAGAAGATTATGATTAACCCAGAAAAGATTGGTGCGATTATCGGTAAAGGTGGTGAGACAATCAACAAAATTACCTCAGAGACCGGGGCACAGATCGATATTAAAGATGACGGCCTCGTAACGGTTGCTGCAGTCGACGGCGAGTCAATCGAGAAGGCGATGAACTGGATTAAGGGTTTGACCGAAGAACCAGAAGTCGGCAAGATTTATGACGGTAGAGTGGTTAAGATTATGGACTTTGGAGCGTTTGTGCAATTTATGCCAGGGCTAGATGGCATGGTGCATATCTCTGAAATGGCTGAAGGCCGTGTCGAGAAGGTGACTGATGTTGTTAGTGAAGGCGAAGAAGTCAAAGTGAAGCTTATGGCAATTGACGATAGGGGCAGAATGAATCTCTCTATGAAGGCCGCAAAGGAGGCGTAGATACCGTGGCAGTGTATTACTTGAGGCATGGCCAGAGTGTCGCAAATGTGAAGAACTTGTTTGCTGGCCAAAAAGATAACTCTCCGTTAACTGAAAAGGGTATCGAGCAAGCTCGTGAAGCAGGTAAGGGTTTGGCTCATGTTAACTTCTCGAAAATTATTTCGTCACCCCTGGATCGGGCAGTAGAAACTGCAAGAACAGTGGCAGAGGTTGTTGGATTTGAGGGCCAGATAAGTGTTGATCCAAGAATCACTGAATACGATATGGGAGTGCTGACGAGTCAGCCACGAGAAGGTGTAGATTCAAGTATGCTGACAAGCGCTCAGGGGGCAGAAGACCCAGTGCTGTTTAAGAATCGAGTGATTGAGTTTTTGCAGGAGATTTCAGATCTAGAATCCGATATATTGTTAGTATCACATGCCGGAGTCGGACGAGTAATCGAGACCTCAAGACAAGGTATTGATCCAAGTCGACTATACGATGTCGATGCTTATCCAAATGCTGAACCCGTAGTATTAAATCTTGAGTGGTTGGATTCGAGTGAATAAACTAGTTGTTCTTTCCGACATTGCGTGCGAGATTGTGGAGAAGAATGTTACTCCAGTTCTCGCTGATAGTGCAACGCAGCTGGTGTTTGGGGATGGAGACGTTGATGCGGAGGTTGTTTTTATAGGAGAGGCTCCCGGTAAAAAAGAGGATGAGATGGGACGTCCGTTTGTAGGAGCAGCAGGAAAACTTCTGAATGAAATGCTCGCATCGATTGGCTTGGAGCGTAATAAAGTGTATATTACTAATATCGTAAAGTATCGTCCTCCTGAAAATCGAGATCCGTCGACAGATGAGAAGAAAGCTTTCTGGCCGTACTTGGTGCGTCAACTGGATGTCATTAAACCAAAATTGGTTGTGACGTTAGGTCGGCACAGCATGGACTATTTTCTACCTACGGTAAAGATA
>Ga0115567_10006045_pt1 | contig 11639 bp, 7 predicted proteins | sample COGITO_mtgs_1204_2_FD_88679 | JGI IMG/M metagenome (GOLD analysis project Ga0115567, IMG submission 88679) | Pelagic marine microbial communities from North Sea - COGITO_mtgs_120412 | ecosystem: Environmental > Aquatic > Marine > Epipelagic | place: Germany:Helgoland, sampling site Kabeltonne...
CGGCGAGGAGGACGACGGCGCGCCCAAGAAGCGCCGCCGCCGCCGCCGCCGGAGCAAATCGTCAAAGTCGCGCGATGATGGCGACAATGGCGACAATGGCTCGGATGACAATGGCACCGCAGAAAGCGATGCGAATGAGACGGGCACCGAGGATGGCGCGCCCGCTGGGGATGCCGATACTGCCGAAGCTTCGGAGAATAACGCCGAAGGTGGCAAAAGCTCCGGACGCTCCCGGACCCGCTCGCGCAGCCGCAACACCAAATCCAAGTCTGCGGCAGAGACCGATGCCGCAGCGCCCGAGGAGGCGTCCGGCACTGACGGCGCGCAAGACGCCCCGGCGCCCGACGAAAAGCCCAAGCGCACCCGCAAACCGCGTGCGCGCAAGCAGGACGTGGCGGATGCCCCGGTTGCGACAGATGCCGCGACTGAGGCTGCGGAAGGCGATGGCAGTGATGCGCCCAAGCCCAAGCGCGCGAGCCGGGCGCGGACGAAGAAAACCGATGCGCCCGCACCGGTTGCCGACATCGCACCCGAGGTAGCAGCGCCGCCCGCGCCTGAACCTGAGCCTCAGCCCGAGCCTCAATCTGCACAAGACGCGCCGGTTCAGCCTGCCGCTGCCGCAGAGCCCGCCCCCGCAGCTGAAGCGCCTCCCGAAGTGGCAAAATCTGCCGCGCCGGACCCGGCACCTGAAAGCGAGGCATCCAAGCCCAAGCGCAAGGGCTGGTGGTCACTCGGACGCTAGGCACGAACCGGCCCGGCAGGCGGATATCCCGCCTGCCTGGTGGTTTGGTGCACAATTCAGACCAAAAAGACACAAGGCGCGGCGCATATGCAGCCGCGCCTTTTGTCATCTCCGGCTTGTGTTTGGCCAGCATCGATTCCCGCGCTTGCGCGAATACGCGTGACGATCCAGCGAATGATATTGAAAATCCTAGATAAAAGATCGCAGCGTTCAGCCGCCCTTGCGCACCGTATAGACAGTGTGCCCGCCCGATTCCTCGGCAGACAGCAACGCGTGTCCGGCCTCGGCGCAGAAATGCGGCACATCAATCGCGGCTGCCGGATCATCGCACAAAAGCCGCAATTGCTCGCCCGCAGCCAGACGCGACAACCGCTTGCGCAGCTTGAGGACGGGCAGGGGGCACAGCAGGCCGATGGCGTCGATCTCTTCCATGGCCGTGAGGGGTAGCGCCCGCACGCGGCACTGTCCACAGAGTTGTGACCTGCCGGCGCGTGACGCCGCCGCGACGATACGCTAAGGCTGCGCCATGTTCGGAATCGAAATCATGGACGCGGGCCTCATCCCCGCGATGATCGTGGCGCTGCTGGCCGGGACGTTGTCCTTCCTCAGCCCCTGCGTGCTGCCTATCGTGCCGCCCTACCTGGCTTATATGAGCGGCGTGACCCTGCCCGACCTTACCGATGGCGGCGTACACCGCCGCCGAGCCATCGTGCCGGCGCTCTTCTTCGTTCTCGGACTGTCTACGATCTTTCTGCTCCTCGGGGCGGCGGCGTCGGCGCTGGGTCTTGCGTTTTTGCAATACCAATCGACGCTCAGCAGTATCGCGGGGGTTCTGGTCATGGTCTTTGGCCTGCATTTTCTGGGCATCCTCCGCATCGGATTTCTGGACCGCGAGGTGCGCATGGATGCGGGCGACCGGGGTGGCACCGCGTTCGGCGCCTATATCCTAGGGCTTGCCTTCGCGTTTGGCTGGACGCCGTGTATCGGCCCGCAGCTGGGTGCGATCCTGTCGCTGGCGGCGGGCGAGGCGTCGGTAGCGCGGGGAACAGCCCTTCTGGCGGTCTACGCCATCGGTCTGGGCGTGCCCTTCATCCTCGTGGCGGCGTTCCTGCCGCGCCTGACAGGCGTGATGGGCTGGATGAAGCGTCACATGGAGCGGATTGAAAGGATCATGGGCCTGCTGCTCTGGACGATCGGCCTGATGATGGTCACAGGCGGCTTCTCGGCCTTCGCCTTCTGGCTGCTGGAGACATTTCCCGCGCTTGCCGTGCTTGGCTGAGACGCGCGCGGTCTTACCCTTGCCGCGATCATCGACTAGGCTGGTGTGCCAAGCCAGAATCCGGACCGCCCGCGCATGAGCATGTCGCAGTTTGAGACCGCCGCCCGCCACGCCGCGCCCGAGGTCCGCCGCAGGCATGTCTTCTACATTCCGGGCTATGATCCGATTCCGCCGCGCCGCTACCGCGAGCTGTATCGCAAGGAGGGCGCAGCGCAGGCCGCGATCTCCGGCTACGATCTGGATCTGTCGGCGCACAGGCCCGCCCCGTCCCATCCGGGTGATCCCTATGGCTGGAGCGTCGCGGCGCGCATGGACGGCGCCGAGGTGGCGGCGCGGATCGACGTGCTGGTCTGGTCCGACATCGTACGCGCCTCGATGAGCCAGTCGATCGGCGCGACGTATCTGCAACTGATCCGTACCGCATGGGCCTATATCGCCAGTGGCGCACTCTGGCGCCTGATGCGTCTGCGCAAGGGGCCTGTGATCGCCGCGCTCTATCCCGTGGGGTTCCTGCTGGTGCAACTCGCGCTCGCCATCGCTCTGGCATGGGTCGTCTGGGTCGTCTCGTTTCGCGTGCTGGACGACGCGATTCAACTGCTGCGCGGGCCGCATCTTTTCGGGCCATATTTTGTGGCGCGGATTTATGCCACCCTGTTACTTGGCCTTGTCGCCGGCTATGCGCTGCTGCGTTGGTTCAAGGCGCGCGATGGCAGGTTCTATGCCTACTACCTGATGCATGATTTCGCCTATTCCGCCCGCCACGGCGGCGCAAATTCCCCCGCGCTGGAGGCGCGGCTGGCCCAGTTCGGCGCCCGGATCATAGCCGCGCTCAGCAGCGACGTGGACGAGGTTCTGATCGTCGGTCACTCGTCGGGCGCACACCTTGGGGTATCGATCCTTGCCGATCTGGTCCGCGCCGGGCGCGCTCCGAACGGCGGACCGGCGCTGTCGTTTCTGTCGCTGGGGCAGGTGGTGCCGATGGTATCGTTTCTGCCGGGCGCGCACCGGCTGCGCGCGGATCTGGCCTGTCTCAGCCAGTCGAGCGCGCTGGCCTGGGTCGATGTGAGCGCGCCGGGCGACGGCTGCGCCTTCGCGCTCTGCGATCCGGTTGCGGTGTCGGGCGTCGCGCCGCCGGGGCGCCGCTGGCCGCTGGTGATCTCCGCCGCGTTCACCCAAACGCTCAGCCCGGCGCGCTGGCGCGCGCTGCGGTGGAGGTTCTTTCGCCTGCATTTTCAATATCTCTGCGCCTTCGACCGGCCCGGTGACTACGATTACTTCCGCATCACCGCTGGCCCGATAACCCTTGGCACGCGCTATGCGGGCCGCGCGCCCTCGGCCAGCCGGATCGAGACGCCAGTGAACAAATTCACCAGCACCGCGCCGTGACACTCCCGCCAAAATCCCCTTCGCGCCCGCACAAGGTATCGCTCTGGCGCTATCTGAAGCTTTTTCGCGCCGACATCCTGTCGGCCCAGCCCGCGCGGCTCTACCGCGCGTGGATGGCCGAATTCCGCACGCCGTTCTTCCGCTCGTATCTGTGCAATCAGCCGGATCTGGTGGATCTGGTCCTCAAGGCGCGGCCGGATGATTTTCCCAAGTCGGCGCGGGTGCGCGAGGGTCTGACGCCGCTCCTGGGCAATTCGGTGTTCGTCACCAATGGCGCGGTGTGGAAACGCCAGCGGCGCATCATCGATCCCGCCTTCGAGGGCGGGCGGCTGCGCCATGTCTTTCCCGCGATGCTGGAGGCGGGGGAGGGCGCCGTGCAGCGCCTTGGCGATCTGGCGGACGGCCAGCCCCGCGATATCGAGGCCGAGGCAAGCCATCTGGCCGCCGATGTCATCTTTCGCACGCTTTTCTCGATCCCGATCGAGAACGAGGTGGCGGCCCGCGTCTTTGGCGCCTTTCGCGCGCATCAGCGCACTCAGCCGGTGGTCAATCTGGCGGCCCTCATTCCGCTGCCCGCTTGGATGCCGCGCCCGCATACCCGCGCCGCGCGCCGCACGGCGGGCGTCATACGCAGCCTCATTCTGCAGCTGACAGAAGCGCGCATGGCCGAGGTCGCCGCAGGAACCGCGCCGGGCGATCTGGCAACCAAGATCATGACGACGGCAGATCCCGAAACCGGCGAGCGTTTCGACACCGGCGAGATGGTCGATCAGGTCGCGATCTTCTTTCTGGCGGGGCATGAAACCAGCGCGTCGGCGCTTGGCTGGGCGCTCTACATGCTGGCGCTTTATCCTGAATGGCAAAGCAAGGTTGCCGCCGAGGCGCAGGCAGCCTTCGGCACCGGCAGGCCGGAGTTTTCCCAGATGTCGCAGCTTGTCCAGACACGCGACGTCTTTCGCGAGACGCTGCGCCTTTACCCCCCGGTGCCCATGATGGTGCGCGAGGCACGCTGCCCCGAGACGTTCCGGGAACGCGCCATTGCGCCCGGCAGCCAGATCGTCCTCAGCCCGTGGCATCTGCACCGGCACGAGCGGATCTGGACGGCGCCCGACGCGTTCGACCCCGCGCGCTATGCCACTGACGAGGGGCGCAAATGCCTGCGCGATGCGTATATCCCCTTCTCCGCCGGGCAGCGGGCCTGCCCCGGCGCGGGATTCGCCATGATCGAGGGCGTGCTGCTGCTGGCGATGCTCGTGCGCCGCTACCGGTTCGAGCCTGTGCCGGGGCGCCCCGCGATGCCCGTTGCGCATCTGACGGTGCGCGGCAAGGACGGCATCTGGCTGCGGATCACGCCGCGCGACTAGGGACCAAGAGTATTGAATACTCTTGCCAAAAGCCTTGGAGAGGCTTTTGGCTAGCCGCGCATCCGCGTGCCGTCTGCGTCGAAGAGGGCCTGCGTGATGAGGCGCGCATCGCGCATCTGTCCAAGGATCTCGATCTGTGCCGCGCGCCCGTCCTCGGCCATTTCGCGCGGGATCAGACCCAGCGCGATGGACTTGCCCGCATGGTGCGAATAGCCTCCCGAGGTGACAAAGCCCTGCACCGCGCCGTCCAGCCAGATCGGCTCGTAGCCATGCGCGTCGGCGTCACCTGCGTCCACCTCGAACGCGACCAGCTTGCGCGCCGCGCCCTTGGCCTTCTCGGCCTCGGCGGCGGCGCGGCCGATGAAATCGGCCTCCTTCGTCCACGCGACAAAGCGGTCCATCCCCGTCTCGCCGGGGGTGTAGTCCGGCGAGAATTCGGCGCCCCACGAGCCGAAGAACTTGTCGAGGCGCAGCGACATCATCGCGCGCATCCCGAAGGGGCGCATGCCATGCGCCTCGCCCGCGCTCCAAAGGGTGTCCCAAAGGGCGCGCTGCGCCATGGGATCGCAATAGATCTCGTACCCCAGATCGCCGGTATAGCTGACGCGCTGGATCTGGCAGCCCGTCATTCCCACAACCGCATGGCGCAGATCCATGAAGCGCATGTCGCCCGCGCTTGCGTGCGTGCAGGACATCAGCACCTCGCGCGCCTTCAGACCGGCGAGCTGAAAGCCGGTCAGCCGGTCGCTGATGTTCTCGATTCGAACGCCGTCCGAGGCGTGCTGGAGGAACCAGCGCATGTGCATCGCCTGCGCGCCATAGGATGCGGTCAGCTGGAATGTGCCCTCTGCCAGACAGGAAATCGTGAAGTCCCCCAGCAGCCGCCCGGCGGGCGACAGCATCGGCGTCAGCGACAGGCGTCCCGGCTGCGGCACGCGGCCCGCCATGATCCGGTCGAGCCACGCGCGCGCGCCGGTGCCCGTCACCAGATACTTGCCAAAGTTCTGCACCTCGTTGATGCCGACGCCGCTGCGCACCGCCTGCACCTCGCGCGCGGTGGCCTCCCACGCGTTCGAGCGGCGGAAACTGGGCGTCTCGTAACGCGGCTCGCCGGGTTCGGCGAAGTAATTGGCCACTTCCAGCCCGAATTGCGCGCCCCAGACAGCGCCCAAACCGTCCAGAGTGTCATACATGGGCGTCGTGCGGCAGGGACGCGCGGCGGGCAGTTCCTCGTTCGGATAGCTGACCGAAAAGCGTTTCTGGTAGTTTTCGATCACCTTGGGCCGCGTATAACCCGGCGTGATCCAGTCCCCGAAGCGCGCCACATCCATCGCGGCGACATCGCGCTCGCATTCGCCCTCCGTCATCCATTGCGCCAGCATCAGGCCCACACCGCCCCCCTGGCTGAAGCCTGCCATGACGCCGCAGGCGGACCAATAGCCCGCCATCCCCGGCACCGGCCCGACCAGCGGGTTGCCATCGGGCGCAAAGGTGAATGGCCCGTGAATGACCGACTTGACGCCCGCCCGCCCGAGGGCCGGGAACCGGCGATAGGCGAACTCGATACTGTCCTCGATCTTGTCGAGGTTGTCGGGCAAAAGCTCGTGGCCGAAATCCCACGGGGTTCCGTCCACCGCCCAGGGCTTGCAGGGCTGCTCGTAGAACCCGATGCAAAGGCCGCGGCCCTCCTGTCGCAGATACGATTCGCCTGCGGGATCCATGACATGGGGGTGCTCGGCCTCGCGCTCCACGATCTCGGGCACGTCTCCTGTGACGATATACTGATGCTCCATCGGGTGCAGCGGCAGGTAGACACCGGCCATCGCCCCCACTTCGCGCGCCCAGAGGCCGCCGGCGTTGACCACATGCTCGGTATGCACGGTGCCTTTGTCGGTCACGACGTCCCATGTGCCATCGGCGCGCTGGCGCGTCTCGCGGACCATGCACTGCGTCTGGATCGTGGCGCCCCCCATGCGGGCGGCCTTGGCATAGGCGTGGGTTGTGCCCGACGGGTCCAGATGCCCGTCCAGTGGATCGTAGAGCCCGCCGAGGATGCCCTCGATATTCGTCACGGGCGCGATCTTTGCGATCTCATCCGGCGTCACGATATGGGTGTCGAGGCCCATGTAGCGGTGCTTGGCGCGCTCGGCGACCAGCATGTCGAGGCGGTCGCGGTTGTCGGCCAGCGTCACGCCGCCGACATGGTGCAGCCCGCAGGACATGCCGGTGATCTCTTCCAGCTCCTTGTAGAGGCGGATGGTGTAGCCTTGCAGCGCTGCCATGTTGGTATCGCCGTTGAGGGTATGGAAGCCGCCCGCCGCGTGCCACGTGCTGCCCGAGGTCAATTCCGACCGCTCGATCAGCATGACATCGGACCAGCCCGCCCGTGTCAGGTGATACAGAACGCTGCATCCGACGACGCCGCCGCCGATGATGACGGCCCGTGCTGTGGTTTTCATGGATATGGCACTCCCTGCTACTCAGGCTCAGGATGCCCCGCGAGCGGGCGGGCCCGCATGCACGGTTGCGACATGAATTGTCGTGATCCGGCCAGGCCCCGCGCATCCCGCGCCGCGCGCGCCGCCGGATTTGGTGGAACCGGGCGCAGGGACGCGGTAATGGAGTGTATGAACAAAATTCTTCTGCTCCCCGCGACCCTCTGGCGCACGGCGCGCGCCTACGCCCAGAAGCTCTGGGTGCGCGTGCTCGCCATGGGCTGTCTGTCGCTCGCGGCGCTGGGCGTGACCCAGCTGATCGAACTCTTCGTGCCCGACAATCTGTCATCGGCAATGTCGGGTGCGGCGGCGGATCGCCTGCTCGACATCATCGCGTCGGCGATGCTTTCGGTGACGATCTTTTCGATGACCGTGATGGTGTCGGTCTATCGTAGTTCGGCCTCGCAATGGACGCCGCGCGTGCACCGTCTGATCATGAAAGACCCAACCACGCAAAAGACCCTTGCCGCATTCATCGGCGCCTATGTCTATGCGCTGGTGGCGATCGTCCTGCGCGAGACGGGCGTCTTTGGGGACGAGCATGCGCTGGTTGTCTTCTGGCTGACAGTGCTTGTGCTGGCTTTCGTCGTCTATTCGCTGATCCGGTGGGTGCTGCATCTGCAAACCTTCGGCAGCCTTCTGCACACGACGCGGCAGGTCGAGAGCATAACCAAGGAGCGGTTTCAGGAAAGGTTGCGCACGCCGTGCTTCGGGGCCAATCCGCTGAAGGGCGCCGTACCCGATGGCGCCTGCCCGATGACGTCGGATCAAAGCGGATATATCCAGCACCTCTTTCCCGAGGGGCTGAATGCGGTGGCCGAGCGCTATGACGTCAGATTCTATCTGCCGCATTCCATCGGATATTTCGTGTTCCTGCACGAGCCGCTCTTGTGGGTAGAGGGCGATATCGACGGCGGCGACGGCGACAAGGAGGAGTTTCGCTCGCTTGTGCTCAGCCACATCAACGTGCGCGATCTGCGCGACTACGAGCAGGATCCGCGCTTTGGCCTGACCGTGATGGGCGAGATTGCGTCGAAGGCGCTGTCGCCCGGCATCAACGATCCGGGCACCGCCATCGACGTGATCACCCGCGTGGGGCGCATCCTGTCGAGCTATTCCAGCGAGAACAGAACGGACCTGCCTGGCGCGAACGAGGACGCCGGCGGCGAAGAAGAGGCCGATGGCCCCGACCTTGACCGGCTGTGGATTCCGCCGCTGAAGCCGCATGATCTGCTGAATGACGGGTTCGGCACGCTCACGCGCGACGGCGCGCAGCTTTTTGAGGTGCAAAACCGGCTGCAAACCACGCTGGCCGGCCTGATGCGCCACCCCGATCAGGGTCTGCGCGATGCCGCACGCGACTTTGCCGAGCTGGCGCTGCGCCGCGCGTTGCAGGCGATGGAGTTCGAGCCCGATCGCGCCCGTCTGCTGGACAGCGTGGACGACAAGCTGCGCCAGCGCCTGAGCGACGCTTGAGCATATCCGGCGCGGCGATTGAACGTCCTGCGACGGTTTTTGTCGCGGCAAGACAATTCCCCAGCATCGGGCGGCGCCAAGTTGGCTGCGACTCGCAATCAGGAAAGCGCATCGTATGAAAACCCACGCACAGGCCGTCGTCATCGGTGGGGGCGTCATCGGATGCTCGATCCTTTATCACCTGACCAGGCTGGGCTGGACCGATGTCGTCCTGCTGGAGCGCGACGAGCTGACCTCCGGCTCGACCTGGCACGCAGCAGCCAACATTCACGGACTGCACGACAGCGCCAATATCAGCCGGCTTCAGCATTACACCATGACGCTTTATAACCGGCTGGAGGCCGAAACGGGCCAGAGCTGCGGCGTGTTCCAGCCCGGCTCTCTCTATCTGGCGCAGACCGAGGCGCGCGAGCATCAGTTGCGCCTTCAGGCCGCCAAGGCCAAGCTTTACGGGATGAACTTTCACGAAGTGACGCGGGGCGAGGCCGAGAAACTGCACCCGCTGGTGAATTTCGACGGCATCCGCTGCATCATGTGGGAGCCCGATGGCGGCAATGTCGACCCCTCGGGCGTCACGTCCGCCTATGCGGCGGGCGCGCGGAGTGCGGGGGCCGAGATCCACCGCTTCACGCCCGTCACGGCGACGCTGCACCAGCCGGACGGCAGCTGGATCGTCGAGACGCCCAAAGGTAATATCGCGACTCCGTGGGTCATCAATGCCGCCGGCCTCTGGGGCCGCGAGGTCGCCGCGCTGGCGGGTCTCACCCTGCCGCTGCAGCCGACTGAGCATCAGTATTTCGTGACCGAAACCATTGCCGAGATCGCCGGTCTGGACCGCCGCCTGCCGTCCGTCGCGGACCGCGACGGCGAATATTACCTGCGCCAGGAGGGCAAGGGCCTGCTGATCGGCGCCTATGAGAAGGACATGCGTTTCTGGGCCGAAGAGGGCACGCCGCTGGATTTCGCGCATGAGCTTTTCGCCGATGATCTGGACCGGATCGAGGACAACATGATGCGCGCGATCGACCGCGTACCTGCGGTGGGCGAGGCGGGGATCAAGCGGGTCATCAACGGCCCGATGATCTGGACGCCCGACGCCAACGTCATCCTTGGCCCCGTGCCCGAGAAAAAGGGCTATTTCTGCTGCAACGGCATCATCCCCGGCTTTTCGCAATCGGCGGGAATGGGCCTGATGGTGGCCGACTGGATCGTGGAGGGCGAAATGCGCTATGACATGTTCGCATGGGACATGGCGCGGTTCGGCGACTGGGCGGACAAGGCGTTCACCAAGGCGAAGGTGCGCGACCAATACGCCAACCGCTTTGCCATCCACTTCCCTTATGAAGAGCGCAGCGCGGGCCGTCCCTGCCGCGTGCGCCCCGCGTATGAGATGCAAAAGAAAATGGGCGCCGTCTTTGGCCTCAATTACGGCTGGGAGCATCCCTTGTGGTTCGCCGATCAGCCCGGCACCGAGGACACCAAGGGTTTCACCCGTCAGAACTGGTGGGCGCCCGTCGGCGATGAATGCCGCATGCTGCGCGACGCCGCCGGCATTATCGACATCTCCAACTTCGCCAAATACCGCTGCGCGGGGCCGGGGGCCGAGGATTGGCTGAACAGCGTTTTCGCCAACCGGATGCCGGCATCCGTGGGCCGGTCCTGCCTGACGCCGCTGATCGGGGTGCGCGGCGGTATCGCGGGCGATTTCACCGTCACGCGCACTGGCGAGGACGAGTTCTATATCATCGGATCCGGCATGGCCGAGCGCTATCACAAGCGGTTCTTCGGCATGGTGCCGCTCCCGGACGGCACCCTGTTCGAAAGCGTGACAGGGGCGATGTGCGGCTTCAACGTGGCCGGGCCGAAATCGCGCGAGATGCTGGCGCGGCTGACCAACGCATCGCTTGAAACCGCTGATTTTCCGTTCATGCGCTCGCAGTGGATCGAGATTGGCGGCGTGCGCTGCCTTGCGCTGCGCGTCAGCTTTACCGGCGATCTGGGCTGGGAGCTGCACTGCGCCGAGGGCGATCAGGTGCAGCTTTATACCGTGCTGCTGGACGCGGGCCGCGACTTTGGCGCAGGCCCTGTGGGCGGCCGCGCGCTGATGAGCCTGCGGATCGAGAAGGGCTATGGCAGCTGGGGCCGCGAATTCAGCCCCGAATACTGGCCGCAGGAGGTGGGGCTGGCGGGCCTTTGCAAGATGGACAAGGCGTTTCTGCACAAGGGCGCGGCGGCGGATGCGATGCGCAAAGAGGCCCGCGAGACGCTGGTGATCCTGCATCTGGACGAGGAGGACACCGCCGCCTCGAACGCCGACGCGACCGGCGGCGAGCCGATTTTCAAGGACGGAAAAGGCATCGGGCGCGTTACCTCGGGCAGCTATGGCTACTCGGTCGGGATGAGCCTTGCGCTGGGCTATGTCAAAGACGCCGGGCCCGGCGACGCGGTCGAGGTCATGGTGCTTGGCCGTCCGCACCGGGCGCGCATCCTGAATGCCGCGCCTTTCGATCCTGCCGGAGACAGGCTGCGCGCCTGAGCGGCCGCGCCGCGCCGCGTATCGCCCTGCCGGAGTAACAATCTGGCGGTAGGTGAATTGCACGGGTTGCCTTTGGCGCCCGTCCGGCGCTAGTCGTCGCACCCTGGGGGCAAGGGGATGATGGCCATGAACGATGATCGGAGCGACGCCGGAACAGGTGCCAGCGGCGACGCGCGCCATCTGGACACGCTGGACCGTGATCTGGCGCGCTATTCCAACCTCGAAATCGCGACCGCCTATGTCTCGCGGCCCATGGTTGGGCCGGGGATTGCGCTGGTTTTCGTGCTGCTGGCGGGCATCGCGGCGATGCTGTTCCTCGGCCAGACCACCAACAGCGCCATCGTGGTGATCGCCACCTGCC
>Ga0115567_10006049_pt1 | contig 11634 bp, 14 predicted proteins | sample COGITO_mtgs_1204_2_FD_88679 | JGI IMG/M metagenome (GOLD analysis project Ga0115567, IMG submission 88679) | Pelagic marine microbial communities from North Sea - COGITO_mtgs_120412 | ecosystem: Environmental > Aquatic > Marine > Epipelagic | place: Germany:Helgoland, sampling site Kabeltonne...
AGGTTGTATTGACCACACTGTAATGCAGCTCGTAGGGCCCGAATCGCTCCGATTGCTGGGCCTGTGCATTCAGGCTGGCTGCCGCCAGAGCCAAGGCAGGCAGCAAAGCCAGTCCGCGGCGCCACAGCTCAGCGAGTAATGCGATAGATCGCCGTGACGGCGAACAGGTTTGGCCAGATGCCGGCCAGCAGCGGTCGGCGCTGGGTGTTGCCGACCATTTCTCGATCCAGAATGCGTATGCCTTTGTCGCGGCAGAGTGCTTCAAAGTCTGTCACCGTACAGAAGTGAATATTGGGTGTATCGTACCAGTTGTGGGGCATAAATTTTGATACCGGCATGCGGCCGCGAGTGGCGAGGTAAAACCGGCAGCGCCAGTGTCCGAAATTGGGGAAAGTCACTACGCCCTCGCGGCCAATGCGCAGCATTTCGTCCAGTATGCGGTCGGGGAAATGCACGGCTTGCAGGGCGTGCGCCATCACTACCGTGTCAAAGCTCTGGTCCGGAAAATTCTCCAGTCCCCGATCCATATTCTGTTCAACGATATTCAACCCGCGGCCGATGGCGGCGGTGATATTGGCCGAATCAATTTCCAGGCCCATGCCGCGCACCTCGCGCGAGTCCTGCAACAGACGCAGGAACTCTCCGTTGCCGCAACCCAGGTCCAGCACCTTGGAGCCGGTGGCGATCCAGCGCTGGATGTGGGTGAGATCCTGACGCATCAACTCGGCCCCCCGGGCTGTTGTGCGCAAGACTCTCCAACGCGCTGCATGTAGGCGCGGAACACGTCCATATAGCGGGGCAGTGGCAGCAAAAAGGCGTCGTGACCCTCGCGGGCGTCAATCTCGGCGTAACTCACCGGGCAGTCTGCAGCGATCAGGGCGTCGACGATCTCGCGTGAGCGCTGTGGCGAGAAGCGCCAGTCGGTGGAAAACGACACCACCAGAAAGCTGCAACTGGCCTGCTGGAAGGCCGCCACGGGATCATCTCCGTACTCTCTGGCAAGGTCGAAGTAATCCAGCGCCTGAGTCATCAGAATGTAGGTATTGGCGTCGAAACTGCTGGAAAACTGGCTGCCCTGATAGCGCAGATAGCTCTGCACCTGGAATTCCACCGAGCTTTCGTCGCCCTGATCCAGGGTTCCAGTGCGCAGGTCGCGGCCGAACTTCCTGGCCATGGCATCGTCGGACAGGTAGGTGATGTGCCCCACCATGCGCGCCAGGCCAAGGCCCTGGGCGGGCACCGAGTTGCGCTCCAGATAGCGCCCTGCGGCGAAGTCAGGATCGGACTGTATGGCGTGCCGGGCGATTTCGTTGAAGGCAATGTTCTGTGCACTGAGCTTCATCGCCGAAGCAATAACCACGCAGTGTTGCACCATGTTCGGGTATTCCAGTGCCCAGCGCATGGCCTGCATGCCACCGAGGCTGCCGCCAATGACGGCCGCCCAGCCAGTGATGCCCAGGCGATCCGCAAGCCGTTTCTGGCTGTGCACCCAGTCCCGCACTCGCAAGGCGGGGAAATCCGGACCCCAGGGGCGCCCGGTCTCCTGATTGATGGACGCCGGGCCGGTAGAACCGTGGCAGCCTCCCAGGTTATTCAGGCAGACGACAAAGAAACGCTCGGTATCAATGGGCTTGCCGGGACCAATGCACTCGTTCCACCAACCGGGTTTGAGGTCGTCTTTATTGTGATAGCCGGCGGCGTGATGATGTCCGCTGAGCGCGTGACAGATCAGGACCGCGTTGGAGCCGTGAGCGTTGAGCTCACCATAGGTCTCGTACACCAGCTCATAGTCCGTCAGTTCGCGCCCGCAGGCCAGGACGAGCGGCGCCTCGAAACGGGCCGTCTGTGGGTGGACAACACCCACCGACGCGTCGGGGTTGAGAGCAGGCATCCGCGGGCTTAGAGGCCGATGACCAATGCCGGGTGCAGACCGACACCCGCTGCCATGTGGCGCAGAGCGATTTGAATCACATTGATCAGAATGAACACCAGAATCGGAGAAAAATCCATGCCACCCATGGATGGCAGCATCTTCCGGAATGGCGCCATCACGGGTTCGGTGATCTGGTACAACAGATACAGCGCCGGGTTGTTACTGCCCGGCGCTACCCAGCTGAGAATAATTACCGCCAGCAGGGCGAAGAAATACACGTTTACTACCAGGGCCAGCAAGCCGATGACGGCCCAGACAAACAGCACAAGGGGGTTTGGTATGCCGATACCGTTGAGCATGAGAATGGCAACGATACCGAGGATCTGCAGCACTATGGCCAGTATCAGGGAAGCGAAATCGAGTCCGCCAAACCCCGGGACCACTCGCCGCATAGGTATCACCAGCGGATTGGTGACCTTCACCAGAAACTGACTGATGGGGTTGTAGAAATCGGCTTTGACCAACTGCAGGATAAACCGCAGCAGCATGGCCAGCAGGTAGAGACTGAGGGCGGTCTGTATTAAATAACCGGCTATTTCATTGAACGCTGTCACGCGGGTATCTCCTTTATCCCATATCCCGGGCCAGGTCGGCAGCCCGCGTTGCGGCGGCTTGCATTGCCCGCCCGATGATCTGGTGCAGGCCGTCGCGCTCAAAACTTGCCACGGCGGCCTCGGTGGTGCCGCCCGGGCTGGTGACCCGGCGGCGCAATTCGGCCAGGTCTGCATCGCTTTCTATGGCCATGCGGGCTGCCCCCAGCGCTGTGTGTTGTGCCATGGCAGTGGCTGTATCCCGGTCCAGACCGAGCTCAGTGCCGGCTTCGATCATGGATTCCATAAATAGAAAGAAATAGGCCGGGCCACTGCCCGACAAGGCAGTAATAGCATCCAGCGCCCCTTCACTGGGGACCCAGTGGACGATGCCGACAGCCTCCAGAATGGTCTGCGCATACTGGCGTTGGGTCTCGTTTACCCGAGCGCTGGCATACAATGCACTGGCGCCACAGCCGAGCAGGGCGGGCGTATTGGGCATGCAGCGCACCAGGGCGGTTTGTCGGCCCAGTCGCTTGGCCATGCTGTCGATCGTAATTCCTGCCGCGATGGAGATGACCAGCGCGCCGGCTTCGGTGACGGCGGGAGCAATGCTGTCCAGAGCGGGCGCCATTATCTGGGGTTTTACAGCCAGCATCACCACGTCGGCGCCGTCCACGGCCGCGGCGTTGTCGGCAAACACTTGCACCGGGGCAATCGTGCGGAGTTTATCCAGACTGTCGGGAATGGGGTCGGCGGCGCGAATAGCGTCCGCGGGATGACCGCTCTCCAGGAGTCCGCCGATGATGCTGCTGGCCATATTGCCGGCGCCGATGAATGCGATGTTCGGGGTGCTCAAGAAATAAACTCCAGGGCTGACTGCAGAGGCCGGTTGTTGCGGCGGCGCCGAAATTACGAAGCGGCAGTATACACGCCGCCGGCGGCCAAAATCATCCGCGAGGACCGAAGATGTCGGTCCCCACACGCACGATAGTGGCGCCCTCAGCAATGGCGGTCTCCAGGTCCTGTGACATGCCCATCGAAAGTGTATCCAGTTGTGGCAGGTTCAATCCAGCCATGGCCTCGCGCAGACGAGCAAAAGCCTCCCGCTGCTCTTCAGCCCGGCCTGTTGCTGCAGGGATTGCCATCAGGCCGCGCAATTGCAGGCGCGGCAGTGCCATAACGTCTGATGCCAGTTCAGCCAGCGCTTCCGGGGCAAGGCCTGACTTGCTCTGCTCGCCGGAAATATTGACCTGCAGACAAAGCTGCAGGGGCGGTAAAGTCTCCGGTCGCTGATCGCTCAGGCGCCTGGCAATTTTCAGGCGATCTACGCTGTGCACCCAGTGAAAGCGCTCGGCGATGGCACGGGTTTTGTTGGATTGGATTGGGCCGATGAAATGCCAGCAAAGGTCGAGATCATCCAGTTGGGAGATCTTATCGAGGGCTTCCTGAAGATAATTTTCGCCAAACTGCGTCAGGCCCAGCTTTGCCGCTGTGCGGATATCGTTGGCCGGCCGCGTTTTGCTGACTGCGAGAACCATTACATCCGCCGGGTCACGCTGGCTTTTCTGGGCCGCCCGGCTTACTCTCTGGACCACTTTTGCTATATTGTCGGAAAGGTGTCGCTCGCTCATAAACTGCATGGTAGCCGAAGCGGGGGTGGCGAAGCGATACCGAAATATCAGGGCAACAGAATAACAGGCGACGGCGCAGTGCGGTCGCCATCAAACCGGAGCTGCCCGTGACTGGCGGTTGCGGACCGCCAGGGGAGGGGGATCGGTGGATATAACAGAACTGCTTGCGTTCAGCGCCAAACAGGGGGCGTCTGATCTGCACCTGTCGGCCGGACTGCCGCCAATGATTCGTGTCGACGGCGATGTGCGTCGTATCAACCTGCCGCCGATGGAGCACAAGCAGGTTCACGATCTCATCTATGACATCATGAACGATAAACAGCGCAAGGATTACGAAGAGTTTCTGGAGACTGATTTCTCATTCGAAGTGCCGGGGGTGGCCCGTTTTCGGGTCAATGCATTCAACCAGAACCGCGGCTCCGGCGCGGTGTTCCGCACCATTCCTTCCAAGGTACTGACGATGGAAGATCTGGGCATGGGGCAAGTGTTTCGCGACATTTCGATGATGCCTCGCGGTCTGGTGCTGGTCACCGGCCCCACCGGCTCCGGTAAGTCCACCACGCTTGCAGCAATGATGGATTACATCAACGATAACAAGTATGAGCACGTACTGACCATCGAAGACCCCATCGAATTCGTACACGAGAGCAAGAAATGCCTGGTGAACCAGCGCGAAGTTCACCGCGACACCCTGGGCTTTTCCGAAGCGCTGCGCTCGGCGCTGCGCGAAGACCCGGATATCATTCTGGTAGGTGAAATGCGGGACCTGGAGACCATCCGGCTGGCGCTGACCGCCGCGGAGACCGGGCACCTGGTGTTCGGCACCCTGCACACTACTTCGGCGGCCAAAACGGTGGATCGGATTGTGGATGTATTCCCGGCGGCAGAAAAATCCATGGTGCGTTCGATGCTGTCGGAATCATTGCAAGCGGTGGTGTCACAAACGCTGATGAAGCGCGCTACCGGTGGCCGGGTGGCGGCACATGAGATCATGAGAGGCACCTCCGCGATTCGCAACCTGATTCGCGAAGACAAGGTTGCCCAGATGTATTCCGCCATCCAGACTGGTCAGGCGCTGGGCATGCAAACCATGGATCAGTGCCTGCACGAGATGGTGGAAAAGCGAATCATCACGCGCGATGTAGCGCGCGAGAAAGCGCGTATGCCGGAGAATTTCTAATAACCTTTGTTCCGATGAATCGGGCAGCCAGACAGGGAGGCGGTGGCCATGAAAATTGAAGACTTGCTCCATCGTGTTGTCAAGGAGGGGGCGTCGGACGGCTTTATTACGGCCGGGGCTGCTCCCAGCATCAAGGTGGACGGACAACTCTACCCGATCGCCGAACAATGCCTGAGTGCGGAGGAAGCTCGCGCCCTGGTACTGTCTACTATGAACGAAGAGCAGCAGCGCGATTTCCAGCAACACAACGAATGTAACTTTGCCCTGTCCACTGGCGATCTCGGCCGGTTCCGGGTCAGCGCCTTTGTCCAGCGTGGCAGTTACGGCCTGGTGTTGCGCCGAATCCAGACTTATATTCCGCGTATCGAAGAGCTTGGACTGCCGCCGATTGTAAACGAGCTGGCAATGACCAAGCGGGGGCTGGTTATCTTTGTCGGCGCTACCGGTACCGGCAAAACCACTTCCCTGGCCAGTATGGTGGGGCACCGCAATCGCAACAGCCGCGGTCACATTATCAGCATCGAGGACCCCATTGAATTTTTACACGAGCATGCGGGCTGCATCATTACCCAGCGCGAAGTGGGGGTAGATACCGAGACTTTCGATGTCGCGCTGAAGAACTCCCTGCGGCAGGCGCCGGATGTGATTCTGATCGGCGAAGTGCGCTCCGCAGATACCATGAGTCAAGCGCTGGCCTTTGCTGAAACCGGTCACCTGTGCCTCTGTACCCTGCACGCCAACAACGCCAACCAGGCGCTCGACCGGATCCAGAGTTTTTTCCCCGCCGAATTGCACGCCCAGGTATGGATGGACCTGTCTTTGAACCTGAAGGCGATGGTGGCGCAGCAGTTGCTGCCCCGCAAAGATGGCAAGGGACAGACCCCGGTGGTCGAGGTATTGCTGAATTCGCCACTGGTACAGGATTACATCCGCAAGGGTGAGGTGCATCTGATCAAGGATGTAATGGCCAAGTCGACCGAACTCGGGATGCAGACCATCGATCAGTCGCTGTTCGAAGCCTATAAACAGGGCCTCATCAGTTCTAATGATGCAATTCGTTACGCCGATTCGGCGAACGACGTGCGCCTGCTGATCAAGATGCACGAGCGCGGCCAGCACGCGATGGATGACATTCAGGAACTGAGTTACGACGAGGCTGACAAGCGCGGCCCATTCAACCGTTCAACCACTAGCCGCTGATCGCTTGCGCCCGCAGCCAGGTTTGCAGGATCAGCTCTGCGGCGTAACTGTCGATGGGCCGGGCTTTGTAATCTCCCCGGTGCCCCAATTCGCGCAGCTGTTCCTTGGCTTCAAAACTGCTCAGACGTTCATCGGTCATTGCGATTGGTAGACCGAAGCGGCCGTGCAGACGGCGCGCAAACTTGTTGGCGCGCCGGCTCAATTCACTGGCGCTATCGTCCATGTTCAGCGGTTCGCCAATGACCAGTAAATCCGGTTGCCACTCCCCGATCAGGCTTTCAATCGCCGACCATTCCGGTACGCCGTCCCGGGCATTCACGGTGGTGAGCGGCTGGGTCGTACCGAGCACACAATTGCCCACCGCCACGCCAATCTGACGCAAGCCGTAGTCGAAGGCCATGACGGCCCTGGGGGATTTGTGGGACAAACCGCTCAGGCGTGACCCGCCTGGACGGATATTAGATTCATATCAATGCCCAACTGCGCCGCGGCGGCGGCAAGGCGCCGTTCGTGTGGTGTGGCAAAGATAATGTCGCTGTCGGCCGGCAATGTAAGCCAGCTGTTTTCGGCCAGTTCCTGTTCCAGTTGTCCGGCGGTCCATCCAGCATAACCCAGCGCGATCAGGTACTCGCGCGGGCCCTTGCGTGCCGCAATTGCCCGCAAAATATCCCGCGACGTGGTCAGTGACACCGCGTCGGTGACTTTAATACTGGCCTCCCAGCGGGTCGCGGGATCGCGGTGCAATACAAAACCGTGATCGATCTGCACCGGCCCGCCTGCCATCACTGGCAGTTCGCTGAAATCGCTGGTGGCTTCGATTTGCAGGTGATCGAAAATCTCGCCAACGCTGAGATCCAGCGGCTGGTTGATGACGATGCCCATGGCGCCGCTTTCACCGTGTTCACAGATGTAGGTAATACTCTGGGAAAAAATGCCCTCCGACAAACTGGGCATGGCCAGTAGGAAGTGGTCCCGAAGACAGTCGCTGCTGCGGGATATGTTGGCGGTATGGGACAGCGGCATTGCGGTGTGGTCGGAACCTCGGCGAATTCAATGTGGCTTGTGTTGTAGCAACATCCTAGCCTGAGCTTAGCCGGTTTTCCTGGAATTGCCACGTGCGAATGATCTCCACCCGATCGGCAGTAGCGCGCAACTCCGGTGGGAAAGGCGCGTAGGGCGCGGCCATGCGTACAATTTTGATGGCGGCTTCATCCAGCATGGCGTAACCCGAGGAAGACAGAACGCGAATGTCTTCCAGTTGACCGTTGTAATGGATCACCACCAGCAGGCGCAGGCTGCCGTAAATACTGTAGCGCACAGATGCTTCCGGATAGTATTGATTGCCCACCGCCTCGACCCGCTGGCGCCAGTCATTCAGGTAGGCGGCGTCCGTGGCCGCACGGGTCGACAACGAGGTGAGGCGGCGCACCCGGGGCATATTGGAGTAGGCGTGAGACTGTTCATCGAGCGTCGCTTCGAGGTTGGCCAGCTTCTCGGCCAACTGGTCGACCTCGGGGCTGATGCCTAGCAGCGAGGTGTCCTGCAACAGCGATTCGGCCTGCTCTCGCACCGCCAGTCGCTCGGACTCGGCGCTGGTGGTCAGATGGCGCTCGCCGAGCTGCGTGCTCTGGCGTTGGTGACGGCGAGTCCGTTGCTGTTGTGACGTCACTGGCATGGCCATGGCGGAACTGGGCTGGGTGCTGATATCGGCCTGCTCCGATTCGTCGCCACTGCCCGCCTGGTTGACCTGGGCAAAATGGGTGGCTTGATCCGGTGCTGCCGCAGCCGGCTGATAGGCCAGGGTAACGTCGATCTGGGATCGGTATTGACTGTCACTGCTGGCTTCAAAAGACACGCCCAGAATCAGAGCGCAGTGCAGAAGCAATGCGACCACCAGCGCCCGCTTTAGCCGCTGGTCCGGATGCCCTGTAGCGATATAGTACACCCCGCTATGACTTTTTTATCTCGGTTGTAGCTCCTGCGCTATACAATCCATCAGTTGCGCCCCGATGTCCAGATTGAACTGGTCATTGATCTCGCGCACGCAGGTCGGACTGGTGACATTGATTTCGGTCAGGTAGTCACCGATCACGTCCAGGCCTACAAACATCAACCCACGCTTCCGCAGAGAGGGGCCGACCTGTTCGGCGATCCAGCGATCGCGGTCGGACAGATGCTGGGCCCGCCCGGTGCCGCCCGCCGCCAGGTTGCCCCGCGTCTCACCCTGGGGTGGAATGCGCGCCAGACTGTAGGGTACCGGCTCGCCGTTGAGCATCAGGATGCGTTTGTCGCCGTCAACGATCTCGGGTAAATAGCGCTGCGCCATGATCGAGTATTTGCCGTGCCCGGTGAGTGTTTCCAGAATCACGCTGAGATTGGGGTCGCCGGGTTTGACCCGGAAGATGGAAGTGCCACCCATGCCGTCCAGCGGTTTGAAAATCACATCCTCCTGCTCTTTGTAGAAAGCTTTCAGGAGCGCAGGGTCAGCGCTGACCAGTACCGGCGGACAGCACTGGGGAAACTGGGTAGCAAACACTTTCTCGTTGCAGTCACGCAGGCTGTGGCAACGGTTGACGATCAGTGTGCCCTGGCGTTCGGCAGCTTCGAGGATGTAGGTGTTGTAAATAAATTCGTTGTCGAAGGGCGGATCCTTACGCATCAGGATGACGTCGAGTTCCGCCAGCGCCCGGTCCTCGCTGGCTTGCAGCTGGTACCAGCACTGCGGGTCGCGAAAGACCGCGACAGGGGCCATCCTCCCGCGGGCCTCACCCTGGGCCAGGTAGAGGTTGGCAGGCTCCATGTAGTAGAGCTCCCAGTCGCGGTCCTGGGCGGCCCACAACAGGGCCAGGGTGGTGTCTTTCTTGTAACTGATGTTGGCGATGGGGTCCATCACCACGCCGAGCTTGATCGTCATGGCTGCTGTCCGGGCTGGGGAAGTAGGGCGTTCGCTAAAGTACGCAATGCGGCTGGGCTGTGCAAGCGCCGGCGCTCAGGCCTCGGCCCAGCTCGCCGGCACCCGTATCGCCAGCAGTTCCCCCGTGGCGCAGACTTCGCCATTGACGCTGAGCGAGCAGGTGACCCGGGTTTTGCGCGCGCCGGCCTCTACCACCCGGGCATCCAGCACCAGGGGGCCGGCGATCGGCGTGGCCTTCAGGTAACTCACGTTCAGGGAACCGGTCACGTAGAGAATATTGTCGCCTTCGCCAATGGCGCGACCCTCGCGATCGTAGGCTTCTGCGGTGGCGGTGCAGATACTGTGACAATCGATCAGCGAGGCGATCAGTCCGCCATACACATAGTTTGGCGAGCCGGCGCAGTGCCAGGGTTCGGGGGTGAACTGACACAGGCCGCGCTCCCCGTTCCAGTCACTCTTGATGTGGTGGCCGTGAGGGTTGTCGGCACTGCAGCCAAAGCAGTGGTTGCCCCGAATCTGGTCCTGGATAAACGTCACAGCGGTTCCTTGTCTATTGTTCGGGGTTCATGTCACCCCAGCGGGATTGCAGGATCGCAATGGCCGCCAGTGGTGCGGTTTCGGTACGCAAAATACGCGGACCCAGGGTCAGGGCCTCAAAGCCGGCCGCGAGGTCGGCGTCAATTTCCGCGTCACCCAGGCCCCCTTCCGGCCCCACCGCCAGAGCCACACTCTGTGGCACGGACTGCCCGCTGGCGGCGGCACTGGCTCGGTGATGCAGCACAAAGCGTCGCTCTGCCTGGCAGCTTTGCAGCCAGTGGCCCAGGTCAGTGGGTGTTTCGAGTTGGGGCAATCGATTGCGGCCGCACTGCTCACAGGCACTGACAATAACCTGTTGCCAGTGCTGTTGCTTCTTTTGTGCACGCTCACCCTTGAGCTTCACTTCGGTGCGCTCGGTAAACAGCGGCACCAGGCGGCCGACACCCAGCTCGGTCGCTTTCTGCAATACCCAGTCCATGCGATCACCGCGGGAGATGCCGATGCCAAGCTCCACCGCCAGCGGCGACTCGAGGTCACGCTCTTCCCGGGCACCGAGAGCGACGGTGACTGCGCGCTTGTCTGCAGCGACGATCGTGGCGGGGTACTCAAAGCCACTGCCATCGAACAGGCGCAACGGCTGGCCCACCGTCATGCGCAACACGCGCGCAATATGGGCACTGGAGCCGGGTTCCAGCTGCAGTTCCTGTTGCGATGCCAGTGGCTGGGTTGTGTAGATTCGGGGATTGCGCATAGGCGGGGCCGCTTGATCAGAGGCCCAGATTATTGCGTATGGCGCGGGTCGGTTCCACCTGGTTCATGGTGTAGAAATGAATCCCCGGCGCGCCGCTGTCGAGCAGGGTCTGGCACAACTGTGAAACCACCTCGACACCGAATTTGCGAATGCTGTCCTGGTCGTCGCCGTAACCTTCAATCCGCTGGCAGATCCAGCGCGGAATTTCGGCGCCGCAATTGCGCGAGAAGCGCGCCAGATTGGCGAAGTTGGTGATTGGCATGATGCCGGCGAAAATCGGCTTGTCGATGCCGGCAGCGGCGCACTGGTCGAGGAAGTAGAAGTACGACTCAACGTTGTAAAAATACTGGGTGATCGCGCTGTCGGCCCCGGCGTCGAGTTTGCCCTTGAGATAACGGATATCGGCATCGTAGCTGTCGGCCTGGGGGTGGATCTCCGGGTACGCCGCGACTTCGATGTGGAAGTGATCGCCGCTGTGCCGGCGCACGAACTCGACCAGTTCGTTGGCATACACCAGCTGCCCGAGTCCGCCCATGCCCGAGGGAATATCGCCGCGCAGTGCCACCAGGCGTTTCACGCCCAGCTCCTGGTAGCGATTCAACAAGTCTGTGATGGCGCTTTCGTCGTCGCCACCAAAACTGAGGTGCGGCGCGACATCGGCGCCGAGCCCGCGAATTGCGGCCACGGTGTCGAAGGTGTTGTCGCGAGTGGAGCCACCGGCACCATAGGTGACGGAGAAGAAGTCCGGCCCCAGTTCCTGCAGGGCGGGGGTGATTTTTTCCAGCAGTTTGATCTTTCCTTCCGGTGTTTTGGGAGGGAAGTATTCAAAGCTGATTCTTGGTTTTATATTGGCCATGTTTTGACTCGAATGCGTTTTGTATAAGAATTTGAGTTGTATTTCCGGTTAGGGATTAGTGTTTTTTGCCAGGACCATACATCGAGCATCAGAGGATGC
>Ga0115567_10006052_pt1 | contig 11633 bp, 16 predicted proteins | sample COGITO_mtgs_1204_2_FD_88679 | JGI IMG/M metagenome (GOLD analysis project Ga0115567, IMG submission 88679) | Pelagic marine microbial communities from North Sea - COGITO_mtgs_120412 | ecosystem: Environmental > Aquatic > Marine > Epipelagic | place: Germany:Helgoland, sampling site Kabeltonne...
GCCACCGGCGCGGGCGGCGGCGCCGGGTTCGCGGGGGACACGTCGACGAAATCCACCGGATTGGTCGTGCAGGCGCCCAGCAGCGCAACGACCGCCACAGTGGCCACGGCCCTCAAAACCCTGTCGAACGTCATCTCTCGGTCCACTCCATGATCGGCTTCGGGCATCAGCGCCCTCGGCAGGTTCCCCCGGTGAAGGTCGCCATCCCGGCATCCTCGTCGATGACGAAGGCGCCCTCCATCGCATCCAGCCGCGCCTCCAGCGGCACCAGCATCGCCTCGCCTGCGGGTCCGTCCACCGGCATGTCCAGCTCCGCGCCCACCGCGCGCGCCAGATCGGCGAACAGCGCATCGGCGTCGCCGGTGTCGAGCGTGCAGCCCAGCGTCTCGATCGCCGCCGTCAGGGCTGCGTCGAAGACCTGCGGCGGCATCATCCCGAGCCGCCGGATCGCCGCGGCCTCCCGTTCCGTCAGGTCCGCCGTCACCGACGCGGCCGCGTCAACCTCGTCCGAGGTCACGAAAGGCTGACAGGAGCCAAGCCGCCATGCCGCGCCCTCGTAGGGTTCGATCCCGCACAGGAACTGCCGTCCACCACTGCGGACGAGCGCGTTCCCGTCGCCCAGCATTTGCTCGATCTCGTAGCCCTCGCCCGGCTCGATCCGCGGCAGGCCCTGCGCCGCCGCCCCGACAGGCAGCGACACCAGCAACGCCGCGGCGACGCCCTTCACCTGTCGATCTCGCCGAAAACGACGTCCATCGTCCCGATGATCGCCGCCACATCGGCAAGCTGGTGGCCAACCGTGACATGATCCATCGCCTGCAGATGCAGGTATCCCGGTGCGCGCAGCTTGGCGCGGTAGGGCTTGTTGGTGCCGTCGGCGACCAGATAGACGCCGAACTCGCCCTTGGGCGCCTCGACGGCGGCATAGACCTCTCCGGCGGGCACGTGGAACCCTTCGGTATAAAGCTTGAAGTGATGGATCAGCGCCTCCATCGAGGTCTTCATCTCGCCGCGCGACGGCGGCGTCATCTTGCCACGTGCCATGACGTCGCCCTTCTCGACCCGCAGCTTGGCGCAGGCCTGACGGATGATGTGGGTCGATTCGCGCATCTCGGCCATGCGGCACAGATAACGGTCGTAGCAATCGCCGTTCTTGCCGACGGGGATCTTGAATTCGAACTCGTCGTAACACTCGTAGGGCTGCGCCCGGCGCAGATCCCAAGCGAGGCCCGATCCACGCACCATGACGCCCGAGAATCCCCATTCCTGGATTTCCTCCTCGGTGACGACACCGATATCGGCGTTGCGCTGCTTGAAGATGCGGTTCTCCGTCAGCAGTCCGTCGATATCGTCGAGCAGGGCGGGGAATGTCTGCGCCCAGGTGTCGATATCCTCGATCAGCTGGTCGGGCAGATCCTGATGCACACCGCCGGGCCGGAAATACGCCGCGTGCAGCCGCGCGCCGCAGGCGCGTTCGTAAAACACCATCAGCTCTTCGCGCGCCGTGAACCCCCACAGCGGCGGCGTCAGCGCACCGACGTCGAGCGCCTGCGTCGTGACGTTCAGCAGATGGCTCAGGATGCGGCCGATCTCGCAATACAGCACCCGGATCAGGCTGGCGCGCCGCGGCACCTCGGTCCCCGTCAGACGCTCGATCGCCAGACACCAGGCATGTTCCTGGTTCATCGGCGCGACATAGTCGAGGCGGTCGAAATACGGCAGGTTCTGCAGGTAGGTCCGGCTCTCCATCAGCTTTTCGGTGCCGCGATGCAGCAGGCCGATATGCGGATCGCAGCGCTCGACGATCTCTCCGTCCAGCTCCAGCACCAGCCGTAGAACCCCGTGCGCCGCAGGGTGTTGCGGGCCGAAGTTGATGTTGAAGTTGCGGATCTTCTGCTCGTCCGTGCGCGCGTCGGTCGTGCCGTCGTCGTAGCGGTTCACGCGAATGTCGCCGTCCATCATGTGCGCTCCACAGTCAGTTCCTTGTCGGGCCACGGAAGTATCGCAATTAACCAAAGCAGGACGATCATTCCCACTAGAGGCACCGTGCACAATGCTATCCAGATGCGCGGCATGCCTATACGTCGCAAAAGGAAATAAATCGGGGTCGCCGTTATCACGATCAACGCGACAGCGACGCTAAAGACCTGAGACAGAAAGACTGGATCGCTCATTCCGCCCCCTCCTTGGCCTTCTCGTCGCCGGGCATGACGTATTTCGCGCCCTCCCACGGCGACAGGAAATCGAACTGGCGGTATTCCTGGACCAGGCTGACCGGCTCGTAGATCACCCGCTTCTGCACCTCGTCGTAGCGCACCTCGGTATAGCCCGTCGTCGGGAAATCCTTGCGAAGCGGATGCCCCCGGAACCCGTAATCGGTCAGGATGCGCCGCAGGTCCGGGTGGCCCGAGAACAGCAGGCCGAACATGTCGAACACCTCGCGCTCGAACCAGTTGGCGCTGGGATGGGTGCCGATGATCGACGGCACCAGATCCTCCTCGCGCGCCTGCAGCTTCAGTCGGATGCGGTGGTTCCGGTACATGCTGAGGAAATGGTAGACCACGTCGAACCGTTTGGCCCGGCCGGGATAATCGACCGCGGTGACGTCGATCAGGCTCGAGAACTGGCACGAGGCGTCCGACTTCAGGAACTCCACCAGGCCCGCGATGTTGCTCAGCGCCACGTGCATGGTCAGCTCACCGTTCACGACCTCCCACGACAGGATGCAGTCGGTGCGCCGCGCCTCGATATGGCGGCCCAGCTCGTTCAGTGCCTCGGTCATCGGCAACCCCTTTTCCTAGCGGACGATCGTCCCCGTCCGCCGCATCTTGCGCTGCAATTGCAGGATACCGTAGAGCAGCGCCTCGGCCGTCGGCGGGCAACCGGGGACGTAGATGTCCACGGGCACGATCCGGTCGCATCCGCGCACCACCGAATAGCTGTAATGGTAATACCCGCCGCCATTGGCGCACGATCCCATGCTGATGACATAGCGCGGCTCGGGCATCTGGTCATAGACCTTCCGCAGCGCCGGCGCCATCTTGTTGGTCAGCGTTCCGGCCACGATCATCAGGTCTGACTGGCGCGGGCTCGCGCGCGGCGCCGTGCCGAACCGTTCCACGTCATAGCGCGGCATCGAGGTGTGCATCATCTCGACCGCGCAACACGCCAGCCCGAACGTCATCCAGTGCAGCGACCCGGTGCGCGCCCAGTTGACGATGTCTGCCGTCGACGTGACCAGGAACCCCTTGTCCGTCAGGTCGCGGTTGAGCTGTTGCGTCGTGACCTCGCGGTCGGCTCCGGCGGTGTTCGCCCCTGCCATCACTCCCATTCCAGCGCCCCCTTTTTCCATTCGTAGGCGAAGCCGATCGTCAGCACCGCCAGAAACACCATCATCGACCAGAACGCGACCATGCTGATATCGGCGAAGGCGACGGCCCAGGGAAACAGGAACGCGACCTCCAGGTCGAAGATGATGAACAGGATCGCCACGAGGTAGAACCGCACGTCGAACTTCATCCGCGCGTCGTCGAAGGCGTTGAACCCACATTCGTAGGCGCTGACCTTCTCGGGGTCGGGGTTGCGGACCGCGAGCACGACGGCGGCCATGATCAGGATGATACCCAGCGCAATCGCGAGACCCAGGAAGATCATGATCGGCATGTAGTTTCGCAGCAGATCGTCCATCGGCGGCACCCTTTCGACACGGCGCGCACCCTCGCGCGTCCTTGCACCGGACTTAACCCCCGCCCCGCGGGGGGTCAACGGGCACACGGCGTCGCAGGGGGGCGGGGCCTACCCCTCCATCCGGCCGACATCGCGCAGCTGCACCGTGCGCCGCGCGGTCATCGCCAACGCGCAGCTCGCCGAGACGACGCTGCGGATCGTCCCGCCCTGGAACGCAGCGTAGTTCAGTGCACATTCGGCATCGCGGAACGCGATCCACGCCCGCTGCGCCTCGACCAGCGCGTCCTCGATCGGCAGGGCGGCGTTGCCCTCCGTCCTGTCGCGCTCGGCGAACCGTGCGCGCGTCTCGCGGTAGGTCTGGTTCAGCAGCCTGTCCCAGACCTCGGTCTCGGTGGCGATGCAGGTGACGATGTCGGGCGTCGCGACCACGTCGTTCTTGCGCTGGCATTCGTTCGACGCGTCCCCGGCGCAATCGGGCGCCCCCTGCCCGTCCCAACCGGCGAAACACGCCTCGACCGCGCCCGCATCCACCGTCAGCGCGCCCTGCGCCACCGCCCCCTGCGGCGCGATCAGCACGAGCGCCGCCAGTCTCCAGATCGTCCGTCTCATGTCTCCGGTCCTCCTTCCAGATTCAGCGCGGCGCCGTCCGGCCCGATGAAATAGCGCGCGTATCCACCCCCTGGATGCGCGCATTCGATCCGCATCCAGACCTCGTCGCGCCGGTCGGGCACGCCGACGCAGTCGGTGACCCGCGCCCCGTCGCCCACCGCCGCGACATAAAGCGCCGCGTAATGCGCGATCACCTCGCCCTCATTCAGGGGGCGCGACAGGCTCCACCCCAGATAGGCCGCCGCCGCCGCCATCACGACGACCGTCGGCACCCAGATCCGCCTCATGTCCCCAGTTCCTTCTTCAACCCGTCCATCTCCCGCTCGAGAAAGAAGCTGATCGCGGACCGGATCAGCACCAGAAGCCCCAGGAACAGAAGATCCGACAGTTTCAGGGTCAGTGCCGTGTGCACGATGTCGGACACGATCAGCAGTTCGAGACTTGCGAGGATATAGCGCCCCAGTTCCATCCGCTCGCGGTTCATCGCCCGCACGCGCGCGCCCGCGTCGTGCGCGATCTCTCCGCGCACGCAGCCCCAGACGAACCGCACGGCCCCCAGCATCAGGATCGCGATCGCGAACAGATCGAACACCGCCGACACGATCTCGAGCGCCTCGACCAGCCATGGCACATATTGATGCAGCACCCCGCCCTGATCCTCGCCGCCGTCCAGCCAGTCGTTCATCCGTCATCTCCTCGGGTTCGCCATCGTTCGGCGCCCGGACAGGCCGCGTCAACCCGCGCGCACCAGCACGAAAGACCGTCCCGGCACGCCATCATCGCCTCGAACGCCCGGTTCGATCCCGACAGAGCCAAACGGCCGATCGTGCGGCCATCCGTCGACCGCGCCGTCAGCACTGTCCCCGCGGCCAACGCACCGACGCACCGACGCACATCCCCGTTGCCCGGAAATCGCCCATGTCCACCATCACCGATGGCCAGATCGGACGTGCCGTTCATCGTGAACCCCTCGCCGTCGATCTCGACGCGGAAGGTGACGGCGGCGCGCGGAAACTTCCTTGCCGTCTTCATCGTCGCCTCCGGAATTAACTGAACAATGTTCAATAGCTACTCCGGCGGCCTGCCCCCGGTCAACTCGGCGCGCGGTCCGGTATTCCCCACCTCCTGCCACACCGCGCCCACGGCATCGCGCACGATCCCCGCGATCACGGCGCAATCCTCGACCGTGAAGGTCGGCGGCAGCCGCATGTCGAGGATCGCCGCCAGCACCGCGTCCGTCGCGGGCAGGTCCGGCACCGGCGCATAGCGCCACGACGAATAGCGAGAGGTAAAGCCCACGGGCTCCTGCGCGCCGAACCACTTCAGCTCCACCCCCCGGTTCAGGCAGCGGGCCACGACATCGCGCACCGCGTCGTCCGGCCAGTCCGGCAGCAGGAACTGGAACGAGCTCGGCACGAACCCCTCGCGCGGATCGCGCTCGATGATCCGAAGCCCGGGCACGCCCCGCAGGTCCGCCTCCATCGCCGCGTAAAGCGCGCGCCACCGCGCCGCCCGCTCCGGCAGGGTCCGCAGTTGCGGGCGCAGGATCGCGGCGCGCAGGTTGTCCATCCGCCCCGACACGTTCGGCGTCTGATATCGCAGATCGACAAAGGTCTCGGGCGGGGGGGCGGCGCGGTGGCGGCCATACATCATGTAGCTGCCCGACAGCACGATCGCGCGCGCCATCGCGTCCGCGTCGTCCGACACCACGAACCCGCCCTCGCCCGAATTGGCATGCTTGTAGGTCTGCGTGGAATAGCATCCCATCGTCCCGAACCGCCCCGAGGGCACGCCGTCCCAGGTGGCCCCCATCGTATGCGCGCAATCCTCGATCACCGGAACGCCCGCCGCGTCGCAGATCGCCATGACGGCGCCCATGTCGCAGATATGCCCGCGCATGTGGCTCAGCAGCAGCGCGGCGCAGCCCTCCACCTTGTGCGCCAGATCGCCCGCGTCGATTACCAGCGCGTCCGTCACCTCGACATAGACCGGGGTGGCCCCGACCGCCGCGATCGCCCCCGGCACCGGCGCCAGCGTGAACGCGTTCGTCGCCACCCGCATGCCCGGCCCGATGCCCAGCGCGCGCAGGGCCGTGGTCATCGCCACGCCCCCCGACGCCACCGCAAGGCAGTATTTCGCCCCGACCAGCTCCGCGAACTCCTCCTCCAGCAGCGCCGTCTCGGCGATCTCGTCGCCATCGGTGTTGTAGCGGTGCAGCCGCCCCGACCGCATCACCCGGACCGCGGCCTCGATCGCGTCCTCGGGGATCGGCTCCTGCTGGGTAAAGCTGCCGGTGAACCGCGCGGTCACAGCGCCAGCGCCTCGACCGCGTCGAACAGGTCGTCGTGATGTCCGATCACCACGTCGGGCGACAGCGACAGCACGTCGCCCTCGCCGGGGCCGAAATCCACCAGGATGCACGGCACCCCCGCCGCCCGCGCGGTGTCGAGATCGGTCACCGTGTCCCCGATCAGGCAGGCCCGCGCGGGATCGCCGCCCGCCCGGCGCACCGCCTCGCGGAACGGTTCGGCATCGGGCTTGCGCGTGGCCAGCGTGTCGGCCCCGATCATCGACGCAAACGTATTCCTCACGCCCATCCGCGTCAGCAGCGTCTCGGCCAGCCCCTCGGGCTTGTTGGTGCAGATGCCGACCGCGTATCCGGCGCCCGCCAGCCGCGCGATCGCCTCCATCGCGCCGGGATAGATGGTCGTGTGCCGGTCGATCGACTTGCCATAGGCCTCGAGGACCGCGCGGTAGTTGTCCTCGACCTCCGGCTCTCCGAACTGCCCCGCCCGCGCGAACCCGGCGCGCAGCATCGCCTTGCCGCCCTTGACCGCCACGCCGCGGTCCTCGTCGCGGTCTCGGTCCAGCACATCGCCGAGGCCCAGCGCCGAAAAGCACACGTTGGCCGCGTCGATCAGGTCACCGCTCGTGTCCATCAGCGTGCCGTCGAGGTCGAAGATCACGGTCCGCATGGCGGCCCCCCACTGGTTGCGTCCCTTGGGTAGCAGTTGGAAACCGAAAGTGAAGGGGCGTCGACTTGCGGCGAAGCCGCGCATGTGGTGCAAGGCTCTCAAAAAAGGGGCCGCAGCATGACCGTCAACCTCATCGTCCTCGCGGCCGGGCAAGGCAGCCGGATGAACTCCGATACGCCCAAGGTGCTGCACGAGATCGCGGGCGCGCCGCTCCTGCACCACGCGCTCACGGCCGGCGCGGCGCTGAACCCGTCGCGCATCGTCGTGGTCACCGGGACGGGTGGCGATGCCGTCGCGGCCTCGGCGGCCGACTGGCACGAGGGCACCGCGACCGTCCGGCAGGACGAACAGAACGGCACCGGCCACGCCGTCCTCTGCGCCGCCCCCGCGCTCGAGGGCGCCACCGGCGACGCGCTCGTCCTCTACGGCGACACGCCGCTGATCCGCCCCGAGACGCTCGCGGCAATGCAGGCCGCGCGGCTGACCTGCGACATCGTCGTGCTCGGCTTCGACGCCGCCGATCCGGGCCGCTACGGCCGCCTCGTGACCACCGGCGACCGGCTCGACGCGATCGTCGAATGGAAAGACGCGGATGAGGCCACCCGCACCATATCCCTGTGCAATTCCGGCGTCGTCATGGCCGACACCGCGACGCTGTTCTCGCTGCTGGGCGACGTCTCGTGCGACAATGCGGCGGGCGAATACTACCTCACCGACATCGTCGCCATCGCCCGCGCGCGCGGCCTGACCGCGAGCGTCGTCCGCTGCCCCGAATCCGAAACGCTGGGGATCAACACGCGCACGGAACTCGCCCGCGCCGAACACGCCTTCCAGACCCGCGCCCGCGCGGATGCGCTGACCAACGGCGTCACCCTGACTGCGCCCGACACCGTGCATTTCGCCCACGACACCCATATCGGCCGCGACGCCATCGTCGAGCCGAACGTCGTCTTCGGCCCCGGCGTCACCGTGGAATCCGGCGCCCGCATCCGCGCCTTCTCCCACCTCGAAGGCTGTCACGTCTCGCGGGGGGCCACGGTCGGCCCCTACGCCCGCCTGCGCCCCGGCGCGGAGCTGTCCGAGGACGTCCACATCGGCAACTTCGTCGAGATCAAGAACGCACGCCTCGCGCAGGGCGCCAAGGTCAACCACCTGACCTATATCGGCGACGCGGATATCGGTCCGCGCTCCAACATCGGCGCGGGCACCATCACCTGCAACTACGACGGCGTCTCGAAACACCGCACCACGATCGGCGCGGACGTGTTCGTCGGCTCAGGCACGATGTTGGTCGCGCCGGTCACCCTCGGCGATCGGTCCATGACCGCCAGCGGCACGGTCGTCACCACCGACGTCGCACCCGATGCCATGGCCATCGGCCGCGCGCGCCAGGTCGACAAACCGGGCCTCGCCACCCGCCTGATGGACCGCCTGCGCGCGGCCAAGCAAAAGGACCACTAGCCATGTGCGGAATCGTCGGCGTCCTGGGGGACCACGAAGCGGCCCCGATCCTGGTCGAGGCGCTCAAGCGCCTCGAATACCGCGGCTACGACAGCGCCGGGATCGCCACCGTCGACGGCACCACGCTCGACCGCCGCCGCGCGATGGGCAAGCTGGTGAACCTCTCGGACCTGCTCGTCCATGAGCCGCTGGCGGGCAAGGCGGGCATCGGCCACACGCGCTGGGCCACCCACGGCGTGCCCAGCGTCACCAATGCCCACCCCCACCGCGCGGGCGCCGTCGCCGTCGTCCACAATGGCATCATCGAAAATTTCCGCGACCTGCGCGCCGACCTCGCCGCGTCGGGCATCGGCCACGACACCGATACCGACACCGAAACCGTCGCCCTGCTCGCCAACCGACACCTCGCGGGCGGCGCCTCCCCGCGCGAGGCCGCACAGCGCACCGTCGCGCAGCTTCGCGGCGCCTACGCGCTTTGCTTTCTCTTCGACGGGGAACCCGACCTCATGATCGCCGCCCGCGCCGGATCGCCGCTCGCCATCGGCCACGGGACCGGCGAGATGTTCGTCGGCTCCGACGCCATAGCGCTGGCCCCCATGACCGACCGCGTCACCTATCTCGAGGAAGGGGACATCGCCTATGTCACCCGCGCGGGCGCCGAGATCCGCGACGCGGACGGGCAACAGGTCCACCGTCCCGTCCGCCAGATCCGCCTCGACGCCACCCGTGTCGACAAGGGCGGCTACCGGCATTTCATGGCCAAGGAAATCGCCGAACAGCCCGCCACCCTGCGCGCCACGCTCGATCATTACCTCGCCGACAGCCTCGACACCTGTCGCGGCGACACCTTCACCATCCCCGGCCTCGACTTCGCGTCCGTCGACCGGATCACCATGGTCGCCTGCGGCACCGCCTTCTACGCCTGTCTCACGGCCAAGTACTGGATCGAACAGATCGCGGGCATCCCCTGCGACGTCGATGTCGCGTCCGAATTCCGCTACCGCGAACCGCCCATCCCTGCCAACACGCTCGCCGTCTTCGTCAGCCAGTCGGGCGAGACCGCCGACACCCTCGCGGCCCTGCGCTACTGCACCGGCAAGGCGCGTGTCGCCTCTGTCGTGAACGTCCCCGAGAGCTCCATCGCCCGCGAAAGCGACGTCGTTCTGCCGATCCATGCCGGCGCCGAGATCGGGGTTGCCTCGACCAAGGCATTCACCTGCCAGCTCGCCACCCTGCTGATCTTCGCCCTCGCCGCGGCCGAGGCGCGCGGCAGGCTCTCGCTCGAGGATCGGCGGCATCACGTCGCCGCCCTCCAGGCGCTGCCCGGCATCGTCTCCCAGGCTCTCTCGATCGAGGACGCGGCCCATACCATCTCGACCCAGCTGGCCGAGGCGCGCGACATCCTGTTCCTGGGGCGGGGCCGGATGTTCCCAATCGCCCATGAAGGCGCACTCAAGCTAAAGGAAATCAGCTACATACACGCCGAAGCTTATGCATCGGGCGAACTAAAACACGGGCCCATCGCGCTGGTCGATCCGACCGTGCCGGTCATCGTCATGGCCCCCCATGACGAGCTGTTCGACAAGACCGTCTCGAACATGCAGGAGGTGATGGCCCGCGACGGTCGCGTGCTCCTGATCTCGGACGCGGCGGGCATCGCGGCGGCGGGCGCGGGCACATGGGCGACCCTGAAGATGCCCGATATCGCGCCGATCCTCGCGCCGATCCTCTACGCGATTCCGGCGCAGCTCCTCGCCTATCACACCGCCATCGCCAAGGGCACCGACGTCGATCAGCCGCGCAACCTCGCCAAGTCGGTGACGGTGGAATAGACTACCGATGCGGGCACACTGCCCGCGATAATTTTCAATGCTCCGGAGATTCAACGATGGTCGAAAAAGTGAAATGCTTTGTCACCAGCAGCAAGGAAGACGCCCCCGCCTTCGCGATCCGCGCGGACACCGACGAAAGCGTCTTCATCCCGCAGCACATCGCGGAAATGCTGCAACTCGAGGAGATGGACACCGTCATGTGCCTCATCGCCGAGAACAAGATCCAGCCCGACAAGACCCCGTGGTACGCGCAAAAGGTCAAGCGGATCGACGATGACTGACGCCCCCGAGCGGGCCGTCGTTCCGGTCACCCTGACCGGCACGCACGTCACGCTCGCCCCGCTGGCGCAGGTCCACGCGGCCGACCTCGCCGCCCAGGTCGGCGACCTGCACCGGCTGTGGTACACGCCCATCCCCTCGCCCGAGGGGATGCCGGCCGAGATCGACCGTCGACTGAACTTGGCCGACATGGTGCCGTTCGCCGTCCTGACGCCGGACGGCACCGCCGTCGGCATGACCACCTACATGAACATCGACCAGACCCTGCCGCGGGTCGAGATCGGCTCGACATGGCTCGGCGCGCGCGTCCAGCGCGGCCCGGTCAATACCGAGGCAAAGCGCCTGATGCTCGCGCACGCCTTCGACACGCTCGGCTGCCCGGCGGTCGAATTCCGCACCCACGCGATGAACCACCAGAGCCGCCGCGCCATCGAACGCCTCGGCGCGAAACTCGACGGCATCCTGCGGTCCCACATGCGGATGCCCAACGGCACCCTGCGCGACACGGCCGTCTATTCGATCGCGGCGCCCGAATGGCCCGCCACCCGCGCCCATCTCGACTGGCAACTCGTGCGGCCGCGATGACGCCCGACGCTGCCATCGACGCCATCCGCGCGGCTGCCGTTCCGGGCAGGGCCGCTGAAATGGCCGCCTACCACAGGGTGCCGCGCACCTACATCGGCACCGCCAACCCCGCCATTGACGCGCTGACCAGATCGTGGCGCGCGGCCCTTACCCTGCCCGAACGCATCTCGCTCGCCGACGACCTCTGGCGCACCGACATCCACGA
>Ga0115567_10006053_pt1 | contig 11633 bp, 8 predicted proteins | sample COGITO_mtgs_1204_2_FD_88679 | JGI IMG/M metagenome (GOLD analysis project Ga0115567, IMG submission 88679) | Pelagic marine microbial communities from North Sea - COGITO_mtgs_120412 | ecosystem: Environmental > Aquatic > Marine > Epipelagic | place: Germany:Helgoland, sampling site Kabeltonne...
GTTTGAAGCGTTGGCTGCACATGATGCTATTGTAGAAAGCCACAGTGCTTTAAAGCTTCTGGCAATATCTTTAAATAAAATTGCTAATGATATTCGGATGATGGCCTCTGGGCCGCGTTCTGGTATTGGAGAAATAACCATTCCAGCAAATGAGCCTGGCAGCTCTATTATGCCAGGAAAAGTAAACCCAACCCAATGTGAGGCATTAACTATGGTTTGCGCGCAAATAATGGGCAATGATGTAGCTATTGGTGTTGGCGGCACGCAAGGGCATTATGAGTTGAATGTTTTTAAACCGATGATGGCAGCCAATATATTGCAGTCTGCACAATTATTAGGAGATGCCTGTAAGAGCTTTGAAGAAAATTGTGCTAATGGTATTGAGCCAAACCGTAAAGTAATTAAGCAACTACTAAACAACTCCCTAATGCTGGTTACTGCCCTAAACACTAAAATTGGGTATTATAAGGCTGCTGAAATTGCAAACACTGCACATGAAAACGGAACTACGTTAAAAGAAGAAGCCGTTAATTTAGGCTATGTAACGGCAGAGGAATATGACGCGTGGGTAAAGCCCGAAAGCATGGTGGGAAGTTTGAAATAATAAAATTTAAAGTATAAAAAAAGGGCAATCTATTTAGATTGCCCTTTTTTATTATAAGCTAATATGTTTATTTTAAAGTAAATTGAGACGTACCCAATAACTTTAATTTATCATCATACACATTTACCATATACTGACCTTTTTGAAAGTCTAAGGAAGGTTTTTTAAGGTAATCACAAATATCTAGATTCTTATTCTCGTAATAAAAACTAGTTGCTTTGCTATATGTAATAGAAGCTCCGTTTTCATTAGTTTTTGAGAAATTCTCACCAAGAACATTTCCTTGTGGATCTAATGCTTCTAAATAAAACTCTCTATCACCAGCCTGTGCAATAACATTATCTGCTATCGTAAAGCAAATTTTGAATTGATCTGTTGCACCCGCTCTAGAAGTAGAAACTAGCTTTCCATTACTACGCTCCTTAACAGCGTCTACACTAATTTTAGATAAGTTTAGCGCAGAACCCTTTTCTACAGCGTCAGATAATAAGGTATTCTTTACAACTAAAGAATCATTGAATACATTTTGCTTTTCTAACTCTACAAAAGTACTATCGCGCTGCATAGCAATCATAGTATTTGATTTTTTCAAGGAAGCAACTTGTTTTAATAATTTTGCACGTTCGTCTTTTAAAATACTAACCTGTTGTCTGTATTTAGATAAAGATTCTATGTCCGTTTTCATAGTGCTTACAGAATCTATGTATCTAGCTATATTATCTCTAGCCGACACTAATTCCTCATTTGTTGCATTACTCTCCAGAATAGCCTTGTCATACTCTGATTTTAGGCTGTTTAAATCCTCTACAACCAACTTTTTGTCCTGTATAAGAATATTTTCTGTTTTTTGCTTATCTTGATACAGACTTACAGCATATACTACTGTTCCTAAAAGAGCTACGCCCAATAAAGCAGCAAGCACTTTTAATCCGTTATTACTTTTTTTAATTTCAGTCATAGTGTGTTCTTCGTTTCTAGTTGATTGATAAATATAATTTTCTTCTTCGATATACGCAAATTAAGGCAATTTGGATTCTTACGTTTCTAAACTATGCGTTCTTTGGAGTAATCTAGCCTTTTAAATGAAGTTTTTATTAACTGCAAAAGTGAACCGCCTTAGTGTAAAGTTAATTTCAGGAATAAACTGAAATTAATATTGGTTTAGTTTTTTGGGTTTATATGACATGACCGAGAATTCCGTTTTGTAAAAGCTACCGGCATTTATACTATTTAGCATTGCTTCGAAATTCATGAGTTCTCTTGAATATGTAGTTTATAATAAAGAGCCAAAAGATCATGAATAAAAAGAGCCTCACAATTAAGTGAGGCTCTTTGCGGAGGAAGAAGGGATTCGAACCCTCGGAAGCTTACACTTCACATATCCTAAGATATGCTACATTAGACCACTCTGCCATTCCTCCGTTAAAAATTATAAGCTGTGTTAAAACGGGTATTCATTCTTATTATTGTGGCGAACTAATCAAAGTTTCATCTTATTCTTAAGAACTATAACTTTTATAGTTAGCCATACGAATTAAAGAACGGATGTTTATACCAGTACCACCAGAAAGCTTCTGTATATACTTTGCCTAGCTAATGTATTTAAATCGTTTTCTACTATGGTATTATCAACCTCTAATAATCCAGTATATTAAAAATAAATTCTACTCGTTTAAATATATACCTGAGTTGATACTACCAAGTAATAGGGAAATAATCTTTTAAGAATTTACCACACCAATGTTTTCCGGTATTTATCCCATCAAACAAAGGGTCTAAAACTCTGGCAGCACCATCTACAATATCTAGTGGTGGCTGAAAGTCATGAAGATTCTTTTTCTTTTCTGCCAATTCCGCAGGGTCTTCATCTGTAACCCAACCCGTATCTACTGCATTCATATAAATACCATCTTTAGCAAGATCGCCAGCAGCAGTATGGGTAAGCATATTTAATGCTGCTTTTGCCATATTGGTATGTGGGTGACGGGATTCCTTAAAAAAACGGTGGAATTTACCTTCCATTGCCGTAACATTTATAATGTGTTTTTGCCCTGTATGGTCTTTTTTCATCAACTCAGAAAATCTGTTACAAAGCACAAAAGGGGCAACGGCATTTACAAGCTGTACTTCTACCATCTCTGTAGTTTCTATAGCACCTAACTTAAGACGCCAGCTGTTGGTTTTACGTAAATCTACTTGCTGTAAATCAGCATCTAATTTACCTTCAGGAAATACCTCTTGTGCTACTAGACTATTATCAAAACTATAGGGAATTTGAGATAGTTTGGCAGAGGAGCGCAATCCTATTCCCGGCTCTGGCCCGTGCCAAGAAACAGGCATATTTTTATTAGAGGATGTTGTAGCGGTAAGAATACTCAGCTCTTGCAAACAGCTAAAATGATCTTCTAAAAGATGTACAGCTGCTTTTGGTAAGCTAGCTACTGGCTTTTCTTCGTTTTGCATTAAATGCGCATAGAAGCCTGCGGGTCTGCGGACTGTCTGGGCTGCATTATTTATCAAAATATCTAATCTTTTATACTGCTGCTCTATATAGTTACAGAAAATTTCTACACTAGGAATGTGCCGTAAATCTAAGCCGTGTATTCTTAAACGGTCTTCCCAGTCTGAAAAATCTTCTTCTTTAGAAAAACGCAAAGCAGCATCTACTGGAAATCTTGTAGTAGCAATTACTGTAGCACCACCACGGAGGAGCATTAAAGATATATGATAGCCTATTTTTAGCCTAGATCCTGTAATAATAGCTACTTGCCCCGTAACATCTGCACGCTGAAAACGTTTTACATAATTTAAATCGCCACACGTAGCGCACATAGTATCGTAAAAATGGTGGAGCGTTGTAAACTTCTCTTTACAGACATAACAATCTCTGGCCGACTCTAGTTTTAAGCTTTTTTTACTCGCTACTTCATGACTTGCTAATAACTTGGGTGCTTCGAAAACGGCTGTTTCACGAGCGTACCGAATTCCCGTTTGGTTTCTTGCGCTCTTGTCTCTAGCTGCCTGCTTCCGCTTTGCTGCTTTTTTTCCGTCTTTTTTTCGTCTTGAAAATTCTGCACGGCTAGGTCTGGATATTTGACCAGATGCTTTTATCAGCGCAATTCTAAGATCTTTGGGTATTTCAAATATTTGATCTGTATCTTCTACGAGGCTTTCTAAGACCTTAATACACTCTTGAACTGCTGCTATAGAAACAGCAGTGTTACTTTCCACTTTTTTATCCTCCTCCATGTACTTCTTGTTTATAAAAGTATTGTCTAAAAAAGATTCCGTAACTGTTAATACGGCTACGGATTCCTATTATATTTAGAATGGCGAAACTACACTTTTAAAGCGTGTTTTAGAAAACTAGCTGGCAATAAAAAACGCCCAACTATTTATAGAAGGACGTTTCTTGATACTTTAGAAATTGCTATTTAAGCTACTTCATTATTGCTCGGCTAATATAGGATAATCTGTATACCCTTCCTTACCAGTTGTATAAAAAGTATCTTCATCCCAATCGGCCAAAGAGGCATCTTTTTCAAATCTAGCCACCAAATCTGGATTAGAGACATACAATTTTCCAAAAGCAACTAAATCTGCATTACCAGCCTCTAAAACCTCATTTGCCTTTTCTTGATCAAAACCAGCATTGATCATTAGCGTTCCTTCATACAAAGGTCTAAAGTGCTTAGCTATATTACTCACAGCATAATCAATATCACTTACATCTGTAAATGGTTCTGATAAATGAATATAGGCCAAATCATATTCGTTAAGTCGTTTTATAATATATTCAAAAGTAGGTATGGTTTCTTCATCCATCGTCATCCCAAACATACCATGTAAGGAAGGGTTGAATCTTGCTCCTATTTTAGAAACGGGCATTACTTCACTTATAGCCTCTAAAATATCGAAAAATATTTTAGCTCTTTTTTCCATAGTCCCCCCGTATGCATCTTCTCTATGGTTAGAGGTCTTATTAAAAAACTGATGTAGTAAATACCCGTTAGAAGAATGGATTTCTACCCCATCAAAACCTGCTGCCATAGCATTACTTGCGGCGTCTTTAAAATCTTTAATCGTCTCTTTAATTTCTTCTAAAGTCATCTCCTTTGGCGCAACTGTTTTCTTCTGCCCTTTTGAAGTATAAACGTCTGCCTCTGGATTTAACGCAGAAGGAGCTAATGGAAGATCGCCCCCATGAAAATCTGGGTGAGACATGCGCCCCACATGCCAAAGTTGGATAAAAATTTTACCGCCATTTTCGTGTACTTCGCCCACCACTTTTTTCCATCCAGCTGTTTGCGCTTCTGTATGAATTCCTGCTGTATTCAAATACCCAATGGCTTTGGTAGATACTTGTGAGCCTTCTGTAATTATCAAGCCAGCAGATGCTCTTTGTGTGTAATACGTGCCGTGTAGCTCTGCGGTTGGCACATTTCCTTCATTGTCTGCTCTACAACGTGTCATGGGTGCCATTACTACTGCATTGTTAAGTGTTAAGTTTTTACTTTTATATGGTTTTAATATATTTTTCATAATGTCTATTTTTGTTCTATATTTTGTTTGATTGCATTGCTTCACTAATAGTAGTGTTCCCATTAATTACTTCAAATGTTGCGTTCTTATGTACCTCATCTTGCAATGCTTGTACTAACACTTGCCCAACATCTGCCCTACTGATACTACCATCTTTAGAAACCGAAGAAGCTAGTTCAATCTTCTCTATCCCTTCATCATCCGTTAGCTGCCCTGCTCTTACTATTACATAAGTAAGATTACTTTTCTTAAGATGCTCGTCTGCATTCTTCTTTGCCTGTAAATAGTCTTGCAATTCTTCTGATGATTCTGGAGCATCTGCACCTACAGAGCTCAGCATTACAAACTTTTTTATTCCGCTATTCTTTGAGGCATCTATTAATTTTTTCGCCCCTTCTTGGTCTACTTCCTTTACTTTTTTACCACCAGAACCGGCGGCAAATATAACCTTGTCTGCATGCTTGGTTACATGAGAAAGATCGCCTTCTAAATCTCCTAGAACAGTTTTTATTCCTTGTTCCTCAAACTGAAAACGCTGCTCCTCTTTTCTAACTAGCGGAATAGGGTTGTAGTGGTCTGACTCTTTAAGTATGTGTATGATTTTTTGACCTGTTGTTCCTGTAGCTCCTGCTATTAATATATTTTCCATGGCATATGTCTTTCCTCAAAGTTCTATGAAATGGTTTTAATATATTAATGCTAGCTATTCCTTTTTTAACGCAAATGCATTTGGTACCAGAATAGAAATATATTTGCTACTTTGAGAACTTATGAAATAACAAAACAGTATTTCATGGCTAATCAGAAATAATAAGAGCTATGACAATTGAAAAAAATGGTTAACTCTTAAACTAAATTTCGGCCTCCAAGCACTTCTATAACGCCCATTGCTGCATTTTCCCCACTATGCATTGCAGCATTTAAAGAACCATTCACCAAATAATCACCTGCTAAAAATAGGGTGTCTGTTAGTCTGGTTTCTGTAGGTGATATGGTGTTTGTGATAGCGTTTAATTTTGGTAGCGCCTTTTTAATCGTGTATGTTTTTAAATAGGTAACATTGTCAATAGCACATTCTGATTTAAGCTCCATCTTTACTTTAGCCAACAATTCATATTCAGATAATTGATGTTTCTTCACTACCGTTACAGAGAGTAAATCTTCTTTGCCTACACTTTCTGTGGCTAAAGTAGTGTGCACAAAAATATTATTTATAAGGGTGTTAGGGTTTGCTACTAATCCTATTAACGGACGCTCACTAGCACTTTTTGGCATTGTAAAATATAGTGTTTGGCAAGACTTCCAATCAATAGCTTGGTTTCTAAGATTTGAAACTACCGCAGCACTTTCTGTAGCAATGATAATAAAATCTGCATGCGCCGTTGTACCGTCTTCAAATTGTATGGTATTTTCTTTACAATTCTGAACCTGTGTATTAAAGCAGATTTCTGTATTCTTTAAATTATTCGCCAATTGGGCTGGTATAGCGCCAATACCAGCTTTTGGTAGTGTTGCGTACCCAGATCCGAACATTTTAAACACAAATTGAAACATACTACTGGGTGTTTCTAGTGCTTCTTCTAAAAATATTCCTGTGAAAAATGGTTTAAAGAAGTCGTTGATAATACCTTCGCTAAAACCAAAATTTTTTAAATATTGCATGGTAGTTGTTGCAGGTTCTTCAAAAATAGCTTCTATAGTTTTCTTTTTAAGCTGAAGGTTTAGTTGAAAAATTTTCCATTTATCTTTTATAGTCCCTATACCAGATGTTAGTGTAGGCCATAAAAATAGAATATCCCTGAGCGGATCTCCTAGGGTGCTTTTCTTACCGTTCTTATAAATATTTGCGCCAGAAAGGCATTTTTGAAGTGATAAATCGTTATAATTTAGATATTTCTGTGCCATGGGATAGGCATCTAACAACACTTGAAAACCATGATCTAACTGGTATCCATCCATAAGATCTGTTTTCACTCGCCCACCAACGGACGTTGACTTCTCGTAAATTGTAGGTGCGATGCCGTAGTTTTCTAAGACTTGTGCAGCAATTAATCCACTAATACCACCACCTATTATAGCTACTTTCACCGCTTCTCCCATAGGTACAAAAATACTGCATGTGCGGCTCAAAAGCCAACAGCACTACTATAATCTATAGGTAAAAGTCTAATTTTAGAAATTTAAAACAGGTAGTTTCTATTCCTCTGGCGGATGCCCATGGATATCTTCAAAAACCGTATCAAAATTTTCTCGCAAATAGGCATTTAGCTTTTTCTGATAATCTAATTTTAACCAGCTTAGAAAGTTAAATGTGCTTTTGCTAATACATTTGGCGTATACCTGTATCCTATTATCTATATCCTCTTTTAATAGTTTTGCTAGTGCCAAAGCGTCATAAACGTCTTCGCTATTTTCCGTACACATATAGGCATGGTGGGCTATCGATTTCTCTAACACCACTTTAGAAGATTCTCCTGAAAAGGTAGCCTCTTTATAGGTTGCTTTAATATCAAAAAAAGTATCCTCAGATTTGGCAAATGCTTCTTTTACCTCATCACTTAAATCATGTTTAAAAGTACCTTCAATTTCTTCATCGTCCTTAATACGATCCATATAGAAATTTGGCGACTTAAAGATGGCTTGCCAATCTAAATCTGCTCCCCACTGCCCAAACCTATAAATATTGTTTCCTAAATCTATAACGGTAAATTTAGATTTATTGTTAAGCACCCTAGATCCCCTACCAATCATTTGGTAATAAAGCGTTAAGGATTTTGTAGCTCTATTTAAGATGATGGTATCTATGGTAGGTTCATCAAAACCTGTGGTTAAGATACTTACAGAGGTAAGTATGGCGTCTGGTGTTTCTTTAAACCATTTTAGTATGTGCTTCCGCTGTTTTTTTGTGGCGGTATTGTCTAAATGCATCACATTTAAACCTGCATTTTTAAAAGTATAATAGACCTGAATAGAAGTTTCTATTCCATTGTTAAAAATCAATGCTTTTTTACCCTTAGAATGCCTTAAATAGGCTTCTAAAAGTTTATTTAACATAGAAGGACTCGTATATAAATCGGCCGATGATTTTACGGTATAATCACCATTGGAGCCTACTTCCAGAGATGTTAAGCCCATATCATACTGGTAGGTCTCTGCTTTTGCTAGAAACTCATTTGTAATAAGATTTTCTATAGATTCTCCTGAAATAAGTTCGTCATAATTGCCATTCATAGGCAAATCTTTATTAGAACTTAAGGGAGTTGCAGTAACGCCCAAGATAAAAGCGTTCTCAAAAAACTTAAAAAGTTTTGTAAACGAGTTATAGTGGGCTTCATCTATAATTACCAAGCCAACATCAGAAATATCTAGCTTATTATCGTTAAGCCTATTGTTTAGCGTTTCTACCATGGCTACATAACAACTGTACCGCTCATGATCGTCTAAATTGGCCTTGCTGTTTACCACCTTGTTAACAACACCAAAGCTTGTAAGCATGTTAGAAGTCTGGTTGCACAGCTCTACACGGTGCGTCATTACCAACACCTTTTTAGCGTGATTTTTTAAATACTGGCGTACAATCTCAGAAAAAATAACCGTTTTCCCACCACCTGTAGGTAGCTGATACAGAAGATGATAATCGTCTCGTTCTGTATCAAACTTCTCAAAAATATTTTGTATTGCCCCCTGCTGGTAGCTATATAATTCCTTATCGGTTTTACGATCTAATAATTCAAAACTCGTCTCTTGCATCTTATCTCTTTCGGAAGAAATGCAAAGTTACGACCTTCAACAATTTTATACTAATCCTATAGGTTTAAATGGTTTAGATATCTTAGGTCTTAGAGAATTTAGCCTTGTTATATAATCCTTAGTTTTAATTAGGTATTTTTTAGAAAATCTATCAGGTTGTAGGGGTCTTAATAGTGTATTTTTCATTTAAACATATTTAATTATTTACTATAAAACATTCTGCCCCTTACTTAAGAATAACATTAACAAATACTAAGATAAATCTTGGTTCATCTTTACTCCCATTCCTATTCCTAAATCCTTTTGAGTGCTGTAATTATTGAAATCTCTATATTTTTAAATACTACAACTTTCTATATAAAGCACTCATAAATTCTGTTTGCGCTAAGGAACTCGCCCAATCTAAAGTAGCTTTATCAAAATGAAAAAAGACATGAGTAAAAAAACAATATTAATTACAGGAGCAGGATCGGGATTAGGAAAAGGAACAGCCATAGGTTTAGCTGCTAAAGGACACCATGTAATTGCAGGCGTACATAAATGGGAACAGAAATCTAGGCTTATAGAAGATGCCAAGAAAGCAGGTGTAGAAGACTCCCTAGAGATTATAAAATTGAATATTTTAGATGAAATGGACTGCCAAAAAGCATGGGAGTATGATGTGGATATTTTAGTAAACAATGCAGGTATTGGTCATTCTGGCCCTGTATCTGAAATGCCGGTTACTCTTATTCGCGAGGTAATGGAAACCAACGTATTTTCTAATCTAGCTTTTGCGCAACCTTTTATCAAAAAAATGGTTGCTAGGGGTTCTGGAAAATTAGTATTCGTCTCTTCCGTAGCGGGCTTATCTACCACGCCATATTTGGGCGCGTATAATGCCTCTAAGCATGCGTTAGAGTCTATTGCGCAATCTTTACGAGATGAGCTAACACCGCTTGGGCTTACCGTGGCTACTATAAACCCTGGTCCTTACGAAACGGGCTTTAATGATAGAATGTATGATAGCTATGCCCAGTGGTTTGATAAGGACACCCATTTTACGCCCTTAGAAAAAATTAAAGAGGCCGCTAAGGTTATGGCAGAAAACCAATTTGATCCTAAAGATATGATTGATGAGATGGTAGCCGTAATTCCACAAGATTCACATGATTTTAGAACTATACTCCCTAAAGAGTTTGCCGACAAATGTAAGGAGTACCAAAAAACACAATATAGCATTCAGACGGGTGCTGTAGATCCTTCTAAGAAGTAATAGCTTGTAACACTTATTTTAGCGTCCTAAAAAGAAAATATTTTCTTTTTAGGACGCTTTTTTTTGGTTTGGTATAGTTTTATTGATACTAGTGCTTAGTAAAAGAAATTTGATTTGCTGACGCTACGATTTCCTAAAATAAAAATTTTCAAGTAGTAATAAATATAGTTTAGATTAGTAGTGTATTAAGGTAGCTGGTAAATATAATTTCCCAACACTATGTATAATTAATTGCATTGTTACAGCCTATATTACGAAAGCCTTTACAGTCTTTCCATTTGTGATTTATTTACTGACTTTGGTTTTCAAATCTTACAACTAATCATACACAAATACATTTTGGAACATTAAATAGACATCTATAATAAATTTATGAACACCGTAAGAAAGGGAAATAAATTTGAAGAAAAGTCGCTTGAAATCATCGAAAATTTAAAAGACAGCGGATTATTCGGTATAAGAGAATTTTTGAACATCATTCCAAAAGCTAAATGCTATTCTGAACTGCGTAAAGGAGTAATCGAATTTGATTTGATTATTCAAGTTAAGCCTCCCAATGCAGACAGACCGATGATAACATATTTTATTGAGTGCAAAAATTATGGAAAACGAGTACCTGTAGAGCAGGTACAAAAATTTCATAGTGACATCACACAAGTCTCTGGAGTCAACGCAAAAGGAATAATAATTAGTAATGGACCATTTCAAAAATCAGCTTATAACTTTGCTAAGTCAACTGGTATGATGGTAATCGAAGGTGAATCTGTAGAAGATTTTAAAATTATTCATTACAAACGTTCATCGGAAACTGAATCAAATATCCCATATATTAAAAACCTATTAGACCCCGACTTATTAGATGAAGGTTCAAGGTCAATCGAAAAACTAATCGACGGAGAATTACTAAATCTTCTGATAAAATCGAATAGTGATATAACCTATGGTATTGATAGACTTTCAAAAGACGATATTGATGAAATATCAAAAGAAGAACTTGATAAAGTAAATCAAGAATATCTAATTAAAGCATGTGGATTAAGCGTTAACGACTTGAGTAAATTTATTCAAAGTGAATATGGAATTAAGATAAAACATTTTGAACCTAAAGAAAATGAATATTTAGGCACTTGTGATATTGATAAAAAAATAATCGGAATTAGCAAAAAAATAGTTGGTGCACCGAGAGAGCTATTTGTTTTAGGTCACGAGTTAGGACATTACATTCTGCACCAGAGATTAGCTATAAATCAAGAATTAATGAATTCATTTTCGGATTCTAAATATGATTTTAGTATAGGAAAAAATCGACTTGAAAATCCAAAACATTGGATTGAATGGCAAGCGAATTATTTTTCTGCATCTCTAACATTACCAAGAACATCGATTGTTGCCAAAACTTGGCAGTATTCAAACTTAAAAAACAACTTGATTCTCAACGAGAATTACAGTGATCAGAAAAAATTTAGGCGAATTATAGATAAA
>Ga0115567_10006058_pt1 | contig 11630 bp, 8 predicted proteins | sample COGITO_mtgs_1204_2_FD_88679 | JGI IMG/M metagenome (GOLD analysis project Ga0115567, IMG submission 88679) | Pelagic marine microbial communities from North Sea - COGITO_mtgs_120412 | ecosystem: Environmental > Aquatic > Marine > Epipelagic | place: Germany:Helgoland, sampling site Kabeltonne...
CGGGCTGCGCGCAGAAGACGGTCGCTTCAATGCGCTTGATCACCACAGCGCACTGCAACACTTCATCCACAGCACTGAGGGTGGCCGGGTCACTGCGGTGGGTTCACCCCGCGCATCAGTGGAAGCCAACTTCCTGCTGCGCCTGCTGGTGGGAGCGGACAATTTCTCGGCGGGACTCAGCTCAGCACAACAGACGCTGGTCACTGAGGCACTGCAACTTTCCCGCAATACCGGCGCGGTGATTCCTGATATCGCCACTATCGAATCGGCCGACGCGGTGTTCATTCTCGGCGAAGATGTCACCAACACTGCACCTCGAATCGCCCTGGCTCTGCGCCAGAGTGTACGCAACAAAGCCTACACACTGGCCTCCGCGCTGGGCCTGCAGGAATGGCAGGACGCGGCCATCCGCAACCTCGCCCAGGATCAGCGCAGTCCCCTGTTCATTGCCGCGGTAGCCGGGACCCGGCTGGGCGATGTCGCCCAACAACAGTTCAGCCTGTCACCACCCGACATCGCGGCCCTGGGAGTGGCCGTTGCCGACGCCCTGCGCGGCTCCGCCAGCGATGCATCGGAACTTGATCCGCAAGCAAGCGAGATCGCCGAGGCGTTGAATCGGGCCGAGCACCCGCTGATCATTTCCGGCACCGGATGTGGCGATATCCGGGTGATGCAGGCGGCCGCGCAGTTGGCCGAAGCGCTCAACGGCGCCGGCAGGCGCGCCATGCTCAGCCTGGTGGTTCCTGAAGCCAACAGCCTGGGCCAGGCCATGTTGTGTGAAGCTGCACCTGGACTCAATCTCGAACAAGTCGCAGAGCGCGCCCAGCAACAGGCCATCGATACTCTGGTGGTGATGGAAAATGATCTGTATCTGCGCGCGCCCACCGATCTGGTCGACTCACTGCTGCAAAGCTGCCAGAGCGTAATCGTGCTGGACGGCATGGACAACGCCACCACTTCAGCCAGCCACCTCACCCTGCCCGCCGCCAGTTTTGTCGAGTCCGAAGGCACGCTGGTCAGCCTGGAAGGTCGCGCCCAGCGCCACTTTCCGGTGTTTCACCCCGCCGGAGAGCGCCGTCCCAGCTGGGTCTGGTTGCTGGCTGCTCTGAAAGAACTCGGACGGGAGGAGGTCCAGAACTGGCAGCATTTTGACGATGTGACTCGCGGCTGCACGGCTGCGGTTGCGGAGCTGTCGGGCATCGGTGCTGCGGCTCCCGATCACCTGTTTCGCAACGCGGGCCTGCGGGTACCGCGGCAACCCCATCGTTACAGTGGCCGCACCGCCATGCGAGCCGACATCTCGGTGCACGAACCGAAGCAACTCGAAGATGAGGAATCCGCTCTGGCTTTCAGTATGGAGGGGTTCAACGGCAATCAATCCGGGGCTCTGCTGCCGTTTGTGTGGGCGCCGGGCTGGAACTCCAACCAGTCACTGCACCGGTTTCAGGCCGAAGCGGGCGGCCCACTGAGAGGGGGCACGGCCGGCGTCAGGTTGCTAAACGACGTTGCCGGTAAAGAGCCCGCGCCAAATCCTGCGTTGAACACTTCGGAAGCGACTGCGGCGGGTTATCGGCTGGTTCCGCTGCACCACATTTTTGGCAGTGAGCCACTCAGTGCGATCAGCCCCGGCATCAGAGAACTCGTGCCGCCAGCCTGTATTGAGCTGTGCCCGGCCGATGCCGCAGCCGTGGGTGTCGCCGCCGGCGATGGGGTGCAAATCGGTGCGATGACCGCGCCGCTGCCGGTAACAATCAACGACAGCGTGGCGCCCGGCTGTGCCGGCTACAGCGCCGGTTACCAGGCCACGGTCGACCTGGTCGCCAACAGCACTCATACGCTGCGCAAAGCCGAACACTATGTGAACCCGCAGCCCACCATTATCGGTTCCGACCGGGAAGACCAACATGGCTGAGGGCGCTATGACGGAACTCGGCACCATTGGCTTCGGCCTGGCCATCATCGGTGCAGCGGTCGGTGGTGCTGCGGTGCTGACCTGGTTTGAACGACGTCTGCTGGGCGTGTGGCAGGATCGCTACGGCCCCAACCGGCTCGGCCCCTTTGGCATCGGACAAGTGGCGGCCGATATGATCAAGCTGCTCACCAAGCACGACTGGGTGCCGCCCTTTGCCGACCGGGTAGTGTTTGTGTTTGCCCCCACCGCCATTGTGGTCGCCATGCTGCTGGGCTTTGCCGTGGTGCCCTTTGGCCCCAACCTGTATGTGCTGGATCTTAATATCGGCCTGCTGTTTTTCCTCGGCATGACGTCGCTGGCCGTATACAGCGTGTTACTCGGGGGCCTTGCATCGAATAATAAATACGCCCTGCTGGGCGGCTTGCGCAGCGCCGCCCAGATGGTGAGCTATGAGGTGTTTATGGGCCTGTCTCTCATGGGAGTGGTGATGCTCAGCGGCAGCTTCAGCCTGCGCGCGATCGTGGAGGCCCAGCGTGACCTGTGGTTCTGTATTCCACAGTTCCTAGGCCTGGTCACCTTCACCATTGCCGGCATTGCCGAGAGTCATCGCCTGCCTTTTGACCTGCCGGAAGCGGAGCACGAATTGACCGCTGGCTTTCACACCGAATACGGCGGCATGAAGTTCGCCATGTTCATGCTCGGGGAATACCTGGGCCTGATCCTGATTTCCTGCATGATCACCACCCTGTTCTTTGGTGGCTGGCTCGGACCGTGGCTGCCACCGCTGCTGTGGTTCTCAATCAAAGTGTTTGTTGTCATCTGTTTCTTCGTACTCCTGCGCGCCGCCATTCCCCGGCCCCGCTATGACCAGCTGATGGCTCTGGGCTGGAAGGTCATGCTGCCCTTGACCCTGCTGAACCTGATGGCCACCGGTGCCCTGGCCCTGTGGATGAAGTCTTGAATATGCTGCGATCGGCACTGTCACAATTGCGCACCATCTGGACCATTCTGCTGCACAGCTTCAGCACGGTGGAAACCGTTCAGTACCCGGAACAGAAGCCCTATCTGGCGCCCCGCTACCGGGGTCGTATCGTCCTGACCAATGACCCCGATGGCGAAGAGCGCTGCGTTGCCTGCAATCTCTGCGCGGTGGCCTGCCCGGTGGACTGCATCGCGCTGCAACAGGGAGTGAAAGACGATGGACGGTGGTATCCGGAATTCTTCCGAATCAATTTCTCGCGCTGTATTTTGTGCGGTATGTGTGAAGAAGCCTGTCCCACCAACGCCATCCAGCTAACACCCGATTTTGAAATGTGCGAATACACGCGCAGCAATATGGTGTACGAAAAGGAACACCTGCAGATCAATGGCACCGGCAAATACCACGATTACAACTTCTACCGCGTGGCGGGAATGGCCATCAAGGACAAGGATAAAGGCCAGGCCCAAAACGAAGCCGAGCCCATTGATGTAAGGAGCTTGCTGCCGTGACTGTTTGGCTGTTCTACATCGCCAGTGTCATCGCCCTGTCTGCCACCGGACTGGCCTTGACTCGATCCAATGCAGCGCATGCACTGATCTATCTGATTGTGTCGTTACTCGCGGTGGCGGTGCTGTTCTTCCTGATGGGAGCGCCCTTTGCAGCGGCACTGGAAATCGTCATCTACGCTGGCGCGATCATGGTGTTGTTTGTGTTCGTCATCATGATGCTCAACCTAGGTCAGGAGGGCGAGGAGCGCGAGCGGCAATGGCTCAGTCCGCGGTTCTGGGTGGTACCGGGGATAATGACTGCGTTGTTGTTGCTGGAATTACTGCTGGCACTGCGCGGAAGCGAAGCGTTGACCAGCGGTTTTGCAGTCTCCCCTAAAGAGGTCGGGTTGGCGCTATTCGGCCCCTACGTACTGGCGGTGGAAATCGCTTCTATGCTGTTGCTGGCCGGACTCGTCGGCGCCTACCATCTGGGCCGCCGGTTTCTGGTCCGCGGGGGACAACACTGATGGGCGGCCTACAGGTACCACTGGAGCACGTGCAAATTCTCGCCGCCATTCTGTTCAGTATGGGCATGCTGGGTCTGATGCTGCGACGCAATATTATCTTTATGCTGATGTCACTGGAGGTCATGCTCAACGCCGCGGCACTGGCTTTTATCGCTGCCGGAGCCCGTTGGGGCCACGCTGACGGGCAGGTCATTTTCCTGCTGATATTGTCAGTCGCGGCGGCGGAAGTGGCAGTGGGCCTGGGTTTGGTACTGCAGGTCCAGCGCCACTTCAAAACCCTGGACATGGACGCCGCCCGGCGGCTGCGAGGATGATATGAGCCTGATCGCCCTCGTTCCCGCTCTGCCACTGTTCAGTGCAGCACTGATGCTGGTCACTGCCGGTAAACTGCCCCGATTGCTGGTCGCTTGCCTTGGTGCCGGGTCGATTGCGCTGGCCGCGGTGTGTGTTGCCATGATCGCCAGCAGTTTGCTCGCCGACGACACAGTGCAGACGCAGACTTTGTGGACCTGGTTTGCCGTCGGCGGCTTTGAACCCGGGGTGTCCTTCTATATCGATGGACTGACTGTGGTAATGATGTCGGTCATTACCGGGGTGGGCTTTCTGATCCACCTGTATTCGATCGAGTTCATGTGGGAAGACCGGTCGTTTTCCCGCTATTTTGCCTACATGAACCTGTTTGTGGCGGCGATGCTGGTGTTGGTAATGGCCGACAACCTGCTTCTGCTGTATCTGGGCTGGGAGGGTGTCGGTCTCTGCTCCTATCTCCTGGTGGGCTTCTGGTATCAGGATCCAGCCAACGGCAGGGCCGCGCGCAAAGCGTTTGTGGTCACGCGCATCGGTGATACCGCCATGGCGATCGGTCTGTTTTTGTTGCTGGCGGAACTCGGCACGCTGGACATCCAGGCCCTGATGCAGGCGGCAGACGCCACTTGGCAAGTGGGCGATGCCCTGCCCACCATCGCCGCGCTGCTGCTGTTGGGCGGTGCCGTGGGCAAATCCGCTCAGCTACCCCTGCATACCTGGCTCCCCGACGCCATGGCCGGCCCAACGCCGGTCAGCGCACTGATCCACGCTGCCACCATGGTAACTGCTGGGGTCTACCTGATTGCGCGAACCCACGAACTGTTCCTGCTCTCGCCGCTGGCGCTGAATACTGTGGCCTGGGTGGGCGTACTGACCTTGTTGCTGGCTGCGTTTGCCGCGCTCGCCCAACAGGACATCAAACGTATTCTGGCCTATTCCACCATCAGCCAGATCGGCTATATGTTCCTGGCTCTGGGCGTGGGCGCGTTTGCTTCCGGCGTATTCCACCTGGTCACTCACGCGTTCTTCAAAGCGCTTTTGTTCCTGGCCGCCGGCGCCGTGATTCACTGCCTCCACCACCAGCACAATATCTTCCGCATGGGCGGCCTGCGCAGCCGCCTGCCACTGGTATTCTGGGTGTTTCTGATTGGCGCCGCAGCACTGGCGGCCCTGCCTTTCACTTCGGGTTTCTACAGCAAGGACGCAATTCTGCTGTCCGCATGGGAGGCAAACCGGTGGCTCTGGGCGGGGGGCTTGCTGGGCGCACTGCTCACCGGCATCTACAGTTTTCGCCTGATTTTTGTCGTGTTCTTTGGCCAGGCGCACACCGAACCGGATCGCCAACCGGGCTGGCAAATGTCGCTGCCACTGGCATTGCTGGCAGTGCTGTCTCTGGTGGGCGGAGCGCTGGCGCTGCCCCTGAGCGGCGTGTTCCCCACACTGGCTTCGCACCCACTCAATCACAGCATTGAAATCATCGGCATTGCCGTGCCGCTGGTCGGCGTCGCTGTGGCTTACCTACTGTATCAGGGTCGCCAGCTACCCGCCGAGCGGTTGGTAACCGCAGGCCCGGGCAAGGACTTGCAGTCTTTTTGGCGGCGCGGCTGGGGCATGGATGCCCTGTATCAGGCGCTGTGGGTCAGCCCCTATACCGCGCTGGCAAACCTGCTGCGTCATGAGCCCGTGGACAGTATCTACAACCTGGTCGTGCGCGCTTGCCGCTGGGGTCATCAGGGCTTTGCCGCCGCGCAAAATGGTGCCCTGCGCTGGTACGCCACCACCATGGCCTTCGCCCTGATCGTGGTCGTCGCGCTGGTATTACGAGGTGAGGTATGAGCCTGGTACTACTCCTGCTGATTCTGGGGCTTGGGGGGCTGCTCGCACTGCTCAGTGAACGCATCAGTGCCAACCTGCCTCGCATCATTTCGCTGCTGGTCTGTGCCCTGGCTCTATTGTATCTATGCTACCTGGCTGGCACCTCAACAGCGGGCGAAGATGACTGGCTGCTACACCTGAAAACGCCCTGGCTGCCGCGTCTGGGCATCAGCTTCGAACTGGCACTGGACGGTCTCAGCCTGTTGATGCTGGCCCTGACGCTGCTTCTGGGCCTGATCGCCATTGCGGCCTCCTGGAGCGAGATCGACTTTCGCCAGGGCCTGTTTCAGGCCAACCTGTTGTGGACACTGACCGGCGTCTGTGGCGTGTTCCTGGCCCTGGATCTGGTGCTGTTCTTTGTGTTCTGGGAAGTCATGCTGGTGCCAATGTATTTGTTGATCGCCATCTGGGGTCACGAAGACAAGTCCCGGGCGGCGATGAAGTTCTTTATTTTTACCCAGGCATCGGGCCTGCTGATGCTGGTGGCCATAGTCACCCTGGCCTGGCAGCACAGTGCGCAGGCAGCCCTGAGCTTCAGCTACTCCGATTTGCTCGGCTCGGAACTGGACCCACAAACAGCCTATCTGTTGATGCTGGGATTCTTTCTGGCCTTTGCAGTCAAGCTCCCCGCCTTTCCCTTTCACACCTGGCTGCCCGATGCGCACACCCAGGCGCCCACGGCGGGTAGCGTACTGCTGGCGGGCATTCTGCTGAAAACCGGTGCCTATGGCCTGATTCGTTTTTGCCTGCCCCTGTTTCCCAACGCCTCGGCGCAATTTGCCCCCATCGCCATGTCGCTCGGTGCTGCGGGGGTGATTTACGGTGCGATACTGGCTTTTTCACAATCGGACTTTAAACGCCTGGTGGCTTACAGCAGCGTCAGTCACATGGGCTTTGTGCTGCTGGGGTTGTACGCCTTTAACGCCCTGGCCGTGCAGGGCGCCATCATGCAGATGGTGGCTCACGGGGTCAGCACTGCCGCCCTGTTCATGATCGCCGGAGCCCTGCAGCATCGCCTGCACACGCGCGACATGAACCGCATGGGCGGACTCTGGGCGCAGGCCCCGCGCATGGGAGCCTGCGCGATGTTCTTTGCCGTTGCCTCCCTCGGCCTGCCGGGTCTGGGCAACTTTATCGCTGAATTCCTGATTCTGGCGGGCCTGTTTGCAGTGCAGCCGTGGCTGACGGCGATAGCGGCGCTGGGACTCATTACGGCCGCAGTGTATGCCCTCTGGATGGTGCAACAGACCTTCCAGGGCAGCCTTCGTCCCGAGCTTGAAATACCGGACTTTGGTCGCCGTGAAATGATTACCATGGCGGCTATGATGCTGGCTCTGCTGGGGCTGGGGCTTTACCCCCAGCCTGTATTAAACCTGACACAACCGGTCGTGGACCAATTGCTCAGCCTCGATTTCACCGCACGGAGCTGGCTATGAAGCTGACCGAACTGCTCGCGCTGCTGCCCCTGTTGATACTGGCCGGCGGCATCGTCATCGTAATGCTGCAGATAGCCTTCTGGCGCAACCTGCCGCTCACCGTGGGCCTGGTGGCGCTGACCTTACTGGCAGGAACCTTCAGCGCACTGCCAGACGGCACTTCAATGCCGGTCACTCCCCTGTTGATGGCAGACGATTACGCTCTCCTGTTCACCATGCTGTTCTGCCTGGCCGCCTTGATTACCGCACTATTTTCAACCGATTATCTGGGCCAGAGGGGCGACGAGCCCGAAGAATACTTTCTGTTACTGCTTCTGAGCACTCTGGGCGCCTGTGTACTTGCGTTCGCCAATCATCTGGCCTCGCTGTTGCTGGGCATGGAACTCCTTTCCATCGCGCTGTACGCCCTGATCGCCTATCCCGACAAGGCTCCGCTGCCGCTGGAGGCGGCGACCAAGTATCTGGTGTTGTCCGCAGCGGCCTCCGCCACCGCATTATTTGGCTTTGCCCTGCTGTACGCAGCAACAGGCAGCCTGTCTTTTAGCGGCATGAACACGGGCCTCACTCAAGCGGCTTCACAGGCGATCGTGCTGCAGGTAGCCGCCGTGATGGTGGTGGCGGGGCTGGCTTTCAAATTGTCCCTGGCACCCTTCCACCTGTGGACCCCCGATGTCTACCAGGGCGCGCCATCCCCGGTCAGCGGCTTTCTGGCATCAGTATCGAAAGCGGCTGTATTTGTTGTGTTGATGCGCTGGTTTGTGGCCTCGGATTTGTTCCGGTTTACAGCGTTGATGCAGGCCCTGGCAGTACTGGCGGGACTGAGCATGATTGTTGGGAATCTGCTCGCGTTGTTACAGGACAACATCAAACGCATGTTGGCCTACTCATCCATAGCGCACATGGGTTACCTGATGATTGTGCTGGTGGCAGCTGCGGCACCGGTAAATCGCGCCTTTGCCATTGAAGCCGCCAGCTTCTATCTGGTGGCCTATACGGCCACAACCCTGGCCGCCTTCGCGCTGCTGGCCATGCTGGGTGCGGGCCACAGTGGCCGTGAACAGTGCCAGCTACAGGATATCAGCGGCTTGTTCTGGCTCCACCCCGGCCAGGCACTGCTGCTGATGGTCGCCATGCTGTCTCTGGCCGGCATCCCGCTTACCGCGGGTTTCCTCGCCAAGTTTTACGTCATTGGCGCAGCCAGCAGTGGCAGTCACTGGTTCCTATTGGGCACTCTGGTCGTTGGCAGCGCCATAGGTATTTACTATTACCTGCGTGTGGTCTTTTACATGAGTCGCCGTCCCGAAGAATACCCGGCCCAACCCGTGATGAGCCAGCATTGGCCCGCGCGCGCCGCTGGCTGGCTGCTCATTGCAACGGTTTTGTTACTGGGAATACTGCCCCAGCCACTGCTGAGGCACTTAGCGTCTATACTCAGCTAACGGGATCCAAAAACAACAAAAAGAATCACAAGCTGGGCCAGCTCAAAGGAGGCCACAATGCTGCAATCTGTAAATCTTCGAGACTACATGCTGATTAACCCGGTGCGGGTTAAAGCCAACGACAACATACTGGAGGCCATGCAGGTTATTATTGACAACAAGATATCGGGGGTTTGTGTCGTAGACGATCAGAACAACCTGGTAGGGATTCTGTCAGAGCTGGATTGCCTGCGCGCAGCTCTGAGTGCCATTTACAATGCCAATAGCAATAGCATCGGCGAAGTCAGCGAGTACATGGCCAGCGACAACCTGGTTGTGGCCCACCCCAATGAGGACATCGTCGATGTCGCTCAGGACATGTTGCTCAAAAATAAACGTCGACGACCCGTCGTTGAGGACGGCAAACTGGTGGGCCAGATTACCTGTCGCCAGCTCCTGAGCGCCGTCAAGAAATTCAAGGCCTAGCCCTGCGCTCAGGGCGCTCCAACCATGAGCGCCCCTTCCAGTCCGGACACTCATTCAGGGCTGGCATAATACGGAGTAAAATTCCAGATCGTTTTCCTGTATCGACTGGCGCATAATGCCCCGCGTTTCCCTGCCACAAAGTCGTAAGTAATTATTCCATGACCAAAGCTATTTTACAGCGCCTCGCGGAAGAACTTTCCGTGCGAGAGGCCCAGATCAATGCCGCCGTTTCACTGCTGGACGAAGGGGCCACCGTGCCTTTCATCTCGCGCTATCGCAAGGAAGTCACGGGCGGACTGGACGACTCCCAGATGCGCCTGCTCGAAGAGCGACTCCACTACCTGCGGGAAATGGAAGACCGACGGGCTGCCATCCTTGGTTCTATTGACGAGCAGGGCAAGCTCAGCCCGGAGCTGAAACGGTCGCTGCTGGCTGCGGACACCAAAAACCGGTTGGAAGATTTGTACCTGCCCTACAAACCCCGGCGCCGCACCAAGGCCCAAATCGCCAGGGAAGCCGGACTGGAGCCCCTGGCCGAAGCGCTGTTGGGCGATGCCACTCTGGACCCGGAAATCGCAGCAAAAGATTTTCTCAATACCGACGCGGGTGTTGAAGACAACAAAGCCGCTCTTGACGGTGCCCGCCAGATCCTGATGGAACGCTTCGCCGAAGATGCCGACCTGCTCGCGCGAGTACGCCAGTTTCTACAGGATAACGTCCAGCTCGCTTCGCGCCTGGTGGCCGGCAAGGAACAGGAAGCAGCCAAGTTTCGTGACTATTTCGAACACACCGAGGCCCTGAATAAAGTGCCCTCACACCGTGCTCTGGCGATGTTCAGAGGGCGCAATGAAGGTTTCCTGCATCTCAACCTGATGATGCACGCGGACGAGAAACCCTCCGATGCCCACCCTTGTGAAGCAATGATTGCTGAGCACTGGAACATTGCCAACAAGAGCCGTCCAGCTGACCGCTGGTTACTGGATACCGTGCGCTGGGCCTGGCGAGTAAAGCTGCTCACTCACCTGCAAACGGACCTGCTGGGACAACTTCGCGAACGCGCCGAGCTGGAAGCGATTGAAGTGTTCGCCAAAAACCTCAAAGACCTGTTGCTCGCCGCGCCGGCCGGTGCCAAGGCGACGATCGGCCTGGACCCCGGGCTGCGGACCGGGGTAAAAGTTGCCGTGATTGACGCCAATGGTAAATATCTGGACCACGCCACGATCTTCCCCACGGCCCCCCAAAACCGCACCGGAGAAGCCGCGACCAAACTGCGACAACTGATCCAGAAATACGATGTGGCACTGGTTGCTATTGGCAACGGTACCGGCAGCCGAGAGACCGACAAGTTTGTCGGAGATCTGCTGCGGCAGCATCCGGAATTCTCCACCAGCAAGATCATGGTCAATGAATCCGGCGCATCGATTTACTCAGCCTCGGAGTTCGCCGCCCGTGAATTTCCGGACCTGGATGTCACCATTCGCGGCGCTGTTTCGATCGCACGCCGCCTCCAGGACCCCCTGGCGGAACTGGTAAAAATCGACCCCAAATCGATTGGTGTCGGTCAGTATCAACACGATGTCAGCCAGGTGAAACTGGCACGTCAGCTCGATACGGTGGTGGAGGACTGCGTGAATGCGGTGGGGGTCGACGTCAACACGGCTTCTATACCTCTCCTGTCGCGCGTGTCGGGCCTCAATCAGTCCATCGCCAGCAACATTGTTGCCTTGCGTGATGAGGTGGGCAGTTTCGCGAGCCGCAAGGCGCTACTCAAAGTGTCGCGCTTCGGGGATAAAACCTTCGAGCAGGCAGCGGGCTTCCTGCGTATCGTCGGCGGGGATAACCCCCTCGATGCCTCGGCAGTGCATCCGGAGTCCTACAATGTGGTGGAGACTATTGCCCAGTGCGAGAATCGGGACGTGGCCAGTATTCTGGGAGATAGCCGCTTTCTGCGTTCGCTCAAGCCACAGCAATTTGTCAGCGCGAAGGTCGGCGTGCCCACGATAGTGGATATTATTGCAGAACTGGACAAACCGGGCCGCGATCCGCGACCCGAGTTTCGCATGGCGACTTTTCAGGAAGGCGTTGAGAAGGTCTCCGACCTCAGACCGGATATGGTGCTCGAGGGCACTGTTACCAACGTCACCAACTTCGGTGCCTTTGTCGATATCGGGGTTCACCAGGATGGGCTGGTGCATATCTC
>Ga0115567_10006059_pt1 | contig 11630 bp, 17 predicted proteins | sample COGITO_mtgs_1204_2_FD_88679 | JGI IMG/M metagenome (GOLD analysis project Ga0115567, IMG submission 88679) | Pelagic marine microbial communities from North Sea - COGITO_mtgs_120412 | ecosystem: Environmental > Aquatic > Marine > Epipelagic | place: Germany:Helgoland, sampling site Kabeltonne...
CGCTCGTAGCGCAGCTCTTCGCGCGTCACCTCCAGATCCATTGCCGCCTCGCTCGCCTGCCGCATCAGCGCCGCGATCCGCCCAGACGCGGCATCCAGCACCGCATCCACGCCATCGGTGCGCCCGCCTTGCGGACTGCGCGCGCCTGGGCGCGACAGCGGCGAGGTTGTGAGGGGGTGGGTCGTCGGGCTCGGCGGAGACCATGCGGCGAGGCGGCGCTCCCAGTCGGGCTGCGCCGGGGATGACACGACAAACGAGGCCGTCAGCTCCTGTATTGCCGGCGGCACGGAGCCGGGCTTCTGATACTGCCGAGACGTGGGGAACACAGCGGGACGCCACGCCGGTGCCCTGATATCGCTCTGCTCCGCGTCCATGCGCGTGGGGGCGTCGAGCTCCAGAGTAGATGGAGAGTGGGAGCGAGAGGGGACCGGCGAACGAGGAGAGTGCTGCAGGACGCGCGGCTGCATCGGGGTGGTACTGTGCGTGATCGCATCGCCCGGGGAGCGGGCTCGTTCGCCCACAGAGGAGCCTCCTGCACCGCTGGAGCCTGCACCGGTGACCAGGGGTACCGGCGGCGAAGATGAGGGCGCCTCGTGGGGAGGGAGAGAGGAGCTTGACTCCGACAGCGAGCACGACGCACCAACATCCCCTGGTGTTTCGCTCCGACAGCTGGCAGACTCCGAAAGCGATGCAACCTGGGCGAACACCAGATGAAATAAGACCAGCACGCGCCTTTGGAGGGGACAGCGCATCCACAGAGCATGGCATACAAGCTAGGGAGGGGGGCTGCTCTGTGGAGACTCACCGACTCCTCGTCGATCTCGTAGTTTCGGTCGTCGCAAGCCATCTGCACCGCTCCGCTGCTGTCCGGGGCTGCCTCAAAGCTCTCTTCAGCACCCGATGTCCTGCTCTCCATCCGCTCGACAACAGCCGTGTCTAGTGAGCTCCGCACCGTACTGAGCTGCAGCTCCCCTGGAGCTTCTGCCGCCACAACCGCCGCCGCCACCGCCGCCGCCGAAGCAACAGGCAAGACATCCCCCTTCGCCACAAGCTGTAGTGGTGCAAATGATGCAGCTTCTTCGCCGCTCTGCGCCCGTTCGGTTGTCAACCTCTTACGAGCTCTGACCTGCCCCCCCCACATCGACGCCGCTGCTGCGACGGAGCCAACTGCAGGTGGCCCTTGCGCATCACCCTTGGCCGTCCCCTCGGCCGACAAATCGCTGTGCGTCGGTGGCAGAGATCTGACCGCACGCTCTTCTGTCAGGGCTGTCACATGCGCTGTGTGTTCCTTTCGGCTCTCCTTGCTTGCCAGGGCTCCGATAGGAGATGGCACAGTCTCGAGCTGGACTGATTCTCCTCCTGCTTGTGTTTCTTTCCCACTTCCTGCTTCTGATACATCCTGTCCCGGCGGATAGGTCGCAACGTCAGCGAAACCTCAAGTATCCCTTCACAAAACAAATGACGAAGACCGTACGCATCTTTCAGGCTTTGCATTTCGACGCAGCGCTCAAAAACATGGAGTTAGTAGTGTTGGGACAGAACTTGCCTCCTGACCCCCAGTTGCCTGTTTCCCTGGCAAGCTGAACAGTGCTCCTATGAGTGTCCGCCCTGTTGGAGAAGTCACCTCCTCGGCGCGCCCTTTCCGATCGAACCTTCCCAACAAGCTCTTGAATCTCCGCATCGATGCCTCAGTCAATCGCGGTTTCCACTCTTTGCAACTGCAGAGGAGGGACACACACGTAGGCTGCAGGGCACCGGTGCGGAGGACGTCCCGATCCGCAAGACTGATGAAATCATCAGCAAGTTCGTTTGGCCACTATAAAGCGACTTTATGGGGAGAAATCTCCCCATAAGTCGCTTTATAGAAATCTCCCCATAAAGTCGCTTTACATAGTGGCACTCAAACTTTTCTGCATTTCGGGGGCCATGGAACGTTCAGCCCTGGCTGGCAGAAGCCTGAGACCAGGCGCGGAGTATCTGGATGGAATGAAACCTGGTCGTCTAAAGAAGGCTGGGGCACGTTTTTTCACACTGGCACTGCTAGTTCCGATGCACTTTTCCCGCTCCCGCGCTTTCCAGCTCCCAGCCATGCTTCCACGGCGTTTGCCGCGGGCTGGCGATGGGCTCTGTAGGGCCGCGTCGCGTTGGAGAATCAAGGGGGCAATTGGAATGATAGGTGACGCCCGAGAGGCATCAACGAAGTCGACAGAGGAATACGCGAAGGCTAGGAACGTTCCAGTGGACACTACAGACTGGCAGATCAGCGAGAACGGGAAGCCATACTCTGAGGTGCCTTTCCCGTAATGCACTCAGAAATCGACATTGTTTGCGGGTTCTGATATTATTGATCTAGAAGAGTAGTGTTTGAACCCGCATTATGACCGGCACGAACGTGTGGTGCTCTTTCCAGGTCATCGACGTTCGTACACCTCTGGAGTACTCTGAAGACCACATTCCTGGCGCGATCAACCTTCCTATACTCTCAAATGAGCAACGTGTCATTGTAACTCCCATTCGTATCCCGCTCATATCACGTGCCCGACAAACTGCTCGCTCCGAGTCGGAAACCGTGTTGCTCAAGTTGTTTGTTTGCCGCACAATCACCCGCCGCTTAGTTTCTTGTGCCATGATCGATGCAGGTCGGCACAAAGTATGCTGAGTCACCGTTCGAGGGCCGCAAACTGGGTGCAAGGCTCATCATGGAGAATATGGCTGTCCTAGTGGGGGAACATTTTGCTGAGAAGAGCAAGGACTACAAGCCGCTGGTATGCTCAAGCTCTAGAATCCGGCATTGCGCACGTCTGGCACGTGTGGAACGACCCAGTCAGAGATCATCAGGTACCCCACAGCAAACTCAAACTCAAACCAAATCTGTGATCGGACTGGCAGATCTACTGCTGGCGGGGCGGGCAGCGCTCCGGCTCTATGGCGCACGTGCTCAGTGAAATCGGGTTCCGTTCGTCGAAACTGACGGGCGGATACAAGTCGTATCGGAGTGAAGTGCAGGCTTTCCTCAAGCAAGATCACAATATCAAGTGGTGTATGCTCTCAGGTCCGACAGGAAGCTGCAAGACACGGCTGCTCAAGCGATTTGAGGCAGCGGGGCATCAAGTTGTGGACCTCGAGGGCCTTGCGAACCACAGGGGCTCGGTCCTGGGGGGCATGGGCGAGCAGCCTTCTCAAAAGGTGCGTGTTCTTTCATGGCTGGCGCTCGGCGCTGCAGGCGATAGTACGTGCACTAAAATCTGCACCATTGAGTGGGACAGGCGTTCGAGGGGGCTCTTGCATGGACGCTGAGAGACCTGGACCCTTCTCGCCCGGTAAGGTCAATGAGATGGATCTCGTGCCTTCCCGCAGGGCAGATTGGCTCAATGAGGTTGTACTTGCAGGTTTGGGTGGAATCAGAAAGCGCCAATATCGGGGCGGTGCAACTTCCGGGCAAGGTCATTGATTCTCTTCGACGCGCTCCGCGCTATGAGGTGACTCTGCCCTTCGAACGACGAGTTTCGGCAACTCTGGATGAGTATGAGGAGCTGACGAGACAACCCGAGCACCTTAAGTCTCTGCTGGCAAAACTGAAACGCTTCCTCGGGGCCAAAACGATCTGCGAGTGGTATTGTTTCGTACCCCACTTTAAATTTCCTAGACATGAAAGTCATGCCCCTTGATGCTTCCTGACAAACTTTTTCAATCCCCTCCAGGGACCTTTTGATCGACGAGGGCTGTTGGGAAGAACTGGTATCGGATCTGCTCGTGCAGCACTACGACCCCACGTACGCCCGCAGCCAGGCTGCGCACCGAGAGAAGCACGCCCCTATGGTCGAAAAGCTCGAGATCGCAGACTGGTGCCATTTCCCCACCGCGGGCATCCCGGCTCCATGCGTTGCGCGCCCCGGCAAAGCTCGGCAGTGGTTATGTGACCGGAATATCTGCTTCTGTGCAGGGATAAGGCGACGCTCAACCAAGCAGTCGCGGCAATGGAGGGTCGTCTCGAGCACTCTGAGGGCTACCGTGCTGCCTATGGAGCAGAGTGTGCAGCGACAGGGATACCACAAGCTTAGGCGCAGGGCAAGAATGAACGCATGTCGAGATCTTCACGCTCTATGTATGGTACCCTGCAGGCAACTTCTCAGGCACCGGCTTGCGCTGTTGCGCTTTGAGCCGGGTCCGTCACGCAGTCTCCCGCCAGGGCACGGCTCCGCGCGCGTCCGTCATCCCGCCCCTCCCCCCCCGTTTCGCACGCCGGGCGGTGCAAGATTCGCGGAACGCGCAGGCGGGCCGCTCGCGGGCGCGAGGGGCGCCTAGACGCCGAGCGCGGCCACGACGTCATCCACGACTTCTCGCACGTCGAGCGCGCGCATCGCCGGGAAGGGGCGCGCCTGCCCGCGCCCGCCTCAGCGCACGCGGGAAGGCAGCAGCCGGGCGCTGCGGGGGGCGAGGGAGGCGAGGGAGGCGAGGGGGTGGAGACCTCCGGCCCCGTCGAGGCGACCACGCGGCCGTTGACGCTCACGGTGAAGGCGCCCTTGGGCGGGCGCTCCGGTTCCTCCAGCGGCTCGGGAGTCCACCTGCGCGCGTCATGCGTGGCGGCGTGAGACACGCGGGCGCCAGCGCGGGCGCGGTTGCGGGCGGGCGCGGGGATGTACTTGGGGCGCGGGTGGCCGTAGAAGGTAGCTGCCGGCACGCGGGCCGACACAAGCTCTTGCACCTGCACACTGCATGCTCAATGCGCGGAAAAATCCGGAGTGCGCCCCGTTTTGCGAGTGAATGCACCCCCGCCTTTCACATTTGAGGTGAGATTATGCCCCAGCTGGAAGAGAGGGGACCTTCACAGCCGCCCGCTGAAACACGCCTCAGCTTTTGCACGCGATGATCTCCACCCGCATGCCGCCAGTCCCACCGCTGCTCGCGGGCGTCGGGGCCTTGGTGGGCGCTGGAGGATCCTCAGCAGGCTTACGAGCCTTTGCTGGCGCTCCAGCAGTCGGAGTCTTCGCTGACGCTGCAGCATTCTGGGCCTTCGCTGGCGCAGAAGCAGTCGGGGCCTTCACTGGCGCTGCAGCTTTTCCTACGGAGCGAGAAGCTGCAGGCGCGTTCGCCTTTGCCACACGTGGAGACTTGGCCTGCGAGCGCATGGGTTCAATTTGTGAGCTCAAGGTGAGATCATCTGCCGAAACCGAATTGAAAAGCACAGAGCGGACACTCGCCGCTTTGACTTGACTCTGCAGCCGCTCAATCAGCTCGGACTTCTTTCCCCCAACTTTGAGTCCCTTGTCGCGGAGCATGGTCTTCAGCTCCTCCATCGTCAGGCTGTCCAAAGCACCGGTGGATTCTGTGCCTCCGCCAAGCCCACCCCCTCGCGCTGCCATGAGCAGAACTGGCCGTGCGGTGCAAATGTTTCGGAGTTGGGTCCGCCCCTCGAAGCCCTGGCAGGGAGGCTGGCGGACAAAGGCCGAATGTGACGGGCTGAGCAGGCGCGCCACTTTCACAGATCCAAAGGAACGCCCCGCCGCCGACAGCAGCAAAAGTCTCGACATGAATAGAACAAGACAATGCAGCCGTCTCCGCATGCAGTAAGGGCAGAGCCTCACAGTAGAGAGGCCAGCCCCCAAGTGCAGTCCTCAAGCAGTCGAACCTCTCTGCTCTCTGGATCTTGATCCAAAATTCAAGATCTTGAGATCCATGAGAAGGCCTTCTCTCCTCCGAAAAAAATCGGGATTTACCGGCGGAGGGGGAGGGGGGAAATTGGGGCGATGCGGCGCCTCGGCGCTACAGTGGCGCTTTTGGTACTGGCTCACCTGTTCCGAATGCCGCAGACCGCTGCTGACTGGTCAAAGGACGCAGATACAAATGCGGGGTTGGAACAAGCGGGTTTGAAATGCCTGACGGTGCTCAACCCTCCAGATGGCGAGCCGTACGAGCTCTCAGAGGAAGAGCGTGAAGAGTTTCACTTCCTTCTTAATATCAACTGCCCAGGGCTACCATTTGGGGACAAAATGAGCGTCAAGAACGGAAATGAAGAGTTCGAGGTCGAGCCCATTTGATCCTCGTGGGCTTCCCATGGATCCTGTAGTGAGAGCTCTAATCCGTGCTGGCTTTGCGTCCGCGCTGGCTTTGCGAGCATATCCCGTCAGCTACAAAACGCTCGTTGGCAGGTTGATTTGGCAGAGTGGCACACGGAGCATTACGAATTGACGATGCACAAAGCAAACCGCGGGGTTTCTAGGTGGGAATTTGGGCTGCATCGCATCGGCGGCGGACCAGTCGAGCGCGCAGAAGCAACCGTGACATTTTACGCGCTGCTTGGTCCTGTAGTTCTTGTCACCTTTCCGCCTGAAGGTTTCACTTTTTATCGCGGCGTCAATCCTTTTTTCCGCTGCGGTTTGGAGGTGCTCGAAACTCCCGACCCAGCAGCGAGGTGCTGCGCGAGCGGCGGGCACATCCGTACCGAATTCTCTGCACCTGAGTGACAGGAACAGTCGGACCTCGTGGAGCGTTTTGGGCCAGCAAGGGAGTATTCTATCCATATGTTGCTTGAGAGCAGTGCGATGCGAGGAGACGTCAGGATGGAGTGCGTGCCCCGTGCCAACCCGTGCGTCCAGCGTGCGGAACCATGCGAAGCCCTATGCACTCCAGTCCTTTGAAATGTCTGTTGCGTGGCCTCAAGTTTCGGCAAGGTATTTCTGGCGACAATTGATGATGGAACGCTTCCGGATGGAGAGTACACCATGAGGTTGTGGGTGTCAGACGGGAATACAAAGGCGTATGATCCGCCGATTCTGCGAAAGTTTTTCAAGGCACTCTCCAATTGCCTCCCTGGTCACCTCTTGCTTCCGAGCGATTGTCGCAATCCCAAGGCAACTCAATGTGGCCTTTACACTGCTGCAGGATTCAACGCGGGATTACCCCTCGATCGTGACCAACGCGGATGTCACCGCGTGTCAAGCTGTGCCAGTCCCATGCCGGGAGGGAGGTTTCGACCATGACTAGCCCTCAGCCTGACCAGGCCTCAGCACTGAGGCAACAACCTGAACTTGACTTAGCGCTGGTGTTCAGCTGTGTTCAGTGGTCATTGGTGTGAGCGTGAATAGTTGATGATGATGAAAGTCCAACGCCTTGGAGCAGACTGCGAAAACGGGGCATGTGTCCAAGGCGCGTGCCTCTGCGAGGCAGACTGGTTCGGGCCGAGGTGCGTGGCCAACCTTGCCAACTGTCTGCGCATGCGTGGCATCTACTGGTGGTCGGCCTGACGCGCGCAATGCTGCCGCTGCACCCAGGTGCGAGTACGACGTGCTCAACGCCCCGAGCTATCTCCCGCGCGAGGACCCCGCGAGCAGCCCGCTCGCGTGCCACCAGGCCAAGCACTTCCGGTACGGGGTGTCAGACCTCCGGGCACTACTCCGCGCGCAGCAGCAGCCTTCTAATCCGGTCCATTTCGCCCCTGCGAGGCGGCACAGTTCAGACAAAAGCGCTCTGATGGTACACAAGGATCAGCACTTACGCAGTGGGTGCTTGTTTCAGGCGATGTGTACCCGGGTCGGGCTCTTCCATCCTGACATTGTGTCTGCCTTCGGTGTCAATTTGCGCTCGCTGGCTATCGCGCTCGGTACTTGTCGTATACTCAGCTGCCCCTGGGGTCCACTTGCCCTGTGGCGCTCCTCCCATGACCGCGGTTTCTCCGGCAGGGAGGTCGATGCAAGCTGGAAAACCTCTCGGGATCGCAGGAAATTGGTCTCTCATTCAGCATGAAGGTTCTGCTCCTGCCTATCACCGTGAAAACAAAATCAATTAAGGCCTCGAGTTCTATTCCTGCAGCAGCGTTGAGCTGTTGAGCGAAAAGAAATGAAGTGTTCAGGGGCAAAACTCTGAAGCGGGGGGGCACGAGCAGACTGTCCATCCGGGAATCTAGGATGCTACTTCGAACCACTGACATCGTGCCCCACCCGTGACGCGCCGATGGAAAAGTGGTTGCACGACGGTCAGGAGCTCGACTACCCGCGTCGATCGCTTCATCCTCTGCAGCTTATAACCGAGATGCAGGTCTGCAAGCCGGGCGCTGCAGAGTGCGGGATCGGTCAAGATTCGGCAGTAAATGTTGCTGAGGAGATCTATGCTGCATCTGGGAGTGTCTCATGGGACTGGAGCGACTTGGGGCAACATCGTCCTTTCTTGTTGTTTGATTTTGGAAATGAGGATTTGATCAATCTCGGGGAAGCGGGGCAGATCATCAAGGCTTCGCTGAAAGGAGCAGCAAGGTGCGTCCGTGACTTCCGTTTCATGTATCGTCAGGAAATTTCGTCAAAAGTGTATGCGAATATGCTCGGTTATTGGTTCATCTGATAAGTGCCGACTTTTAATGGCAGTTGGCTTATTCATCCGATGGCAGCGCTGCATTGCCTCAATCTTATCAGGGGTCACGTCGAATTCTCGGTCTGACCGCCTGCCAATAGCTCGAAATAGGATTTTCATTTTCAAATTCGAATGCTTTTGCCATGATGTTTGAGCTCAGTGTTTCGAAGAACGAGCTTTTGTTGTAAGGACTACGAAAATGGTGAGAACAGGGAGATGAGGAGCAACTCGATCTTGGAGATGCGTACACCCTTGCCATTTGGGTCGACTTCAGACACTCCGACCACATTGTTCGATCGTGAGTGCTGCTCCTTTAAGTCCCTGATGAAAAGAGTCCTTGTTTCGTGGTGCGAAATCTGCAAACTTCCTCGTTGCAATAGTTTTCCACCGCTAAGATAGACAAAATTGATTAGGGCGATTCGAACAACCGTGGGTGCTCCAATTGCTGTCCAAGAAGGCTCAAGGTTCGTTACCATAAGCAGAACCCAGAAAGTAAAGTTTTACCTTGTTGTGTACAATTGCGTGTTCAGTGAATTTAATCATTTGAGGTACAGGCTTTTGGGGCTCTACGATAATGGGCAGCTGTCCAGACAAAGCAACAAATCAGATAATGCGACAGTTTCTGATCCTCATACGGGGTTCTTTGGATGTGGTTATGCTATCCAGGTCACCGGCTGGCAATTGATCATGGTTGTCGGTAGTAGAGGAGAGGTGACTGCTAACAATAAGAACTGATTCTTGCTGCACTTACCCCATGGCAGTCATGAAATGATTCAGGGTTGTACCTAAAACCCAAACCATTTCCTCCACGATTCAGGGGAATGCAAGCATCAGTCGCTTCTTTGTCAATGGGGAATATGTGGGAACAGCAGAACGTGCATTATTCCGGTCTAGATTAAATATGGCTGGTTACAGAGCACAGGTGATAACCGTCTCTGACGAGTATCAGCACGCAGAGTTGTTTGACCCTATTTGATGTTCGAATACATCTGGAATATGGTTGAACTGAAAACGCGCGTGAGCACAGGGTCCAGGATTTGTTGCCGGAGTGGCGGGTTGGCATGAAGCCTTATCGCACAGTCGAGTCCAATCCTTTTGGAAAGCAACACGCGGCCGCTTCGGAATGCATATTTTAGACGGGTCTTCTCGATCCAGTCGGGCAAGAAACTACAGGGGAAGAACATGGACTCTTGCTATGACATCTACACATCCAGTTTTTAAGGGGAAAGGCACGTTGTGGAACATGGCCCACATGCTCGACTACGTTATGAGGTCGTGATGGGCAATCTCTAATGCGGATTCAGATTGCTATTCTCTGCTCAATGTCTTTACTGCGGCAGGCACATACTCATCATTTGGCCGAATCACGAACAGGCCGAATGAGAAGTTACGCGTTCTTCTTCGCGCTGCGAAACGAGCTTCTGGATTCCGGTCCTGAGCTCAAATTTGTCTGAGATGAATCATTCAGCCTGACATGCGCTCATGTGAGCTTTATCATTCCGGCCTCGAGTTGAATTCTTGTCTTTATGCAGGCCCGGGAGCGTGGGGATTCACATACGGCGTGGGGATGCATGCGACCCGGTCCATGCAAGGCACTGTACTAGTGCTGAGGAAGTCTTGGTCTCTGTGCGAAAGGTTCGTTATCCATGCATTCTCGTTGCTTGACATGAAGCCTGGCTGCCTGATACGTGCGTCAGACAAGTGAAGGCAAGCTCGTGGCACTCAGGTATTGCAACGCTACAACATTTCCTCCGCGTATGTGGCAACTGATGACCCATCGATCATCGAAGAGCTGCAAATCCTTGCCCAGGACGTGCGCTGGTAAGCTGGACTCTGACTCCTGCGTGCCAGTATAAAATGATAGCTGACAGGGTCTGAACTGATGTGCAGGTCGTTTCTTGAGAATTTCAATCGGACATTTTTAAATCAGGACTCGCATTATCAAGTGTTGCTCTCACGACTTGGTCAGCTTGACCGTCGGGTTGTGGCTGAGTCGGCATTCATTGACCTTTTCCTCCTCGCCGAATGCTCATTCCTGGTGCTGTACATCCATTGGTGGTGCCAGTCGCTGCGTCTTCGCTCCCTAACTCGAGACCCTAATTTCACGGGTGAGCGGTAGGTGGGACAATTCAGTTCGACTTTTTTTCGAACGGCCTTCGCGCTTTCCGTAGCCGAAAAAGGATATGTTCCACCGTACCTCGGGCTTGATGGGCCACCATCTTGGTAACGGTGGGGGCGAAACGCGGAGAATGACAGTACACGTGTGAGTCTCAACGTGCATTAACTACTTATTCTGATGAAGATACGCGGCTACTGGGTAATTGCCTTTTCGCTATGAAAGAGAAACTTTTTGAAGCCTAGCACAATCTTCCCTGAGGACGAGACTCCTTCCTCTGCGTCGTCCTCTTTGCCCTTCTTACCTTTGCGCGACGGAGTGATCGGCAGCCCATGCGGAGAGTTGAAGCGCACTTTATACTGCACACGACCGGTGCACTGGTCAGCAGCGAATGTACAGTGCAAAGCCCGTGTTGGCATGAGAGTTGGCAGAGAAACGTGCCTGACCACTTGCACCGAAGCTACCCTCGATGTAACCCTTGATATCTGAACCTTCCAATGTAACATTAAGATTAATGAACTTCGTGATGTCAGTCTCCTTCTTGAAGAGATCCTTGCCGATCACCACCTCCTCGTCCACAACACGCTTCACTGTGCCGACCTTTTGCTTAGGCTTGTAGATCTTGATTTTGGCAAGCTCCTCAGGCTTCTCAGAGTCGACAGTGTCTAGCATTCGTCCATAGAACACAAGGCGACATGAGTTCACATTGATGTCTTGATCGAGCACAGAACCGATAAGCAACGAATCCCGTGGAGAGGTTATGGGCTTTTCCAAGAGCAGAAGCGCCCACTGGGAGCCCTCAGGGACCTCTTTGGAGCTATTCTGGAGCTCATCGGCTGAGAGATACTGACGCGAGTAGTCGAATGACCGGTCCTAAGAGGGATGGGGGCATTTTTCAGCGTCACTCACACAAAGCTGCCCGCAGCCGCTCATACGCACACAGGACGCCTGTCGAGGTCGGGGTGCGCAGTACGTTTGTGTTGGGCGAGTGCGGGGCTCCGGGCGGGAGAACAAAAAAGTGTGTCGTTGCCATCACAGTCGTGTGTCCCACGGTGATATGAAATTTTCGTTTTGTTGGGCATGTGCCCTGCCGCACAGGCACCCTGCCTGCTCAGCAGAGACGGAGGTGTGCGCCAGGGCCGCGAGTCCTGCGCTGGGTCGGGGCGGGGCA
>Ga0115567_10006060_pt1 | contig 11627 bp, 18 predicted proteins | sample COGITO_mtgs_1204_2_FD_88679 | JGI IMG/M metagenome (GOLD analysis project Ga0115567, IMG submission 88679) | Pelagic marine microbial communities from North Sea - COGITO_mtgs_120412 | ecosystem: Environmental > Aquatic > Marine > Epipelagic | place: Germany:Helgoland, sampling site Kabeltonne...
AGCAGCAGCAGCAGCAGCAGCAGCAGCAGCAGCAGCAGCAGCAGCAGCAGCAGCAGCAGGAGGTTCAGCAGCGGCCGCAGCATCAGCTGCGGGAGCTGCGGGAGCAGCAGTGCGTAGCACCTGCTCCCATGAAGCCAAAACTCCGATCAAAGAATGCGGCACAGGTCGCTAAAGAAGCGCGCCAAAAGATCCGCCGCGGGGAACATGCAGCCCTCCTTGCGCAGCTCGACGAGATGGTGCCTCAAGGCCCAGGTGCAGTCCCTTCCACAGCGCTGTTTCGATCCGTTGGCAACAGTGAGAATCCAGGCGATCAATTGTGCGTGTTCCGGGCAGAAAAACTTGGCTCACGTCATCGCATCACTTCACTCCGATCTGGTCGGACTATTGAGGAGCTCTTCAAAGCGGTGCCCATCCAACTGGCTCTCGTTCAAAGGCCAGGGGGTCGCGCGCGCGTAAGGGTGGGTGGGATCTTGTCTACACCATATGACACAGAAAATGCACGTGCACGTCAGGTTATTGGCAAGATCGGAAAACTTTCAACCCACCAACAGCCGGCACATCGTACAGCATTGGAGCATCAAAAAGGCTTGATACTGGCAAGTTGTCCCGCGCGATGGGAGGGCAACGATTGCCCCAGCAACGCAGGACGCTTAGGGCGTGAATTGATTCTTAACCGCATCCTGGGTACGGATCTGTGGGTGTCCCTGTATCAAGGCCCTCCGTGAGCGAATGGCGTGACACACTCTCTGCCAGGTTTCCGTCGGCGTCAATAGCGGTCTGGTTTGCCATGCGAGCGGTGAGCTCACTCGGCGATGCTCATGGCTAGACGATTCTTCGTTGGAGGGGGTCCATTTTCGCTACCTGCTCCGCCGTGGCTCGTGGGGTGCATTCCGTGACTTTCAGCGCGAGGTACGATCGTTGCCTGCCAGACCGTAAATGCCCGCTTTATTTTTCGAAGCAGCGGCATTTCCTGCTGAGAGCAGTGGGTCTATGATGTATCACGTGTAGTTTTCGACTTTGACATTGGAATCCTGTTTCCATCAGATTCGGGAGTGCTGTGGCAAGGCTGAGGTGATGCCGAGTAGCCCCTGCCATGCCGCGCTGGAGGAAGCAAACCGGAGCCGCAGCCTGAGATGCTCGGCCTCGCGGAGCAGCAGACTTACATGCATGCCCCACGGCCAGAATTGTGCTGGTCGTTCTGTCGAGCTGTGCTTCATATTCTCGCAGCGAGGTTTGTGACGTCGCACCATATCCCATAAGTGATTCCATGGTTCGCGGAGCGTCTTCGTGCTGATGCAGAAAAAACTCCGCATGGTTTCAAACTATTTTCTCAGGGTGTCTTCGGGGTCGCAGAGCACGATGAGTTGCAACGGTCACCATCATGGCTCTTGTCTTACTCGGAGCCAGTGACGATGGTCGTAGCGGCAACGGGGAAGCGTGCGGCGGAAGGCGAAATGGAAGGCGATGAAACGGCTGCAGACAGAAAGGCAGGCCCCTCATGCGTTGTCGATACAGCCAAAGCGTTTGAACTGTCTGAATGTCTCTTCGCATCAACACGATCTTATAAGGGGCCTGATTCGGAAGGGTTTTCACGCAGGGAGTGGACGACGAGTTCCAGATGATTTTGGTTGGGTATCTGGGGGGAGCTGCGAGGAGTCAGTTGCCTGAAATCGGTATACAGGTGGGCACTCTGCCCTTCACCTAGTGCCCGATACTCTGTTGATGGGGCGCGGACACGGGGCAGGGAGCAGTGGGTGGGAAATGATTATTTCGTCTTGAGCAGGCGGCGCACCATCGTAATATGCTTGGAATGGGCCTGTTCTGTCAAAAGTATACCATACAACCAGATCCGGTGATGCCGAATCTGCTTCCTTTTGTGGACCAAGTTGGTCACTGTACTCCTCCTGAGCCATGATGAATCAACAGGACGGGTCACCTGTCGCGACGTTTATCATGAAATTTCTCGAAGATGCGGATACTGGAGAACAAAAGTGAATCCCTTCCCTTCCGAGATTTAGGTATTTCTTTCGCAGAAGAAGTTGCAGTCTCTTCTCGTCATGTGAGTGTGCTTGTAATTGGTCAGCAAAAATCGCCCTGCTTTCAGGACGCTGTCCTCGAGAATGTTCGCATTTGCAAAACGATCGATTCTCGATACTGCCTTCAAGTACACTAAAGGCGCTGTGACTGGATTGGTGAGTTCGTTAGCAACCGATCTCTAACTTTATGCAGCACAGATCCACCCGCTCGCTATGAAAATTGCAGATATCACGTGTCTCTCCTAACCACCACTGTGGCAAGATCCGATTCGGGGATGCCCTTAATGTGAAAACGGGAGGTTTCTTTGATGTCGTTACCCTCTACCAGACGAGGATGTGCTTTGTGCATCACAGGGAAACGGACGAAGTGCGCATGATGGAAATTTCAAAATACCGTCTTCTGGGCCGAATCTCGATGATGTACAGCCCATCCTGCATACATGAGGCCAAACTCGCGATTCGTGTAGCTGACAAAGTGTTCACGTATGGCAGCATGTCGAAAATTACGAAATTAGGACAACAACGGCTGTCCTGCTTCGACGATGATATGAATGCCAAGATAGTCTTCACGAAACCTGAGGGCGATAGCGTGCAGGCTCAAGAGAGGGTGTTCATGATTTGTGACCCGCAATCGGAATTGAGTAGCACTATAGACGTCATTGTGCTGGCCATCTTCCCGGCCAAGAAGTCATCCTTCGTGTTCCACTGGTCTCAGCATTCTCAAACCCGTTTTTTTTGTTCACTTGGAATCTTGCAGCAGGGCACCTCCGTATGGCCTTGTCGTCCTGAGGCGTGACTCCCAAGGTCGCTACTGGTGCTCGCGATATGGTTCCGTTTCTTAACCTGATTTCCGGCGCAGTGAAATCTCGCAGCATTCTCTAAACATTGTGGTGGAACTACCATTCAGCGATGGCGAGAGGGAAAAAACGTAAGCCCCTATCAGATTCTTGCCCAGGTCTACGCCCTGCGAGAGCATCGTGAAATTGAACAACCTGCTCGTTCGGGCCACTCTGTTACAGATTGAGACTTCGCGGGAAATCTGATCAAGCGTGCAAGGTGTGCAGTATTTCCCTGCTCCCGGCCCGCACGTTTATTACAACCTCGACAGCAACTTGTTTTGTACGTCGTCGTCGCATGATTCATTTTCATGCGACGATTACATTTAGGGAAGCTTGCAACTCTGACTTTTGTCGCTGAGGGTTTTATGATTCGCGCATTGAGTGCCAAAATTTTCTGCTCAGTTGGGTGAAGACGAAATCAAGAAGACTTGGGGGCGGGTATTTGGCAAGGTCGCCTTCCCATCAAGAGACAAAAACTAGACTGAAACGAGGCTATCTTGGACTCCTTGACGGGGCTCTCGGCGTGCTTTGGGAGCCTCATGTGAAAATTCCCTGACATCTGGCCAATCAAATCTTGTGATTGCTCTGAATTTAAGAGACTTCAATCGCACACAGAATCAATCGATGGGCGCCTTCGTGACTTTGAGCCTTGAATGACGCTAGCACCTTGTGTGGGGAATAGCGCCGCGATAATTTTTCCGCGTGTGCGAGAGTGGGCATCCTGTGCAAGAGCATTTGTGAACGACGTGAAGATTTTGCATGAATCACAGGGAATGCCTTGCACATCACCAGTATGGCCATGCGTGCCCAGAAGCTCATTCATATCTGGCCTCGATGGGTGCTGCCGTGCAACTAAATCTATCCACTACCGCCCTGGGCCATATGAATCGATTCAGGGTTTGATTCGGATCCCTTTCGGTGTGTGCTCAAGGACGCTTCCGGAATCATTGCAGATCCGCCGTACATCTGCAAAAGTTTCAGGACTCGTCAGTCCCCAAATGCGCTGGCGCAATTGCCAGCAGCGAGACTGCGCTCGATTTGCTCGGATTCAGATTACACAAGAACCACAACACATTGTACGAGGTCCGAGAAAAGCTTAGTGCAAGAATCGGCTGTGACCTCTGGGATTCGTTGGACAGTATCTGTTAACATCTCATCAGCCCCCATCCACTCCGCAACAGCACCGCCAGACTCAGATGGTGCCTGATTGTAGAGCGATGAGCTGCTCAAAGATTTCGCCAGGACACTGTCGGCCACAGAGGTGACAGTGCTGTACGCCGTGTTTCCGACCGCCGCCATGCTGTCACTCAGTGATGTCGGTACCACGCTGTTCGCAACCGACGCAACGCTACTGTAAGCCGTGTTTCCCACGGCAGTGACACCCTCGGTCACAGTGCTTCCAACGCTCTCGACAGCTGCTGCCATGAGCCTGAAAGACTCTTGCGGCGTTAAGATACCAAACGATCCAGATTCCTGAGTCATCGTTGATGCAGCCTGCTCAGTCGATGTTCCCCGCGATAGCGCGTTTCCCAGGATTGGGGACAGAGGTCGCGCAGGCTTTGACGCACCATCGCCACTCAAGTGCAGCGAAGACCCACTACCTTCTTGCGCTTCCACGGGCAATGCAACGGTGAAATGCCCGTCGGCGGGCGATGGCGAGGCGACCATCGTACTTGGAGCACCATGCCAAACAGCTGGTGAGCTAGCGGAAGTCGGTTCGGTTTGCCGGGGTGCATGCAGGTCATCATCATCCGATGTTGTGCCGGCAAGGTCTGATTCGACTTCTTCCTGCACAGCAGGTCTGTATCAGGGCTGTGGTCCGCTGCGTCGCGTCAGCTTGGCCGCCCAGGCATCTGGCAGTGCTGCGCTGGGCTGCGGGTTTTCACACCTGCAAGGAGTCTCCCGAAGCAGCGACAGCCTTGACGACTACTTGGTTTGCATCCCGTGCATTGTCCAGCCAGCTGAGGTGCCCCGCCTGGAGCATTGTGCGTGGATGAGTCCTGTGTGAGTTTCAGGGAGCAGGGGCGCCCTCGCGAAGTACGGGTACTTGGTAACCGAGGACAGGCCTACAGAACAAGGTTGACTAGTCTTCTCAATGAGGGTCTGGTGTTATTCGTTCTGGGTGCATGGGCGTCTCAGTCTTCGACAAGACTGCAGGAAATTCTGGTGGGGGGAATGGGGCCGATCCTCCGGAACGATTTCCAGGCGGGCGTCGTGGAGGAGCAGAAGCAGCGCGTCCACACATCTCGGTCGTTGCTCGTAGGCCCCAAAGACAAACACGAGCGGACATGCGACGCGCTCGGAGAGTCGCTCTGCCAGAGGCTGCGAGGCACGCCGCGTCGGCCATGAGTGCACACCGGAAGGCGGCAGTGCGTGGCGAGGCACCGCATCTGGCTGCGGAGGCTAGTGGGCACTACCTTGCGTGCTCGACCGCCGAGGTGAAAGAGGGAGGAGACTGCTCGATCTGCTGAGGCATCTCCGAGCGACCTGCCACCACAGCAGCCAAGTTGCTTGACGGGGCTCGCAACTGGCTTCGCGGAGCTGCTGCGGGTCGCATCCGCTAGAGACCGAGAAGGTCTCCAGTTTCGCAACCAACGCCACGGATAAGATTCTCACCATAAATTGTACAGGTAGTTGGCCACCTGTCGCCGTGTTGATGTGGCCTCACCTGCCAAGCGCCACAGGCCGAGGGCACGGCATTAGAGGGTATGCTCCTGGTCCAAGCAACTCTCCAACCCTTTTTCCACCCCGTCCCTTGTCAAGCTGCCAGGAAGGAGGGAACAGAGAGGCAGGATCTATACCTGCAATAAGGCTATCCACATAGCGTTGCGAGAGCCAGCGGCCAAGCACGCGCCCCGTCCACCTAACAAGTCGCTGAGGGCACACCTGTTCGCGGTTCGCAGGCCTTAGCATGCGCGCCGGAGCACCGCTCGAGAATCGAGTACGGTAAAAAGAAGACGTACGGCGTGAGAGATGACCTGGTACTTTGACCACAGCATCTCGAGTACTCGACGTACAAGCCCAACTCTCCCCGCGTCTGGACCTTCCATGCCGATTGGACTGAAAAGAACCATCTTTTCCGCGTGAAGTGGGTATTTCATGGCATAACAAGCCGCCACGTACGATCCCTGCAAAAGAGTGACCCGAAATGCGAGCTTGTCAGGAACTGCACAAGGCTGGCAGGCAAAACAAACCCTCTCGGCAAAAATGCAACACCAACACAGCCAAGTTGGCACGCAATCCAACTACGCTGCCGAAGAGGATGGGCAAGATCACCAGCGCGTGGCCGATAAGTGTCATGCGGGCAATACCAAGTGCATCTCGCCAACCTTCTAGCGCCTCTACGAAACAATCCTCGGCATCTGTAGAGGATCCTCCAGCAAACGCCATCGGGTCTGACCTCCCATGGCCCGGAAGGTCGAGCAGAATCAAAGGACGCACGAGTACGAGTGCATCGACTTGACGCCACCAATAAGCAAGGCCAGCACCGTAGCCGTGCAAAAGCACAATCGGTGGCACTTCTCGCCCGGCGGGCGAGCTGCTCGCCTTGAGCTGAACTGTCCACAAACGCGCTCCTTCCTTTCCGACAAGTCTTCCGCTGACGCCCTCAGCAGCCCCTCCTGCCAGTAGTGCTGATTGTGCGCGTACAAGGTGTTCGGGGGCTGCACACTCGAAGTCGTCGTCCAGCTCCACACGGCACTTAGCGGGGTGAACCCCCATGTCGGCACTGCTTTCTCTATCGGACTTCTTGATGACTGTGCATTCACTTTCGGCAAAACCGCCCAAAGTTCACTTTCGGCAAACCGCGTTCGTCGCGAGAATGGCTTCCTCCGATGCGGTGCTCGAGTACCTGCGGGAGATACAGGACGAGTCCATCACAAGGCTGTATGAAGAAAACATCTGGGTCGTCATGGCGGTGCTACGGTCGCTTCCGCAGCTAGCGCGGCAGGTCCAACCTGCCACCTAGTAAAATGGAAGAGTGTTGTGGGAACAAGCATCGCCGCGACAGGGGACACTATGCGGTGTGGGCTGCACCCTTCAAAACTGAGTGGTTCGCATTTGTGGTAGGTCGTAATGAGGACTGCATACCTCGATGAACCGTCCGACCCGTGGAGCTGGGTCTCCTCTGCGGAGGAGCATCAGGAACAGCTTCGGGCTGCTTTGGTCAAGATGCATGCCGTGCATGCCCTCATCGTACCCAATAATGGCAAGCTCTCAAAGAAGAGAATGATCGAGCTGTCTCCTACCTTCAAAGCGCAGATGCGCAGGTCACTCGCGCTGCGCCATACTTCGCCGTGGAACGGCGGCAAGGACGTGCCGCAAGTGAGCGTTCCAGCACTGAGCGTCTCCGGTCCGGGTGCATCTTTCTCTTCAGATGCACCCAGTTTCGGTTTCTGAAAGGGAATTTGCTCCCGACCTTGCAGGATGAGTCGATTACAGCAGAGTGGCTGCGCAAGTGGGGTCTAGATCGCTGGGAGAGTTTGCTGCACTACATGGTCGCGTCTGTAGCCGACGGGCAAGCAATGAAGAGGCCTGAGGAGAATTGGCAGCCAAGCAAGAAGGTCAAAGAAATTTTGATCGAGAACCGCGATGGCCGGGGCTTAATGCATAATGAGAAGATCACTGAGGCTGGTTTCTCGTTCCTGCTCAGGCCACCTCCAGTCCAGGTTGTCCCATACGCAGTGTTCGATCGCGTTGAAGACCCTTGCTAGCGTGAGGGTTGGGTCGTGAGAGTTGTTGGAGACCACAGGTCTGGCAGCTTTTGTTGAAGATGCTACCGTGCACACGCCAAGAGAAGGGAGAGAAGGTACACCTAGAAGCAGATTCGCGGCTGCACGTTGGCTGCATTTTTCAGCTGTCATTCTGCTCGCCTGGCACGGCATACTCGTTCAAAGGACTCGAGCCTGTTGAGGAGGGGCTCATCAAGATCCTTGGAGAAATCGGTTTCGTTTACATTCCCCAGGGGAAGAAGCACTTCTATCCCACCAGCCTTGTGACATCCCGAGCCTTTCCCCAATTTTGCAGGACAGGGCGGGCGAGGCACCGCGCAGCACCCCCAATTGATGCTAAACCTTGCTACGGGAGGCGGAATTGACCTGGCCGACTAACGCCCGATAATCCCCTGACGCATTCCGACCGTTTCTGCAGATACTCAACATCTTCTCAGAGCGCGCAGTCACAACGCGCGCACACAGCGCTTGTGGCACACAAGGCCGCCAACAGCCGGTGCAAATGGACTGCGATGATGCAGTAGCGCAGCAGGATGAGGACTGCGCAGATGCTGTAGCGCTGGAGGACGGTAGGTGCATCATGGTCGAGACAAATTTTCGGGTGTACGCCTACACCTCATCTACGCTTCAGGAGCAGATCCTTCGTCTTTTCACCCAGGTCACGATGCGAATCAGGACCCATGATTCACGACGCCTTGTGAGCGGGTCCGATGTCAATTGTGGCCCCCGTGAGCAGGTCCAATACAAGTTTCCGAATTTGGTGATCTCTCTCATCACAAGAAGCTCAGTGCGCAATGCCCTCAAGGTTGCTGCCCAGCAGGCTGTAGCCTGTGCCGCGCCTTGTTCCTTTCGGCGCCTGCTGCTTGACCTCGCTTTGTGCCGAGCAGGTGGGAATCAGTGCCGCACAGATCATCGAATACCTCAGCGTGCACGCGCACCCGCAGGTGCCTCTTATTGCCCGTGCCACCGTCCCTTCCGCGAAGAGGCACGAGACCCAAAGCTCGTGGTCGCTTCTACGCTGCTGCCTGCACCATGACGATCTGACTTTGGCCTGTGCAAATCTGGGCCCCGTACGCTGCAGTGGATTCATGCGCGCCGCCATACACCATTGCCGGATGTAGTCGCAGACCAGCTGGGCTTCTGGGAGCTTGAGCGCAAACGCATCCGGGAGGAACCAGTCTATGTTTACGATGGTTTTTTAGACGTCTGACCCAAATCCTCTGCCCCTGTTCCCGACAATGCGTCTTGCTTGCCATGCCGCTTGCGAGGTGATGGCGGTTTTACCCACCACCATCACCTCGCAAGCGCCTTCTGGCATGCCTATCTATCCCGTGATACTGATGCATCCATCGTCGAATGCAGAGCGAAGGTTTCGAAAGAATGAAAAGAATTTGCGGAGACACGGTAGGAGGACAAAGTGGCGCTGGGCAGGACGGTGACATGGTTATCGACAACAGCTCTTGCCTGCTGTACGAAAACAACAAAGAACAAATTCTTGTTGTGAAAGCGGATGCGCATGAAGACGTGATTGGGGCTTGGAAGCGGGATAATAACTAGCGTTGGGCCTGGGACCTAGTTATTATCCGGCTTCACTGCTGTGGTCCCCCGGCCCCCGCCCGTCGCCAGTTTTTCGCTCTGCGGTTTGCGACTGTTTGTCATTAAACGTATCTGTATCCCATAAACTTCGGAGATGAACATTCGGAGTCGAGCAGGAGGCCACGCGGAGCATTTCAACGGCAATCGTGTGTTAGGCTGCGAAAGATGTGGCGATCCTGTGTAAGTTGGATCAGGAGGCGAGTCTGCAAGTGAGGTGCTGCCTTCAAAATGGCGGCTGGTTCGAGGCCGAAGCTTTGTCCCATGTGTAGATGTAATATAGCGAAGAAAATTTGGGATCAGATGACATCCTTGAAGTGGCAAGCGGCAACGTACTAAGACCACATTGCTGATATCCCATTCAGAAGCTCCATTCCAACCGAAGAATCAGCCGCGCGGGCAGGACATCTACGGGAGCCGCTCGCTGCTACCCGCCGGAACCCCTCGGCCCAGCAAACAGGGTTTGTCATCCAAATCGAGGCCGGTCGTCGGGGTTGTTCAGGGCGACAAAGGGCGCCAATTTGTCCGCCACGCGAAGAACGTTTGTCAGCGCTGCATCGCGTCGCACCATACCCGCATCAGGGTCCGGGCAACATGCAGCACACGGCGCGGGAATGCAGCCTCACCTTCCGGCGGGTACCCCTGCTCTTCAGCGCTCACAGACACGACCTGCACGAGGCTGGGTCAGCGGGCAGCGCAAGGGCTGCGTGTGCACAGTTGTCTCTGCGAGATACGGCATGGACGTCGCGCGCTGATCAAGCAGGCAATCGGGTGCTGCGAGGTGCATGCCTCGACCAGGTACACGTCGTTGACGACCTCCCCATAGGCGTTGACCTGCGATCAAGGACGGGACACTCACGGCGAATCCCCTCCCGCGCGGAACGTGCAGGCGGCATGTACCTCAAGCTTGCCTGTGTTGGAGTGGTACATTTCCGACACAAGGATAGTGCAGCGGTCGTTGTTGACAGGGTGGAACTGGGCACAGGGCGCGAGGCGCGGCCATATGGTGTAAGTCGCAGGTGCGAAGAGGCAAGCTAGGTCGATTCCCGGTGCATGGACCAAAGGGAATGGGAACCTGTAGTCCATGGCGCATGAATTGGTAATCCAACTCGAAGCCTGCGGCCAGGTCCTCAGCAATCCCGGCAGATCCACTGTGAGAGATGCGCAACATGGGCTGACGCTGGTGTCTAGGGCAGCATCCTCTGCCGGGCGGGGCCGCTGACCCATCAGCTTCAGCATCTCATCACAAGTCTGTCCGACTTCCACCTCGTACACCTTGCGAAGCGCCGGCTTAGGGAGCTTCCGCTTCGTATCCTCCGAGCGCAGCATGCGTTCCGCGGATACGTTCTGCGTAAACGGAATCGAATCGCCAAGACACAGGAGAGACATCGGCTGGACCCATCCCGGAGATTCTCCTGCGAGAGAGGTAAAGGCACCGCACTCAAGATGCACTCCAGTCAGTAAGGAACAGGTGGGAGCCAAGCTACGCCTTCCGACTGCGGGTTGCACCAGATGCCTGCGATTTGCCGAGACGGACGCGCAGCTCGTAGCCTGTTCAAGGAAATCGGGTCGCTTAATACCTCAAGGATTTTCGATACGGGTGGGCACAGTGGCTGCCGCTCATCCGCCGAGCCCGACTGGAAAGAAGGATCAGGATCGAACGGGTGGCACACCCTGTTGGTCAGGGCGGGCGGTTCCGCCAGCAGCTTGTGGCAGCTTGAAGACTGACTCTCGGTGCAATAACTTCTGTTCCTTGTTCCCTGACCACGCGCGCAGAGCTTGGATAAGGTTGTTGTGCATCTCCTTGCTGTCTACGAGCCCGACTAGCGTAGCCTGTATACGGTTCGGGCCAGCCCTCCCCTGCGCACCGAACCCCCCGACCTGCGCTGACATTTTCCCAACTCCTCCCAACTCCGTGCCCCGGCTACCAAGCGGCCACTTCGCCACTTCCGAGACCACACCTACCGAGCTCACACCAAAAACAACTCCCGGCGCTTCTACAAGTTGACAACTTTTGATTCAGACTTACCGGCCTCCCTGGTTTTTGAGGCAGACAAGCAGGCGTCCTCGGAAGCCTGCGCGAGAGCGCACCGTTTGCGTGGACTAGCAGATGCTGGACACGTGTAACGGTGGGCGTGCTCTGCTAGCGTGCGTGCTGCTCGCCGGTTTCGCAGGACTTGCAGACTCCTGGCAGCTGGCTCCGCCCTTGCTGATCGTGGGCCTGTCTAGTCGCTGTGGCATTTCGCCGCCTTGGGGGCGCACGTGGCCGCATTTTGAAGGATATCGACAAGTACCTGCTCCCCTTGGACTATCAGAATGGCATCGAGGTCTACCCATTTTAAGCTGTTCGGCGGAACCGAGAAAGGGAGCTGCAGGAGAGCGGCCAGCAGGACGACCACGTGGGGTGGGGGCAGCGGATGCAGGGCGGG
>Ga0115567_10006061_pt1 | contig 11626 bp, 8 predicted proteins | sample COGITO_mtgs_1204_2_FD_88679 | JGI IMG/M metagenome (GOLD analysis project Ga0115567, IMG submission 88679) | Pelagic marine microbial communities from North Sea - COGITO_mtgs_120412 | ecosystem: Environmental > Aquatic > Marine > Epipelagic | place: Germany:Helgoland, sampling site Kabeltonne...
GGCCGATCTGGTGGCGGCGCGGCGGGCGGCGTTTCCGTCCTCGGGAGAGATCAATTTCACAGTTGAGGATGCGGATGCGGCCACCGCGCGGGTGATGGCGGTTTTTGCGGGGTCCGAGGAACGACGGGACGAGATGGACGGGATCAGCCTCGAATTTCCCGAATGGCGCTTTAACCTGCGCCGCTCCAACACCGAACCGTTGTTGCGGCTGAATGTGGAAACGCGCGGCGATGCTGGATTGCTGGCCGCGCGTATCGCTGAGCTGGAGGCGTTGATCCGGGGGTAATCCGGACCAGCGACCGGGATTTAGGCGGAGGCTTCTGCCGCCTCCTCCGCCGCGCCCTCGGCTTTCCAGTGCTCGACCAGCAAGGTCAGGATGGTGCGCAGGGATTTGTCGGTCTGCGGATCCTCCAACAACTGCTCGCGTCCCAGAACCTTTTCCAGACGGAACGGTTTTTTCGCCTCGCAGATGCGTTGCAGAACGCCGGGGAACAAGCCGGCCGCGGACCCTGCAATGACGAAGCCGCGCAGCTGCTCTGCCTCATCCAAAGTGGAATCCACGCACCACGTCCGCTCGAACAACATCATGATGAAGTCCAGAACCTCATCCTTTGGATGGCGGCGGTCGTCCTTGTAGGGCTGGCTGAACGCATCGGTGATCAGCTCGTACGACGGCCAGTAGTGCAAAACGCCCTCATCGCGCAATTCGCGGTACAGTTCATCAATGGCAACGCGCAGCACGCCCTTGGAAACCGCATTCGAGGTCATGCACGAATTGTCGCGGAATGTTGCCTGCAACGGGATGGGCGACAGGGTAAAGATGATCTTGGCGTCAGGACGGTTTTTGCGGATCAGATTATAGATCTTGCGCATGTTGTCCTTGTTTTCGTCCACGGTGGAGACGCGAAACTTGTGACGCTCGGGATCATAGGCATCCTTGGGGATCGTGCGCCAGAACACGTTGCCCGTTGGCTCGTCGTACCAGATTTCGGACAGGCCAAAGGTCAGGATGAACACATCGGTTTCATCAAACATCTTTTTGGTCTGGGCCTGAACCTCGGGGTCGTAGCCGTAGGATTCAGTGTCATAGCCGTGCCAGAGGTCCTGATCGAAGACCTTACCCTCCCACGCCCATTCGAACTGTTGCAGAATGACGAAGGAGTTCACCATTCCCTCACCACAGGCCACCACATAGGCGCGTCCGGCGTCGTCCGCCTTGTTCAGAACGTTGTAGTTCCGCTTGGACAACCAGTTCGAGATATTGGCTGCAAAGCATGAGCCAAAGGCCGTAACCTGCGTATCCACGCCGATTGCGGGCTGATCGGGCTGCCAGCCTTTCAGGACGTATTTCTCAATCGCGCCGGGCTTAAAGAAGTGGCGATTGTGGGGCAGGACGTTGGTATGCTCCCCCCGGAACCACGTGCGAAATTCCTTGCCCGAGCGCGATGTCGTCTGGAATTGCAGCTTGTCCGCTTTGCGTTCTTTGCCAGCCATGGGTATTTCCTGTCACTGTTCTGCACGTCCGGGCGCGGCCCTCGTGCGAAATCAGGTTTATCGTAAGCGCCCCGTTGCGATGTGGCGAGGGGCAATCTGTCCGACGCAATTGTGCCGTTGCGCAAGTGTGATGCGATGCACCGTTTGTCTATCCACGCACCCGATACAGCGTTTTGCGCAATTCATCTGCGGCCTGTGTCACGATATCCTCAATATCCGCATCCTCCAGCGCACGCAGCGATGGTGCCATGCGGGGCAGGAAGCTGGTGCTGGTGGCCAACCGTTCCGCCACAGAGGATTTGAAATGATCGACGCTGCGCACCGGATGCCACACGCGGCCCGGCACCAGACCGTTGCGGGTCAGCTCGATGTCCAGAATATCGGGATTTGTATTGAACTGAGCCTGATCGAACCAGTCGGGGGCCAGATCGCGCAGATTTCCCTGCGTCGCCCCCTGCATCGCGGCCAGATGCGAAAAGACGAAGATCTCGTCGTTGGTGTAGGCCCGCTCAATCAATTCGCGTTGCGAATAGGCCTGACGTTCCTTGAGCAACCGGTCGAGGACCCGGCCGCTCAACCGGGTCATGGCGAAAATCGCACGGAAATGCGCCATCTCGCGCAGTCCACGGGCAAACCGGTTGTGTTCAAGGAACGGCGCAATATCCAGTGCCAGCGCGTCTGAGGGGTCTGCGGCGCACCGCTCGAAAAAGCTGTGCGGGTCCGTGGTGAAGAAAACGTCCGGCTCAATCAACCAGTAGAAATCAGCGTCCGGCACGGCCTTTCGCAGCGCATAATAGAAATAGTCGCCGCAGCACCATCCCCAGTCGCGAACCCCGCGCAAACCGTGGCTTTCGACCCATGCTGTGTCGATATCGACCACATGCGCCTCGGGCTGCACCCCCTCGGGGCGGTTGTGGAATACCACATGCACATCGTCGCCAAAAACGGCGTGCAGGCGGGCATACAGCCCCCGTTCCTCAGCGGTCCAACGATTGGTTCGGATGGCAACGACGGATTTCAAAGGGGAGGCTCCTTGGCTGGATCGGGTTTAGCGGCTGGTTTTGCCGAAAAGACCACGCTCGATCTCATCCAGATGGGCGTGGGCCGCTCCTGCCGCTTCGGCAGGGCCGACGTGGTCAATCAGGCGGCGCATGTGGGCGGCCATGTCGCGCAGCTGGGCGGTGGGGTCCGCGTGCGGGACCGCAGGGGCCGGTGCGCTGGTGGCGATGGCGGCCGGTTGGTCCAGCGGCATCGGCGTATCATCGCGCCGGCGCAGATGGTCGCCCCCTGCGATCAAACCTTCGATTTGGGCGTAAAGCGCCTTGAACTCAGGACGCACGCGCAGGGCTGCGATTTTATCATGGTGCCACGCGACGGATTTTTGGTGCAGCACGTCGGTCTGCGGGTCGGCGCGCAATGCGGCCAGCTCCGCCTCAACGGCGGGCAGGTGGCGCTGGATCGTCAGGTCACGCTCTCCACCCAAGCACATTTTTTGCCAGTAATCCGCGCCCAGCACCTGATTGGCATGGTTTGCACGGCCCCTGTCCCGCTTGACCAGATAGCTGTCCAGCGAACGCACCGCGTAGTGATTGAACTGCGCCACATCATAGGCGTAATGCGTGTCCGCCTTGGAATGGCGCATGTCGCCATTGAACAGTTCGCCGTCAGGATGGCGACTGACAAAGCCCTCCACATGCTCCGCCGCCACAACGGGTCGGTGCAGGCCGAACCGTTCGATCCGCTCAAACCCCCGGAACAGCGTTTTAACAAACCGGTCGGGAAAACCGCCGTCAGCCAATCCGCGTTCTGCATCGGTGAACTGCGCGATCAAGGGGCGATCCTCATATGCGATCTGCCCGTCATGGGAAAACAGGCGCCACGTCACGGGGATCGCGTCTGTCCCCGCGGGCATGGTGCCGATCAGCGCCTGCACCGATCCGTCGCCCACATGGATGTTCAGGAATTCGTCTACGTCACAGACCAGAATCCAGTCGGCGGCCAGCGTCATGGGATGGGTCATGGCGTATTTCAGGGCGCTTTTGTGGGGGCCGCGACGCAGCACCTCGTTCGCCTCATGGCGCACAATTCCGCGTTCGGTCAGCCGCTCCAGCAGCTCGACCGTGCCGTCCTCGCAATCATTGGTGTAGATCAGGAAATCCGTGATCCCGATGCTGCGGTAATAGGCGACCCATTCCAGAATGTAGGGGCCTTCGTTCTTCATCGTCGAGATGATGAGGGGTCCAGTGCCTGCCATGGTGTGGTCCTCTCACGGGTGCTGCGGTGTGTACCTTATCGCGAGTGTCCGACCGGGTGCAATCGCAGCGATGATTGGATCATCAATTGAAAACATGGCGTAGTCGGGGCAGAACGGGTCTAGGTTCAATCTGATAGATGCTGTTCGAAAGCGAGTGCTCATGCCTGATCTTCCCCGCGTCGCCGCCCTGTGGATCGGTGGGTCGCTGACATGGCTAGAGCAGCTGTGCCTGACCTCCTTTGTCCAGATGGGCCATCCGACTGTTCTGTATACCTATGGTGAGGTGGGGGGCGTCCCTGAGGGGGTCGAGGTGCGCGCCGGGTCCGAAATCATGCCTGATCCGGATGTGTATACGCACGAACGCTCCGGCTCGGTCGCGCTGTTTTCGGATATCTTCCGCTTTCACCTGATGGTGCGCGCGCCCGGTACGATCTGGATCGATACGGATGTGTACTGCGTAAAGCCGCTGGACATGGGCCCTTATATCTTTGGGTTTGAAACGGATGGCAGCCGCCTGAACGGCGCGATTTTGGCGTTGCCCCCTGAAAGCCCCGGTTTGAAACTGCTGCTCGACCTGACGGCGGACCCCTATCAGGTGCCTGCGTTCTATACCGGCAAGTACCGTGAGGAGTTGGACGCCGCCGCCGCCGCTGGCACGCCAGTGCATGCAGGCGAGATGCCGTGGGGCGTGTGGGGACCGGTCGGCGTAACATGGGCCATGCACGAAACCGGCGAGGTCGAGCACGCATTGGCGCGTCCGGTCCTGTACCCGGTGCATTTCGCGGAGCGGGCGATGTTTTTCAAACGTCCCATGCTGACCCAGCGCCAGATCACGCCTGAAACCCGCACGGTTCACATCTGGGGCCGGATCAAACGGATTTCGGCCAAGCGTCACGATGGCGGTGTTCCCGCCAATTGCTGGCTGGATACAAAGCTGCGCGAGCATAACATCGACCCGATGGACGCGCCGATCACCAGCCACGGTAAGTTTGACTATTCGCAGGACGATGACACGGCCGAGGTGGGCTGATCTGATGTTGCCCCCCACCACGCCAGCGCCCATCGTCAGCTATTGGCCGGGCGGGCCGCTCGATTATCTGCGCCACGCCGGCCTTACCTCCTGCGTGCAAGCGGGCCATGCGGTCACGTTGTGGAGCCATTCTGCAGTGCCGAATTTGCCCGCAGGCGTCAGTAACCGTGATGCCGGCACGCTGTTGGATCTGACGAGTGTTGCACGAGAAAACCACAGTCTGGTGGCGGACCGGATGCGCTGGCTGACGCTGGCCGCGATTCCGGGCGCAATTTTCGTGTCGCCGGGTGTTTTGGTGCAAAGCCAACTGATGCTCGGGCAAGGGGGCTATCTGTTTGGCTGGCAGGACGCCCGCTATCTGTGCGCCGATCCCGTCGCCTTACCTGCCCAGAGTGAGGAGCTGGCCGCGCTGCTGGCACTGGGCGACGATCCGGCCCCGGTGCCGGACTGGCTGGACGATGATCTGCGCGCGCATCTGCTGGCCGAGGCGCAGGCCGGAACCCCCGTTCCCGCAGGGCATTTGCCGTGGGGACTGCTGGGGGCCATTGGCCTGACCCATGCACTGCGCCAATCAGGGCGGATCGAACAGGCGGTTGGCGTTCAGGTTCTGTCGCCCATCACCTATGCCGATCGGGGCCAGCTCCTGATGCGCAAGCGTAAGCTGGCGGATTTGACTGGTCCTGAAACCCGCACGGTGCAGATGTGGCCGGGTGAATCCTTGCGTGAAATCAGTGCCACCTCGGCCGGATTGCCGCGCTATTGGTGCCCCTTGGGTGAGGCCCTGCGTCGCACGGAAACCAGCCCCCGCGATCACTTGCCGCGCGGGCTTCGTCTGGACCCCGAGGACGATCGCTGGCAGGCAAAGGAGCCGTCCTCAACACCCGCGCCGCCTGTGCATGATTGGTCCGCCGCGCCGCCGGTTGCGCCTGCGCCCTCGACGCCGTCTGTAACGCCCGCACCGGCGCCGACAGGCCCGCCGCCGCGGATTTGCGCGCTGTCCTGTATGAAAAACGAGGGGCCGTTTATCCTTGAATGGATCGCCCATCACCGCGCCGTCGGTGTGACCGATTTTGTGATCTACACCAATGATTGCACGGACGGCACCGATGCCCTGCTGGACCTGCTGGTGGGAAAGGGCATCGTCACCGCCCGGTTCGACAACCCGTGGCGTCCCGACACACCGGGGATGAGCAATCCGCAGTTCACCGCCTTTGATGACGCGCAATCGCGCCCCCAGGTTATGGCCGCCGATTGGTTGATCCCGCTGGACGTGGATGAGTTCATGGACATCCGCACCGGCGACGGCACGCTGGCGGCACTGTTCGCGGCCCTGCCGGGGGTGGACACCATCTCGCTGCCATGGCGGTTGTTTGGCAATGACGGGCAGGATTTATACGAGGATAAGCTCGTCACCGAACGCTTCCATTCCGCAGCGATTGAACGGTGCAACAAGCCCTATCAGGCGCTGGGGTTCAAAACCCTGTATCGCAACGATGGCCGCTGGCAGACGATTTCGGTCCACCGCCCCAAAAACCCCGACCCCGCACGTGAGGCTGAGATCAGCTGGGCCTCGGGCAATGGATCACAAATGATGCCCGACTATCGCGATCGGGGCTGGCGGATGCAAAAGGGCTGGGCCGGATACGATCTGGTCAGCCTCAACCACTATGCGGTGCGCGATGCGGAAAGCTATCTGATCAAACGGGATCGGGGCCGCGTGAACCATGTGTCCGAGGATCAGGGCCTGAACTACTGGTTCCGCATGAACCATAACGTGGTGCAGGAACGCACCATTGCGCCCCGCATCGTGGCCACCCACGCCGAACGCGACCGCCTGATGGCCGATGCAGATATTGCCGCAGCCCATAACGCGTGCGTCACAGCCCACCGCGCCAAAATCGCAACGCTGCATCAGCGTGAGGATATGGCCGCCCTCTACGCCGCGATCTCCGGCCCTGTGATGCAGGGGCTATCGCGGATCACGCCGCATTTTGGCAACCGGATATTCGAGGCGGGGCCGCAATCCCTGCCAGATCAGGTCCTTGACTGGGCGCGCAACGGCCAGACAGCGCCGCTGCCCCAATCGCTGGACGACCCACTGCCCCTGGATCCGATGCAGGCTGACGCTAACCGCCTGCTGCCTGCGGGGAGCGGTCTGCACTTTGCTGCCTCTGTTGAGCAGACGGCAGAGGTATCGCCACCCCCGCCCGCAGCGGCGCCCCGCATCAAGGCAGTGGCGCCACAACCCGCCGGTAATTCCGAACTGCCCCATATCCCTGTTTCCGAGGACGGGCAGGGCGTCGTGCGGTTCCGCCATCTGCTGCGCATCGGGGCCGAGGACCGCCCCCGCACCCCCAATGGCGATCAAATACTGATCGGAGCGGAGGCCGAGGCTGCCTATTCCTATTTGCAAAACCGACGTGAAAAAAAGGTAGAGCGGCTCAGCACCTTGCCAGCCCCCTTACCCCGCCAGCGCGTCACGCTGGTCACGGCGATGCGCAACGAGGCCCCCTTTATTCTGGAGTGGATAGCCTGGCATCAGGCCATTGGGGTGACGGATTTCCTCGTCTACACCAACGATTGCACGGACAATACGAATGCCGTTCTGGATCGACTGGATGCGATGGGTATCCTGACCCGATTGGACAATCCGTTTAACCGCGAGGCAGGCCAAAAACCGCAGCGGGGTGCGCTCAACGATGCGGCTCAGCATCCATTGGTGACGCAGGCCGATTGGGTCATCGTGACCGACGTGGATGAATTCATGAACATCCACGTGGGCGACGGTACGATTGACGCGCTGTGCGCCGCGTGTGGTGAGCCGAACCTGATCGCAATGACCTGGAAATTCTTTGGCAATGGTGGCATCCAATCCTACGAGGATCGCCCCATAACCGAACAATTCACTGCCTGCGCCCCCCTGTTCATCCCCAAGCCGCGATTGGGCTGGGGATTTAAAACAATGGTCCACCGCACAGCTCCCTTCGCGAAGCTGGGCGTGCATCGCCCACTGGCGCTAGACGAGGATCACGTGGACGAAATCCGATGGGTCAACGGGTCGGGCCAGGCTATGCCCGAAGCTTTGACCACGGGCAACGGCTGGCGCTCTACCAAACGCACAATCGGCTATGATCTGGTTACATTAAATCACTATATCCTGCGATCCGCCGAGAGCTTCTTGGTCAAGCGGGAGCGAGGCCGCATCAATCACGTGGATCAGGATCAAGGGCAATACTACTGGTCGCGTCGCAATTACAGCACCGAAACCGACACCCGTGCAGTGCAGTTCATGGCGACCCGCGTCGCCCCCGTTTTGGCAGCGCTGAAGAGCGACCCTGAACTGGCCCGTTTACATGAAGAAGCGGTAGTGTGGCATCGTGACCGCATCGCCTATCTCAAGTCGCAGCCCGACTATGTCGTTCTATACGATTCAATCACCGATCCGGACATGCCTGATGCCATCTACGTGGCTGAGGTTGAGGCCGAGGACGAAAACGACAAAGATTGAGGGCGTAACACCCAACGTCACCCCACCAAAACGGGCGATATTGTAGGAATTACTGGTCCAAAACCGCCCGCTGTGGCAGATACTGCTTCCAAAGCGGCCTCTTTGATTTGAGCGCCAGAACCCGAAACGACCGCGCCAAAGTGAGATCCCATGAGCAAAACAGATACCTTCCGCCCTGCACAGGGACCGGACTATTTCGGATTGCTCAAGGCGATGCACCAAACGCTGAAACCAGCCCTGTATCTGGAGGTTGGATCGCGCACCGGCAATTCGCTGGCCATGGCGACCGGGGATTTCATAGCAGTTGATCCGACCTTTGTTCTAAAACGGTTCACAACATTTCAGGGGCAACAGGGCCACCTGTTTCAAATGACCAGTGACGCCTTTTTCGAGAGCGGCTTTTTGCAGGCGATGAATCGTAAAGTCGATTTCGGGTTCCTCGACGGTATGCACCACTTTGAGTTCCTGCTGCGCGACTTCATGAACGCGGAACGCCTGTCCGCCCCCGGTGCGACCCTGACCCTGCACGATTGCTGCCCGTTCAACGCCAATATGACGGAGCGGGACCGCGACAACGTTCGGGGCCGTGCATGGACGGGTGATGTATGGAAGGTGATCCCGATCCTGATGGAGCTGCGCCCCGATCTGGAAATCACGGTCTATGATGCTGCACCCACGGGGATCGTGTCGATCACCAACCTGGATCCAGAAAGCCGCGTTTTGAACGATGCCTATGATGATCTGATGGACCGCTACACCACGCTGGACATCGAAACCTACGGCGCGAGCCGGTTCTATGATCTGTTCGAATATGCAGACAGCGCCGACTATATCGCCCAAGTCACTGCGGATGAGTGACGCCTCCGACCCCGCACCGCTGTCCATCCGGATCAAGATTGCCCCGATCAATCTGGCCCGTGCGCAGCGTTGGGGGGATTACTTTTTTGCCTGCTCGTTACAGCTGGCCCTGCGCGGACGGGGCCACACGGTCGAAATTGACGCGCGCGATACGTGGCAGGATGACACGACGCCCGGCGGCGTTGATCTGGTGCTGCGCGGCTTTGGCGGATTTCAGCCCATTCCCGATCGCACCAGCCTGTTGTGGATCATCTCGCACCCCGGAAACGTCAAACCGGACGAGATGAAGGAATACGACCATGTTTTCACCGCCTCCGCGCGAGGGCAACGGGGGCTGCGGCGCCTGCTGGGGCGGGGGCGCGTTTCGCAACTGCTACAGGCCACCGATCCTGCGATTATGCAGCCCTATGATGTCACCCCCGATGGGTCGATGCTGTTTGTTGGGGTAAACCGGCGCGGCGGACGGCCTGCCTTGGATATGGCGGAACGCTGTGGCTACGATGTGGCGCTGTGGGGTAAGGGTTGGGATCAGGACCCGCGCTTTGCACCGTTTTTGCGCGGCACCTATCTGCCCAATGACACCTTGGGGCAAAGCTATGCGTCCGCGGGCGTGGTGCTGAATGACCATTGGCGCGATATGCGGGCGAACGGGCTGATTTCAAACCGTGTGTTTGACGTGCTGGCCTGCGGTGCGCCGCTGCTGTCAGACAAGGTGGCTGGCCTGCCAGTCGCGTTGGCCGACTGGGTCTATACATTCAACGACGAGGAAAGCTTTCGCGCCGGAGCTGAGGCTGCATTGGCCGAGGGGCCAGAGCGGCGCGCAGAACGGCGCGCATTCGCCCAGACCATTCGGCAGGACCATTCCTTCGCGGCCCGCGCCCAGACAATCGAAACCTATGCCCGCGCAGTGCAGGCCAAGGGTTGAGCACTAGCGTTTGTGGATGACTGCAACCTGATCGCGGCGGGCCTTTTTATAACCTGCCTGAAACACAAAGCAGCCTGAAATATCAGGTGCCAGCGCGTTGAACTGGTCGGCAACTTCTGGATCGGAATGTTCAAAGCTGCGACCATGCAGCCAGCTTTGAAACAGGGCGGCCGTTTTCGTGATGCCCTTCTTTTCATAGGGTGGGGGCTGCCAGCGCAAATCTTCGATGATATAGATCCCCCCCGAGGGCAGCAGCGGAAAAATCTCAAGAAACGCGTTTTGCTGGTGGTGCGAGGCATGCGAGGCATCGTCGATGACGATGTCGGGCGCACCAATGCGGCCAATCGCGTCGTGAATATTTGATCGCTGATCCATATCGCAGCGCACGAAATCAAACCGCTCATGCTCGAACCACGAAAAATCCGAGACATCCAGACCCACGATCCGAGCCTTGTTGAAATATTCCAACCACATGCGGATCGAGGGCAGATCAGTCGTTTCACGATCGGCCGATTTTCCATGCTCGGGCCCGCCGATCAGCAGGCCCATCTCGAGGAACGTTATTTTACGGTTGCGAAAGGGCGCAAACAGCATGTGATACAGTTCGGTGTAGCGATGCTTTGTCGAACCCTTATCGGACCCATAACGGTCAGCCAAATCTGTCAGGTTTGGCCCGGTAGAAAGGGTGCTCATTCTGTCCTCATCCTAGCTGCAATCAGATTGCGACGTATTACACTGATATCAGATCACACCCAAAGGGAAATTGCCTGCTAGGACGCTAAACGCCGTGCGGGATCAGATGCTTCAACCGGAACCAAGGCCCGCACCAGATCGCGCATGTGCAGCAGGCCGACTTGCTGACCGTCCTCCATCACGCGGTAGTGCAGGTTGGTATCCCCCTCGGACAGTGCGATCACCCGCTCCAGGTTGGAGTTGGCATCCACATCGCCTGCGATCTCATGACCCGGATTTGTCGTGATATCCATCACCGAACGCACACGCAGAACGCGGGCGCGGTTAATATCGGCGATAAAGTCCATGATGTAGGGATCATTGGGGTTCAGCAGGATTTCCTGCGGCTCACCCTGTTGGATCACGGCGCCATCCTTGAGGATCACCAGATGGTCCGCCAGCTTTAGCGCCTCATCCAGATCGTGGGTAATGAACACAATGGTTTTGTGCAGTTCGCGCTGCAATTCCAGCAACAGGTCCTGCATGTCGGTACGGATCAGCGGATCAAGCGCGGAAAACGCCTCATCCATCAGCATGATTTCACTGTCCGAGGCCAGCGCACGGGCGATGCCCACACGTTGCTGCATGCCGCCCGACAGCTGGTTCGGGTAATGCTCCTCGTAGCCCGCCAGACCGACGCGTTCGAGCCACTTCTGGCCCTCCTTGTCCGCGGCCTTGCTGCTCTCGCCGCGCACACGCCGGGCCATGCCCGCGTTTTCCAGAACGGTGCGGTGCGGGAACAGCGCAAATTTCTGGAATACCATCGACATGGTGTTCTGGCGCAGCGCGTCTAGCTTGGTCGCATCATAGGCCAGCACGTCCTCA
>Ga0115567_10006062_pt1 | contig 11622 bp, 8 predicted proteins | sample COGITO_mtgs_1204_2_FD_88679 | JGI IMG/M metagenome (GOLD analysis project Ga0115567, IMG submission 88679) | Pelagic marine microbial communities from North Sea - COGITO_mtgs_120412 | ecosystem: Environmental > Aquatic > Marine > Epipelagic | place: Germany:Helgoland, sampling site Kabeltonne...
AACATCGACGCCATCATGACTCACGCACTATGCGATGGGCAGACTGATGATGTGATTTCTGCCGTCGCGTTTCCTGCTCCTCGGGGAGTCGCCGCCAACAGAAGCCTGGCTGATGAGGCGGGTCTTCGATCTTAAGGGCTCGACGCGGGTGTTCACGGGTGAGGTTTCGTAGCGAGGTGATCAGGGTAGAATACTACGGCGTCGAATCGGTTGATGAACGCGAATAAATCGCCGTGCTAGCGGCGCGTGCCCCTCCTCGCGGCGCGCGCCCGTCCAAAGTCCAACCCTACGAAACTCTCATCATCGATCCACGTTCTTCGCCTCCGGGTACTTCTTCTCCATCTCCCCCCTGACCGCCTTGACCAGGTGCGTGATCCGGTATTTCATCTTGCCGTTCGCCTCCTCGAGCTGCTCAATCTTCGCCTTATCCTCCACCGCCTGCTTCACCATCGCCGCCCTCTCCACGCGCGATTTGCCCAACTCCAAGCGAAGAGCCACAAGCTGGTCGTAGAATTTCTTCTTGAACTCGTCCCCGGCCGCCGCGTCCCCGGCGGGCGCGGCCGGCACGGTCGCGCCCTCAGATATCTTCAACTCGAGGGTGGCGAGGCGGCGCTCCGCCTCTTCCGCGCGAGCCTCGAAAGTCGCGATGTCGACGTCCATGACGACGGTGTTCTCCCGTGCGGTGCTCTCTCTGCGCGTATTTTTGTGGGCGCCGTGTTCATCAGCAAACTGAATGCGAGCCTCGTCGTGTCCGAGGTTTCCGAGGTGCCGATATCTCGGACGTTCCCAAAGCAAGCGTCTGGGGCTTCACAACACAGCGCACGATGACGCGCGTATCCCTGCTCTGCGTATTCGCGGCCCTCGCCGCGGTGGTCCTCCCCAGCCGAGGCGCCTCCGCGCTGCGTGTCGCTTTCGTCTCCGACACCGGTATCGGCAACGACAACCCCGGAGTCTGGACCGACTGGCAGGGCAACAAACAGGGTTACTACAAGTTGAACGGGGTCAACTGCCTTGACTTCGCCGGCCAGCCGTGCGGCCTTTACTCGCGCGCCCGTGATGTTCTCGCCGCGGTGAAGGATAATGGCGCCGAACTGATCGTCCACGCGGGCGACATGGACTACGAGAGCGCCCCGAGGATGTGGAGGTACTTCGTGGACGAGACGATACGCAACCGAGGTATGGACTTTCTCGCCGTCAAAGGAAACCACGACGCCGACGGCTGGGACGGAGTTCAGAACCTTTGGAGCGGCAACCCCGACGGGTACGCCGCGCAGCTGAAGGGCACGACTCCATCGCGAGCCAACTGCCGCGGGTCATACGGCGAGGACATGGTCTGCGACTACGGACCCGTCACTTTCGTACTCAGCTCCGTCGGCGTTGAGGAAGCCGGCGAGGGCTCCGACACCAACCGACGCCACTACGACTTCCTCGAGCGCGCACTCTCCGAGTCGAAATCCAAGTGGAAGGTTTGCGTCTGGCACATGAACATGGAGGACATGCAGGTCAGCTACAAAGGAGACAGCACCGGTTGGGGCGCGTACGAGATATGCCGCAAACACGGAGCCTTCATCGTCACCGGACACGCGCACGTGTACTCGCGCACGAAACAGATGGCCAGGTTCGGCACCAAACAGTGGAGCCACACCAAGAAGGATCTTCGCGTATCCGGTAACGACGACAATCGCATCCACCTTCACCCCGGAGAAGACGACGGGACGAGCGCGGTCGCCGTGGTCGGCATCGGCGGCTACAAGAACGAGGCGGCGCTGCGAGGCGGCGAACACTGGGCCAAGGTGTACTCTTCCTCTTGCCTCGACGGCGACCCGGTTTGCGAACAAGCACCAGACGCGGAGAAGTTCGGCGCACTTCTTTGCGACTTTCCCGACAACCCAAGCTCGTCCGAGGCTGAGTGCTGGACGGTGACCACCGTGAGGCCGGGTGCGCCGGATCGCCTAAAACGCCGGTCGTACCGCAACCCAAAGGACAGGTTCTGGCTCATCGCGGGCGAGGACGCGGTACGTTTCTTTTTATTTTCGTGTGGGCAATTACACTGACGGCGTGTTTTGTGTACAGGATGCTGGCGAAGGAAAAACCGCGAACATGTACTCGGCGTTTCCGAGCGGCGGCGAACGCTCCTTCGACGGGAACATGGACCGCAGCGATTGCTTCGACGTACAGCCACAAGACCACGAGTGCCGCCTGCAGAAACAGTGGGGCAAATGCGACGACTGGTGGCTCAAGAACGGTGGATACTGCGCCAAGACCTGCGGCCGGTGCGTGGAGCTGCTCGAGGTGAAAGAAAACGAAGATTACGACGAGAAAGAAGACGCCGCGGTTGAGGCTGTGGTCCCTGCACCCGAAGATGAGACCCCCGGTGGCGAGTCCGACTACCTCATGATGGACGATGTTGACTTCATGGCCATCGCCGAGGATGTGCTCGAGGGGCGCGATTGAGGAGGAGTGAGTGTTTGTGAGAAAGATACGAGACGCATGTTTAGAGAAAGCGGCGAGTTCATCATTACAAGTAACGTCGAACCCTGTGTGGTGTTCGAGCCGCTAAAACTCTTCTTCGTTATGGTTTTTTTATACGGGGGATACATCAGCCTCTCACCGAGTCATCGTCGCGCGCGCGGGGCACGAGACTCGTCAGTCGGAACAGCTCGGTCACTCGCTCGTTTCATCATCTGGGAAGGGGGATTGAGGCGTACTGTTTAGTACTCCTCGTCCTCGCCGTCGCCCTCAGCGGACTCGGCGCCGACCTCCTCGTAATCCTTCTCGAGGGCGGCGAGATCCTCGCGAGCCTCGGAGAACTCGCCCTCCTCCATACCCTCACCGACGTACCAGTGGACGAAGGCACGCTTGGCGTACATGAGGTCGAACTTGTGGTCGAGGCGGGAGAACACCTCCGCGATGGCGGTGGAGTTGGAGATCATGCAGACAGCGCGCTGCACCTTGGCGAGGTCACCGCCGGGGACGACGGTGGGGGGCTGGTAGTTGATACCGCACTTGAAGCCGGTGGGGCACCAGTCGACGAACTGGATGGTGCGCTTGGTCTTGATGGTGGCGACGGCGGCGTTGACGTCCTTGGGGACGACGTCACCGCGGTACATGAGGCAGCACGCCATGTACTTGCCGTGGCGGGGGTCGCACTTGGCCATCATGGAGGCGGGCTCGTACACGGAGTTGGTGATCTCCGCGACGGAGAGCTGCTCGTGGTACGCCTTCTCCGCGGAGATCACGGGGGCGTACGAGGAGAGCATGAAGTGGATGCGGGGGTAGGGCACCAGGTTGGTCTGGAACTCGGTGATGTCGACGTTGAGCGCACCGTCGAAACGGAGGGACGCGGTGAGGGAAGAGATCACCTGGCCGACGAGCCTGTTAAGGTTGGTGTAGGTGGGGCGCTCGATGTCGAGGGACCTGCGGCAGATGTCGTAGATGGCCTCGTTGTCGAGCATGACGGCGACGTCGGTGTGCTCGAGGAGGGAGTGGGTGGAGAGCACGGAGTTGTAGGGCTCGACGACCGCGGTGGACACCTGGGGGGAGGGGTAGATGGTGAAGCCGAGCTTGGACTTCTTGCCGTAGTCGACGGAGAGGCGCTCGAGGAGGAGAGAGCCGAGACCGGAGCCGGTACCACCGCCGACGGCGTTGAAGACCATGAAGCCCTGGAGACCGGTGCAGTTGTCCGCGAGCTTACGGATGCGGTCGAGGCAGAGGTCGACGATCTCCTTGCCGATGGTGTAGTGACCACGGGCGAAGTTGTTCGCGGCGTCCTCCTTGCCGGAGATGAGCTGCTCGGGGTGGAAGAGCTGCCTGTAGGTACCGGTGCGGACCTCATCGATCACGGTGGGCTCGAGATCGAGGAAGACCGCGCGGGGGACGTGCTTGCCCGCACCAGTCTCGGAGAAGAAGGTGTTGAAAGCGTCGTCGCCGCCACCGATAGTCTTGTCGGAGGGCATCTGGCCGTCAGGCTGGATGCCGTGCTCGAGGCAGTAAAGCTCCCAGCACGCGTTACCGGTCTGGATACCGGCCTGGCCGATGTGGATGGAGATAACCTCACGCATTGTTGTAGATGTAGAGTTGGTGTAACGACGGCTTTGAAGACCGTGCGCTAGCGAATGCCAACCCTAAAGCGGCAATTCAAAAAAAGAAGCGGCAAAAGATACGCAAAAAAAGGCCACGTCTCAACAGCTCTTTTAACAAGTCTGTTTTTTCACCGCCCCGAATCTCGACCACAGGGTGACGCGCGTCGAAACAAACGCACGACGATGTCGCAAACGTCCAGGTCCGCGCTGCTGCTGCGCCTCGCGTCCAGGGCTGCTGCTCCGCGCGGAAGGATACTCACCCACGGATACTACGCGCCCAAGGGCCAGCAGCCCTGGACGCGGTTGGGCACCCAGCCATCTCATGAAGCGGCGAGCTCCTTCCGCCAGGGGATGACCACCTCCGCGGCCGGGTTCGCCGCATCCGCCGCCGACGCGAGCACCTCGGGAGCCTCCGCGGGCGCCAGCGCGCGCACCCTGCTCGGGTACGCGCTCCTCATCAGCCCCAGCGCGGTGTGCGCGTTCCTGTGCAAATGGCAGCTCGATCGGTACGAGTGGAAGAGGGGCGAGCTGGACGCGCGAGAGGCGGCGCTCGTCGCCCCGGACCTCACCCTCCGCGACATCGCGTCCATGGTGGACGCCCGGACCGAACCCGACGAGTACGCCAGGGTGCTGGTGGAGGGAACGCTCGACGTCGGACGCACCGTCAAGATCCGCCCGCGGGTGCGGAGCGTCCACGGCACCCCCATCCCGGGCTCCGTCGTCCTCACCCCGTGCAAACCACGGCGGGGGAAGGGAGGGAAGACCGTGATCGTCAACCGCGGGTGGGCGCCCGACGACTGGCGTGAACCCAAGGGCGGTGTGTGCCTCAAGACCTCCGGCGTCGTTCGAAGGAGCGAGACTCCGAGCCGATTCACCCCGGCGAACGTTCCGGCGACGGACGCGTGGCACTGGATCGATCGCGCGGCTCTGTGCGCCGCCATGAACCTGCCGCCCGATACCCAGATGGTCCAGCTGGTGCACGACGGGGGTAAGTACGCCGGGAACGGGTTCAACGCGCGGGGGAAGAGGCCGAGCGGCGAAGGGGAGAGCGCTTACCCGGCGCCGGTGGCGTTGGCGGACCTGAGGGAGTTCAAGGTTAACCCGCAGGATCACGTGAACTACGCGGCTACGTGGGGAACACTGTGCGTAGCGACGGGCGGGCTGGCGGCGTGGGCGATCAGGAGGCCGGGCGCGGCCGCGAGGAAGGCGGCGAAGGCTCTGTGACGACGAGGACCCTTACATTTTTTTGGTTGTAAACGATACAAAAGCCGCTCCGTCAGACGTGTTCCGTCGCGTGGTGAGATATCGTGCTAACGTCGAGGGCCGTGCCCACCTCGAGGTGCGCGATCGCACACTCGGCGGGCACCGGCCACACCCTGCGGCTGGGTCCACCGCCCGCCTCGTTCTGGTCCGCGTCCCGGAACTCCGAGCACAAACTACGCATCAACTCCGCAAACTCCCGACCCACGTCGATCTGGTCCAGCCCCGCGTACTTCTCTCCAGCCCCAACTTCGCACAGGAACGGATCCTCCATCCTGTACCTCACGTTGAACAGCCCCTGCATCGCCAGCGACGTCAGCACCGACAGCACGCAGGCGTACACGTTCGCCATCACCACGTTTGCCGTCGACCCCGAGAGCATCGCATCGCCGAGGGAGGCGTCCTCGTTCAGCATCTGCTCCACGAGGTAGGCGTAGTACGGCCCCCAGAATATGGGGTGGAGGAATATGTACACCCTAGCGAACGCCCTGGTGGCGATCGGGGTCCTGTACCGCTTGATCATCTTGAGCTTTTCCCACGCTCGCATCGTGAACGTGATGTACTGGCGAAGTCGAGCCGACTCGTTGCCGGGCATGCCGCCGTACTTGAGCTCCTCCACCGCGAGTGACACGCGGTCGAAGTGCTCGCAGCACCTGGCGGCGATCTCGTGCTGGATCGCGCGCATCTTCCGCCGCTGCACGCGCCCCTTGGCGGTGTGGAAGTGGATCTGCCTCGCCGTCGGGGGCGACGTGAGCAAGTCTCTCATGTCGGTGACTAGACTCGCGACAATGAACCTGACGTGCGAGACGTGGTCGGCGGGGAGCCTTTTGCGCCCGTTCTCTCCCCAGTCCCAGTCCCTGTGACCCATATAGTAGGACAGTAAGTACGCCTTGACGTCGCTGATCAAACTGAGCGCCTCCTCTCTTCGCCGAAAGGCCTCGTTGAGCGAGTTGGTCAGGGGCATGACGATGGCGAAAGATATGAACGCCCACGACACGTTCACCGCGAGCCTCTGTCCGTTGACCTCGTACAACGAGAAGAGCAGCACTGACGCGATCGATACGATTGATAGAATCAGCGACTCCATGGTGACCAGAAACTTGAAGTACACCCTGAACGATGCGGTGAGCTGCAGGCACGCGTCGACGAAGGGATCCAGCGCGTTGGTCTTAATCTTCCTCGCCTCGGCGTGGAGCGCACTCTCCTTCCTCCACATGTCGTCCACCCCGATCCCGAATCGCTCTCGCGGTACGTTGGAGAGTAAGTCGCTGGAAGCGAGCAACGACGGCGTCACGCTCTCTGCGGAGGTGGCCATGATGAGCGTCGTGCGTGCGAGGGTCTCTCTGGATTGGCGGTGCCGAACTTCAATTGTTGGTTTTCAGGGAGAGTCTCTTTGCTATTTAACGGCATATGCATCGGTTCTGTACGCGCAAATAGACAAGACATCCCCCTGTTTGCGCCGCCCTCGGATCAGATATTTACTTTTTCGAGGTCGCGTCGATTTCGTCGCCTTTTCCCGATTGTGTCAATTCACCCGCCAAAGCGCGTGAGATTGTCAGAGCTGCGGGGCGCTAGGCGAAAGGAGAGAACCCGGATACGAGATGCCCCCAAATGCATTGAAGCTCAAGGAGAGAGGGTCGGAGATGGGGATGCTCTCCGGCACGAACGGCCTGAGGAAGGGCATGGCGAAGGAGGCCAATTTGGCAGAAATCATCATGGACGAGTGCCCCCGGCCCAAGATCAACTACGACAAGTGCAAGGTCATCGTCACCATCGGCGGTCCCCTGACCGAAACCGTGGACCAGCTCGCGGAGATGCTCAAGGCGGGCATGACCGTCGCGCGCTTCGACTTCACCTCCGGCAGCAGGACCCTCGAGCAGCACGTGCAGACGCTCGAGAATCTCAGGGCGGCCCAGAAGCGGACCAGGTGCCTGTGCGCCGTCTACTGCGCCTTGGGCGGCAACATCTTCGCGGTGTCCAAGGCGGACCCGAAGAAGGACCTCGTGTTCACCCAGGGCCAGACCGTCAAGCTCGTGCACGGTGAACCCGTGTGCGAGAGCAGCGACGTCTTACCCCTGGACAGCAGCGTCGGCGAGCTCGACTTCAGCGAGACGTTTTCCCCGGGTGACGTCGTCCACGTCCACCCGTTCCTTCGCGCCGGTGAGCTCACCGCCGAGCTCGAGGTGACCTCCGTCAGCGATAGGGAGATCGTGTGCACGTGCCGCAGCGACGTGGAGGTGCCCTCCACGATCAAGCGGCTCGCGGTCAACTTCAGCGGCGCCAAGAACGCGCCTCCGTTCAACGCGTGCGACGAGGTCATCGTGCAGAAGTTCGCGGTGCCCTCCAACGTGGACTTCATCTCCGTCGGTGCCGTCCGCGACGGCGGCATGCTCGGCCTCCTCAAGCAGCACGCGCGCAGCAGCGGCCTGCCCAGCGTCAGGATCATCGCGCAGATTGACAACCTGCACGCGCTGCGCGACTTACCCGGCATCCTGCGCCAGGCGGACGTGGTCCTGCTGGCGCGCGGGGAGCTGGGCGCGGTGGTGGCGTCCGAGAAGATGTTCGCGGTGCAGAAGCACGTGCTGAAGATGTGCGAGAAGGTGGGCAGGCCCTGCATCGTGACCCGTTTAATGGACAGCATGATCTTCGCGCCCCGGCCCACTCGAGCCGAGGCGACGGACGTGGCTAACATCGTGCTCGACGGCGCGGACGGTTTGCTGCTCGGCCTCGAGACCCTGGACGGCAACTTCCCGCTGGCGTGCCTCGAGACGGTGCTGTCCATCGCGAGGGAGGCGGATTCGGTGTACGACTACGAGGCTAGGTACAGGCGCCAGATGGTGCAGATGAACGTGAAGCTGGCCAAGGCGACGGACTCGCTCCCGTGGGGCGTGGCGCCGCTGGTGAAGGACGACCCGGACCTGGCCAAGATCAAACCCAACGCCCGGCGCAACTCCCTCACAATCAGGCTGGAGCAGTTCGAGGTGGACGTGAACCTGAAGAAGGAGGCGCTCGCCGCCGCGGCGGTGCAGACGGCGTACCAGATTGAGGCTAAGCTCATCGTGGTGTTCTCGCACACCGGCGAGACCACGCGGCTGGTGGCCAAGTACCACCCGCAGTGCCCGGTGCTGTCGCTGTCCATCCCCACCGTACACGGGGGTACCGTGCAGTGGAGGGTGGAGGGTGACGTGGAGGCGAGGCAGCAGCTCGTGTACCGCGGCGTGGTCCCCGCGCTCAGCGTCGGATCCACCCCGACTCTGGACGACGACACCGCGCCGGTGGTGCACCAGGCTGGCGCGACGAGGACGGACGTCGAGGCGCTCACCAAGGCGCAGGAGCTGGGGCTTATCGTGCCGGGTGATCTCGCGGTGTTCTGTCAGCTCATCGCGGGCCTGTCCACGGTCAAGGTTGTGGAGTTTGCGGGGATGAGGAAGCCCAAGAGCAGGACGTTTTCCCCCGAGCACAGCAGGAGCAGCAGCCCGGGGGTTCCCCAGATGGCCTCGGACGACAGCCTGGACACGAAGGACATGAAGAAGATCCAGGCCCGCTTCGGTCGCATCGGAACCCTCGGTAACTTCGAGGAGTTGAAGCAGACCGACGAGCCCAACAAGTCCAAGCCGGGTCTGGTGCAGCGCAACGGCGGCAAGAGCGCCGCGAAGCCCCCGAGGTCTTCGCCGTCCTCGTCGTCTCTTCGCGACGGGGCTTCTTCCTCGGCTTCACTGCCGCGTGTGGATTCGGGGGTCAGCGGGGTCAACGGGGACAGTCCGGAAGGACGAACGGGAACCGCGCGGCCTAAGAAGACGAAATCGGCCCACTTCATCCCCTTCTGAGCGAGGCGGTGTTCAATTGTAACGTAAAATTCATTTCAAAATCATCGTAGTGAGCACCCCGGTGCGACAATAAGTTCACGTCTTTCCCTCGCGCAGCTGCTGGAACATGTTAACCGTCTGTTTCATGAGCCCGACGCGCAGCTCCGCCCCGAGGCGTTCCTCCATGATGTGCTCCTCGAACATCCGGCGCAAGTCACCAAGCGGTGGGGGCGACTTGAAGTCCAGCGTGGGAAAGTTGAGCAGCACCTCGAAGAAGATCTCCCACATCTCGGTCTTCCACCAGCGCTTCAGCGACTCCCTCGGGCGGTACTTGAACCCGTCGTCATCGGTGAGTACCTGGTGAACCTGCATGTACTTGCCGAATAAAAGGGCGTGGACGGTGGCGGCGATCTGGTGCGTATCCGCCTGCCACGTCCACGGTTTCCCCTCCACCATCTCCGAGCACCTGAACCCCTCGGTGCCGCAGTCGCCGACGAATACCGTCCGCCAGTCGTACATGCCGAGGTCGACGGCGAGTCCAAAATCGATGAGCGACAGACCCTTCTGCTTCCAGCTCCCCGGCCTGACCGCGGTCCAGTCGCACCAGTCGTCGCCGCCGTTTCGCACCAGCAGGTTATCGGGCTTGATATCCGCGTGGATCACCCCGGCCAGGTGAAGCGACTCCACGACCCTCAGCAGTTCGATGGCGTAGTACATCACCAGGAGCTCGTCCATCTGTTTGCCGACGCGGAGGTAGGAGTTGAGGACGTCCTGCAGGGTTCCGTGGTCACCGAAGGGCATGATCAGGACGCCAACCGCCGCGTCGGAGCCCCTGACGGCGTCGCCGCCGCCGACGAGGTGGAGAGCGGAGGGCTGAACGACACCCGCGGCGTGCGAGGGGTCAATTCGCCCGGCGAGACGCTTGCACACCATCCATTCCCATCGCGCGAGCCTCGAGGTCTGCACCTTGATTGCCAGGCCCCCGAAGCCCTCGTCATTTTCGTCAGAGCCGCTGACGACATCCGCAAACTCAGCCTCGTAAACCTTGGCGTTCGCCCCGGACCCGGCCAGGCCCATGAGGACGTACTTCGTGTCGCCGAGGACGAGCGACGTGCCTCCTCTCGCGCGGACCCTCGCACCGCCGCCAGCCTTCGCCGCGGCGCGCAAGCTCGCGAGAATCGCATCGCCGGGGTGAACGTGAACTCCGGGGAAAGTCGCGAGGCCGTTCTCAACCGACGCGAGGTGAGCGTCGAACGCGTCGCGGTCGAACGGATCCGCCGACTCTGCGATACGGTTCACCGGGGAAACGCCGTGCCTGAGGTTGCTGGTGGGGACGGAAGCGATCGGGCTCGGCCTCGTCGTCGTCTGTAGGGTTCGGAGCGCGGAGGCTGCTTCGTCGGCGAGAACCTCAAACTCGTCGCGTCCTTGAAGCCCAGGCGGGGGCATAGCCGAGCGCAGCGTGTGCTCCGACAGGGCAACCTCAGACTCGGACATGCTCGGTGAAAGGTTGATGGACACGGGCTTGAACACAGCCGCCGCGGCTGCTGCTTCAGCGATGGAGCGAGGTACGAACGAGCCGGGCGGTACGTCAAAGGCGGGCACGACATTTTCGGCGTTGAACGCAAATTCCATTCGGCGATCCGCGTTCTCCGACGGTTCGCCAAAGGTCCTATAAGAAGAGAGCATCAGTCACGTATCCTCGTGGAGCTCAAAGTACACCGCCAAAATGAAAATTACACTCATCACACAATCTACCTGGTGTGCTGCGCGCTTCCAGCCGAGCCGCTCGCCTGCGACCCTTCACCATGTCTCATCGCCTCGGCCATCACTGCCGAGTCGATATGCATGGTGTCCTGGTAAACGTCAAAGCCACCGTCATCACTCGGCGCCGGGGTGTTCGCAGGTGCCGCCGGGGGCTGCAAGCTAACAGCCTGCGAGTGCGCACCGCTGGGTATCTGCTCAGTGGGATCCTCGTAAACGGCAAATTCGTTCTCGTCAGCCGCGGGTTGCCGGGCCACAGGCGCGGGCGGGGGCATGGCCGCCGCGCCGGTCTTGACCGCGAGGGGCTGGCGCGTCGCCGTCGTGGGAGCCAGGGGGGTTCTCATCGGCATCGCTGCGAGGGGCGTGCGTCCGGTCATCGCGGGGGTCTTTGCGGCGTTTGCACCAAACGCGGCGGGCTTCGGAGTCGCGGCGGGGACGGTGGGCAACACGACGGTATCCTCTCGAATCTCGAGGTCAGCCACGGGCGATTGCTGCTTGGGCGCGGTAGCCGCGGCGACTGCTTCCTTGGATAGCAAGCACGTGTCCTCGTAGATCGCGAAGCTTTCCGTCTCGTCAGCCTTCTGCGCGGGGGTGTTTGATTCCCTAACCGGCGCGAGCACGGCGGCGGCGGCGGCGTCCGTCTCTGCGGGGTTTGTGGCGCGATCCGCGTCGAGACCTCCTGAGAACATGGACATGATATCGCCCCACGCCTC
>Ga0115567_10006064_pt1 | contig 11619 bp, 12 predicted proteins | sample COGITO_mtgs_1204_2_FD_88679 | JGI IMG/M metagenome (GOLD analysis project Ga0115567, IMG submission 88679) | Pelagic marine microbial communities from North Sea - COGITO_mtgs_120412 | ecosystem: Environmental > Aquatic > Marine > Epipelagic | place: Germany:Helgoland, sampling site Kabeltonne...
TATAATAAAACTGGTGAGCAATGCCCCTACTAGCTCACAATATGCCAACGTTTCCTTAAGCTACGCTCAGTTTAACGAATCGAGAGTAGCCGGTACTTATTCCAACGCACTAAACGACAGTATAAAAGGCAGACTGTCGGTTCAACAATCCAAAAGTGACGGTTTTGTCGATAATGCTTTTTTAAATAGAGAAGATACAAACAACATTGATGAGACGACGGCAAGTGCTTTATTTAATATTGCGCTTAACCAACAAAGCGAGCTAGACATCAATCTCTACCGCTTTGACATTAACAACGGTTACGATGCTTTCTCTTTAGACAATAATCAGACCCTGTCGGACCAACCCGGCTACGATATTTTAGACGCTAATGCAGCCAGTCTAAAATACACCTACCGCTTTACGAATCATACCTTGCAAGCCACTGGATTTGTGCTAAACGCAGACACCGAATATGGTTACGATGAAGATTGGACCTTCGACGGTATCCACCCAGACGGTTATTCATCGTTTGATTTGTATCAGCGCGATATCACAAGAACGGGATTAGATATCAAACTAGCTAGTTTGTACAACGAGCAACATATTTACTTGCTCGGGGTAAACGTCACCCGCAATGATGAAGACTTACTGCGTCAGAATACTTTCTTAGCGACTGATTATGAAACAGTGTATACACCGTCGAGTCAATCAGTTTTTGGTCAATATATTTACACTATTAACGAAAAGGCTAGGCTAACAACTGCGGCTCGTGTAGAACGATTCGAGGCCGACTTCAGCGATAATCTAGGCTTCACCGAAGTGAGTGATACCTTAGTTGCCGCTTCAGTGGCAATAGACTATACGATTGCCAATAACTTGCTGTTCGCAAGCGTCTCAAGAGGATACAAAGCGGGCGGGTTCAATATTGATCCTCGACTCGATGTGAATAATCGTAGCTACGACCCTGAGTACAACATCAACTATGAGCTAGGGGTAAAAGGAAGCGCTTATGATGGCCTCGCAAGTATCAACTTGACCTTTTTCTACATGGACAGAAACGATGCGCAAGTAAGCGACTCAGTTCTCTTTGCTATAGACGGCACCGGTGCAAGTTCGTTTGCCGATGCTATCGGGAATGCTAATACTGGGCTTAATAAAGGAATTGAACTTGCTAGCACATGGGATTTTTCTGACGATTTATATATTCAAGCAAACCTTGGGTATTTAGATGCAACTTTTGGCAATTATACTAAAGCAAATGGCGACTTTGTTGCATTGCAGCAACAATCACAAGCACCTAAGTATAATGCGTACCTAGCGTCTACACTGAAAATTACTGAGCAGCTCACTTGGTTCATTGATATGGATGTTAAGGATGAATTCCGCCTAGGAATTAGTCACGACGTTAGCACGCCATTTACTGCCGTATTCAATTCTGAGTTAATCTGGCATAGTCGCGGGAAACACTTATATTCTCTGAAACTATGGATTAAAAATATAGCCGACAGAGACGTCATCACAAGGGGTTTTGGTAGCTTTCCTAATGACCCCAGAGATGGTTACTCCACCTTAGGACCTTATTTTCAATATGGTCAACCTAGACAAGTGGGCTTCACCTTTAAATATGAATGGGAATAAACTATGCGCTTAGCCGTCGAAATTTCTTTGTATCCGCTTGATCAAAATTACGTGCCTTATATACGCGAGTTTATAGACAGACTTAATGCCCAAGAAGGTATAACCGTAAATACCTCCCACACTTCAACATTGGTGAGTGGTGAATACGACCATTTAATGCAACTTTTGCAAAGCGAAATGAAGAAGACATACCAGCAACTTGGGCAAGCTATTTTTGTATGTAAATTCTTAAATGCCACTAAAATGGATTTAGCGTAAATAGTGACGTTATGGGAACTTCTACTTAACCAATGGCAGCAGCAAAGCTTGGGCGAAATCTTTGCTGTGCTGCTTGCTGTTTGCTATGTCTGGCTCGCTGCACAGGAGTCAGTGTGGTGTTGGCCAGCAGGCTTTATCAGCACTTTTTTATTTGCGTATATATACTGGGATGTAATGCTCGTATTTCAAATGCTGTTGAATATTTATTATATGGTGATGGCAATTTGGGGTTTTATATCGTGGCGAAAGCAGGGCAGCGAAAAACTTAAAATCACGAGGATGCGTGGGATAGATCATCTACTCATAATAGGTTCGGGCGCAATAGTTAGTTGTATTGTATATTTAATTGCGAAGCAATGGCTTAGTTATGACTCGGTCTTTTTAGACATTATGATCACGGTTTTTTCATTACTGACAACGTACTTAACCGTTGTTAAAAAGCTTGAAAATTGGCTTTATTGGAGCGTTATAAATGTGTCTAGCATCTTCCTACTGCTAGACAAGCAGCTCTACCTTACCATTGTGCTTATGCTAATCTATCTGGTGTTAGCTGGCCGAGGCCTTTTTTATTGGTATCATGTTTATAATAGGGAAAATGCTCATGGATCCTGAATCGATATTGCAAGATGTAAATGGCTCGGCAATATTAAAGACTTTAAAACAATATGAGCTAGTCAATATTCACAGCCCCGCTTTTGACGTAAAGCGAATTGTGAGTGAGTCCATCAATAGAAACTTTAAGGTTACTGACGGCAATCAAACTTTACTGTTAAAAGTGTTTAACAACGCCAATTCGCTACCTATTAATCGGCGCAATGTATTTAATATGCAAGAGGAGCTGGCAATTCTAGGTTTGGCGCCACTGCCTTTATTTTTGAATGACGACGCCACTATATATTGCGAACAATGGATTGAATTCCCTAAGCATAATGAGACTGCCCTAATCCAGCTTCTTGCAGAGGCATTATACAGCGTGCATAGCTCGTTCGTTTCTGCGCCGCTGTTAGCATTAGATGAACATTGGGAAGCGTATTGGCAACAGCTCAAGGATCCTAATGAAGCTTTGCAGCAACAATATTCGTTAGCAAAAAAACAGTGGCAAACCTATGTAAGCCAATACAGGGACGAGTTTACTTTATGCCACAACGACTTACATCTTAACCATCTCAGTTACAACAACGGTCCGCTATTTGATTGGGAATATGCGGGTTTAGGCTGCCGTTATTTTGATATCGCTAGTTGCTGCGCAGTTAACGAGCTTAGCTCCTCCCAAATAGTAGAGTTATGTAAAAATTACGCTGAACTTGCGAATCGAAGCGCAAATGATGTGCTAGAAAAAGTGACGGATTCAAGCAAGTTAGTGACTTTCACTTACGAGCTTTGGGGTGGGTCTTTGGGGATAGTTGAAAATCTATAATAAAGTACTTTATTTATTTATATGTCTCGCTATAATGCAGGCACAATTTAGGGGTGTAGTTCCAATTGGTAGAACAGCGGTCTCCAAAACCGATGGCTGGGGGTTCGAGTCCCTCCACCCCTGCCACTTTCGCAAAAGCGGTGCATAATAGATTACGAATTAGCGAGTGCTTATGTGCACAACCAGAAGGTAAAGTGAATGTCATCGTCAAAAACAAACACATTTACCAGCAAGCAATCGCCAAGTAACTCCTCGTCCTCAACAGATATAAAACAACGTCACGCCCAACTTCAAGCCATGGGAATTACTATTTTTGAACCATTACATCAGCTCGATTTAACACAGCAACCTTGGTTAGATAGCCTTTGTAAGTTGCTAAACATCGGCTTTGAAGACTGTATATTTGACGCTATTCAACCCTCATTCGACGACAAACTCAAAAAACTACATCTTCCTGCATTCACTATTGCGAGCGAAGCTGATATTAAAAAGCGTATTTGGCAAAATATCCGTCAGTTTGCTAGTTAGGATTAGTTAATGACAAGCGTGTCAATAGTATCTGCCGCTTCACTTCCTCACTTACATCGCGCAGCTTACTCACTTTTCTGCACTCACCGCCACAAACCTTGGCAATTAAAGACGTTTGTAAAATCTTTATTAATGCCTAATTCAGTGATTGCAGTGGTCAACAATCAGTTGGCGGGCTATGTGCTGGTCTCAGAAGTGTTAGGCGAGCTTGAGGTTGAAGATTTATGCGTGTTGTCCACCCTTAGACAGCAAGGCATAGCGCTTGAAATGTTCTTAACCATTATTACACGCGCAGAAAACATCAATGCTGATTATATATTTTTAGAAGTGGCGAAGAGCAATACAAAAGCGCGATCGCTTTATGAGCGTTTGGGGTTTGACATTCTCTCAATACGTAAAGACTATTATTCATTAGCTGGCGGGCAACTTGATGACGCTGTTTTAATGCGCAAGGATATAGCCAAATGAATGCGTGGTCTCATTATTGTTAAGGTTAGTTAGTTTGGATTGTAAGCGCCAAATGGACCTTGGGTGGCAGACTACAACTGGCGGCGAGCGTGAGGTTCAGTAATCACTGCGGAAAACACTACGGAAGTACAAATTACATACTGACTAGGCGCTGTTTGATCAGGCTTATGCATATATTTGGGAATACTATTGATGCCTCAGAATGAGAGCTTATCTGCGCTTAATATTACTTCCTTTCCAATTGACGATCACTGTGTTGGGTAGATAGCGGCCATTTATGCAGGTGAATTTGCAAACATGGCCGAGACGGACGTACCGCTTGAAGAGCTGGTGGCCGTGAGAGAGCGTTTGGTAGAGCTTATTCACCGAGGGCTGACCGATAGTGAAAAAGGTTTTTTACTGTCTTTTAAAAACCGTGAGCCGGATTGGGCGTTACTTGAGCTTGATGCTGTTAGTGAGCTTCCGGCCACTAAATGGAAACAGATTAATCTGGCCAAAATGCCAGATGAAAAACATAAACTGGCGTTAGACAAGCTTAAAGAAGTACTGAGTGTTTGATTTATAGTACTTAGTTATTTTGCTAGAATAGAGCTTAAATTTTTCAATGCTTTGATGGGAGGTTTTGCAGGCTTTAGGCCGTGGCAATCTGCTTGAAGATCAGGGCTTAGCGTTCTATCTGTTTCTCTTTTGGGTAGACGTAAAGATATCACATAACTTGTCTCCATCAATATATCCTCCAACCTTTCGCGCTTTGCTTGTGCAGATAGGGTGGTTCCTGCTGTCTGGATTACACCAAAACATGTAATCTTCGCTCGCAAGTTCGCTTCTTTTTCTGGTACAACAACAGAGATACCTGAAAACCTCGCTTATTATATCGACTATGAAAAGATGGGGCGTGATATGGAACTAAGCGGGGATATCTTCACCATTGAGACAGGTTACCAAGAAGTGCACATTTTTTGGAGCCAGTAGGAGCATAAGACAGTTTGTTTTAAATTCTACTTGCTATATTTGTTAAGTTAGGACTATACAATAAAGTTTTAGTGTATAGCTTTAACTTGACATCAACATGTTTTTTGTATATTAATAACTATACAATTTGTAGTTTTGAACACTATAGAAAGAACTAAAATATGAAACACATCGTTGCTAAGCAGTATAGAGAAAATGTCAATTTGGCGCGACATAAGCTTGAGGGGCTCGCTGCACCCTCGGAAGGCTGGTTGCGAACGGTAAGAAAGGCGCTTGGAATGTCTGGCGCTCAACTTGGGCGAAAATTAGGAGTAACGAGAGGGGCTGTATCAATAAATGAAAAAGCGGAGCTGTCAGGTGGTATCACGATTAAAACGATGCAGCAGATGTCTGAAAGTATGGGTTGCCGCTTCGTATATGCTGTTGTGCCAGAGACGGATATTGAAGATATTCTTATGAATCGTGCACGATTAAAAGCAATTAAGCAGGTCAGAAATGCAAGCGTTCATATGGCACTAGAGAATCAATTGGTAGCTGAAGGAAAGCTGGTTGCAGAAGTTGAACGCTTAGCAAAAGAATTAGTTGAAACATCACCTTCAGATTTATGGAACGATGATGAGTAATATTTTTAAAGAGCCTGACGGCGCAACGCCACTTGATCCAGACGAAATGGAAGGTTTGCGCTTTAAGCATATTCAAACACGTGGACAATTAGACGAGCTTGAACAAGCCAATATACAAAGTGGGCTCAAATGGTTAAGTAAACAAAAAGCACCTGACGTTCTGAGTGAAGGGTTTGTAAGAGAACTGCATAAAAGACTGTTTGGTGAAGTTTGGTTATGGGCGGGAACATTTCGGAAAACTGAAAAGAGTATTGGTATTGATCCAATCCAAATCAGTATTCAGTTGAGGCAGCTTTTAGACGATGCAGCTTATTGGGTAGATTACAATACATTTCCCCCGAAAGAGCTTGCGGGTCGGTTTCATCACAAACTGGTCTATATACATTTGTTTCCAAACGGCAATGGACGCCATTCACGTATAATGGCTGATGCTATTTTAACCAAAATGTTAGGTGAGTCGCGGATTGACTGGGCAGGGGGCTTTCAATTGGAAAAAATCAATGAACGGCGAACCCAATACATAACGGCCCTAAGACAAGCTGATGGACATGATTTTGAAGCATTACTGGAATTTATCGAAGCATAAAAATGTAATTTTCGGTAGAATGTCGCCCCTTTTCCACATTGCGGATAAAGGTACTTTGAATAATGGGTACAAACTTAGGTACAAAATAGGATTTAATGGGTATGAGCGATAGCAATTTTGTCAGTGAAATCAATAAGAGACGCACTTTTGCTATCATCTCGCATCCTGATGCCGGTAAAACAACTATAACTGAAAAAGTCCTCTTGTTCGGAAACGCATTGCAGGTTGCGGGAACCGTTAAAGGTAAGAAATCTGGTCAGCATGCAAAGTCTGATTGGATGGAAATGGAAAAAGAGCGTGGTATCTCTGTTACTACTTCTGTTATGCAGTTCCCTTATAAAGACCATTTAGTTAATTTACTCGACACACCGGGACACGGTGACTTTTCCGAAGATACGTACCGAACGTTAACCGCAGTAGACTCGTGTTTAATGGTCATTGATGCCGCCAAAGGGGTGGAAGATAGAACCATTAAACTGATGGAGGTGACACGTTTACGCGATACCCCTATCATCACATTTATTAATAAATTAGATCGCGACACCCGCGACCCTATCGATTTACTCGACGAAGTAGAAGAAGTCCTTAAAATTAAATGTGCGCCAATAACGTGGCCCATTGGTATGGGTAAACAGTTTAAAGGCGTTTACCATTTGTTGCGCGACGAGACTATTTTGTACAAAACTGGTTTGGGTCATACCATCCAAGAAACCCGCATCATTAAGGGCTTGGATAATCCGGAACTAGATAAAGCAATTGGAATGTACGCACAAGAAACCAGAGAAATGCTTGAACTGGTGAAAGGGGCGTCTCACGAGTTTGAACTTGAGGCCTTTCTAAGAGGCGAACTGTCGCCGGTTTTCTTTGGTACCGCGTTAGGAAACTTTGGTGTAGATCATATGCTTGACGGGCTAATAAAGTGGGCACCAGAGCCTATTGGCAGACAAACAGATACCGACACATTTATAAAGGCAAAGGATTCTGCTTTCAGTGGGTTTGTATTCAAAATACAAGCAAATATGGACCCTAAACATCGCGACAGAATTGCTTTTTGCAGAATTGTTTCGGGTAAATATGAAAAAGGCATGAAAATGCATCACTCGCGCATTGGCAAAGACGTCAGAATATCTGATGCATTGACCTTTTTAGCAGGAGACCGGTCCCTATTAGAAGAAGCTTATGCTGGCGATATAATTGGTCTGCATAACCATGGCTCAATGCGTATTGGCGATACCTTCACCAGCGGTGAAAAATACACCTTTACCGGTATTCCAAATTTTGCACCAGAATTATTTAAGCGCATTAGGTTACGCGATCCACTTAGGCAAAAGCAGTTACTAAAAGGGCTTATTCAACTGTCGGAAGAAGGCGCAGTGCAGGTTTTCAGGCCATTAATAAACAACGACTTAATAGTTGGTGCGGTTGGTGTATTGCAGTTTGAAGTAGTGGTTGCACGTTTAAAAGCAGAATATAACGTAGATGCACTGTATGAACATATCAATGTAAACACGGCACGATGGGTTTATGGCGATGTAAAAAAAGTAGATGAATTTAAGCGTAAGGCAGATATTAACTTAGCCTACGACGGCGGAAATAACCTTACTTACATCGCACCCACACGAGTCAATTTGTCGTTAGCGCAAGAACGCTATCCAGATATTACGTTTGCGGCTACCCGCGAACAATAAAATACGACGTTTACCCAATAATTATTTAAGGTTTTTTAAAAAATGAATATTCAGCAGCTACTAATCGACCGTTTTACGCAAGCGCTAGCTAGTTTAGCTTGGTCTGATTCACCGGTGCCTATTGCCAAAAGTAGTAAGCAAGGTTTTGGTGAATATCAGTTTAATGGAGCGATGGGGCTGGCGAAAAAACTAAAACAAAATCCACGTGAAATCGCATCGCAAATTATTGATGCGGTAGATCTTTCAGACATTGCCGAGAAGACAGAAGTCGCGGGACCAGGCTTTATCAACATTTACTTGAGTAAACAGTGGCTTTCGACCCAATTATCGATAATTGTTCGCGACGAGCGCTTGGGAATTGATAAGCAATCTCCACAAACCGTGGTGGTCGACTATTCAGCGCCAAACTTAGCCAAAGAAATGCACGTAGGTCATTTACGCTCTACCATTATTGGAGATGCAGTCGTAAAATGCTTAGCGTTTTTAGGACACAAGGTTATTCGACAAAATCATATGGGTGACTGGGGTACGCAGTTCGGTATGTTACTCGCGCATTTACAAGACAAGCTGGCGCAAAAGCACGTGGCTGAAACGGCCTTAGGCGATTTAGAAGACTTCTATCGTGAAGCCAAAGTGCGCTTTGACAATGAAGACGGTTTTGCAGACAAAGCCCGCGATTATGTGGTGAAGTTACAAGGCGGTGATGAAAACTGTCTTGCACTGTGGCAAAATTTCATTGATGTATCTATAAGTCACTCTGAAGAAGTATATAGCAAGCTAAATGTATCGCTATCCCGTGACGATGTAATGGGCGAAAGCGCCTACAACAAAGACCTAGCCAACGTGGTCGCCGTATTAAAAGAGAAGGGAATAGCGCAACAAGATGATGGCGCGCAAGTCGTATTTTTACCAGAATTAGCTGACAAAAACGGGAAGCCTGCCGTATACATTGTGCAAAAATCGGGTGGTGGCTATTTATATGCGACCACAGACTTGGCTGCTATTCGCTATCGTTCAAACGTGCTTAATGCCGACAGGACGCTTATCTTCACTGATGCAAGGCAAGCCCTACATTTTAAGCAAACCGAAATTGTCGCGCGCAAGGCCGACTTTATTGGTGAACACGAAATATATCAACATTGTCCGTTCGGCATGATGCTAGGTAAAGACAACAAACCTTTTAAAACCCGATCTGGTGGCACCGTAAAACTTATTGACCTATTAGATGAGTCAGTTCAAAGAGCTGAAAAACTCGTTCTTGAACGTAATCCAGAGATTGCCGTTGACGCCTTGATAGAAATGAAAAATAAACTGGGCATAGGCGCAGTTAAGTATGCTGATTTAAGCAAAAACAGAACCACAGACTACGTTTTCGACTGGGATGCCATGCTCAGCTTTGAAGGCAATACAGCACCATATCTGCAATATGCTTTTACTCGAATTCAAAGTATTTTCTCCAAAGCTAACTTTACAATTGAGGCTCTTAGCAGCAGTAAAATAGAGGTGAGTATTGAAGAAGAGGCAGAAAAAGCTTTATGTATACATCTGCTACAATGTCAAAATGCCCTTGAGTTAATGGCTAAAGAGGCAACGCCTCACGTACTTTGTACTTATTTATATGAGCTCGCTACTTTATACATGCGCTTTTACGAAGCTTGTCCAATATTGAAAAATGACGTGAGTGAGCAAAGCAAACATACGCGTTTATGCCTTTGCGCACTAACATCAAATACGCTCAAACTAGGGCTCGATTTGTTAGGCATTCATACCATGAAAAAAATGTAATAAATCTCAACGCCATTTTAAAAAATTGGTGTGCCCAGCGTTGTTGCTAGTCTGGCCTATGGTCTATGGCGTGTTTGTGTTGAACATGTTGTAAATATGGTGAACAAATTATAATTTTAAGCGTAAAAACATTCACGCACAAGCGCGTTAACTTATTTTTCAAGGATAACACATGATCAAACTACTCGCCTTTAGCGGCAGTCTCCGTCAACATTCATTTAATCAAAGCATTGTTACTGCCGCTGCCGATGGCGCGCGCAGTGCTGGTGCGCAAGTCACACTTGTGCGTTTAGCTGATTATGTAGCGCCTATTTTCAACGAAGATGATGAAGCGCAGTCAGGGATTCCAGAAAGTGCGAAGAAACTGAAATCACTAATGATGGAACATGACGGTTTTTTAATTGCTTCGCCAGAATATAATAGTGGTTATAGTGCTGCGATTAAAAATGCCATAGATTGGGCGTCTAGAAAAGAAGAAGGTGAGTCGCCACTACAAGCATTCAAAGGCAAAACAGTCACCTTAATGGCAGCATCTCCCGGCGCACTTGGCGGTATAAGAGGTTTGGTACAACTTAGAATACTGCTTGGTAACATTGGCATGCACATTCATCCAACACAGCAAGCAATTGGAAATGTAAGTGACTTAGTAGATGAAAACAATCTTGTAAGTGATGAAGCGACAATAAAAAAGTTGCATGCATTAGGTAAGCAAGCAGTTGAATACAGCAAAGCCTTAAAAGCCTAAAAGTCACTCTAATAGCAGCATAAGCATTCGGAATTTTATCTTCCTTGCAAGCAACAACGAAGAGATTGAACTATCAAAAAGGCGGGATTTTGGGTACAATCCCGCCATTGAAATATAAAAATATATAGGTCTTATGTTCGAAGTAAATCCAATAAATAACGCGCTCGCCGACATTCGTACCCGTGCCGATTCTCTTCGGGGGTATCTTTGACTACGATGTTAAAGTAGAGCGGTTAGAAGAAGTATTAAGAGAGTTAGAAAATCCAGACGTTTGGAATGACCCAAAATATGCCCAAACATTAGGCAAAGAAAAGGTTTCTCTAGAGCAAGTCGTTCATACTATCTCTACTTTAGAGCAAGGCACTCAAGATGTTGAAGGTTTAGTTGAATTAGCACTTGAAGCAGACGACCAAGAAACCTTCGATGAAGCGCAGCAAGAACTTGAAAGCCTGGTTGTTAGCCTCGAAAAGTTAGAGTTTAGACGCATGTTCTCTGGTCCCAATGATATGAACGACGGCTACATCGATATTCAATCAGGAAGCGGCGGCACCGAAGCGCAAGATTGGGCCAACATGTTGTTGAGAATGTACTTACGTTGGGGCGAAGCGCAAGGGTTTAAGACTGAATTGTTAGAACTCTCCGACGGCGATGTAGCGGGGATCAAAAGCGCCACCATTCGATTTAAAGGCGAATACGCCTACGGCTGGCTGCGCACCGAAACCGGTGTTCATCGCTTGGTGCGTAAGTCTCCCTTTGACTCAGGCAGTCGTAGACACACCTCATTTGCATCTGCATTTGCTTACCCTGAAATAGACGACGACATCGATATCGAGATTAACCCTGCCGACTTACGAATTGATACCTACCGCGCATCTGGTGCAGGCGGGCAACATGTTAACCGAACTGACTCTGCGGTGAGAATCACGCA
>Ga0115567_10006072_pt1 | contig 11614 bp, 9 predicted proteins | sample COGITO_mtgs_1204_2_FD_88679 | JGI IMG/M metagenome (GOLD analysis project Ga0115567, IMG submission 88679) | Pelagic marine microbial communities from North Sea - COGITO_mtgs_120412 | ecosystem: Environmental > Aquatic > Marine > Epipelagic | place: Germany:Helgoland, sampling site Kabeltonne...
ATGGCAAAGTGTGAATAATATAAGCGAAGATACTGAAGCCGAATGTACCAATAGTTGCGATACTAAATGAATACACGCCACATGCAATACCTACTGCTAAAGACATAAAGACAAAAATCATGTCTTTTGGATCTTTAAGTGAAGATCTAAAACGAACGATCGCTAGAGCCCCCATCATACCTAAACCTCTGGCAATATTATCTCCAATCGCCTGCATTGCAATTGTTGCTACAATTGATGCAAGAATAATCGCCTGAATGAAGTTTCTAGAATAACTTAAGCCTTGAAATGTCTTTTGATAGATCATGGCCACTAATGAAGAAAGTAAAAACGATAAACAGATTGAATAAATAATCGATATAATCGTTGGATTTTCAACAGTGGTGAAGAGACTAGACATATTCAACATATTCATGCGGTAACTTTCCTTAACAACAGTTTCACTTAGACTAAAGTTTTACCACGCTAGGAATGATTAAATGTGTTACAAATGTGTACCTGTAGTAAAATCTTCATGACATTGTTGGACATTAAGCAATGGACTTACTCATATATTATTGAAAACACAATCGACTCACCGCGTCTAACAATTTCTGATGGTGGTTTTGGTAAGGCCTCTACGCGGCCTAAAGTGTTAAGAGCAGATTGATCAATCGCAACAATTCTAGATGATTCAATGATTCTTATATTTGTAATTTGTCCGAAAGAGTTGATTTTAAAAGACAGCTTAACCTCACCTTTGAGCTTTAGTTTTTTAGCTTTTGTATTTTTAAACTTTAACTTCTCTATGATTCTTCTAACTTTTGTCAAATAGCTGTTCACTTTCAACTTTGACTCTTTAGAGCGATTCGAGTTTTTTTCGAAGCTTTCTTTATATGAGTTAGAACTGTCCCTTTTTTTACTTTCAAATTCAATTAGAGTTCTAATACGAAAATTAATCTGAAGTTTTTCTTCACTTTTTGAACTTATTAGTATGGAAGAGCTCGTAACTAAAAAAAGTACATGTATACAAATAGAAATGATTACTGAAATTAAAAATTTCATTTTTTTATAAGATTTTGAACTTTAGACTTAGCATCCTCGGAGTCAATAAAGTAAAAAGGCTCACCAACTTGAACATGAACCTTTCTTTTGAACTCACTAAGGAGTGCTTTTAGGCTTGTACAGGCTTTACCATTTTTACGACTAAAGAAGCTTCCCCACATACCATCAATGTGCATAGGCACGATTTTAACGTCATTAGATGCTGTTATTTTATCTAAACCAGGTCTAAAGAATAGCATCTCCCCGTCACCAGTGATAAAGCCCTCTGGAAAGTAGGCAACAGAGTGCTGATTTTTAAGAGCAAGGTCAATGTCTTTGAAAGCTTTGTGCATTACTGACTGATCCTCTTTTATCCCAGCGATAGGAATTGCCTTAGCACCTTTAAAGAATATATTTATAATTGGCATTTTAAAGAATACGTACCACATTACAAATTTTGGAGTTCTCTTTGTTACTGCAGTCATAAACAACCAGTCTATATAGCTTACATGATTTGCAATCAGGATAACTGGCCCATCACCTGGGATACTTTCCTCCCCCTCAAAGCTAAACTTATAGAACATCTTAGTAAATAGCTCGCAAGCAAGTCTCCAAAAGTATTCAGAGTACTTTTTATAAAAGAAATAAAAAGCTGCTAAATTTAAAATACCGATAACCAAGTATATATCTTTGGCATCTAGATCAAAACTATATAAAAGAGCAAGTCCAATGGATCCAACCACCATAAAGATTGCATTTAGGATATTATTTCCTGCGATAACTCTCGAGCGTTTGTCCGGTGCTGAGTCTCTTTGAATTAAGGTAATCAAAGGGACAATAAAAAGACCTGCGAACACACTAATCATTAATAGTGTTAAAGATATAAAGTATGAAGATGGATAAGTAAGAAACTCACCAAGGCTTAGAAGTTTATCGCTTTGAACCGTTGGTATGAAATAAATCAAAATGCTAAATAAAGACAGGCCCAAACTTCCAAAGCTTATGAGTCCATAATCAATATGATCTTTAGAAATTTTATTACAAAGTAAAGATCCTAAGGCGACGCCGACAGAGAACAAGGCCAAGAAAAAAGTTGTAACGCCTTCATCTGCAGTGACTATATTTTTAGCGTAAACAGGAAAAAGGCTAAGCAATACGGCACCTATTAACCAGAACCAAGATATCCCCAAAACTGCAAGATAAACATCGTTATTCTCTTTTGTTATTTTTAAAATATCAAGAGTCGTATTTACTGGGTTTAGGTCAACCTCAATATGTGAGGTGTCTTTTTTTGGAGTTACAATTTTTAAACTAAATAAATAGCCGATAATTGCTAAGACAATAACTGCTATAGCTGTAATTGAACTTCCCAAACTATCTACAGCTATTAAAGTTCCACCTAAAATTGTCCCAAGTAGAATAGAGAGAAATGTCCCCATACTAAAAAGAGCATTTGCATGAGTTAATTCACTATCTTTTACAATTTCAGGAAGAATAGAATATTTAATAGGTCCGAAGATACTTGATTGAGTTCCCATAAAAAACAAAGCCGAAACAAGAATCATTATATTACTTGTAAAAAAGCCAATAGCAGCAAAAATCATAATTAGAATTTCGGCCAATTTTATTTTAACAATGAGTTTATCTTTTGAGTATTTATCGCAAATCTGCCCGGCGATAGATGAAAATAAAAAGAAGGGTAAAATAAAAATAGCTGAACACAAAGCAACCATTTGTTCTGGAGATATTGTTCCAATTGAATAAGCTTTATAAGTAATTAATATAATAAGCGCATTTTTAAAAACATTATCATTAAATGCCCCAAAAAATTGAGTCCAAAATGCGGGATAAAATCTTTTATCTTTAATCATAATTCGTGTGGTCTTTTTATTTCTCGTTTATTTAGTTCCGTTAAAACTCTTGAAACAAGCTCTGTTTCAAATGCTTTTTCATACTTAACATCAAGTACATAGGCTTTGATAGTGAAACATATTCCAAGTTTATAGGCAATTTCAACTTCATTTACGTTGATAACAATAGGCTTATTTAAATAAACATATTTAGAAGTGGCCACAATTTCATACATAAATGACTTTATAGTATTAATGTCAGCATTAATCTGCGTGTGTATTTTAGTGACAACCATCATGTCGAGCTCTCCAGCATTACCTGAGGCCACATAATTACTCATAAACTGAGAGTTTGGAATTGTGACAAGATTATCATCAAGAGTATTCAATCTGACGGCTCTTAGTCCAATTTTTCTAATTTCTCCATAGACACCTTCAAAGGAAACTCTGTCACCAACTTGAAATGGCCTATCAAAGAGTAATACAATCCCCGCGATTATTGATGAGACAAGATCTTTTAAGGCAAGACCTACTGCCACTGCGATAGAACCAGCGATAGCAAAAATAAGTTTTTCTGGTGGACGCAAGATCCCGTAGATAATTGCAAATGATCCAAAGATATAGATGCAAAAATTTGTAATAGTAATAACTTGCAATAAGAACAATCGGTTAGATGGCATCCTATCGATAAGTTTTTGAACGAAATTATTGAGCTTTCTTGCTAAATAAAAAAGGACAACAAAGGCAATAACCATCCATAGAATCTTTTGAAATTCAAATAGGTTGGCCACCTCAATAACTTTTTCTAAATCTTTAGTTTCCAATGATTAAATTCTTTTTCTTTAAATAGTTAATAACTCTAAAATTATATCTTACAAAAAATGTATATTGTCCTCTATCGTCTCTTAGAAGAATATCATTTTCAAGTCCAAGTTTCATTGAGTGCCTCACAATACCTTCCTCAAGATTAGTCACGCGCATGGCCTGAGACACACTTAAATTCTCATGTTTTACTATAGCAGCATATACAAAGAGAGTGTTGTCCGAAAAAGTTGCAAGCTCTTTTAAACCATCATTTTGAGGTAGGCCAATATAAACTTTTTTATTATTTCTAAAAGTAAGTGATGAAAGCCATAAATAAACTGCAATTCTAGGATTTCCTTGAGATTGCTCCCAAAGAACTCTAAAAAATTGCTCTTGGGCCTCTTCCATACTTTCTGAGTCATAGTTACCTATCGCTCTTAAGATTCTATCAAAGGATATTTCATATTGAGAGAGTTTATGTCTTTTTAAGATCATATTTTGGATGTCAGTGTCGCTCCATCCTCTAATTTTAAAAACAAATCTAAAGCCTTCATTCTTACCATAGACAGCACTTAGAAAATCCCATGAGTTTTCATTAAAGGTCGCAAGCCAAAAAATATTATTAAATCTAGTATTAATGATTTCGAGTAACTTCTTATAGGCCTTAAATCCATCGAGATGAGAAATAAAAAGGTTATGGCAACGCTCAAGCACAACAATTGTTTGTTGCATCTCTTTATCAGCATTTATCAATGGCAATATAGAGTCTGATTTCTCTAAGCCTAGTAGCTCATACATTTTATCTATTAAGTCATTCTCTGAAGTAATTCTTTGATCAAAGCTTATTGTTATAATCTTAAGTTTGCCCTCATAGCGATTACGTACTTGATTAATAAAAGTCGATTTACCAGCTCCTTTGTGCCCACAAATTGCAATTGAGTTCTCTTCATTAGGATTCTTAATCCAAGCATCAATATGTTCTTCAACGACTGGTAATAATGTATTATTGGGTTCAACGAAATTTTCATCATTTGTTTCACTGTCGAAGAGTTCTTTGTAATCTGCTGGGATTTTTATAACTTCTGTTTCTTGAAAACTATCAGTAGAGATGAGTTTACGTTTAAAAAGTTTCGCAGAAACTTGTTTAACAAAATCAAATCTCTCTAGGCTTTTCATAATAGCGTTACTTACTCTTAACCATACGAGATAAATAAAACCTATAAGTGAAAAGATCCACTTTCTTTTACTACTTAAACTTTTTGCTACTCTTTGCCCAAATCCATCATTAGTTCTTTTTATGAGAGCTTCTCTTATCTCTTGGGCCCAACTAGCTGATATAATAAAAACAAGTGCGATAATATTGATCTGAATTAGTATTATGAGAACAAGTGAAGTCACACCTCCTCCAACAATGTATTGAATTAAATGGAAGATTAAAGAGTATGTTAAGAAAAAATATCCAATCCTTTTGGAGTTCGTTTTCTTTTTGACTTCAAATTCTTTTGCTTCAGATTTTGGAGTTGATCTATCAAATACAAAGCTCAAAATATAATAGCAAAGAGTTACAACGATTTTATAAAGGAAATAAATTTCGGCAATGGCAAATAAAAATGACAAGCTGTTCTCAGAGCTTCTTAAGTACCTCAATAAAAGATACATCACAGTATCAGGCCCATAGGAGACAAGTATCTTTAGTCCTCTGAACTTTTGATAGTTTGAACTACTTTTAAATCTATTTCTTTTATAGTCCAGAAGGATTATTTTTAACTTGCCCTTTATTCTTCTTAGAATCACCCAAGTGACAAATGGTACGATGAGTAGAAGTAAAAATGCAAACAGATCAACAAACAGTTCCTTAAAGCCTTTAAGGCCTAAACTCAAATTTTCTTTTACATATTTAATTTTCAGCAAGAACTCAGCAAATACCTTCATAGGAATTAGCTGAAATTCTCTTTTTAAATCCAGTAAGAACTGTTGATCTAAGTTCTCTAGATCAAATAGGCTATCTTTGATTTTATAGTCAGCTAAGTATTGCGTTCGTAAATTCCCGATGATGAGCAACTTTTCAAAGTGCTCATTAATATCTTTACCAATAACGATGGACGATGACTTTAGTGCACCAAATATTTCAACCTTAGCTATTTGCTCTGGGGTAATATCAACTAGGCTTCTCCAATATGAATTTAATTGAGCATAATTTGAAGGGAGATTATTTCTTTTGATGAGACTTTGCCTGAAGTTTTTAACTTTAGAGTTAAACTCAGTATCGAGCGCAAATATTGAGAATGACATTAGTAATGCCAGTAAAATTTTCATACGAAATAATCTCAAGGGATAAAGAGTTTGTAAAACAGTATTCTAACTAAAGAAGTGTTGTAATCAGCCCAATCAGTCCACCAAAAACTCCGCCCCATACAACTAGCCAACCAAGGTGCTCTCTAATCATTTTTTGAATGATATCTTTAACCATCTGTGGTGTTAGCTCATCGAGTCTTTTATCGACAATCTCGGATACCTGCTCAAATAATGGACTATCTGATTTTTCAGATGACTCATTTAAGATCTCCATCATCTTTTCATGAACCTTTGGTCTTAAAGGTTCCAAAGCAGCTTCCCCGCCAAACATTCCAAGCATATTTCCAAATGAAGACTCTAATACAGCTTCCTTTAGTTTTACAAAGACAAGGTCAGAATCAATATTTAATCCAGACTCACCGCCTGATAGAAACTTATTTATGTTCTCTTGCGTAAAAAACTGCGTCATCACAAGTTCTTTAATTCCTAGCTTAAATTGTTCAAATCTTTGAGTTATAACACCTGAGCCATAAAGGAAGGGAACTCTCTCAAATAACATATGTATCGCTAACCAGTTTGTGATTGCACCAGAAAAAGCATAGAGCCCTATAGCTCTTAGCTGCACATTATAGATAGGAGCAACAAAGCTAGTGATTATAATTAGTATGGCAATAGTATTAGTTAATAAGCTTTTGTTCATTCATTCTCCTGATTTGACTCATGAAAATATCAAAAGCTTTAAACTTAGACAAGAAAAAGGCCGCAAAAAAGAAGCGGCCATTTTTTAATTAAGAAGCAATTTCCTCAGGAGGTTTCCCTTCCCAAAAATCTTCATCCCATTGGCTTTCGGCCACCTGATGATCTTTAATTGAATGATTATGTTTTTTGGAAATTTTAGCTTTCCATTTTTCTTTTTTCTTATGAATCTGTCTCTCCATCTTTGATACTACAAGATCAAAGCTCTTATACAGACTTTCTGCTTGTGCTGATGCATGGTACTCGAATTGAGGCCCAATAATTTTAACATCTGCGCATTGCTTTTTGTAACTATTGATATAACAAGTCCATTGCACTTCAAAGTTCCCTTCAAAATACTTTTCAAATTTTTTTGATTTTTCACTAATCTTTGCATCTAATGCAGGTGTGTGTTCGATTTTCTTAAATGAACTAACAATTTTCATACGTGCCTCTTTTTAATTTAATTGTTTTTATTTTTTTACTTTTCGCAAAGCCTCCTAACTTGCATTTTTTCTTTTTGAAGATGGTAATATATCCATTCCTTCTCTGTATTTAGCTACTGTTCTTCTTGCTACTTTGATGTCGCTCTTAGATAAAATATCTGCAATTTTTTGATCAGATAATGGTTTCTTAGAGTCTTCGTTTGCAATGAGTTCTTTGATTTTCATCTTTAAGCTCTCACCAGCGATATCAATACCACCATTCTTCCCACCAATTCCGGCGTTAAAGAAAAACTTAAGCTCATAAATCCCAAGCGGAGTGTGAACAAATTTATTTGTCGTCACTCTTGAAACTGTAGATTCATGAACTCCAATCTCATTGGCAATATCTTTTAAGATCATTGGCTTTAAGTAAGCCACGCCTTTTTTGAAAAATTCTGGCTGATACTTAACAATTGCATTTGCAACTTTTTCAATTGTTTTTTGTCTGTTCTCGATAGACTTGATAAGCCATTCAGCTGATCTTAATTTATCTTGAACATAGTCGCTAGCATCTGCTTCTTCTTTTGAAGACTCTTTCGATTTAACAACAAGTTCCTTATAAAGAGTTGATACTTTTAAATTTGGAACACCTTCGTTGTTTAATTGAACTGTTAATTGCCCAGCAATATCCTTAATATAAATATCAGGAACTACGTACTCAATATGTTCAGGAGAAATTAATCTTCCTGGCTTTGGATGAAAACTTTGAATAATCATCTCAGCTTCTTTAATAGCTTCCTGTTCTATCCCAACTTCTTTAGCGATAGTTGCGTGATCTTTTTTCAGAAGAAGATCTAAGTGATACTTAATAATAATCTCAACTAATGGAAGCGGCTCCTCTAATGCTCTTGCTTGAACAAGAAGACAATCTTTTAAGTCTTTTGTCGCGCACCCTACTGGGTCAAGATTTTGAACCATATGTAAAATTTCAAAGGCGTCCTCTTTGGCAAGTCCACTTTCTAGAATAAGATCTTCGATATCATCAATTAAGTACCCTTCACCATTAAGTGAGTGAATAATTCCTTTAGCAAGTTTCCACTCATTTTCAAGTAGACTCTCCATTCTAAGTTGCCATTCAAGATGCTCTTGAAGGTTGGCCCCTTTTGAAACCATATTCTCGTAATTGGGTCCATCATCTTTTGATTTAAACTCTTTCATATATGGAGTAGATGAAGTGGAGTTATAGTTCTCTGCGTATTTATCCCAATCAAAATTATCTTTTGATTTATCTATAAGCTCTGGGCCAGAGAAGTTATCACTTTTGGCCTCAGCACTTTGCTTAGCGTCTCTTTCAACTTCTCTAGTTGTACTCTCTCCGCCATATTCTTCTAGCATCGGGTTTTCAACCATCTCTTTGGAGATAATATTAGTCATCTCCATGTGAGTTAAAGTCAAAAGTTTGATCGCCTGCTGCAATTGAGGCGTCATCATTAAGCTTTGTGATTGTTTTAAATTTAATGACATCTTGGCCATATTCTACTCCTCGTCCTTATGGACGTTTTTTACATCTTAAATTCTTCACCTAAGTAAAACTTTCTAGCAATTTCAGACTCTACGATCTGCGCTGGTGTACCGCTTACTAAGAGTTCACCTGCGCTCATAATATATGCCTTATCAACAATATCGAGAGTTTCTCTAACATTATGATCCGTAATTAGGACCCCAATATTTTTTTGCTTAAGTTCTCTAATTATTTTTTGGATATCACTCACTGCTAGTGGATCGACTCCCGCAAATGGTTCATCTAAAAGTACAAATACTGGATCAAGAGCTAAGCATCTTGCGATCTCAACTCTTCTTCTCTCACCACCTGAGAGCTCACGACCTTTAGACTTTCTAATATGATTTAATCCAAAATCATTTATTAATTTTTCTAATTTATTGTTTTTTTCACTTTTAAAAAGCTTTCTAAGTTCTAAAACGCTGAAAATATTTTCTTCAACAGTTAGTTCCCTAAATACACTTGCCTCCTGAGGAAGATAGCCTATTCCTTGAGTTGCTCTTTCGTGAAGTGGCAGCTTTGTTATATCTTTACCGTTTAGGGATATAGATCCGTTATCAGCTTTAACTAGGCCCACCATCATATAAAAGGAAGTTGTTTTTCCAGCACCGTTTGGCCCTAAGAGACCTACGATTTGCCCTTCAGTTACTGAAATACTTACGTCTTTAACGACTTCGCGTCCCGAGTAAACCTTCTTTAATGAACTTGCTTCTAAGTTAGCTTGCATTAGTTCTTTTTCCTTTTTATTTTAAAACTTGTTTGTGAGTCATCCACTTCAACAAGTTCAACATTTTCTCTTAAAGTGATTTGATAACCTTGTATCAAATCAGAGGCTTGCTCAACTCTTGGGGCTCCAGATAAAACGATTTTTCCTTCGCGCATATAACCTTCTAGTTTTTCAGAGTAGGCCTTTCTCATTATTACTGAGCCATCCTCCAAAGTGAGCTTTTCCTCTAATTTAATATCGTCATAAAGTACGTAGTACTTGAGCGTTTTATTAAAGTTTTCCAAAAAAAGATCCGCTTTGTTTGCGTGTAAATAATATTTATTTCTATAAAGAGATACATCACCTTCAAAAAATGCACGTGATTCTAGCTGGTTAAGTAACATTTTTTGCGCTGTAAGCTTAACTTTCCCCTCATATGTTCTATTTCTCTTAAGTGTTGCGACAACATCGCCTTTGAATTCAATAAGCTTTCTGTTGATATAGGACTTTAAATTATCGGACTTAACTTTAAATCGATCCTGACTTTCGATATTATTCACTTCAGAGACTGTATTTCCACGGGCCTCAAATATATTAAATTTACCGCTATACTTAATAAAATCAGCATGGTGACTTGATCCATCAAAGGTATTCACCTTTACATTACCGTCTAGTGTCAGAAGCTTTCTATCTGTATTAAAGTCGCCCAATTTAGATTTGAACTTAATAACTTGATCGTTGTTGTAGTAGTTTCCATCAGGAGATTTAAAATATAGATCTTTTGAATTAACTATAAGCAAATCCTTAGCATCAAGTCGCATTACTTTTTTTGAATTTACAGTATTGAAATAGCTTAGATCTTTAAAAGAAGTTTTTTCATCCTGGCTCTCTGGGTCAACTGTCTGAGCAACGGGCTCGTTTACAACGACATTCAATGCCGTGTAGCTTACAGCAGCTGACAAACAGATGAAGAAAATGATGATGAGACTTAGTTTTTTATTTAACATTCAAACCTCTCTTCTTTTAATTATTTCAGATACTTAGAAACATTGAAAGAAGATTATTTATTGCCCTATTTTGACTATATTTATCGGTGTGTGCTACTAAAATCTTAAAGTAATTATTCATTCATTTAAGGGACTATAAACGTGGATCAGGCCAGTATAAGCTTAGAGGAAATTGTTGAAAAAGGTATAAAGCTGACTCCAATGATGCAGCAATACCATGAGATTAGAAGACAATACCCAGGCATTTTTCTCATGTTTAGAATGGGTGATTTCTACGAGCTCTTCTTTGATGATGCAAAAAACGCATCAAAAATTTTAAATATCTCCCTTACCCACAGAGGAAAACTTGGCGGGTACCCTATTCCGATGGCCGGAATTCCACATCATGCAGCCGCAACTTATATCGACCGAATTACTTCAAGTGGCCTAAAGGTTGCTATCTGTGAACAAGTTGAAGATCCAAAGATGGCCAAAGGAATAGTTAAAAGAGCTGTCACTCAAGTCGTCTCTCCAGGGATGCCATTTGATTTAGATAAAGCTGAAAAAAGAGACAATAAGTATATGGTTTGCGGCTTTAGAAGTGAAAACAACTTCTACGCCTCATTCGTTGACTACACTACTGGTGAATTCTTTGGAATATGTACTCAAGATGAAAAAGAGTTTGTAGAGAAGATTCAAATCTACGCTCCTAAAGAGTTTATATGTTACTTAGGCCAATGGGATAATTGTGAAATCATTAATCAATACTTAGAGAACACTCAAATTCTTAAAACGAACTTAAGTAGTGATTACTTTGATGAAAAGTATACAGGCCTCTATATTGAAAAACTTATTCCTACATACAAAAGAGATGAAATCCTAAAGCTGAACGCACCTATTATTCAATCAATTGGAGCTTTAAGCTATTATATTTGCTCAACTCAATCAGCTGAAGACATTAATCACTTTAGTCCTTTTAGAATGATTAACTCCCTAGAAGATATGAAAATTACATACCCAACACTAGTTGGACTTGAAATTTTTCCAAAATCTAAAGAGCAATATAAAAATTCAATTTTAGGCTTTATGGATAAAACTATAAGTGCCATGGGAGCGAGAAAACTTAGAAGTATTTTCCAATCCCCTCTTCAAGATAAAGATAAGATAATTCAAAGACAAAAGATTATTTCTTCTTTTTTAGATAATCATGAAAGCTTAAAGTCTACTCG
>Ga0115567_10006073_pt1 | contig 11614 bp, 10 predicted proteins | sample COGITO_mtgs_1204_2_FD_88679 | JGI IMG/M metagenome (GOLD analysis project Ga0115567, IMG submission 88679) | Pelagic marine microbial communities from North Sea - COGITO_mtgs_120412 | ecosystem: Environmental > Aquatic > Marine > Epipelagic | place: Germany:Helgoland, sampling site Kabeltonne...
CCCTTCGCGCGTGTTGTCCCTTCGACCTCCGCTCTCGTCCGCGCTGTCTATGTCGCTCCTGCCCCCGCCGCTCCCGCCGCTCAAAGTCTCGAACCCCGCCGCGGTTCTGAACCTGTCCAAAAACTTGTCCAGCGGCGGCGTGTCGGGCGCGATTGGAAACGGCTGCGGCGACCTCGCATCCTCGAGGCTCGGAAGCCGTTTCGATCGATCCCGCGAGTCGCGCCTCGTGTTGTCCCGTGTCGCTTCGAACGGGTTGGAATGTGAACCGTCGACCGAGCCATCCGCGGAGGTCCCCGAGACTGAGCCAATCTCTGAATTTGCAGATGCAAACGAAGACGTGGACCCGGCGTCGCTCTCCGTCGGCGAGTGTGACTCGTCGTCCCCCTCGCTCCCCGCGGTGGGCGCGCGCACGTGCGGCGGCGCCTTCGGCTGCGGGTTCGCGAGCATCGCCTCCCTCACGGTCATCCACTCGGCGATGATCTCCGGCAGTCGCTGGTACGACCGCTTGAGGTTCTCCACAATGACGGATTCGATCTTTCCGCCCAAGCCGGTGATCTTGACGACGCACTCACCCTTGACGTGCAGCTCCGTCTGGCCGTCCGCGGCGTGGCTCACCGTGATCGTCCCCTCCACGACGGCCCGGTCGGTGATGTTGTTCACCGTGTGGAACGTCTGCGTGAACGGAAACTTGCCCTTCTCAGCCTCGACGTACGTCCGCGTGTCCCTGAACTCAACCTCTTTACCCCGGAGCACCGGTCGGACCACCCTCGGGAGCTTGATCCCCGGCACCTGGCGCGTCACCACCTTGACCCTGCCATCTGGAAGTAACTCGTTGGATAAAACCTCCGTCTCCTTCGTGCCGAGCTTCTCTTTCTGTTGGACGTGGGGTGGACGGATCTCGGGTCAGGAGGTTAACAAATTGGTTTTCTCGGAACCCGCGACCACGTCGACGCCGGTCGGCGGGGTTGCGGTATCGGACGGGGCACGCACGTGGAACTTTTTGTACGACGGATGGTCCTTGTCATGAATGTACACCGCCGGCTCGCAGCACAGGATGGAGATGACATCGAACTTCACCATGTCCGTCTCCTCGACCTATCGACGCCCGAAATGAAATGTCCCGTCACGAATAACCTGTCGACACACGCCACCACACGCCCCCTCTCCCGGGTTCTCGGGGTTCGGGGCGATGAACCCGGGTTCAAGCCGCGTATCTAAGGTCGTGAGTACCTCTGGGAAGGGTCCAAACCCGGACGCGCGCGCGTCGTGCGGTCTGAGGCGTTCGGGGATCCGATGGTCCCGCTGTTACCCCCGTTTGGCAAAGCGGTGCGTTTTCTGTTTGGCGGTGAAATTTGCAGCCGACCTGTCCGGCCATTTTTTTTGAATCCAACGAGAGCAGCGCCGGCTTGACGCGCGTCGCACACAACCGGTGACGACCGAGACGAGTATTGAATCGTCGCTTCGGCATCTAGACCGAGTCAGTGCGACTTACATCGAGAGGAAGAGGACGTAGGACGCGATGGCCGGAGGAGGAGCCACGGTGGAGGAGCTCAAGGATGTGCTGAGGGAGACGCTGGAGAACCGCGGGGCGCTCGGTAACGTGCGCGCGCACCTCCGCGCGGAGGTGTCCAACGCGCTCGAGGACCGAACGGGGCTCAAGCGACCGGACATCTCCAACGAGAACCTCATCATCAACGAGCTCATCCGCGAGTACCTCGTCTTCAACAGGTACAGGAGCACGCTCTCCGTGATGCTGCCCGAGAGCGGCCAGCCGGACACCCCGCCGTTTGACCGCGACTTTCTCGCCAGGGAACTGCGCGTGCGGGAGAACGAAAACTCACGGAAACTCCCGCTGCTCTACACCATGCTCTCCAACGCGCAGGCTAACAAGTGAGTAAGAGTAGTGGCCGTTAGGGGCTCTGTATCTATTAAATAGCATCCAACATCAATCGTCGTCGTAGATTGACCGAAACACGAATGGCTCCGTGGGGTTGATGACCACGGGGGGACCCGGCGATTTCGCCCGTATCGATCCTCCCTCCGACACCTCCAGCACGCTGTGCGGGCTATCCGACGCCTCCGTCGGCGTCGATATCTCCGTGCCGGGAGTGCTCCCCAAACCCAGGAACACCGCCCCTTCGTCGTCTGACTCTCCCGTCATCAGATCCAACCCGTTCGGCTCTGAGTAATGCTCCGTCAGCGCCTGGAGTTTGAACCCTACGGATGACGTGAACTCCACCGCCGCGTTGGCGCACGACGACATCATGTGAATGGACCCCACCACGTCCGATATGGCCCCGGCCCGTCGTCGCAGCCGCCCCGAGAGCGCGTCCCACCACGACCCGACGGCCATGTCGGGTCCGAGATCGATCGAATCGTCCATCGATGCGACCCGCGACTTATTCCGCGCCGGTGATTTGAAGCTTGGGCTCTTCATCTCTGACCCATCGCTGACCCGTCTCTCGCTCGACCCGTCGTACTGCGACACGTTCGCCGACGACGGGAACCCGCTGACGACGCTGCCAGCCCGCGGCGTCGTCGCGCACGAGTCGATGTTTGAAAGCCGCTCCTCCTCCGCGTTCAACGCCTGCAGATCCTTCCACTTGCGCACGACGTCCGGGAACCGCCCGTACGCGTTCCTCATGTTCTGCACGATGGCGTTCTCGCACTTGCCGCTGAGCCAGCCGAGCCGGACGGTGACCTCGCCCTCGAAGTGTACCTCGCAGGTTTCGTCGCCCGGCGCGCCGCGCGAGACCACCTCGCCGCTCGAGTTCAGTGTGACGTTATCGATGGACAACGTGGCGCAGTTCGTCACCCTGTCGGTGATGTTGTTGCTAGTGGAGAGGGTCTGCACGTGCGGGAGCGTGTCCTGGCGCTCGCGGTACCTCCGTTTGTCCGTGAAGATGATCTCTTTGCCCCTGAGCAGGGGCTTGAGCATGGCGGGAAACTTGATATCAGGCTTGTTTATGATGACCTGGGTCACCCACCCGTCCTCCACCGTTCGCGTGTTGGAGTGCTCCCTCGCGCCGACGATCTCCAGCTGAAAGTCCTTGTAGTCCGGCCTGTCCTTGAGCGCTATGTACTCCTGAGCCGTGCACGGCAGATGCGTGAGTATCTGGTACTTCACCATCTTGCGCACGAAAAGTTGGCTATCCTTTGAAACCTATCCTGAAGCGGCAGCCCTTCCTCGACGAGCCTTCGAGCCGATGCCGAGCGAACGGGACGGGTCCTAGAGCTCCACCAGCGGCGTCTCGTGTGATGCTCGACTCCGATGCGGACCGGAACCGGAGCTCGACGGTCTTGGTGGCGCCCTCCTCCGAGGCCGCGCCCAATTTGTGTTCCACGTGGAAGGAGGAATCTTACTTTTGTCCGTCATCCCGATTTGGATGCTGGTAGTTCCTATGGGTAATGTTAAACATCAACGTTCCAAATAGAAAATAGAGTTTTTGCGACACAATGCTCATAGAACTGATATATAGAAAACCACCAAAATATCCTGAAAAACCACCCGTTCAAACGCAGTTAGTCGAACTCGGGAACCCGACGGGCACAACTCGTGGCGCGCGATCGACCGGTTCGGTTCGGTGGTGCATCGACGCGTGGCGTGAGAGAGTCCGGAGACTCGGTTCAAGCCTCCAGTTCGGGACGAAGCGGGCGGACAGGGTCAGATCGGCTCTGTGTATCGTCAGATCTACTTCTTAGGTTTAACTTTTAGAGAGTCGTCGACCTTCGTCGGGTCGGGTGAACACGAGCGGGCGCCATGTTCATGACACGCAGCGAGTACGACCGCGGGGTGACCACGTTCTCCCCCGAGGGTCGTCTGTTTCAGGTGGAGTACGCCATCGAGGCGATCAAGCTGGGAAGCACCGCGATCGCGATCCAGACCCAGGAAGGCATCGTGCTGGCGGTGGAGAGGCGCACGCAGTCTCCGCTCATGATCCCGTCGAGCCTGGACAAGATCATGGAGATCGACTCCCACGTGGCGTGCGCGGTGAGCGGGCTGACCGCCGACGCGCAGAGCATGGTCGAGCACGGACGGGTGCAGGCGCAGAACCACTTCTTCACCTACAACGAGAGCATGCCGGTTCGGTCGCTGACGCAGTCCCTCTGCGCCCTCAGCGCCAACTTCGGGACGGACGACGAGGACAGCATGTCCCGACCCTTCGGCGTCGCGCTCCTCGTCGCGGGCCACGACGTCGACAACGGCTACCAGCTGTACCACACCGACCCGTCCGGCACCTGGACCGCGTACAAGGCGAAGGCGATTGGAAGCGGCAGCGAGGGGGCGCAGACCACGCTGCAGGAGGAGTACAAGGACGACATGACCTTGAAGGAGGCTGAGAACCTGGCGCTGTCCACGCTCAAGGCTGTCATGGAGGAGAAGGTGAACGCCGCCAACGTGGACATGGCGTCCGTCGCGCCCAAGTATGAGATTTACTCGAAGGATCGCATCAAGGAGATCATCGAGCGGCTTTAAAAAGGCGTTCAGTCAGGTTAACTTAGCGGCGCAGAGAACTTTTTCAATCTCATCCACAACTTGTGATACACACCCGGGCATGATCGTCGACATATTACCGTGACGTTCACCCCGGCACCGCGCTAAGAAACTACAGTGGCGTCGACCTCCTCGGTCGAAGCCCGGCAACACTTGCCAACCGACGGGGGTAAAATTACTACTTTTTCTTACCCCGGCGGCCGCCGCCCTCGACCTTCACCTCGGGCTCCGTCGCCTCCCCCTTGACTTTCCCCTTTACTTTCCCCTTGGGTGACCCGTGTGCGCTCGGTCCGCCCACCAGCTCACCCACCAGCGCGTCGTCCCCGCCGTTTAAACCGTGGCCGTTGATCGGCTCCGACTTTGCTTTTTCAGCCTCCAGGTTCAGGTTCGCCATCGAGTTCTCCGTGAGGTTCATCTGCGCCAGCACAAAGTTCCCGTCGTGGATCTGGAACGGCGTCGAGTTGAAGTCGAAGTGAACCACCTGCTGGTCCTCGGAGATCTCAACCTCCACCGTCGCGTTGGGTTTCGTCTGCACGAGGATGAACGGCAGCTGGATCCCAGACGGGACCACGCCCACGGCGGCTCTCGCCGCGTTGCGTTGGAGCAACGCCTGGTACGACTTGTACTGCTCCACCAGCTCGAGGAGGTACGCGTTCTTCTTCTCGATGCTCGCCTGCGCCCGAGCCTTCTCCGCGCGTAAGGACTCCAGGTCGTCCTGCTTCGCCGTCGCCGGTAAACCCTTCCACGTGATCTCCTTCTTCTCCTTTGAGATTATGTCCATCGCCATGAGGACGTTAAGGGCGTCGTACACGCGGCGGCGGATGTTCTTCTCGTCGTACGCCTGGTCCGCGCAGAACTTCGGGTCGTCGGGCTTGGAGAACTCGGCGACGAGCTCGTCGGCTACCTCGTTGTACGTGGTGGTCCCCTTGCTCTCCACCTTCTCGCAAACCTTCATGGAGAAGTGCCTCAGGCCCTTGCCCCCCTTCTCCTTCTCCGCCGTGTTCATCCCGCCCGTGCTGGGACCCGGCGTGCTGCCGGCGCCCTGGGAGATTCGTCGACGCTTCGCCGCGGAGTTGGGCTCGGGGGTCGGCGTCACCGCCGCGCCCGCGGAGGCACGGCCCGTCGCGGGCGGCGGCGACGTCGGGTCCCCTCCATTTTCCTCTCCGCTCTCGGATACCACCTGGGTGAAGGAATTCGTGGGGTGGCGTGAATGGTCAGAACAGACGTCAGAACGTACACGGGAGGTCAGGACGAGGTCGTCGAGCCGGGTGTGGGGACGGGTGCGAGGTGGATGAGGGGCCCCGGCGTGAAAGTTCAGTTCCTGGGGTGAAATCCAAAAATATCTTCTCGGGGGTCACGAGAGTAAGATGATGGGCGCACCATGTCGATCCGCTGCCGCGCGTGAACCACCGCCTCGGCCGCGGCGGAGACTGCGTTTTTACCGACCATCGTGCTGTCTAAACCCGCCACCATGGGTTCGCCCGTCGCCTTCATGGCGGACGAGGGCAGGTCCCCGAGCACGTGAACCCCCTCGCCGTTGAACCCGAGCTCCGCGTCCAGACCCGACGGCCCTGTTGGTTTTTGGGGGGGTGGGGACGATCGGGGGTCAGCGGTGTGGACGGTGTCGGGTCGGCGGGTGGATCGTGGGGGGTCATCATCGTCCTGGGGTCGAGTGCGGCGCGTGGGGAGTGCGAAAGGCGCGCGTGATCGCGCGCCGGCACCCCGAACGGCGGCCCTATCCCCGAGGACGGTGCGGGAGATATCATCGTCGTTGTTGCTCTCACCTGGCCCTTCGTCCGGGGTACCGATGTGCTCCTGCAGTTGATCAAACTCGGATGCGAAGTTGTACATGCCCTGTTCGCGGATGGGACGATGCGTACGGGTCAGTGAGGTGTCAGGAATCGCGTCGTTTCGGGCGGCGGCATCGCGTCGGCGACGGGAACGCGGCGTTACCGGTCGCGGGATGGGTGGGTCGACGAGTTATTATTCGGCCCGGCCCGAAAAAGCGGAGCACTCACCGTGTCCCGAAGGCTCTCCAGGAGCTCCTCGCCGAGCTCATCGTCGGCGCCTATGGCGGCCTCCACCGCCGATTTAGTCGGCATGGCACACCCGCCGACTAACCTGACGCTTCAATAAGCTGCGACCCGATTCGCGCGGCCGCACTGTGCGCGTTCTACGGAGAAGGCTGGTGTCGATCGGGGAAATCGAAGCTCTGCCGAGTCGGACTCTCGTCGTCTTTCCACGCTGCGAAAAGTCGCAGACCTGATACTAAATACTCATACGAGTTGAGCTTGTTGTTACCGAAATGGGAGATCTGCTCTCGGATTCCACGCGACCAGGTTGGCACTGGCAGTTTTTTCGATTTTTTCTTGGACAGGACGAGCCCGAAGGGAGCCGAGGTCAACATCACGGCCCGTTCATCGCGTCCCTTCGGCACAGAGGACGCGGGCCTGAAGACGCGAGAGGAGGCGGGTGGCCCTCACGACGTCGCGTCAGTCATGGGTGACGACTACGAGGAGGTGAGAACCTCGACGTTCGCCCTCTGACCCGTGAACCGCCTCCTCGCGTCGCACACTTTTTCAAACTCCGGCACCTGAACTCTGAACTCTTGAACTCCCTGACCGATACCCCGACCCCGATCCGCACCCTTCGCAGTACGACGACGACTTCGAGGACGACGAGGAAGAGACTGAAGAGGAGGAACAGTACGACGATGACTTCGAGGAGGAGGAGGCGCCCACCCCCGAAGCGGGTCGGGCGGTCGAGGGCCAAGGACACCGAGGACCGGAGACTGACATCATGCGGGCCATCCGCGAGGAGAACGAGCGAGCGCTCCTGGCTGCCGCCCCGCACCCACACGACGACGGATACGGATACGGGGACGAGAACGATCGATCGGTCGGCGGGTTCGACGACAGGGCCTTCGACTTCAACTCGCACGCCGACACGCGGGTTCCCGAGCGCAAGGTCAAGTCCTTACCGGGCAAGGGCGCCATGAAGACGCTGACGGATGCGCAGGTCAAAGCCGCGCGCGAACGCGTGGCGCGATGGGAAATGGTCATCCGCGCGCGCCACGTCCGCATGACATCATCCGACGCATCGTGCGGCACCGACGCCATCATCGACAGGGAACCGAGGACCGTAAACGAGCTCTTCCACGGCGGCGTCGGCCCGTACTCCCGAGTTCAATTCGCGACGTGTCAGACGAGAGGCGCGGACTCGAGCCGCGACGTGGACGCGCAGACGGAGGACACGGAGGGCCGGGCGGTGCAGACGCAGTGCCCGGAGGATCTCGTCGCCAGCCGCGACGTCCTGGAGGCGGGGTCATCCGGCAAAGGGGGTGGCTCGAGACGGAAGATGGCGGCGAGCCGGGCGGCGCGGTGGGCTCGCGCGTCGGGGGACTTGCAGCACTCGAAGAATAAGCGCCTCGGCGGGTTCATCCAACGGGCGGGCGCGGTCGTGGACGCGTTGCTTCGCGAACGGCCGCCGCCGAGGGGGCACGTCCCGGACGTGATGCGAATCGGCGGCGCGGGCGGCGACCTGAAGCGTCACGCGAGGGCGAGCCAAGCCGGGTCCCTCACCGAGTCGTACGCCGCGTTTCACCACCCGACGCTCACTGACGGTCGAGCCGTCGCCGACGCAGCCTTCGCGCCAGGGTCCCGTGGCGCGCGGACCCTCGCGATCGCGTACACACCCTCGGATTCCAAATCGCACGGACCTACAGGTCGGGGTTTGGTGTTGGTATGGGACGTGGGCGGCGTGGAGCCCGTGGTGGGTAGGGCGTTGACGTGCGAAGGGGTTCCGGCGCGGATCGCTTGGGGACCGGGCGATTCGCACCACCTTCTCGTCGTTGGAACTGAGGAGGGCGGGCTGTGCCTTTGGGACCTGCGCGAGCCCGCGGATGTCCACGCGGAGAGCGCCGGGGGGGATGACGTACCGCCCGGGGTGTTGGCGGACGGGGAGTGTTTACGCCGGCCCTCTTATTGCACCGACGGGTTCGGGTCCGAGTCGGGAGCGCCGGACGACGAGGGAGACGAGCTCGGGCTCGATACCCCGGGCTCGATCGTCGCCCTCGGGGTGGCGCTCGACGACGTCTCCACGGGTGTATCCGCCGTCGCGCCGGTCACGCCCGGTCGCGAGATTGACACGTCAGGCTCGACTCAGGAGTCAGGCTCGACTCGTCCTCAAGGCTCGACTCAGGAGTGGAGAGGCGGCGATTTCCACGTAGTCGCGTTGGACTGCTGGGGGCGGGTATCTTCGTTCAGGGTGACGGAGCTGTCCAGGCGCGAGGCCGTGGACGCGTCCATCGCGGACATGGGCTTGAGGTTCGGCAGTCGCGTGCGTTTGATGCGAAACGCGAGGTCGCTGGCGTACGGGGGCGGGGGTAAACGGTGCGGGCGGGCTCGGGCGATGGCGGTGACTCACCGCCCGGGCGTCGCGGCTGAATTTTACGTAGCCGGCGAGGACGGCCGGGTGCTCCGCGGCGCGAGGTACGGCGCGCCCGTGCCGCCCAAGTCGTTCTCACCGTGTGACCCGTTCGATGCGGGGCACGCCGCGGCGAGTGCACCGAACGAGGCGGTCGTGTCGCTCGATTTTAACCCCCACTTTCCCGGGGTGTTCATCGCGGCGTACGAGGGAGGGTCGGTGGCGATGTACTCGACGACAAGTTCGCTCGCGTCGCGGCGGTGGGACGGGGTGACCTCCGCCAAGGTGATTGTCGCGCGGTGGTCGCCCGCGAGGCCGTCCGTGTTCTTGGTGCTCGACGACGAGTGCTGCGTGCGTGCCTTTGACCTTTTGTCCGGCGACGGGTCGAGGGCGGTGAAGTCGGAACGGTTCGGGAAGAGGGAGAAGATCACGAGCCTAGCGCTGGCGAAGCTCGGGGATCGGGCGTGGGACGCGCCGGGGCAGTGCCTCGCGTCCATGGCGTACGACGACGGGAGGACGGACGTGCACGTGGTGGCGCGGGAGCTCTCGTCGATCACGGAGCGCGAGATGGACGAGTTACGGACCCTGATGGGACACTAGAGATCGGATGAGTTCTTTGCTCATTGAAAAAATTAGCACTAGATGTATCTTGTCTGGGACTCCGACTTGACCGGCAGCCTATCGATCGTCCCGCCGTCCAGTATCTTCCTACGAAGGATGCCCACCCAGTTCGCCTGCCCGCGCTTCAGACCGCGGCGCACCGCGGCGTCGCCCGGCAGTAACCCTGGGTCGTTGATGCAGTCCATCGCCGCCTGCGTCGCCAGCTCCTCCTCGTCGATTGACATCAAAACCGGGTTCGTCCCGGGCGTGTACTTCTTCACGTCGTCGAGTTCAACTTCACACACGTCGTCGCCGCCGTCGTCCGTCCACCCTTCAGCCATGAGAGTCTTCGCCAAGTTGTACACGTTCTGCGAGTAACTTCGGCTGTATCCCACCCTGACGCACGCGCTCTTAATGGACACCGAGTCCTCCGGGCACCGCGCTCGCGACCGCAGCCAGAGCTCAGCCGCCTCGAGCTCCTTCCCCTTGTCGCGCGGTATCTTCACCGACACCGCCTCTCCCGACCGCGCATCGGCGACGTCGCGACTCGAAACACCGCCGCCGTACCTCTCACCGTACGCGTGACCGTACGCGTAACCGTACGCGTAGCCGTAGCCGCTCGGCCTGTCCAGTTTTTTGGGACAGCCCCGCGAGTTGTGGCCGACTTCGCCGCACACCGAGCACCGCGTCGATTCCGGGTACACTTTCTCCATCGTCACCCCGTCCCGCTTTACGTCGTGCCAACGCTTGTTGTGGTCCGGGGACCCGCACACGCTGCACGTCTTTGGGCGGAACGCGCGTCCAAACCTGGCATCCGTCGCGGGCTGTATGACCCGAGCGTAGAGCTTGGGCCTGCCGCGGGGTCGTCCCCCGGCTTTTGGTTCATCCGCGGGCTCACGCTCGATCGCGGCGGTCGATTGCTTCCGGGCGGGTCCCCTCGGTTCGTCCGGTACGACCCGCCACGGCGCGGGGGGATGCGGGGTCATCTTCCGTTCGTAAAAGTCTCGGTACTTGTCCTCGAAGTACTCCTCCAGGTCGATGTCGTCCTCGGAGAGGGGACGTTCGGTTCTCACCTTGTCTCTCACCTCGGGAGCCGGGGCGCCGCCCGACTGGAGATACCCGATGGCCTCGACGTCCGTCGCGCCCCCGGTTAGTTTACCCGTCAACGCGTCGACGTCTCGCTGGAAAGCCACCGGGCAGCTTCGCTTGTTGTGCCCGAGCTCGCCGCAGCAGCCGCATCGCCGAGGTCCCGTTCGTCCTCCGACTTTGCCGTCTGGCTTTGCCGTCTGATTCGAGGATTTGCGCCACTGCTCGAGCGCGGGCACGTTACCTAGACCGAGGGCGGAGAGCCCGGAGAGCTGCTGCGTGAGGCCCTTGAAGAGCTCAGCCTGCTGCCGCGACGCCTGCAGCGACAGGCCAGATCCCGGCGCCCCGACGTTTCCTCCCCCGAGCCCGGGGGGCGGACGCGCGAGGACGCGCTCGTTGAGCACCTTGCGCTGCCTCGCGCTCAGGGGCCTGCGAGAGAACACCGGCGAGGGCGTCGGCGGAGCCATGCGGGGCTCGGACGTGCTCGGACCATCCTCGTCGTCCCCATCTCCCGGATCTCTGGCGGCACCGCAAGACACCCAAATTCCTCGCGGGTGGTGAACGTTTTTCTCGGAAGAATGTGACGGGGCCGGGGCTCGACGCGCCCCAGGTTGTCGCGCGCACCGGGCTCTCGAGCCCACCGCCGCGCCCGAGCCTCTTCTCCGCCCTACGGCGGGAGGAGTTCGGAGCCCCGCTCCCCCGAGCGCGGGCGAGGCGAGGCAGGCCTGCGCCATCTCGACTGCCTTATCGGATGGCGGGAGGACCACAACGTACGTGGCACCGAGAGCGGAGATTGACATCGATGGGACAGAAACGAGAGCGCTCGAATTCTTTTTCCCGTTGAGAATTGCGGGCAAAACGCCACTTTGCAGGGCGAAGGGCTCTCCGCAGCGAGTCGCATGGCGGACCTGTGAGTTCACCCCATCCCGGATACTTCGACCATCGCCCGTCTCGGACCCGACGCGAGCACCACACACGGCGGGACGCACCGTCCAACGTCCCGGAAAC
>Ga0115567_10006074_pt1 | contig 11614 bp, 7 predicted proteins | sample COGITO_mtgs_1204_2_FD_88679 | JGI IMG/M metagenome (GOLD analysis project Ga0115567, IMG submission 88679) | Pelagic marine microbial communities from North Sea - COGITO_mtgs_120412 | ecosystem: Environmental > Aquatic > Marine > Epipelagic | place: Germany:Helgoland, sampling site Kabeltonne...
GGAGGGCTACCGCGTCACGCTCCTGTCCTTCGTGGTCAAGGCCTGCGTCAGCGCGCTCAAGGACCACTGGGAGGTCAACTCCTCGATCCACCCGGACGGCGACAAGCTGATCCGTAAATCCTATTACAATATCGGCTTCGCCGCAGACACGCCCAACGGCCTGATGGTGCCGGTGATCAAGGACGCCGACCGCAAGGGGATCGTAGAGATTTCGCGCGATCTCGGAACCCTGAGTGCCGCGGCCCGCGACGGCAAGCTCAAGGGCGAGGACATGCAGGGCGCGAGCTTCACCATCTCGTCGCTGGGCGGGATCGGCGGCACGGGGTTCACCCCGATCGTGAACGCCCCCGAGGTGGCGATCCTCGGCCTTACCCGGTCCAAGATGACGCCGGTCTGGAGCGGGACGGAGTTCGTTCCGCGCAACATGCTCCCGATGAGCTTGTCCTACGACCACCGCGCCATCGACGGCGCGCTCGCCGCGCGGTTCTGCGCGCGTCTGCAATACCTGCTGGGCGACGCCCGGCGGCTGATGCTCTGAAGGGGCCGACATGGATATCAAGGTTCCCGATATCGGCGATTTCACCGACATCCCGGTCATCACCGTCCTGGTTTCGGTCGGCGATACCGTCGCCGCCGAAGACCCGCTGATCGAGCTGGAGAGCGACAAGGCGACGATGGAGGTGCCCTCGCCGAAATCGGGCAAGGTCACAAAGATCAAGGTGAAGGAAGGCGACACCGTCAGCCAGGGCGACGTCATCATGGTGTTCGAAGCCGCGGCAGAGGAAGATGCGCCCGAGGACGACGACGGTAACGAGGGCGACGCGCCCGCGAAGTCGGAAAAAGCCGCCGCACCCGCCAATGCGGGCGAGAAGGGCGACATCCATGCCGATCTCGTTGTCCTCGGGTCCGGTCCCGGCGGCTATACGGCGGCGTTCCGGGCCGCCGATCTCGGGCTGTCGGTGGTGATGATAGAACGCTACGCCACGCTCGGCGGCGTGTGCCTGAACGTTGGCTGCATTCCGTCCAAGGCGATGCTGCATGCGGCAAAGGTCATCGGCGAGGCCGAAGAGATGAGCGACCACGGCATTTCATTCGGCAAGCCGAAGGTCGATATCGACGCCCTGCGTAGCTGGAAGAACGATGTCGTCGGTCAGCTTACCGGTGGGCTGACGGGCCTGGCCAAGCAGCGCAAGGTCCAGATCGTGCAGGGCACCGGCACCTTCACCGGCGACCACATGATCGCGGTCGAGGGCGAAGACGGCACACAGACCGTAAGCTTCGACAAGTGTATCGTCGCCGCGGGGTCGGAACCCGTCACCCTGCCCTTCGTGCCGCACGACGATCCGCGCGTCATCACCTCGACCGGCGCGCTGGAGCTTGAGGACGTGCCCGGCAAGCTGCTCGTCCTGGGCGGCGGCATCATCGGGTTCGAGATGGCCACGGTGTACGAGGCGCTCGGATCAAAGGTCACGGTGGTGGAGCTGATGGACCAGATCATCCCCGGCTGCGACAAGGACATCATCAAGCCGCTTCACAAGCGCATGGAAAAGCGTCTTGCCGCCATCATGCTGAAAACAAAGGTCACGGCCGTCGAGGCGCAGAAAAAGGGGCTGAAGGTCACCTTTGAGGACGCGGACGGCAAGACCGATACCGCGACCTTCGACAAGGTGCTCGTCGCCGTCGGCCGCCGTCCCAACGGCGGCAGGATCGCGGCGGACAAGGCGGGCGTCGAGGTCGACGACAAGGGCTTCATCGCCGTCGACCGCCAGCAGCGCACCAATGTGCCGCATATCTTCGCCATCGGTGATGTCGTCGGACAGCCGATGCTGGCGCACAAGGCCGTCCACGAGGGCAAGGTCGCAGCCGAGGTCGCAGCGGGCCACAAGCGCGCGTTCGACGCAAAGGTGATCCCGTCGGTCGCCTATACCGATCCCGAGGTCGCCTGGGTCGGCGTGACCGAGGAACAGGCCAAGCGCGACGGGATACCTTACGCCAAGGGCGTGTTCCCGTGGGCGGCGTCGGGCCGCAGCCTGTCGAACGGCCGCAGCGAGGGCATCACCAAGCTGCTCTTCGACCCCGAGGACGACCGCGTGATCGGTGCGGCCATCGTCGGCACCGCGGCGGGCGACCTGATCTCCGAGGTCGCGCTGGCGATCGAGATGGGGGCCGACGCGGTCGATCTGGGCCACACCATCCATCCGCACCCAACCCTGTCGGAAACGGTGAACTTCGCCGCCGAGATGTACGAGGGCACGATCACCGACCTGATGCCGCCGAAGAAAAGGCGCTGACGAAGCAGGCACGGGCGGAGGCTAGCCCTTCGCCCCCTGACCCCTCGCATAGACGTCCTCGTATCGGATGATGTCATCCTCGCCGAGATACGCGCCCGTCTGCACCTCGATCAGGACCATCGCCACCTTGCCGGGGTTCTCCATCCGGTGGACGGCGCCCAGCGGGACATAGACGCCCTGGTTCTCGGTCAGGAGGGACACCTCGCCGTCGACGGTCACGCGGGCGGTGCCCTCGACCACGATCCAGTGCTCGGACCGGTGATGGTGCGATTGCAGGCTGAGTGCGGCACCCGGATGCACGACGATCCGCTTGACCTGGAACCGGTTGGCGAGGACGAGGCTCTCGAACCAGCCCCAGGGACGGTGATCCTTGGGAAAGGCCACGGCCTGCGCCGCGCCCTTGGCCCTGAGCGCGTCGACGGCGAGCTTCACGTCCTGCGCGCGGTCCATCGGCGCCACGAGAACGGCATCGTTCATCGCCACGGCGATCATCCCCTCGAGGCCGATCCCGACGATCTCGAGCCGCTCGCTCTCGGACCGCAGCAGGGTGTCGGAACAGTCGATGGCGGTCGCGTGACCGGACAGCGCATTGCCGTCAGTGTCGCGGTTCTCGCGCCAGACGGCCTCCCAGCTGCCCAGGTCGGACCAGCCGCCTGTGAACGGAACGACGGACAGGTTCGCTGCCCTTTCCATCACCGCGAAGTCGATCGACACGTCGCGCGCCCGTCCCCACTGCTCCGGGGACAGCCGCAGGAAGCCGAGGTCAATCTCGGCGTCGGCCACGGCATGTCCCACGGGATCCATCAGGTCGGCCGCATGGGCCCGGAACGCGGCCACGACATCTCGTGCGCGGAACAGGAAGATGCCGGCATTCCACAGGTAGTTGCCCTCGGCCAGCATCTCGGCCGCGCGGGCCGCGTCGGGTTTCTCGACGAACCGCGCAAGCGGGGTGGCGGCCCCGTACGCGGGTGCCTCCGCGAGTTCAAGATATCCATAGCCGGTCTCAGGCTTGTCGGGTGTGATGCCAAAGGTCACGAGCTGCCCCGCCTCGACCGCCGCCATGCCGCGCACGATGGCGGCGTGGAACGCCGCGCGGTCGGGCAGGACATGATCGGACGGCGCCACCAGCATCACCGCCTCCTCGTCGAGCGCCGCGAGGTAGAGCGCCGCGGCGAGCACGGCGGCGGCGGTGTTGCGGCCCTCCGGTTCGATCATCACGGCACCGGGGTCGATGCCCGCCTGCCCGAGCTGTTCGGTGACGATGAACCGGAAATCGGCGTTGGTCATCACCGTGGGCGGCGCAAAGGACAGCCCCTCGCCCGCCCCCGACAGCCGCCGCGCCGTCGCCTGGAACAGCGTCTCGTCGCCGGTCAGCGGCACGAACTGCTTGGGATAGCTGCGGCGAGAGAGCGGCCAGAGCCGCGTACCGGACCCGCCAGCGAGCAGGACGGGATGGATCTTGGTCATTGGGGGCCTCTCGCGCCTCGGGCGGTGTCGCGCGCACCCTTTCGCATCGCCCCGCGCGGCTCAAGAACGGGTGCGCGGGATGCGGCGCAAAGTCCGCCCGACGTTGCCGAAAGGACTCCCCCCGACGGCGCCCCGCGGCCTTGTGGCATATGCAATACAGTCATCCGCCAAACCCGGGGCCCGCCCTGCCCCGCTATGCGCGGAACGCGGCCGATAAGGTAAGGTGGGCCAAAGTGCGAATGCACACCGAGCAGCAGAAGACACATTTATGAAACCTCTCGCCGCCCTCGCGTTTTGCGTGGCCGTGACCTCGTGTTCCACGGTCGGACCGGATTATGTTCCGCCCGCGATCGACCTCGAGCGTCAGTTCGCCTTCGCCGCCTCGCCCGACCTCCAGGTCGCCTCCGAGGAACGCTGGTGGGAGATGTTCGGCGATCCCACCCTGAACGAGTTGATGATGCGCGGGCTGGCGAGCAATCTCGACATCCTGACCGCGCAGGAACGCATCGCCGAGGCGCAGGCGCGCTACCGCGCCGCCGGTGGCGAGGGCGGCCTCGATGGAGACGCAGGTGCCGCGGCGTCGGTCGGGTATCGCGGCGACGATGTCACCGAAACCTCCGGTGGGGCCGTCGGCGCGCGCTACGTCTTCGACCTGTTCGGGCGCTCCGAACGCACGCAGGAGGCCGCCCTGGCCGAATTACAGGCGGTTACACTTGACAAGGGGACGGTGCGGCTCGCCTACCAGGCCGAACTCCTCGCCGCCTATACCGAGGCGCGGTATTTCCAATCGGCGATCTCGGTGACGCAGCGCGCGATCGCCAGCCGTCGCAGCGTACTGCAATCGGTCGAACGGATGGCCGCGAGCGGCGCTGCGACCGAACTGGAACGCGCCCGCGCGCGCGCCGAGCTGTCGCTCGCGCAGGCCGATCTGCCCGTGTACGAAAGCGCACTTGAGACGAACGCGGTCCGCATCGCCGTCCTTCTGGCCGAACCCGTGGCCCCCGTCATCGCGCGGTTGCAGGACACCTCGGTCCGCATCGCCCCCGATATCGACATGGGCCCCGGCATCCCCGCGAACCTGCTTCGCAACCGGCCCGACGTGCTGGCCGCCGAACGGCGCCTGGCCGCCCGCTTCGCCGAGATCGGCGTGGCCGAGGCGGCGCTCTATCCGTCGCTCTCGATCAACGGCGCGGTGCGGATCGACAGCTCCACGGGCCTCGAGATCGGGCCATCGCTGTCGCTTCCGCTGTTCGGGCGCGATCAGCTCGGTGCCTATCGCGACGCCGCCGCATCACGTGCCCAGCAGGCCGAGCTGGACTGGCAGGCCGCGATCCAGCAGGCGGTCGGAGAGGTCGAGACCAGCCTGTCGCGCATCGACGGCCGACGCGCCGAGATCGCGTCCCTCACGCAGGCAAGCCGCAACTACGCCAATCTCGCGCGCCTCTCGCGCGAGGGGTTCGACCTCGGGGCGACAACGCTGTTTGAGTTGCTGGACGTGGAGCAATACATCGCCCGCACCGAGATATCGCTGTGGCGGGCACGGCGCGACTATGCGCTGGCGTTGTCGCAACTGGCCCTGGCGACCGGGCGTGGCTGGCGCGTGGGCGAGATCGCCGATCCGGTGATGCTGGCCGCCTCGGGCGGTTAGGCCCCGATCCGGGCGAGGGCCGCGCGGATGCCGTCCTCGAACACATCCGGCGCGAACCGCGCCGCGCGCGCCACGAAAGTCGCGGGGTCCGCATCCCCGAGGCCCGATGCCTCGAACCGCTCGACCGCATCCACCAGCGCCTCGACCGACTGCTCGTGGAACATCAGGCCCGTCTCGCCGTCGACCACGGTATCGCGCAACCCGCCCCTGCCATAGCCGATAACCGGACGGCCCGAGGCCATGACCTCGACCGGGACGATGCCGAAATCCTCCTCGCCGGGAAAGATCAGCGCCCGACAACGGGCCATGTGATCTCGCAGCACGTCGAACGGCACCTTGCCAAGGAACGTCGTGCGCGGGCCCGCCATCCGCTTCAGCCGCGCCGCGGTCTTGTCCGGCCCGCCGATGACGACAAGCGGCCGGTCGAGCCGGGCGAGCGCCTCGACGGCCAGATCGGGCCGCTTGTAGGGCGCAAGCTCCCCCGCCCAGAGATAGAAATCCCCCAGTTCGGCACGCGGCACGGGTGCGAAATCGTCCACCACGACTGGGGGGTGCACGACATCCGCCTCGCGCCGCCAATACTTGTGAATACGCGCGGCGACATGGGTGGAATTGGCCGCGAACCCGTCAACCCGCGCGGCACTCGTGACGTCCCATTGCCGCAGTCGGTGCGCCAGTGGCGGCATCAGCGCGCGCGTTACCGGCCCCGCCCCGTCGCGATAGACGTGGTACTGATCCCACAGATATCGCATGGGCGAGTGGCAGTAGCACAGGTGCGGCGCGTCGGGGGGTGCGATCACCCCCTTGGCCGGGCCCGCCTCGGACGAGATCACGAGGTCGTATCCGGTCAGGTCCAGCTCCTCGAGCGCGCGGGGCATCAGGGGCAGGTATTTCTGATAGAGGCGCCGTGCGAAGGGCAACCGCCCGATCCGCGTCTGCACGATCCGGTGCGCGGTCAGCGTCGCCGACAGGCGCGCGGGGTCGGCGACATGGGTATAGATGTCGGCCTGCGGGAACATCGCGCACAGCGCCTCGAGCACCTTTTCCCCGCCGCGCATCCCGACGAGCCAGTAGTGCACGATCGCGACGCGGCGCCCGTCGCCCCCCTGCCGCGCCACGCCTAGTCCGACACGAGGCCGAGCGTCACGGCACCGTCCCCAATGTCGAGCTTGTCGATATCGGGGCCCGCACTGCCCACATCGACGATCAGCGTGTCGCCCGGCAGCAGCACGGTCGCGGCCGTTACCGGCGACAGCGCCGCCCGGTCGGGGCGCGGACTGACGAGGGTGTAGCGCGCCTCCACGAGGTCGGAGGTCAGCAGACCCGCCAGCGTGCCGCCCGACAGGATCGCCTCCTGCTCGAGGTTGCGGGCGTAGCGCAGCAGCAGATCGTCGAGCCGCACGCGCGCCTCGGCACGGCCTCGCAACGCATCCTCGCGCTTGGCGCGCAGGAACTGTTCACGGCCGCGGCGGGCGTCGGACGCGTTGCGCTGGATCGCGATCCGAAGGTTCTCGAGTTCGAGCACGCGGCTGCGGGCCTCGGCCTCCATCATCTCGGTCCGCGACAACTGCTGCGCCGTCTGCAGCCCCCGCGACTGCAATTCGCGCGCATCCTCGAGGTCGTCGGCCATACCGTCGGCAAGCTGCGTCTGCACCGCAATGCGCTGTGCCAGCAGCCCGTCCTGGCGGACGAGGTCGGCGATCTCCTCCTCCCACAGCGCCAGCAACGTCTCGCGCCGGGCGTCGGCATTGGCCACGATCTCGGCGGCGTCGGCGACAAAGACATCCAGGCGGGCCGCATCCGGGCGCGGGATCACGGCGCGTTGCTCTGGCAGGACGACGACCGTTCCGGCCTCGTCCAGCTCGGCGTCGAAGCGGGCGATGTCGGCGACGGTCGCCGCGATCTCGAGGTTGATGTTGCGAAGCTGGCCGGTGACGTCGGCACGCGCGCGCTCGACCTCGAAGCGGCTGATGCCGGTGAACTTGCTGCCGCCCGACAGGCCCATCGCGGTCGCCACGGTCATCTGCGGAAGATAGTCGTAGCGTCCGGGGTTCACCACCTCGCCCGCGACCACGATCGGCGCATAGCGCGTGATCGAGATCGTCGCCTGCGGGTCGACGAACAGGCCCGCCGCCTCGATCGCGTCCTCGATCACCGCCTCCGTCGCGTCGAGCGTCAGGCCAGCGACCACGATCCCGCCAACGTCGACGAACCGGATCTGGCCGTCGATGTCGACCTCGATCTCGTAGGTCTGCTCCGCACCCACCAGGCTGATCGCCAGCCGGTCACCCATCGTCAGGGCATAGGGGTCGGCCATCGCCGTGCCGGCCGCGACCATCGCGGCGACTGTCAGGACGTTACGCGCCATAGGTATCGCTCTCCGTGCGGGGGTCGACCATGCTCATCACGACGCCCGCGGTCGCGGCGCCCATCTCGGTCAGGCGGCGCGCGGACCGCGCGACGGCGCGGCGATGCGTCTTGCCCTGCCGCACCATCAGGACGGTCGCGTCGGCGACCTTCACCAGCGGCAGCGTGTCCGATACGGTCAGAAGCGGCGGCGTGTCGATCACGATCAGGTCGTAGCGTCCGGCAAGGTCTGCCAGCAGCGTCTCGATCTGGCCCTGGCTGACCCGGTCGGCGAGGCCGGGATCGGCCCTGCGCGTGGTCAGCAGGTCGAAGGTCAGCCCCTCGGTCCGGCTCACCGCGTCCTCGATGCTGCATGCGCCGCGAAGCAGGTCGCCGAGGTCACCGCCCTCCGGGTCATAGACGAGATCCGCCCCGAGATGCGATTGCCGCGTATCGAAATCCAGCAGAAGGCAGGATCGGTTCGCCAGTGCCTCCGAATGTGCCAGCGCGACGGCGAGGCTTGTCTTGCCCTCGCCCGGCACAGACGATGCGATCAGGATCGAGCGGACGGCATCGCCGCCCGGCCGCTGCAGGATCGTCGCGCGCAACTGGCGCAGGCGATCGGAAAACGGGCCGTAGGGCTTGGCAAACATCGCGCGCAACATGCCGCGCACGTCCGACCAGTCATCCACCGGCAGCGTCGCGATCACCGGCAGGCCGGTCGCCCGTTCCACCTGGGCGGGCCGGACGAAACCGGTGCCGGTCACCGACAACAGGAACACTGCCACGATGCCCGCGCCGAATCCGACGGTGGCACCCAGGGTGCTGAACAGCAGCACGCGCGGCGCCGACGGCGCGCCGGGGATGTTTGCACGTTCCACGATGCGCGCGTCGGCGCGTTGCAGGTTCTCGACCGAGCGGGTCTCGTTCAGGCGGCCCAGCATCACCTCGTAGCTGTCGCGCACCGCGTCGGCCTCACGCTCGAGCTGGCGCAGCTCGAGCGAGGCGCGCGACAGGTCGGCGGCGCGGGTCTCCATTCCCGACAGGCTGTCCTGAAGCGAATCCGCCCGAATGCGCGCCACGGCGACATCGTTGCGAAGCGTCTCGACGATCTTGCGGACCTCGTCGGCCAGCTCCACCTCCACCAGGTCGATAGCGGCGCGGACCCGGATCCGGTCGGGATGGTCGGGGCCGAGCCGCGTCGATAGGTCGGCCCGTTCGCGCTGCAACTCGCTCAGGCGTTCGCGCAGGCTCAGCACGAAGGGCGAGGACAGAAGCTCCGCCCCCGCGGCCATGCCGCTGTCGTCGATGACGGTCTGGATCTGGCCGAATCGGGCCTCGGCGCTGGCCTGATCGGCGCGCGCGACGGCCAGCTGCGTGGACAGTTCCGACATCTGCTGTGCCAGCAATTCGGGCGAGATGCCCCCACCCGCGAGACGGTCGATGCGGTAATCCTCGACCGCGGCCTCGGCCTGCTCGACCTCGGCGCGCGTCTCGGCGACGCGGTCGGTCAGGAAATCCGTCGCCCCTTGCACCGTATCGCTGAGCTGGCGGATCTGGCTGGTGATGTATTCGCGCACGATCGCATTGGCGAGAAGCATCGACAGTTCGGCATCCGTGGTCTCGACCCCGACGGAAATGAGGTAGGACTGCCCCTCGCGCCAGACGGTCATGTTCTGGCGCAACGCGCCGACAAGGCGGCGCAGCCGCCTGTCTTCGTCGCTCAGAAGCGGCTCCGCCCCCTCGACGGCGGGCGCCGGGCCACGCCCCGCAAGGCCGTTGAGCGCCCCCGACAGGGTGCGGCGCACGCGCAGGACGACGCCGGGTTCGCGGTTGTTGGGATCGAGCGGCGCTAGGCGTTCGGGATCGAAAGACTGGATCACCCGCTCGAGCAGCAGGTTGGATCGCAGCACCGCCGCCTCGGTATCCAGCAGCGGATTGTTCAGTGTCGCGTCCGCGACCACGTCGTCCACCGACAGCACCTGCACCGATCGCGGGTCGAGCATGACGCTCGCGCGCGCCGAATAGCGCGGCGTCACCTGCGATACGAGAAGGAACGCCACGATCGCGCCCAGCGCCGTCAGCGCCAGGATCAGACCCTTGCGGCGCCACAGGGCGGACCCGAGCGCGCGCAGTTCGATCCGGTCGTCGTCGATCGACGGACCCGCGAATGCGGGAAACGTCAGGCTGTCTGCCGTCCGTTGCAAGAGACTGTCGCCCCTTTCGATGTTCATGGCCTGCTCGAATGGCCTTTTGCCGGGCACGTTGCACGCAACGCTTGTGCACAGGCAAACGACAATGCCGCACCGCGGCCCTTGTTCTTGCGACTGTGGCGCAATCCCCACCAACCGGGGCGGCACCGGCGTCAGCCGTCGAGCGGCACGATCAGCTCCGGCCCGGAGGCGCGACTTGAATTCACCGCCGTGCCCACCCGGACCGCGCAAAGCCTGTCCTCGCCCGCCGGCCGCATCAGCCGCGCGGCACCATGCCCCGCCTCGCCCAGCCACAGCGCCCAGTCGTCCGGTTCCAGCAACAGCGGCATCCGGTGGTGCACGCGGCCCATCGCATCGTTCGCCGCCGTGGTCACGACCGCGCAGGTGGCGACGTCGCCATCAGGCCCCGTCCAGGCGCGCCAGATCGCGCCCAGCGCCATCGGCGCGGCATCGGCGCGCTTGATGTACCACGGCAGGCGCTCCTTCTGGGGTGTCACGGTCCATTCGTAATACCCAGACGCGACCACGAGGCAGCGGCGCGCGCGGACGCTGTCGCGAAACGCGGGCTTCTCGGCCACGGTCTCGGCCCGCGCGTTGATCAGAAGCGGCCCGTCGTTCGGCGTGTCGTACCAGCGCGGGATCAGGCCCCAGCGCATCGCCCGCAACCGCCGCCCCGCGCCGCCTGTGACCACATGCACCCGCGTCGTCGGACAGACATTGTGGTTCGGCACGTCGGGCAGGTCGTTGTCGGGCACCGCGGCGAAGGCCTGCACCATCGCGCCGTGGGGAAGGGTCAGGGCCATGCGTCCGCACATGGCGCCGATGGTATCCTCGCGTGGCGCGGGATGCCAGAAACGAGAAACGCGCCCCGGCGACGACCGGGGCGCGCTCCGCCTTCACCCGAGACCGGGCTTTACTTCATCGTGATGCGCCCGTCCGTCATCGGCTCGTAGGGCGTGTTGCCGGCAAGGTAGTCCGCCGTGACCTCGGCCAGGTCCGGGCCGAAATCATAGGCATCCTCGGCAGCTACGAACATCGCATATCCATCGCCGCCGTTGCGGACGTAGTTGTTGCTGACCACGCCGTACATCGCGTCCGGGTCGAGAGGCGCGCCGTCTATCATCACCTCCGACACGCGCGCGCCGGGTTCGGCGGCCGCGTCGATTGTCAGGGTCATGCCGGCGATCTGCGGAAACCGGCCCGCGCCTTCCTCGATCTGGCCGGCGCCGTTCTCCAGCGCCTCGAGCAGCGTCGCTCCGGGCACGCGGAACGTCGACAGCGTATTCTGGAACGGCAGCACCGTCAGGACCTCGCCCATCGTGACCTCTCCCGCGTCGATGCTGGCGCGGATCCCGCCCGAATTCATGATCGCCACCTGGATGCCCTGGTCGGCCACCCGGTCGAGCATCGCATCGGCGATCAGGTCGCCCATCGAACACTCCATCGCGCGGCAGACGTCGCGGTTGCCCTCCAGCGGCTCGGAGGTTTCGCCGATCACCTCGGCGCGGATCTCCTCGAGCGGTTCACCAAGCTCGGCCACGCGGTCGACGGCCGCCTGGTCCTCGCTCACTGAGGCGTCGAGAAGGATCGGCTCTCCCGTGGCTGAGGTCACAACGCCGTCGTCGTCGAAGACCACGTTCAGTTCGCCC
>Ga0115567_10006075_pt1 | contig 11611 bp, 11 predicted proteins | sample COGITO_mtgs_1204_2_FD_88679 | JGI IMG/M metagenome (GOLD analysis project Ga0115567, IMG submission 88679) | Pelagic marine microbial communities from North Sea - COGITO_mtgs_120412 | ecosystem: Environmental > Aquatic > Marine > Epipelagic | place: Germany:Helgoland, sampling site Kabeltonne...
AGTAAAGTCTTGAGCGTTAGTTAAATTATTAGCATTAGAAAAAGTATTTATTATAGGTTTGTCCGATAAACTGGCTGGATTAATAAAATCAGTAACCATTATTTCCCAACAAGGTGTAGAACGACCGTGAATATTATGTAAAATAGGGCGTGTGGCTACAATAGTTCCTATAACACTTTCTACTCCTCCTACTAAATTAGGAACTCCAGTATATCCACTATTACCAGTATAAACATAAGGTCCTACCCCAGTTACATCCCCATCATAATCGCTCTTGAGTCCAGCCTCATCATCCCAATTATTCTCCCAGTATCCATTTCCATTAACATCAAACCATCCAGCAGACTGAGCCACATTTGCAGTTGCGATACACATCCCAACTTTAGGGCATCCGTTTAACATACCTACACCGCTTGTAGGTGGGTCTAATACTAAATCGTCTAATGTTCTAAATGTTGATGTATTATCGCCTTTAGGATTTGCTGTATTATTAAAATTATAAAATCTATCAAAGACAGGAAGTATTAATTTTTTAACCATATTTCCAATATACATTTCACAATTGGCTTTTCCTGAACTAAAATTACTATAATCTAAATGTGTTTTGTTATTATCTGTAAATAGTTGGTCTGTTTTAATATTCATACCGAATGTTGTGGCTGAATCGCCTACCATAATGTTCCTTACAGTTTCATTTATAGGTGATACTTCCGAAGTATTTATAGACCAGTAATTATTTACGATACCATATTTATCACCTCCCCTTTCTCCAGTAGTTGCTGGGTCGCTATATGCCTTTTCTATAAATTCTTCAGTTTTAATATCATCTTTAGTCGTCTCAGGAATAGTTGCATCTTCTTTAGGATAAGTTCTTTCAGCCCCACCTACAAAAGAACACTGGTTAAATTTATTAAAATCACCAGTTAAAGTATCTGTTTCTCCGTTTTGTGTTGTGTTTCTTGCTGGTGGTTCTATACCAAAACTATCAGTAGCATAGGCTATGTCTCCTAAATCACTTAAATCTTGTAAAGTCCCCTCGGCTGTGCTGTCTAATGTGTCAAGTGTATCAGCCACAAGAAAAGGGCTATAGGATATGTTAAGTTCCATATTATTTTCTATTTCTATTTCTGTCGAGTCCGACCCTTGATGCACAAAAGAACCTAATAATCTTACTTGGTCGCCTTTTTTTAGTTCTATACCTTCTTTAAATTCGTTTTCCCATTCCGAGTAGTCGTCCCCATAATTTATACTGGCGTTTTGTCTGCTACATTCATAGGCGAATTGTGTGTAGTTTGTTGCACTCATATATTATAGTAATATAATATTAAAAATCTAAAAAAAATACTACATAAATTTATATGGAAATTAATAAGGAATGGAATATAATTCAAGGTGGAATTGACCTTGAAAATAAAATAGAAATAATAAAAAAATTAAAATTTATTAGATATACAAATTGTCAAATAGAAAACATCAATCTTCAAATAGATTACTTTATTAACCAACTGGAATTAATAACTGATACTGAAATAATGTTTAATAATGAAAAACTTAAAATATTAATAGAAAAAAAAAAAACACTTATACTACATAAAAAACTAATATAACTTCTTCAGGCATCACTAACGTCGACTCCAAGACTTCTAATGATAAGTGACCTTCTATAGACAATATAGAAATCAAGATTTACTTCAGCAAGATGTCCTCCATTATCTGCACCAGCCACTATAGCGAGTCTGTTGTATGAAAATTCCAGGGGAGAACTGCCTACCCGAACACCATTGCCTACAGCACTTCCTAGAGCATTATATTTGTCAAAATTAATTCCTATATAATTAGTAGAACCAGCCAAATATCTTTTAGTCATACCAGCATTAGTTGCATCAGCACCCTGAGCCCCCTGGTTAAATTCTCTATCTAACAAAATTCTATTTTTTTGTGGGTTATAATTACTTGTATCATAATGAGTCGCTGGAACTCTAAAATTATCTTTACACTGGGAAAGATAATCATGCTGAACCATAGGATTAGATATATCTTTATCAAATAACCTTTCATTATTTACAAAGATATTCCACGATTCACCTGGAATCTGCTGGGATTTAAACTGATTGCATAAAATATTTCTATGGGTTTTCATAACATTAAAATCAGCATTAAGTTCAGCCACACCTGTAGCCGTGTTTTGGTCGTAATTTTTAGATATATATAATTTTTTAATTTCTTTCATAGCCAATCCTAAAATATGATTACTCGAGACTTGACCTGTAGCGACGGCGGTGGGATTAACTCCACGAGTGTGTAGTGTTTCACTAAAATTTAATCTCATTCCACCTTGAGTATTAATAGCATCATAAATTTTCTGTGTTTCTACTTGGTCGTAATGTATATAATCTAATAACATAGTGGGCGTATCCATATTAACAGTTCCTAACTGGGCGACACCTGGCAATCCATTAATAGCAGCATTAGGAATGGCTGCATCGATAAGGACATTTTCAAGACGTGCTCCTGCGACAGCCCCAACAGTAGCATCTCCGCATCCATTCCATTCTATAACAATTTCTATTTGAGCCATCGCCATAGTTGGAAGGTCGTTTTCATCAAAAATTTCAAAAAGATCACCTAGCCTAACAACTATCTCAGGCGATTGATTTATAACATTAGAAAGACATTTAGAAATCTGCAGTTGATGACTATTAGTAGCGAGAATTCCATTATAAGAATTACCGAAACCACTAACTTGGTCGCATTCAGGGTTGTAAAGTTGCTGAAAAGCCAAATCCACAGCACCACCTAAAATTTTAGATTTGGCTACATTAAGTTCTAAATTATGTGAAGAACAATGGCGACCATCAATAAGACCTTCTTTTTTATCTTGGCTCATGAAGTTCTGTTTAATATTCATATAGTGAGCACTTCTATCCGACTGGGAAATAATGATACCACCACATTTTGCTGTTATTCGGTTGATACATCCAGCACCTCCCACAGAGAAATTATAGCCTACAAGATTATTTCCTTCTAAAGATGTTAAAGAAAATCTAATAAGGGCATCACGAGCTCGTAAAACCCCTTTGGCTGGAAGTTGAAAAACTGTTGTTCCTCCTGTGGTCGTATTCCAGTTATGTGAAACAGGTTCTAAAATAGTAGATTCTATATCTACATCTAATTGTCTCGTTAATGGCTGATTAAGTAAAACATCTGGGGCTCCGACTGGCGATGCAGTTATTGTTTGTTCCGACATGTTTATATATACTATAAAGATTTAAAATTAAAACTGAATTAAAACTTTAAAATATTTATGCCGATGCCTTTTTGACAAAGACTGACAAAGATTTAAATTTTAACAATTATCAAAACTAATATCATCGCCATCATCATCTTTAGTGTAATTAACTTTAATAGCCCCACAATCATCACTATCATCATCGCAAGAACCATCCAATCCTTTAACATGTTTATGCCTTTTTTTTAAAGTTTCATATTTTTTTTCATCAACATCATTAACTACTAATAATCTTGTGTAACTTTCTTTAAGAGCATCCATATAGTCAGTTAAATCATTTAACATTTCAAGCCTTCCTACTATAACACATTTATCACAATCTTCTTTAAGATGTTCCCACTCGTCTTTTTTATATTTTATTAAACTAAATTCGCTCATCTATAATATACTAATTAGAAAATAATTCTACTCAAATTTAATTGTAAAGTTTTTTTGTTTTTTTGCTTCCGATATAGGGATTCCGCCTATAGTTTTTTCGTGTCCGTATTTATCATAGGCTATAAGGTGATAATTTTTAATATCGCTTATTAATTCTTTAAAACAACTAACATGAAATTTTCTTGTTTCCCAGTCATTATTTTTATATAATGGTCTAAGGTTTTTTTTACATATTTTACATCTACCTAAATTATTTTCGTAAGTTCCTGAAGGCATTTATTATAATATAACATTTTAATATTACTTAGAACACTTATTATGAAAAAAAACTAATGAATATCGAGTGCCTATAAAATCTTCTACCCAGTGATAGTATTTCCCACCATCAAAAGACACAGGACTTTTTCTGCCGTCTAAAGAAATTATTTCATCTTCCATATCTACTATAGTGTTTCCTCCAGTAAAATTACCAAAAGTGCATAATATAGATTTAGAAGTATTAGAACTATCCACATGTTTAGGGCACTGGAAGTTTTTATTCATCTGTATAGAACCAAAATCAAAATGGGGAAAATGAAAGTCTGCGAATTCTTCAAATATATCTTGTAAAATAGGATTTTCTGCTTTAATTTTAGTTAAAAACATATTAGAATAAGGGTCTTTAACACGCTGGACTCCTGGACTTAAATAGCCACGCCAAGTTTTACCATAAAGCATAGACCCCCCATCTTTAGGATGGTTAATATTACCCCTTTTTAACATTTTTCTGCGAGTAGAGCCACTATAAAACTCTATATTATCTAAAATATCTGTCATTAACATATTATCTATTTCGTAATCGCCTGAGAATACCATAATATTATTATAGAAATTAATTCATAGGTTTAAATCTACCTTCAACTTCGTGAAATTTTCTATCATCCATCATCACATAAGACCTTTTCATTTTTTCGGCTTTACTTATTGTTTTAACTTTTCTTGTTTTACCATCATTTTTAATATCAAATATAGTATCCATATCTAATTTAGTTTTAGGTTTCCCAGCAGTTAAATTCGCTATATGTCTTATTTCCCAAGGGACATCAGAGCGAGGATTTAATTTATCGGTTTGTCTATGTTCTTTAGGGTCTTTAGGTGGTCTTAAATATGTATGATGACTTTTAACTTTATCTATTCTAATATTAGTATGTGCATTAAATTTTTTACTCATTATAAATATATATTATATATTATATAATGTTAATTTCTTTATCCAGTCATAATGAAACTGACCCAGCAAGATTCCAAAATAGTCTTCACGCCCCTGTAGTTATAAAAAAATTTAGTTATATTTGTTTAGTTCAAGCCCAAATAATTAGAGATAAAATAGTAAAAGTGGTTTCTATACCGCCTAATACTATATTTAATGTTAGAGTTGATGCCTATAACTGTTTTCAATTAATAATAAATAATGGTGGGACTGGAAATTTAAGTTTAACACCTACACAATTAGTTGCACAACTGAATAATGCAAGAAATGCTAATTTACTCTTAAGACAATCCGATAGTTATTTTGAGTTTTTAGTTTCGGACGATAACATAGAATACGCTTTTGAATTAGTCTTTTATAATGACATTAATTTTAACCAAAATACAAGCACATTAAAAAACTATATTTATGGGAGCGATTTATATTTTCGGCAACAATGGAATTTAATTCAAAATTATACTGATACAGTTCCGAGTAGTCAAAATGGTGCTAATAGAACACAAATCCCAACAGTATTATCAAGATGGGGGTTAGGAATAGCGTGGGATGAGGCTTATTATTCACCACCAGATAACCAAATTAATAGAAATACTACTAATATGTTATTATCACCAAATCCTATTTTAGATTCAATTCAAACAGATACATTGACTATAACAAATATTAATTTAAATGATGTAACATTAACTATAGGACCTGCTATTTGTAATGATGCAGTTCCCCCTATCTATACTGATGTATCACTACCAACATATAATAATTATGTTAATAGAAAATTTGAATTAGATTTTATCCAAGATATAGGTTTGAGAGTATATGTTAAAAATAATCAAACTGATACTATGGAAGAAGTAGTAACAAGTAATCCTTATAGTTATGGCGACCAATTAACTCTCGCCTTAAATGTAGATGGGGGAACTGCACCAGTAGGCGTAGAAAATCTTGCTTATCCTGTTTTAAATCATAAACTAAATTTCGGTGGATTAATGTTTATGTATGTAGGAAAAATGGGTGATATAGCAAACCGCCCAGCTGGAGCAAACTATTTATTAGTGCCTACTACTACTGAAAATAATAACTGGACTATATCGAGTAACATGTCTTATGTTTATGATTCGTTCGAACAATCTTTAATATATGACAGCCCAACTGATACACTTTATAATTATTTATTTAATGGAAATGATAGTAGTAATTGGAAAGGCAATACAGCATTCGGCAGTGGTGCTGGAATAGGAATTAGACAAAATACAGAATTTCCTGATTTTATAGGGACTAATCCTGGATGGATTTACGACCAAACTTTGGGAAGACCTGGAAGTTTTCCTTTCTTAAATAGTGGTGAAACACAAGTCCCCAACGCCCAATTTAGGAACGCTACAGGATGTTGGGGATTTAATACTTTTGCCGATGGGATAGCAAGAGTAGGAACTCAAGTAGAAATCCCAAATGTGTATAGAATGTTTCCAACAACAGCCCCACTAAAATTTAACGGACCTACTTATGTTTGCACTCACATGATGTTTGGAAATACGACCGGAATGTATGACGCTGGAGATATTAATGATTCGCATCGAGTAATTTTTGCACATAATCAAACCCCAACTGTTACAGTAGCATTAAATCAAACAGAGGCTTGGGATGTTAGAGTAATGGTTGAATTAACAAGTGATAATCTACCAACAACTACAGAAGAATTTATTTTAGAAGATAATGCATCTAATAGGATTGATATGACATTAAGTGAAAATGGTGGAACAGATAGTTATAATTATACTTTTATTATAGCATATTTCGGCAAAATTGCTACTGGGCCTGATGTATATCAATATCAAATATTATGTAACGAACAAGTTAGAACGGCTGGGGGTGGTTTTACTAATACTTTATTTTTTAGTGCTATAAGAAATATCGCAGGAGGATATGCAAGAATAGCCCCCATTAATTTTATGGGTGGTTGTGACCCTACTAATAGTGCTTTTATTGGTGGAGGTGGTGCTCTTCAATATAGATACTATAACATGTCGCCTCTAACATTTTTTAGCAATTTAAGAGTATATCAAAAAACACACCATTCAACTAATACGGCTAATATATGGAACGGAGTTAATGATAGTATAACGTCTGCATTTGATAACAGTTTTACTAATAATGACGGCTTATTGCCTTCACCTTTACCCACTACTGATTTTTACCCTAATTTTAGAACACAACAATTATTTCCTACTGGTGCTCAACAACAAGTAATAGAACGCTACCAAAACATGCCTTATAATGATCCACAAGACTCTAACACATTAGTAGTAGCGAAAACAACTGTAACTAATCCTATTACTGGTTATAACATGCCTAATCAGGGCTGGTTTGACCTTAGTAATATTTACATACAAAGCGATATTAGAACGCCTTTAACTGGTGCTACTAAAAATCTTAATGCCTCAAGCCAAAACGGAAAAGAACAAGGCATAGTAGAGGCTACAATATTAGACACTATTATAGAATTTGAAAGCCCTGCGAATCCTGACGCTAATGAAAATTTTATGTTAAATCCTGGCTTTAGATTAGGACAAGGTGTAGCGTTCCCAACTTCAAGAATAACGATGGATTTTGATAATGCTAATATTCCCAGCGAAAAATTAAAAATACAAATTCCTAATTTACCTCATAATAGTTATAATGGAAATACTAAAACAGCAGATAAAACCATCTATGAAATTCCTTATGGCGGTGATAAAGTAACAATAGAAAACGACCACGCGATAGTAGAAGTAGAGCCCCCCAGTAAAGTGTGGATTCCATTAAATAACGCTGGAGAAATACCTATTAATCATTTTGATGTTAGAATAGCCGATGTCAATAATAATGAAGCATCATTTCTTAGTAAAGATACAAACATAGTAATTCAAATAGAAGATAATATAAATTTATTAAATTAAAAGGATAAAAAAATATATTGTAATTATATAAAATGTCTATTAACTGTATATTAACAAGTAATAAAACACAATTTAAAAATTATTTTCAAGATAGTATAACTTTACCAGCAAATTCAAATGTAGCCTTAACTAAATTAAGTTTAGATGTGCCTATATTTGTGCAGACATATACTAAAGTTCCAATTATACCAGTAGGAAATAGGGCAGATACATGTTTAATAGTTAATATTGATGGGATAGAAAAAGTATTAACCTGGACTGACTTATTCACGGCTTTTGCTGAATATCCTGATTTAGGGGCTGTAGGATTAGCAGAACAGGACATGACAGCCGACGATTTTTTTAGTGGAAATTATGAATTTTTTATGAATAATAGACTATTTCTTAATGACGGACCTGGGGCAACCGCCACGGAGTCAAGATGCCCTTTTGAATGGATGTTAGCAACTGCAATCTCTAACAAATTTGATTTTTATAGTGCCGTAGCCTCAACTGAATATGAAGAAAAATATAGCGGAGTTCCAGCCGACCAAACTTTAAACGCTGTTTATATCGCTGGACCTACAGAATGGGATTTTTCTAATGTTAAGGCAGTTAAACCAATCATGTATAATATAAATATAGCCTATGATGTTGAAAAAATAACTACTAATGTTACTTTAATTCCAGCGACATTTGATGCAACTGATTTATTAACTTTTACTTTTACAGGTGGTGCAACGCCGAGATTAAATAGTGTTAATGGTTCTGGAGTAAATGTAGCCTGTTTTAATGATGCTGATTTAGAATTAAATGGGGGCTATATTAAATGCACCCCTACTGTTCCTACTGGCGGTGTGGGGGCTTTTGGACTATCACTTGAAGGAAGAAGTATTAATGACGAATATATACCTAAAACTTATAATGAAATAGCCCAAGCCACAGCCGTTATAGATATAGGAATACAATTTGAAGAATTCACACAGGGTGCAACACAACATAGAGTTTATAAAATAATAGACGGTCAAGATAGATTCGTATTATGGGATAGCGGAACTAATAATGTAGTTGAGGGAACACTATCTAAATTTAAACCTTATGATGCACTGGCTTCTTTTACTAATGCTAATGATGAATTCCTTATAAGATGTAGAAGGGGCAACATCATTAATAGTAATTATGAATATGTTTTTGATATAATGATAGGTGATGGTGATGATATAAGTAACTATAATAGTGTATATACTACAACAAGAACATTAAATAATAGTGCAATAAGACCAGTTCCTATGTTTGTATCTAATGACATAACTAATGTAGTATTTAATAATATTCAAATAATACCTATAGGAACTGATACAACTGCACAAGGGAATTCTTTTAATATTACAGGGGGTGCATTTTTTAATACTGCTAAAATCCAAGTAGCACCTAATAACATAACAGACGACAATAATGGAGGGAGGGATTTTTTTAATGCATTTGGTTTAAATTATTATATTAGTGGAGGAGACCCAGCCGATAAAACTATGCCTATGATTAATACTTATAAAGGGACACCATTAAATAAAACTATTTCGTGGAAACCTTCAATAAATTTAAATGATGATAGTCAGCAAATTTTAACAAGATACTGGATAGGTGAGACGATATTATCCGAGATATATGTTTATAACCCTGTTATAAATTCGTGGATAGTTAATCAAAATAATTCATTAATAACATTACCTAAATATTTAAATGTATCGCTGGTTAATCATACAAATAAAAATTATTCTGGTTCTTTTATATCTACATTAAACAATCAGGCATTAGGAGGATTTAATGAGGGAGAAGATAAAATAATAGGGACAGCCCCTTTAGATTTACAGGATGAGGATGGCACAACAGTTGCAAGTATTAAATATGAAACATTTAACCCATATTATAGACCTATGAATAATCCTAATCCGTTAGTTACAAATGAAATGATAATAGAAATTAGTTATAAAGATTTTAATACCGATGTAAAGAAATTTATTAACAATATATTAGGATTTTTAAAATTAGAAATTAACTTTACTAAATCAGTAAATCAAAATTTTAAAAGAATAACTGGAATAAATGATACTGTGCCTATTATTTAATAATCCTCTTCGAGTAAATCAGGATTTATTTTATATTTATTTAATAAATAGAAATTTCTTATTTTTATCCAATCTTGAACTAAATTTATTATACTACTAATAAAAAATATACACAGAAACATGTTAATGTAAATTATAATTAAATCATATACTACTATATACATAATTTTTAACATAATATATTATAACTATATTTTCTTAATTACTTTAAATTTATTTTTCTTTTTCTCTGGTTGTTTTTCCTCACGCCAAATCGTTCTATTATACGACATGATAGATTCTTTGTTTTTTTCAAAAACTACAATATAACTCATTCCAAACCATTTCCACACTTTTAACATTTTTAGTTTTGTGATTCCATACCCAGCGTCTTCCAACCATTCTAATCGTCTTGCTGTTAAATTATTAACACCTATTAACATAGAAATAATACGAGGGTTTAATTCTATATTTTTTTTAATCCAACTATCCATTAAACTATAAGGAGGGTTTTGTATAATAATGTCTGGCTTTCCAGTATATTTAAAAAAGTCTTTTTTTTCTAATATTTCACAATATTCTTTATTATCTGTTGGGAACTGGTTATAATATGAACCATCATTTTTACAAGGGTCAAGCCAGATATCATCTGGGATACTATCTATCATATCAATATTTAATTTAGCGAGTTCTAAAGGTGTAATAAATACATCATTCGCCTTATTTCTCTTTTTAATACTATGCGATGAGTTAGAGGTCATAATTGTTATTTTTCTTTTACTTACTTATATATTATACACACTTAATTCTTAAGTCATTTACAAAATATAAAATAATTAAAATATTATTTAAGAAATGTTAAAATGTTATCTTTGTCAGTCTTTGTCAAAAAGGCATAATTCTAAGGAATATAAAATACTTAAATAATTAAACTGGCTTTACAATATATAAATTATTAAATGTTTTAAATTATATAAATATAAATGTATAATTTGTAAATGACTTAAGAATAAAGGGTGTATAATATATAAGAAGTAAAACAATAACAAAATGACTTACAATAAATTCATCTCATTCGTTCTTAAAAAACTTAAGGAAATGAGTAAAGAAAAATTTTACACCGATGCTGAATATGACCTTATTGACGATTTATTCCGTTCTAAATTTGAATCGTTAAGAAGAACACAATATGAAAAAGAATTGAAAGGGTGGGTGGTTCAATGTCAAGAAGAAGAGATTGACGATGCTGAATATGAATTTATTTTAGGATTTAGACTTATTGATAGTTCAAACCTTTTAAATAATAATGATTATCTTAGAGATAATGATTGTATTGAAGGTTTAGAAAAAGAATTTTTAAAGGCTTTAGAAAGTATAGAAGAACATTATGATTTAGTATTTATTAAACAATTATTAAATATTTATAATTATGTAGATGATAAATTATTATATGTGTTAAAAAATAAAAAACAACAAAACGCTAAATATGTATTATATAATTCATTAAGTAAAGCCTACTGGAATCCTAAATGTAAATTAGGTAATAATATTGCTGTTAAAAAATATAATAAATTATTAACTTTAGAAAAAAATAAAAAAATAAAAAAAAAAAAATAAATAAATAAAAAAGTATAATTGTAAATAAAAAAATAAAAAAAAATAAAAAAAATAAAAA